>Ga0210385_10002119_pt1 | contig 12001 bp, 9 predicted proteins | sample IncBWH26OmetaG_FD_160107 | JGI IMG/M metagenome (GOLD analysis project Ga0210385, IMG submission 160107) | Forest soil microbial communities from Barre Woods Harvard Forest LTER site, Petersham, Massachusetts, United States - Inc-BW-H-26-O ... | reverse complement strand
TTAACCACGAGTCGCCGGTGCGCGGTGAGACATTCGTGTCGCGCAAGATCACCCGCGGCCTCGCGCGCATCCACGTGGGCATCGAAGAGTGCCTGTACCTCGGCAACCTCGACGCGCGCCGCGACTGGGGTCATGCACGCGACTACGTGCGCGCGCAGTGGCTGATGCTGCAGCAGCCGGAGCCCGGCGACTTCGTGATCGCCAGCGGCGAGCAGCACTCGGTACGCGAGTTCGTCGAGCGCGCGGGCGAGCGGCTCGGCATGCAGATCACCTGGCAGGGCAGTGCGCGTGAGGAGGTCGGCGTCGATCGTCGCACGCAGCGTGTGGTGGTGCGGGTTGACCCGCGTTACTTCCGCCCGACCGAGGTCGATTCGCTACTCGGCGATCCCAGTAAAGCGCGCGCCCAGCTTGGCTGGCGCGCCGAAATCTCCTTTGAGCAGCTCGTGGCGGAGATGGTGCGAGCGGACCTTGAACTTGCCGAGCGCGACGCGCTGATCCGCCAACACGGCTACCATGTCCCGCAGCACCGTGAATAACAGCGCGCGCATTTATGTTGCCGGCCACCGCGGTCTCGCCGGTTCGGCAATCCTGCGGCGGCTGAGCGCACTCGGCTATCAGAACTTGATTACGCGCAGTAGTGGCGAGCTCGATCTGCGCGATCAAGCGGCGGTGGAGAGCTTCTTCGCGACTGTCCGCCCGGAGGTCGTCGTGCTCGCCGCAGCGAGAGTCGGCGGCATCCACGCCAACAACAGCCGGCCGGCCGAGTTCATCGGCGACAATCTGCTGATACAGACTCACGTGATCGACGCCAGCCGTCGGCACGGTGTTCAGAAGCTGTTGTTCCTGGGATCCAGCTGCATTTATCCGCGCCTCGCGCCGCAGCCGATGAAAGAAGAGTATCTGTTGACCGGGCCGCTCGAACCAACCAACGAGTGGTATGCCGTCGCTAAGATTGCCGGACTAAAGATGTGTCAGGCGTACCGGCGGCAGTACGGTCTGGATGCTATCGCGGCCATGCCGACCAATCTCTACGGGCCGGGCGACAACTTCAGCGAGCTGGATGCGCATGTGCTGCCGGCTCTGGTGCGCAGGTTTCATCACGCGCAGACGAGTGGTCTGGATAGCGTGACACTATGGGGAACGGGGCGTCCGCGCCGAGAATTCCTGCACGTCGATGACTTTGCCGAGGCGATTTGCCAGCTATTGCTGACGTATGCGGGCGAGGAGCCGGTCAACGTGGGCTGCGGGAGTGATGTTTCCATAGCGGAGCTGGCGCGCCTAATCGCCGACGCCGCCGGCTTTCGCGGCCGCATTCTTTACGACTCCACCAAGCCCGACGGAACTCCGCGCAAGCTCCTGGACGTGTCGCGGATTACAGCCATGGGCTGGAGACCAAAGATCAACCTAGCCGAGGGCATCGCCCAGACGTATGCTTGGTATGCTAGCCACCTCGACACGGTGCGCCACTGACTGCCGTCAGGCTGGGCACGAGCTCTCACAGACACGACAACCATGCGCGAACCCGGACGTGAACATGAGCGGCCCCGATTGGCGGTAGCGCCTGCGGCGGCGCTGGCCGATGCCGATGCCGGACCGGCCGAACTCGATCGAGCCTCATCCTTCCTAGTGCGCAACTGGCTGGTGATAGCCGTTGCCGCGCTACTGGGCGCGGTCGCCGGCTTTTTCGGCTCGCGCTACATGACCAAGATATATCGGGCCGAAGTATTGTTGGCTGCCGTTCACGATGACTCTTCGCCCTTGAAGCAGGCGATGGGCGGCATCGGCGCGCTCGCCAACCTGGCGGGGGTCGACATTGGCAAGATGGACGATCAAACCCCTGAATTCATCGCCACGCTGACGTCGCGTGTGGTGGTAGAGCAGTTCATCGCCGACAACAACCTGTTACCCGTGCTCTTCGCCGACAAGTGGGACGCGGGGGGCCGCAGATGGCGCCTCAAGAGCGGCGAGCGGCCACCTTCACTGCAAGATGGCTACTTCAAGCTCACCAAGGGCATTCTCACCGTGGTGCAGGACAAGCTGACGGGCCTGATCACCGTTCGCGTCGACTGGAAAGACCCCGTCCAAGCAGCAAATTGGGCGAATCAGCTGGTCGACCGCGTCAATCAGGAAGCGCGCACTCGCGAGATGCATGCCGCTGACCTCAGCGTCGACTACCTGAACAAGGAGCTCGAGCGCACACAGACTCTGGAGATTCGCGAGAGTATTTTTTCGGTGCTCGAGTCGCAAATCGATAAGCGCATGATGGCTGCGACGCGCGCCGACTTCGCCTTCAAGATCATCGATCCGGCGCAGGTATCTGAACCCAACCGGTTTGTGCGCCCCATCCCGCTGCTGGTGGCAGGTATCGGGCTGTTCTGCGGGGGCTTGCTGGCGATGGTCGCGGTCATGATCAACCAGCGGCTGCGCGCTAGGAAAGGTTGATGCTGGACGGCAAGTCGGTCCTGGTGACCGGTGGCACAGGCTCCTTCGGTGTGCAGTTCGTGCGTACGGTTCTGGCGCGCTTCAAACCGCGACGCGTGGTGATCTATTCACGCGACGAGCTCAAGCAGTTTGAAATGCAGCAGGAGTTTAGCGGCGCCAGCATGCGCTACTTCATCGGCGACGTGCGCGACCGCGAGCGCCTGCTGCAGGCCATGCGCGAGGTGGATGTAGTCATCCACGCTGCCGCGCTGAAACAGGTGCCGGCAGCCGAATACAACCCGATGGAGTGCATCAAGACGAACATCCACGGCGCCGAGTGTGTCATCGCCGCGGCGCTCGAAAACAATATCGAGCGTGTCATCGCCCTGTCGACCGACAAAGCAGCCAACCCGATCAACCTCTACGGCGCCACCAAACTGGTGTCCGACAAGCTGTTTGTCGCGGCCAACAACATTGCCGGTGGTCGCGCCTGCCGCTTCAGCGTCGTTCGCTACGGAAACGTCGTCGGCTCTCGCGGTTCGGTCGTGCCTTACTTCCGCAAGCTGCTCGCGGAGGGTGCCGAGTCGCTGCCAATCACGAACCTGGAAATGACTCGTTTTTGGATTACCCTGCAGCAGGGCGTCGATTTCGTCCTCACCAATCTGACGCGGATGTTCGGCGGCGAAATCTTTGTCCCGAAAATCCCCTCCGTCCGCATCGTCGATCTGGCAAATGCGCTCGCGCCGGATGTGCCCATACGGGTGGTGGGGATCCGGCCCGGCGAGAAGCTGCACGAGGTGATGTGCCCCGCTGATGACTCGCACCGCACGCTCGCCTTCGATGACCACTACGTAATCTGTCCAGCTATAAAGTTCTACCGCACCGAGCACGAGTACACCACCAATGCACTCGGCGAGACCGGTCGCGCGGTTGAGCAGGGGTTTCAATACAGTTCTCACACCAATCCGCACTTCCTAAGTGTCGCGGATATCGTCCGCTACAACGACATGGCAGGCTCATGATTCCCTATGGGCGGCAGTCAATAAGTCCCGATGACCTTGCCGCAGTCACCGAAATCCTGAAGTCTGATTGGCTGACCCAAGGGCCAGTCATCGGGCAGTTCGAGACGGAGCTGACGCGTTACTGTGGAGCGCGCGCGGCGGTAGCCGCATCGAACGCCACCGCAGCGCTGCACCTGGCATGCCTGGCTTTGGACCTTGGTCCCGGGGACACGCTGTGGACCTGCGCGAATACCTTCGTGGCATCGGCCAACTGTGCGCGCTACTGCGGCGCAGAAGTCGACTTCGTCGATATCGACGCGCGCACCTACAACATGAGTTATGACGCGCTGACGGCAAAGCTGCAACACGCGGAGGCCGCCGGGCGGCTGCCGAAGATCGTCATGCCGGTGCATTTTGCCGGTCAGTCGTGTCAGATGCGTGAGATCAAGCGGCTCAGCGAACGCTACGGTTTCCGCATCATCGAGGACGCTTCGCACGCGATAGGCGCGGACTATCTTGCGGAACCGGTGGGCAGCTGCCGCTATTCCGATATCTGCATTTTCAGCTTTCATCCGGTGAAGATCATTACCACTGGCGAGGGTGGCGCGGCACTCACCAACGATGCGACCCTGGCACAGCGCATGCGTAGTTTACGCAGTCACGGCGTAACGCGTGATCCGGATTCATGGAACGGCGCAGGCGACGGCGATTGGTACTACGAGCAGCAGCAGCTCGGATTCAACTACCGCATGACCGACATACAGGCAGCGCTGGGTTGCAGTCAGATGAAGCGCTTGCGCGCGTTTGTCGGCCGACGCCGGCAGATTGCGGCGCAGTACGACGCCGCACTGGATCACGCGCTCTTGGTGCGGCCCTGGCAGCATGCTGATACTGCCTCCTGTTACCATCTTTACCCGGTGCGGATCACTGCGCAGGATGAGCGGCGCAATCGGCGCACGGTTTTTGAAGGCATGCGGCGCGCCGGGATTGGTGTCAACGTGCACTACATCCCTGTATGCGCACAGCCCTACTATCGAGCGTTGGGCTTCGGCCCCGGCTACTGTCCGGCGGCTGAGGCTTACTATGCGGAAGCGATCAGTCTGCCGATCTTCCCGGACCTCACCGCCACCGACCAACGCTACGTCATCACCGAGCTCCTGAAACTGCTCGCGTGAGCGGGCTAACCGCGATCGCCCTGGATCGTGCGAAATATCGGCGTGTCACATCCCCACATCCTCATACGAACCGACGCTTCGGTCGAGATCGGCACAGGCCACCTGGTTCGCTGTCTGGCACTGGCGGACGCACTGGCAGCAGCCGGTGCTGCGGTGCGTTTTCTGTGTCGCACACTGCCGCAGACTGAGGAGGCGGCGATTCGCGAACGCGGGCACGAACTGCGACGCCTGCCGCCAACCGCAAGCTTCAACGGCGCGCCTGCTGCGGGCGACCCGCCACAAGCGCGCTGGCTCGGCTGCACGTATGAGCAGGATGCGGATGCAACCCTGGCGGCAATCGCCGACCGGCCGCGCTGGGACTGGCTGATCGTTGATCACTACTCACTCGATGCCCGCTGGGAGCAGAGACTGCGGGCCGCGGTCGGTGCACTCATGGTGATCGATGACCTGGCGGACCGCCCGCATGTGTGCCAAGTGCTTCTGGACCAGAACCGCTGCGAGCCCGGCTCCGGGCCGTACGCTGCTCTCGTGCCATCAGATTGTCGGGTACTCCTCGGTGCCCGGTTCGCGCTGCTGCGTCCAGAGTTCCGGGCGCACCGCCAGGCAGCCGTCGTGCCACGCACCGAGCTACGGCGCCTGCTCGTTTTCTTCGGCGGTGTCGATCAGCTCAATCTGAGTTCGCTCGCACTGGCCGCCCTGCAACGGCTGGCGCGCCGCGACCTGCGCGCCGATGTTGTGGTGGGCGCGCTCAACCCGCACGCGGCCGAGATTGCCGCCTGCTGCCGATCGATGAGTAACGTTGAGTTCCATGGTCAGACCAACGACATGGCTGGTCTCATGGCGCGTGCCGACCTTGCGGTGGGCGCGGCGGGCAGCGCCAGCTGGGAGCGCTGTTGTGTCGGCCTGCCGGCCATCGTCGGGTGGGTTGCGGCGAACCAACGCGCGGTGGCGTCCACTCTGGCGCGGCATCGCGCCGCCATTAATCTCGGCGATCTCGGCGAACTTACTGCCGCTGAACTCGCCGCGCTGCTGGAGCAGATGTCGCAGCGGCTAGGCCTCCTCGCCAACATGAGCGCGCGGGCGGCAGGTTTGGTGGACGGCGGCGGGATCGCACGGGTGTGCGTTGTCCTGCTGAAGGACGAGGCCGTCTCGATCCGCCCAGCATCGGCCGCGGATGCCGAGCTGGCCTGGACGTGGCGCAACGCCGAAGTGACGCGCAGTCAATCGTTTGATCCGGCGCCCATACCGTTGGCAGGACACCTGCTCTGGTGGGGAGAGAGGCTCGCCTCGAGCGCGCATACTCTGATCCTCGGGTGCGTGGCCGGCATGCCGGTGGGTGTCGTGCGATTTGATATGAGTGCGCCGGTTGCGCAAATATCGATCTATCTCGACCCGGACATGACCGGATTCGGTATAGGGTCCGCATTGCTGCGCGCGGCGCTTACCTGGCTGAGACAGAGTCACCCCGAAATCCGGCGCGTCGAGGCGTTCGTGAAGCAGGACAATCTCAGGTCGCGGCGCGCGTTTCTGGCCGCAGGTTTTCACTGGCAATCAACCTGTCTGGTATGGACCTGCGCAGACTCGGAGCAGGAGGGCATTAGACAATGATCAGAATCGCGGGGCGGGAAGTGGGGCGTCACGTGGCGCCGCTGGTAATCGCGGAAATGTCCGGCAACCACAACCAGTCGCTGGAGCGGGCGCTCGCCATCGTAGCGGCCGCAGCCGAGGCTGGCGCACACGCCCTGAAGATTCAGACCTATACGGCCGATACCATGACCCTCGACCTGGATCACGACGAGTTTCGCGTGGCCGATCCCGCCAGCCTGTGGTCGGGTACGTCTCTCTATCGTCTGTATCGCGAGGCTTACACGCCATGGGAATGGCACGAGACCATCCTCGCGCACGCACGCGCGCTCGGGATGATCGTCTTCAGCACGCCGTTCGATGCTTCGGCGGTCGAGTTCCTGGAGAGCCTGGACGTACCCTGCTACAAGATCGCTTCGTTCGAGAACACGGACCTGCCACTGATTCGCAAGGTCGCTGCCACCGGTAAGCCGCTCATTCTGTCGACCGGCATGGCGACCGTCGCGGAGCTCGACGAAGCCGTCACCTGCGCGCGTCAGGCGGGCTGCAGGGAACTCGTGCTGCTCAAGTGCACCAGCACCTATCCGGCCGACCCGAACAACAGCAACGTTGTCACCATACCCCACATGCGCCAGCTGTTCGACTGCGAGGTGGGGCTGTCGGATCACACCATGGGAGTGGGCGCGGCAGTCGCCAGTGTCGCGCTCGGCGCCTCCGTGATCGAAAAGCACTTCACGCTGTCACGCGCCGAGGGGGGTGTGGATGCGGCGTTCTCGCTCGAGCCCGCGGAATTTGCTGCGCTGGTCACCGAGACCGACCGCGCTTGGCGCGCGCTCGGGACGGTAAGTTATGGGCCTAGCGCAGCGGAGGCCTCCTCGCTGCTGTTCCGCCGCTCGCTGTATTTCGTCGAGGATCTCACCCAGGGCGAGGCGGTCGCCGCGAGCTCGATCCGTGCCATCCGCCCCGGCAAAGGGCTGGCGCCGAAGTTTGCGGATCTGGTCATTGGCCGACGCGCCAAGCGCGATATACGCCGCGGCACTCCCGTCTCCTGGGACGTGCTCGCATGACCGAGCGCGACCAGTCGCTGACTCGCAGCGCTGTGCTGCCCGGCGAGCGGCGTGAGCTGTTTGCTCGCGTGGCGCAGTTGTGGCGCCGGGCGGCGCGCTACCTGCAGCCCGATCAGAGGGTCGATGCGCTGCGTTCGGTGCTGCATCCGGGACGCCCCGCACGCACGGCCCGCGAGGCAGCCGTTGTGGCCGTGGAATGCGTGGCACACCCGCTGTATTTCAGCCTGTTTGCCGCGATCTGCGAGGATATGCGGGAGGTGGCCCCCATCCGGGTCGAGCTCGTCGTGACGCGTTCGATCAACGCGGCCGTGGGCACGGCGCTCGCGCAGGTGCTTGCCCGCTCGGCGTGGGTCGGTCGTCTGGTGTCACGAAACTGGATTCGTGCCTTCCGCGGTATCGCCGACGGCGTAGCCTACCGCAGCCAGTCACTGTCTCACCCGCTGGGCGACCTGATTGACTGGTGGCGCAGCCGCGCCCTTGCGCGACAGGCGCGCGACAGCGCGACTTTTGCCGATCTGCAGATCGATGGTGTCCAGGTCGGAGACTTGATCATCGACTCGTACGTGCGCTTTCGCCCCCGTGCGAATTTCCAGCCGCACGACGCCTTCACCCGACTGCTGATCTGGCAAGCGTGCCGTGACGTGCGCCGCGCCAACGCGTATTTTGGCAAACGGCGGCCGTTGCTGTACCTCACTTCGTATTCGGCCTATATCCAGCACGGCATCCCGGTACGGGTTGCGCTGATGCATGGCGTTGCGGTGATCTCCTTCGGCAGCCTGGCGCGGTTTGCCAAGCAGCTCTCGCAGGCTGACTGGTATCACACCCCGGACACGCGCGACTACAAAGCTCGTTTTGACTCCCTTGACCGTCAAGGGGAAAGATTGTCCCAAGCGGAACAGCAGTTGAACACGCGGTTTCTCGGCGGAATCGATCCCGTCACCAGCTATATGCGAGTTTCGGCTTACCGGCGCACCGCCGAGGCGGTGCCACCGGTTGCTGGAGCTACGGTCGTGTTTCTGCATGACTTCTACGACAGCCTGCACGTCTACCCTGACGTGGTTTTCCACGATTTCTGGCAGTGGGCGTGCTGCACGATCGACGTACTGAAGGCGAGCGGACAGCGGTTCTTCGTCAAGCCGCACCCCAACCAGATCATGCGCAGTGGGGCGGCCCTGGCCGATCTGCGGCAGAAATATCCCGATCTGCCGCTGATCTCATCCACGATCACCAACTCGCAGCTGGCACAGGCCGGGATGGCCTGCGGGGTCACCATGTACGGCTCGGTGGCCCACGAGCTTGCCTACTTTGGGGTTCCGTCGATCGCCTGCGCGCGCCACCCGCACAACGCGTTCGACTTCTGCCGGACGGCGCGCACGCTCGCCGAGTACGAGCAGTATCTGCGTGCCGCGGGCGAAACGCTGATCGACAAAGCCGAGATGCGACGTCAGGCGCTCATTTTCTACTACATGCACAATCTCCACGGCAGCGCCGCCGAGCTCGCGTTGCGGCAGCAGTACGTGGACTTCTGGAAGGCCAGCATCGCGGAATCAACGCCCGGCGAGGTCCGCGAGATATTCGCGACGCTCCGGTCCGGCGACGCATTCCGTCGTCTGGGAGCAGCGCTGCGCAGCGGTGCGATTCCCGAGCAGCAGTTCGGATGACTGCGCGCATCGCCATCATCCCAGCCCGTGGCGGCAGCAAGAGGATTCCGCGCAAGAACATCCGGCTTTTCCTGGGCAGACCGATCATCGCCTACTCCATCGAGGCAGCCCTGACGGCCGGGTGCTTCGACGAGGTCATGGTGTCGACGGACGACGAGGAGATCGCTGAGGTCGCGCTGACCCAGGGTGCGCGCGTTCCTTTCTTGCGTGCTGCGGCGACCGCCGACGATTTCGCGGGCACCGCCGAGGTATTGAGCGAGGTTCTTACGGAGTACACGCGCCGAAATCGCCATTTCAGCGCCGTCTGTTGCCTATACGCGACTGCCCCATTCGTGACCGCGGAACTGCTGTTGCGCACACAGGAGGTTCTCGAGGCATCGATGGCGCCGGCCGTAATAGCTGTGGCGCAGCACGCGCCCCCGACTTGGCGCGCATTGCAGATCGCGGATGGGAGTCTCAGCTGGGTGCATCCCGAGTTCGAGAAGACGCGATCACAGGATCTGCCGCCGACCTATTTCGACGTCGGCCAGTTTTATTGGATCGACGTCGGCACTTTTCTGCGCGAACGGCGGCTGATCTGCCCGGGCGCGCTTCCCTTTATCCTGCCGCGCGCGCAAGTTCAGGATATCGATACCTTGGAGGACTGGAGTGAGGCCGAGGCGAAGTACAGGCGACAGCATCCGCAGCAGAGCTGACTTCGCAGCGGCGCAGGCCTCGCTGTGCGGATCCCTGCGGCGCCCGCTTGGAGGCAGGTCGGAACGGCTATGAGGCTCAACATCACGGCAGAAACCGGTCGGACGCTGACGCTGTTTGCGGCGCTGGCGGTGACGTTCGTTTACCTGCCATTCCTTGCCCTGCTGCTGGTGTGCGTATTTTCCCCCTGGGGGCGGAGCCGAAATCTGCGCTGGATCTTTCTGCTGGCGGCTTGCCTGCTGCTGTGCGTCCTCAACACCACCAAGCAGGTGGATGGCGATCTCATTAACTACGTGCGCGTGCAGGACTATCTGGCCGAGCGACCGTTGCTAGTGCTGCTGCAGACGGACGAGATGTCCGGGGTCAATCCTACCTACCGTCCCACGGAAATGGGCTTCTACGCGGTGCAATGGCTGATGGCGCAGCTGTTTGATAGTTCGAGCGCCTCGATTGCGGTCGCGGCCACACTGGCGATCTACATCCCCACGTTTGCTGCCATTCTCCTGCTGGCGCGCGTCAAGGGGTGGAACGATCGGCTGACGCTGATCATCGCCCTGGTCGCGTTCTTCGCCGCGCTCAACTTCAACAACACGACCAATCTACTCAGGCAGTATGTCTCGGCCGCATTCGCGCTGCTGGCGCTGGTGTCCTACTTTGATCGCAAGAAACTGGCCGCTTTCGCCTGGGCGCTGCTCTCATGTTCCGTGCACAACGGTACGGCCTACCTTATGGCCTGCTTCATTGCGCTCGCCTGGCTGTTTCCGTTCGGACGAGCCTTCTGGACCTGGGGGACGGTGTGGCGAGCGCTGTGCGCAATTCTTGTGTTGGGCGGCTCGGTCGCTGCATTGTGGTTCCACGGAATCAATGGGCTGCTGGAATCCACCGACCTGTCCGTGTGGCGCTATCTGGTCGCGCTACTGCTGTTTGCAATGTTTCTGTATGCGGCCAGGTCCCGCGGCTTTGACCGAGCGGATTACTACCTGAGTCTCGCGTACTCCGTCATCATCTTCGTGAGCGCGGCCTTCTATGCGATGAGCCTCAGGGTCATGGCACTCAGATACTTCGTGTATCTCGAAGGATTGTATGCGCCGATGGTCGCTGCCATGCTGTGCGCGATTCCGCGGCGCCATCTGCTGGCCTATCTGGGGAGCCGCTGGCTGGTGTGTTGCGCCGCCGCCTGCGTGTTCATCTTCCGCGTGAACAATCCTCCCGGCGGGTGGACCTACGGTCCCGATTCCGCGCGAGTGCTGACCATCAGCGCACGGGAAGCGATCGAGTACATTGGCACGTGAGGCGCGTGTCCGAGAAGTCAGCGGCGGCTGCTGCCTGCCCGCCGAACAGCATGCGGCAGCAGCCGGTGCCGGCTGTTGGCGCGCGCTCGCTGTCGGTCGAAATCTGGGGTGCTGAGATACCCGCCGGACTGCTGCTCGCCGCCGAACAGACAGTTGACACTCCCTACGCTTGCCTGGCGTACGTGCGGGCCTACCAGCCCGAGCTGATTCCGCGGCTGCAGCACGCGGTGGCTCGCCATTGCGGAGAGCTCGTCGCGATTGTTTCGTTCTACGCGCGCTCGCGCAGCCTGGTAGTCGTCAATCGACTGTTGCGCTTCCCTGACCAGGTGTTGAACGCCTGCGTTGCGGCGATGCTCGAGCAGAACCCCGCCGCTCGCTCTGTCGAATTCACCGAGTTGTACAACGAGGAGCGCGCCCACGCGGCTGCGTGCTCGCTCACCTGGCGGACCATCGACTGTGTCGCCGCCGAGCTGCCTGCTTCGTACGGTGAGTACCTGGAACATTTCGGTGCCGCGACGCGCAAGAACCTGCGTTACTGCGCCCGCCGCCTGGAGCGCGACGCGCCGGCGGTGAGTTTCAATATTCACCGTCGCGAGGCGATCTCCGCCAGTATGATTGCGGCGGTCGTGCAGCTGAATCACCAGCGCATGGCGTTCAAGGGTGGCCGCTCGGGGATCGACGAGTCGTACGCCGCGCGTCTGGCGACGCTCAGTCGTTCGCATGGCGTAGCGTGCATAGCAACGGATGGAGCGGCGGTCGTTGCGGGCGCATTATGCACCGAGGTCGGCAGCGGCTGGACCCTGCACGTTATCGCTCATGATCCCCAGTTCAACCACGTGCGCCTCGGGCTCCTGTGCCTGCTGAAGGCGGTGGAGGAGGCGATCGCGTGCGGGGCTGCGCGCTTCAATTTTCTCTGGGGTCTAGGCGACTACAAGTTGCTATTCGGCGGTACTGTGAGCGCGCTGCGAGCGCGTCGCTATTACCGCGATAGCGGCACCCGGTTGCTCGCACTCGCCGATATGCGTGACTTTACGGTCCAGTCGCTGCGCCGACACGTGTCACTGTGGCGACGCGGCCTGAAGAAGAGAGCGCACAGTCCGCGGCCGC
>Ga0210385_10002118_pt1 | contig 12004 bp, 7 predicted proteins | sample IncBWH26OmetaG_FD_160107 | JGI IMG/M metagenome (GOLD analysis project Ga0210385, IMG submission 160107) | Forest soil microbial communities from Barre Woods Harvard Forest LTER site, Petersham, Massachusetts, United States - Inc-BW-H-26-O ... | reverse complement strand
GACGAAATGGCAAGAGCGGCAGTTGATGGACTGACCTGCGAACGGGCCGGGCATCGGCCCGACGTATGCGTTCTGCACTTGGCTCACGACCGGATCGCCCACGGCGAGCGGCGCGTTCACATCAGTGGAATTGGCCGCGAAATATTCAGCGAAGCGCGTCTCGACGAACAGGCGCTCGCCTATATTCTGTACGGCCGGCGCGCCCTCCTGCTCTTGCGGAAAGACCGGCGCTTTGCCGGAACCGCAGCCGGCGACGGCAAGTAGGCCTCCGAGGAGTGCGACGGGGAACGCGAGATGGCTGAGAGGACCGGGCTTGGGGCGAGTCATTGCGGCTGCTTCTCCTAGGAGTCGTTTTGCGAGTCGGACGGACCGAGGCTCTTTACGTAGGTGATGATCTGCCAGCGCGATTGTTCGGGGAGCGCGGCCCATGTGGGCATGCCGCGACTGAGATTGCCGTTTTTCAGTAACCAGAAGATTTCGCCGTCGGTGGCATGTTGGACGCGGTCGCTGCGAAGGCTCGGGTGTTTGGCGTTGCCGAGAGCGTCTGGACCGTGGCATTGCGCGCAATGATCGGCGAAGAGGCGGCCGCCGGCCGCAACGGCATCGGCTTGGCCGGCGTAGGGGTTCGCGCGCTGGCGGTCGGCGTCCGGAACGTGCTTCAGCCACGAGCCGTCAGCGAAACCGCAGAGGAAAATGGCTAGCGCGCCGATCAACAAGCGCGTGGCTCGCAAACCTTGAATCTTGCCGACGCTGCCCGTCATTGCGCTCTCCACGGAAAGTGATGGAAGACCTGCTGTAGTTCGTAGGAAACTTTGAAGCGGTAGAGCACTCCGACGGTGTTGGCGTTGAGGCCGAAATCCGGCGAGAACGTGATCGTGGGACCTTTCGGTATCGAGAGCGCGATGATGGGCCCCAGATACTGCGAGGTTGCGCTCCAGCCGAAGCCATTGGAATCGCCCAGTCCGCCATAAAGCTCTGCGCCGGCCGACAGATTCTCCCGACAAAAGACGCATGGCTTCGGACCGGCCGCGAGCGCGAGCGGCCGGCTCGCGCCCAAGGCATAGCCAAACTCCCACGGCTCGCTCTCGTTCAAGTCCTTCTCGGAGATGAAGTTTTCGGAAAAATTCCAGCCGCGAAAATCGCTGGAAAGGATCAACTTCTCTTCGAGCGACCGCTCGATTTCCTGCCGGGCCGCGCCATTGGGAATAATCAGGTCCGCGATGCTCTGATGGCCGGTGATCTCGAGCAGGCCGCGGTCGGCCTGGTTGACGTCCTCATATTCGAGGTAGAGCACCGGGTTAATCAGGTGGTGGCGCAGCAGAGGCCGGACGCGGTTCTCGAAGCGGAAGCCGGTGAAGAGAGTGGAATCGTTGGCGGTGGTCTGGCCGCTGAGGTAGACCTCAGTGGTCCACCATGCCTTTGCCCCGTACTCGATTTCAAGGGTGCCGCTGGTGAAGGCGTTGCCGTTCTTTGGAGATGCCGCGAGGCCCTTGGTCGCAATCTCCATATTTCCGGGCTCCTCAAGAGAGTCCGAATAGGTGACGAGATAGGGAGGCTCTTGCGCCGAAGCAATCCGCGCGAGGAACGACGCGCTACCAGCGAGAACGATCGCAATTAGAAGCCACAAAGCAGTTAAACCGCAGAAACTTAGAGGCTTAGAGCTGTTTTTCAGTTTGGTATCGAGCAAGTCTAGCCCCCGGCCAGTTGTTAAATTTTGTCAACTGGAACATGGAGGCTAAGTTAGTTGAAAAATTGTGTCAACAAGCTATTTGTAATACTTTTGCAACTGGGAGATTTTATACCGATGCTATTGCCACAAACGGTGCGGCAGGAGGTATGTGAAGCCCACGAATGCCTCCCATTGCGTCGAGGTATTTGTGAGTCCGCGATTGAAACCCGCGTCAAAAACAAGAGTGTTTCGCGCGTTATAGCCTAAAGCCCATAGGTTACCAACAGCATGGCCTCGCAGGAACGGTTGTGTAAAGTGCCAGATTTCACCCGAAAGGGAGAATTTCCCCGCGACATGATGTGAAATCGAAAGCGTCTGCCCAAACTGTCCTCTCCGAATCTGGTTTTCGCTCAATTCATTGAACAGCGCGTTTGCGTCGTAGTGAAAGCCTCTTACGTCGGCGCTCGCTAAAATCAGGAACGAGTTCTTAGGGCTACCGAAATCGAGTTCGGGCGCACCGCCGTCGTAGACGCGATGGAAATAGCTCAACGCCAGTGTGGGCGCCGCCCCTTCACTCTGTTTCACTACCGCTTGCGCGCCCAGGAACGCGTCCGCCACGCCGTTCGCAGTGTGTTCGTCAGTGGTGTAGTGGTCTATGGGTTCAGCAGACGCCAACAATTCCAATCGCGGCATGAGGGATAGCTTCACTACTTCGTTGAAACCATAACGCGACGAAAACTCCGGTGAATTGTTCGCGGCAAGGAAGCCCGTTTCAAATTGCAGGTAGCCAGTCGGCGTGAGGGTAGCGGGGGTGGACACGGTGGGGCGACCGGGATTCGCCTCGGGTTGTTGCGATTGGTCTGACTGCGCGGAGACTGAAGGAACGGACGCAAAGAGCATGACAAACGAACAGAAAGTAAGCCTTTATCGTCCCCTGAAAGGAACTAGGTTCATAGATGCATTACCCTCGCGCGGCAGATTTTGAGGTGATTCGAGGGGCGGCCAGTAATGTAACGACCGCCCCCGGCGCATACAATCAGAAATGGAAGCCGATTTCAGCCGTCATGCTTCGTGGCGTCACGTAGTGCGTTCCGCTAAAGGTTGAGAGGAAGTTGTAGAGCGCATATTTGTTCGTAAGATTGATTACTGTAAAGCGGACACTCCACTTGTACCGGTCCCCATTGAACAGATTGTCTTGACCGACCGAGACGTCGAAGAGACTCCTCTGCGATATGCGAGGTGGGTTCTTATCGTCGTCCTCTGTATTTGTTTTCGGCACCGATATGAGGGTTGAACCGAATTGCGAGGCCGGGCATTCCGCCACTCCCCCGACAGATCCCAAACTCGAGGTGATGAACGTGCCGGTGGGATTTGAAGCAGAAGGGGGCGCGGGATGGGAAGCGCCGCAATAGAATCCGGCCTCAAACTCCTGATCAGCGCTTAATGGATTGCCAAACGGGTCTTCCATCAGTATGCCGCCAGTGTCCGGGTCGGTTTGCGGACAGTCATTATTTGCGTTTACGCCGTAGCAAGGAGCTGCGCCAGCCACCAGACCGCTGTCGTACCGCCAGTTGAAGCCGACCCACGGACCACGCTTCCCGATCTGGTACTGGAAGTGCGTCGTCTGGTTGAATTTTTCGTCGTGGTCGATGCGGAAGACGCCGCTCGGTGCCAAAGGAGCTGCCCCGGCCCCGCCGATCTGCGGAGCGAAGAAGCGCGCCGCTACACTGGACATCACCACGTAGGCCGTAAACCCGTGGATATTGGTCAGATTCACGCGACTCGTGAACCCTGGGATCTTGGCATTGTGCCATTCGATCGGGTAGGTGATCGGAGTATTGCCAAACACGCTGAAGTCATAACCGTTGTGCGTATATTTCCAAATGTACTCGCCGTCGAACACGACGTGCCGTCCAAAGGCTTGCTGAAGCCCGGCATGGAACTCATTGCGAAAACCGGGATTCAATGGGGTTAGGGAGTCTGAGCTGCAGGCGAGAAGCGGGTTGAGGACTGGATTACTGCAGCCAATGCTGGAAAGCACCAGGTTTTCGTTGAACGGAGTTTCCAGAGTCCGTGCGTATGAGACCCTCAGGACGGTGTTGCTGGGCTTGATGTTGTAAGCGATACCGACGCGGGGCTCGGCTTGTGTGGCTTTCGACAGGGCGTTGTATATATCGCCGCGCATGCCAAGGTTGAAATTCCAGCTTCCCTTGGTAATGGAGTCTTCCACATAGAGCGCGACCTCCTTCACGTCGGTATGGCCGTGGAAGTTGTAGTAGCCGCCACCGTTGGTGAGGTCGTACGCGCATGCCGTGCCGGGCATGGGGGTGCCGTCGTCATATTCGCAATCGAGCGATGCGCCGAGCGTGGGATCGACGATGGCGAAGCTGTCATTTTCCGTAAGGAATGTGTGCTGGAAAGTGACTCCGGCTTTGATGTTGTGGATTCCTTTGACGTAGGAGACGCTTGAGCGAACACCGCCGTTGGTGAGAAAGCGAAGCTGAGAAACGGTTTCCCTTTGGAGGTCGGTGGGCGCGAGATCAGCAAAAGGATCCGCACTGGGATAATAATTATATTGATCATGCCGCACGAACGCACCGAGGGTAAACACGGTGGATGACCCGATTAAATGTGTCCACGTGGGCGCGATGTTGTAGGTGATGATTTGCGAGCGTTGGTCGGTGGCGCCAACGGTTTGTTGGCAAGCTGCGATAACGCAGTCATTCGCGTCGGGTGAGTTAGCGGGTTTGCCAGTGCCGTCCGTGTCCGTCACTACGCCGTACCACGGCGAAGCGTAAGTGGCGTCATAGGAATTCGGTGTCTGAAACCAGGAACGGGAGAAGCCTAGATTGAGTTGGATCGAGTTGTTCTGCGATAGCTGATAGTCTATGCGGTCAAAGGCGTTTTCTTCGTTGCCCTTGTCATGCATTACCACGAACTCCGGCGGGTCGAGGAAACGGCCGCTGTTCATGCCGCTTAGAGAGATGAAGTTACCCCACTTCTTTCCGCCGTATTCGACGTCGAAATTGCCGCTGCCGGTTCCAAATGAACCGTAGTCTGCCCCTAGGCTGCCGTGAGGCGTAGTTACTCCCAAACCCGAGCGAGTGGTCACGTCAATTACGACGCTGGTCTTGTCCCCGTATTCAGCGGGCGGTGCGCCGTCGATCACTTCGAGAGACTGGATGGAGTCGACGGGGATCTGGTTCGAGAAGACTTTGCTTTGCTGGTCTGTGATGGGTTGGCCGTCAACGGAAAAGGAGTTTTCGGCGTGGTCGCCGAGGCCGTGAAAGAGGCCGTTGGAGTCCGCGGCGATGCCGGGCGAGGTTTGGGTGACGAGGGCGCTAACGGAAGAGGACGCGCTCTCGAGAGGCACCTCATTGAAAAGCTGGCGATCGATGTCGGTGTGCGCTGTCGGGTCGGTTTCGATCAGGTCAGCACCGGCTTCGACGGTAACGGTTGCGGTCGCGCCCGCCAACTGGAGTGCAATCTTTACGTTGAGCGGAACGGACGACCGGACATCCACGTCCTGCGCGTAGGGCGCAAAATTGGTGGACGTAACACTCATGTGGTAAGGGTTGTATGGAACGTTGGAGAACGAAAAACTACCAGACCCGTCGGTTACGGTGGATCGGTCGTAACCGCTAACGGGGTTGTGGATCGTGACGGTGGCGCCTACGACGACGGCGCCGCTAGGATCGTTTACGATTCCACTGATGGATGAGGAATTGCCGGTGCCTTGAGCGTGCGAGGACGAAGCGAGGATCGCTGCAAGCGTCCACAAAAATAGTAATGCGACTGACGACTTCGAAAATCTCATGTTTCTCTCCATAGAATATGAATGCGGCCATGACGCTATTGCGCCAATGGCGATGGCTGAATGGAAAGCGATGCGCGCGCACAGAGCAGATGGCGCGTGGCGTTGAGATTTTTTATGATTGCGAGGGAAGGCTAGGCGGGCGGTGCTCGCGGGATGCTGGGTGCGCGGAAAGGTGTGACGTCGGCTGTGACCTCTTCCGCGCGGAGAATGCTGGCAACGGGAACCGGGCTTTGGAGTGCGACGGGCGCTAACGGCCCGGGCGCCGATGCGTGGCCGATGTGGCAAATCTGGCAGCGCGCTTCGTCAGAAGCGTTGTCATGCCAGTGAGTGACCGAGTCCGTGGCCAGCGCGACAACGGCGAGAACCATTGCCACGGCCAGCAGACGTTGGAGAGTTTTCTTCGACAGCATTTCAGGCACTCGGTACCCCGGCCACACTAAACACCATTCTAGACCCTGTCTTGCGATAGCGGCAATATTTCCGGGTGCCTGATTTACTCTCCTTCCCACATTTATAGGGCGGTTCTGACTACCACGTGACCCTGACCCTGTAATCGAGCGTGGCCGTGCCGTCCTTATCGACCGGGATTTGAAAATCGATCGTGCCGGCGTCGAGCTTGGTTGACGGGAAATTGGAATTTTCGACCTGCCAATCGCCGCCGATCGGCTCGCGAACGTCCACGGTGACCGGACCGTCTTTGTGATTGCGCAGCGTGATCTGGTATTCCATTTCGTAGACGTTGGTGGCGATCTTCTTATAGTCCATTTGCCTGCGTTCGCAGACCACGTCGAAGGCATTGCCCACGTGGATGCGAAGCGATTCGTCTTTCGGCGTGTGCTGGATGTTGTCTTCGCCGGCATATTGGATGTTGCCTTTGGTATCGGCCTGATAGACGCGGACGGTGCCGGCCGGAAGCGGCATGCCGAGGCCGGACTTCTGGTCGTTTTTGAAATTGTAGTAGACCATCACGGGCTCGGTGGCCGGATTGCCGATTCCCTGCGAGCTGCGGAAATAGTAGGGCTGCGGCTCGACGACGAACGCTTTATCGACGGGAATATTCGAGCCGTTGAGAAGGCTGATCTGCTTGGATTCGTTGTCCTGGATCGAAGTGCGGCGCGTGACCGTATAGAGATGATATTCGGAGAAGTTCTCTTGCGTGACGGGCGCTTGGGCTTCGGCCGCACTTCCGGCGAAACCCATCGCCCGGGCGTTCATTGCTGGAGCCACCTGGTTGAGCTGGCCGGCGACCAGCTGAAGAGTTGCGTTGTTGTAGGAGGCGCCGCTGTTGTTCACCAGCGTGACCCAGCCATCGAGGTCGGCGGCTTTTTCGTCGCGCGCGACGGTGAGGACGTAGTCCGCGTTCCAGCGGATATTGCCGGTCAGGTAGGAAGCTTCGACGCTTTGGGTGGCGGCGCCGGTGTTGTCCAGCGTCCAGATGAGCGTGGGGCGGCTATAGAGATTGTCCGGAAGATCCGGGAAGCGGTAGGAATCGGAAGCCATGCCGGTGACGATTTCGTCGCCAATTTTCCAGACCGGGCCGTTGTTATCAGAGAGCAGGAGGGCTTTGGTTTCCGTGTATTTTGTGGAGTTTGAATCCTGCTCGGCGCGGACGAGAGTGACTTCGCGGCCGACATATTTTTGCAGGAGCTTTTGCGGATCGAGAAGATCGTATTCGTAATCTTGTTCAAGAACGCTGAGTTTCGACGGATCGGTGAGCGAGCGAAGATGAACCGTGGCCGGGTTGATGGAAGCGGCGACGTCTTCGAAATGGAGAGGGAAGACGCCGGCGTGAAGGTTCATTTTGCGCACGTCGCGGACGAGAGCGAGGTTCGAGTTATAGACCGTGATCGAGAGATCGGTCTGGTCTTTTTGAGTGGTGGTCTGGAAGGCGCTTTGTGCAGCGGCCTGGTTGGCGGATGTGGTCTGGGGCCTGGAGAGTCCGCCGATGATCGCGGCCGCGGCGAGGAGTACCAGGACGGCCCGAGTGGCGAAGCTTAGATTATTGCGATTCGGAGCGGGTTCTAGTGCGGGATTCTGGGGCATGGGTGTCCTCCCTTTGGCCCGTGAACTCGGCGGGCACATGAGTTAGACGCCGTTTCGGGGCTTGGCGGATGGAAAAATTGGCGGGGCGAAATGCCGGGTTTACTATCGATTAGAATTTCGGCTGAAGCTTTGTTTTCAATGAGATAGGCCTGATTTCTAATCGCAGAACTATCGATTAGAGAGTGTGAGTGGTGAGTAGTGACTAGTGATTGGTGAAACCCGGCACATGCCTGAGCCGCACATACGCGTCGATTAGAAATGGGGGATGTGATGAAGGCAAGGGGCTTAGTTCGATTTCTAATCGGTCGTGTGTCGATTAGGAATCGCGCATTGCGGGGCGGCCGATGAGGCCGGTGCACAGCATTTATCGATAAAGATATCATTACCACAAGTTTATCATATCACGGCTTGGAAGTCAAGGAATTTGCGCAGGTTTTGTGGGCCGTTGGGGGATTAGGTGAAGGTTTGTGCGGGTGAAGCTGCCCGGCAAGCGGCACGAGGCGCGCCTGACGCGTCAGGAGGCGGCGCTGCTGTTGGAAAAACAATGGCGGGTGACGTACACTGAGGTTCCTGCTTGCTGCGGAGAGGTGCCGGAGTGGCTGAACGGAGCTGCCTGCTAAGCAGTTTTACGCCAAAAGCGTAACCGGGGTTCGAATCCCCGCCTCTCCGCCATATCAGATTCCTTGACTGCGAGTGTTCGCTCACGATTGTACCTTGCCCAGATCGTGCTTGTCGGCGTCTGGAGAACCGCTGACCGTCAAGGGCGAGCCTAGCCTTTAGAGAAGGCAGGCGCCATCTCACACGTGAGTAGCTCATCAACAACCGTCTTACTGGGGGGGGCGCTTCCCATTTCCTTCAACTAATGTAAATATAATCGGCATTGCTATTATGACGATGTGTAGCATCGGGTATTTAAGCGAGATTAGGCTGGCGGGACGAGTACAAGATCTAACGCGGAGTACCTCAGTCCAATGGATAAGATCGAACCATTCCGCACGATCACCAGTTGGCAAGAGTTGATCCAGCTTGAGCAGAAATTTGCTGATTGCGGCGAGGAGTGGGTATTTCGAGGTGAGGCGGAGCACCGACCACCAAAGACAACTCTTCAAAGGGCATGCGAGCAATTTGGGATTGAAAAACAGGACATACCTCAATTGGAGCGAGTGCTGTTAAAGGAGTTTCAAAGAATTTACCCGCTCTATTCAGGTGGCGAGGTACCCGAAGCAGACGATACGATTTATTGGCTATCACTTATGCGGCACTTCGGCGCACCGACCAGAATGTTGGATTTTAGTTTCTCGATGCTGATTGCTTCGTTTTTCGCTCTTGAAGCGCCGCGCGCGACCGCCGCGCGCGGCGGTTACGAGCCCGCAGCGGTCTGGGCTATCAGCAAGACTTGGTTGACCAAGCACTCTCAACGACAGATGCGGGAGATTGGGGGACCTGAATTACTCAAAGATTGGCAGAAGAGGCTAGGGAGCGCTTTCGAGAAGATTTTTTGGGGTGAGGAACCTCGCAAAATCGTGGTACCTGTCAACCCACTACGTTTGCATGAAAGGCTACATGTGCAGCAAGGCCTTTTCTTGTGTCCGGGAGATGTCTCAATAGGTTTCGTGGAAAATCTTCTTGCGTTAGAGGGTTGGCGGCGGGGGGTACGGCTTTTTCTGATCGACGATTGCTGTCGCCCCGAGGTCCTTTGGAAGCTGGGTCAAGCCGGAACGAGCAGAGAATCACTATTCCCGGGGCTGCAAGGATTTGCTGAATCGCTTCGAGTCGCTGGCCCACTGCTATTCAACCAGTACAAGCGGCTTGAGGCTAGCGGCGGAAGAATCCCCACTGACGCTAGCAATGAGTTCCAGAATGAGAAGTTCGACGAAGGTATCCCCGAGTAGCCCGATGGGTATGGAACTTATCCGAATATACTTATAGCCACGTTTGGCGGGTTTTGATTTTTTCTGCATTGGGCGTTCTTGTCTGGCTGATCGGTGCTGCATTCGCCGGCAAATGATTCCAGGCAGCCGTCAGGTCGTCCCTCCCGGCGTCCTTCTCGCGGGGAGCAGTGCTGCCTTGCTGCTGGTGTTCGCGGCGCTCTTTCGCGACTGTCACACGTCGCGCTTCGTTCATGCGGGGATCGTATGCTTGGCGACAGGCGCCTTGCTCGCCGCTCCCCCAGGTTTGCTCGCATGGCTATTGCTGCGCCGTGGCTTTGCCGTCAGCCCCACGGCCGCGGGAATGGTTGGCGGCGCATTGGCCGGGTTGGCTGGCGTCGGAATGCTGGAACTCCACTGCGACAACTTCCAGGCGTTGCACATTCTCGTTTGGCATACTGCAGTCTTGCCGGCCAGCGCATTCGCAGGAGCCCTCCTCGGTCGCGTGCTAAGCAGTTTTACGCCAAAAGCGTAACCGGGGTTCGAATCCCCGCCTCTCCGCCATACTGACAAATCATCGCCGTAAGACCGCTGAGGTCAACGCGACGCAGGATCGCAGAGCGGTATATGCTTATTTCTATAAGTTCGCGATCGGCAATTCTTTTGCCGGCAGATGTTCCCGCCCTGTTGGAGCAACGTTCAATTTGATTGACAACGCTGCCGCCGCGGTGTTTTCCTTGCGCAACCGGAGGCTACTTTCCGCAATATTTGCTCAGCATCCGGCCAGGACATCGCTGATCGCTGAAGCCTCTTTTGCAGCGATCCGACCGATCCCAGAGGGAGAAATGATGCGCTACACGAGACGTGAATTCGGCAAACTCGCGGTCACCGCCGTACCCGCAGCCGGAGCATTTTGCGCGCTTGCGCGAGGCATCGCAGCCACGCCGGCCAGGGTGGACTCGAAGGTCAACGGCGTCCAGATCGGAATGAACGTGCCCTACAACTTTGGCTCGGACACGTACATGAGCGGGGACGAAGTGCTGTCTCGCTGCGTTCAGCTCGGCGTTGGCGCGATTGAATTGCGCTCGCAGCCTGTGGAAGTGTTTTTGAACGCGCCCAGGGTTCCAGCAGCTCCGGCTCGCGGCGCGCAGCCGAATCCGGACCTGGATGCGCAGCGCCAGGCCGCGCGAGACGATCTGCGCAAGTTCCGCCTGGCAGTCGACATGAATTCGACGAAGCCCTTCCGCCAGAAATACGAAGACGCGGGGGTGATGATTCAAATTGTCAAATTCGACGGTCTGGACACGGCGAGCGACGAGGAAGTCGATTACAGTTTTAATCTGGCCAAAGCCCTGGGCGCGCACGCGCTTTCCTGCGAGATCGCGCTGCCGCTTGCGAAGCGGCTGGCGCCGTTTGCGGAAAAGCATCAACTGCGCGTGGGGCTGCATGGCCACACGCAGGCGACGCCCGCGATGTTCGAGGAGGCGATGAGTTATGGCAACTACATTTGCTGTAACGTCGATATCGGGCACTTCCTTGCGGGAAACAATACGTCGCCGCTTCCGTTCATCATCGAGCATCACGATCGCATCACGCACGTGCACGTGAAAGACCGTAAGCTGAACAATGGGCCCAACGTTCCCTTTGGACAGGGCGACACTCCGATCGTCGGCGTGCTGCACGCAATGCGTGATAACAAGTGGGACTTTCCGGCCGTGATTGAATTCGAATACCCGATCCCGGCAGGATCGGATCGCATGACCGAGCTGGCGAAGTGCATGGACTACTGCCGAACCGTGCTCCAGTCCTGACGATGAAGAGGCTTCGCCGCTGTTCGTTCTCCGGACCGCCGCGCATGGTCTTGAAGTTCTTCAGCCAGAGTGGTAGATTCCGCAGCCACAGTGGGAGCGAGGTTTGGAGGTGGAGCTTGGCGATTCGAACGTTAGCAGTTTGTCTTAGTGCGGCCATGGTGTTTGGCGCGGCCATTCATGTGATGGCGCAGGAGCCGGCACCTCCGCCCGATGGGCAGGCACCGGCGGGAGCGCCTGCAGCTCCAGGCGGACGTGGCGGACGCGGCCAAGGCGGCGCCGGCGGCGGGGCCGCAGGCCCGGGTCGTCGCGGCGGCTTTCCGCAATACACTCGGCCACTCGCGTCGCAAGACGTACTCGCGCGCGGCAAGTCTCTGTACGATGCCCAGTGCTCGTCCTGCCATGCCCCAGACTTGCGCGGCGTTTTGGAACAGAATGGTCCTAACCTGCTGCAATCGGCAGAGACCATGATGGACGAACACGGCGAAAGGGTCGCAGCGGCCGTCGCCAAACATACCCCGCCGATCAATCTCCCCGACACCGATACTTCCGCTATCGCCGACTACATCCACAGCATCCAGGCCCAGATGGGCGGCCAGGGAAGCCCTCCGGGAAGAAATCCAGTGGGGCTGACGTATAACATCCTCGTGGGCGATGCGGTCGCAGGCCAAGTAACCTTCACCAGGCTCTGCTCGAGTTGCCACTCTGTGACAGGCGACTTGGCCGGCATTGCCACAAAGTACCCCGATCCGCGCACTTTGCAGAATACGTGGGTCTCGGGCGGCGGTGGCGGAGGGTT
>Ga0210385_10002115_pt1 | contig 12011 bp, 12 predicted proteins | sample IncBWH26OmetaG_FD_160107 | JGI IMG/M metagenome (GOLD analysis project Ga0210385, IMG submission 160107) | Forest soil microbial communities from Barre Woods Harvard Forest LTER site, Petersham, Massachusetts, United States - Inc-BW-H-26-O ... | reverse complement strand
CAATCACTACCTTTGCGGGGCGCAAGATCGAGAGCGGAACTTGTGGCACGCTTTCCTGCGGTGCGCTGTACTGCGAAGCGTTGAATTGTGATGTGTTGTGCTGCGGGGCGCGAAATGGCTCGGGCGTCGCATCCGGCAGCGCCTTCTTGGACGCCGTGCCTTGAGGATTTGCCTTCTGCTCTCCGGAGTCCGGAACATTTTCATCGTCCTGTGTCTCGAAGCCATCCAGTACATTCTTGAATGGAATTGTCTTTGCTGAGCTCGGGCTTCGCAGCCCTGCAAGCGGTGCTAGAGAAACTGCCGACGCATTCGTGCTGACATGCGCCGGCATCGAAACAGTCATTGCGCCGGATTATGCAGGTTCAAGACCACAGCGCCCGCCACCAGTTATCAGTGCGTTAGCGCACCAATGCGTCGAGAACTCGGCGGTTACCGACTTGGATTCGGCGGCGCGGCCCAGAGCGCCCGCTCCTCTTATCGCGATTGTTGAACAAAGTTCTAGAGTTTCTTCATTCCTCCGTTTTGGCCGTGCACTTGCAATGTGCCTTGTCGCTCTATGGACCAGATCAGTGTACTAGCGGCGGGCGGCATTCGTTCGCGCATGCAGTCGCTCGACGTGGTTGCCAACAATCTTGCCAATTCCTCAACAGCCGGCTACAAAAGCGACGGTGAGTTCTATTCCGTTTTCGCATCCGAGGCCGCCAGTGACGATGGATCGGGTCCGTCCGCCGTTCCCACCATCGATCATCAGTGGACCGACTTTGCTCAGGGCCTCCTGGAGCCAACCAACAACCCACTCGACTTAGGTATTTCCGGCAAAGGCTTCTTTGTAGTGCAGGGTCCCTCGGGACCGCTGTACACGCGCAACGGAAACTTCCGCTTCGATGTGCAGGGACAAATGGTAACGAATGATGGTTATCCGCTGCTCCAACAAAATGGTCAGCCATTCAAGGTGAATCCTTCGCGGCCACTCGAAGTTTCTCGCGATGGAGAAATCAGCCAGAACGGCACCTCGCTCGGGCGGATTAAATTAGCCGGATTCGCGGGTACGGCCGGACTGAACAAGCAAGGCAATAACTATTTTCAAAACAACACCGCGCAGGACCCGGAGGATGCTACCGGCACGCAGGTCTTTCAGGGAAAGCTAGAGGCCTCCAACGTCAGCGCATCGCACGGAGCAGTGCGCATCGTGGGCCTGTCGCGCCAGTTCGAAATGATGCAGAAGGCCATTTCGATTTCCAACGACATGGGTAAGAAGGCCATTGAAGAAGTGGCGAAGGTGTAGCCGAGGGAAAGGTAACGAAACATGATACGAGCACTGTTTAGCGCCGCCAGCGGCATGAATGCGCAACAAACCAACGTGGAGAACATCGCGAACAACATCGCGAATGCCAACACGGCCGGATTCAAATCCAGGCGCGCGCAGTTTCAGGACCTTTTGTATCAGAACCTGATTCAGCCGGGTGCTGCCGCAACCCAGCAGACCGTCGTGCCTACCGGGCTACAGTTGGGTTTGGGAACCCGCGCCGTCTCCAACGAAGTCATCTTCACGCAAGGCGACTTTTCCGAGACCGACAATCCGCTCGACTTAGTAATTCAAGGTAACGGATTCTTCCAGGTTCTTCAAGCATCCGGACAGGTGGCTTATACCAAAGCCGGAACGTTCCACTTGAATAATACCGGTCAGATAGTAGATCCAAACGGCAACTTACTTGACCCGCCAATTACGATTCCGCCCAACGCTCTCTCTCTTACGATCGGAAGCGACGGAACCGTGAGTTACACGCTCCCGGGGCAATCCGCGGCGCAGCAAGCCGGCCAGATTCAGCTTGCTAACTTCGTGAACCCCTCGGGATTGAACAGCATCGGCCAAAGCCTCTTCCAACAGACCGATGCCTCCGGTGCTCCCGTAATTGGCGCGCCCGGCGGTCAGGACGGAGTCGGCACATTGATGCAAGGGTACATCGAACAATCCAACGTCAGCATCGTTCAGGAATTCGTGAACCTGATCGTCAGCCAGCGCGCCTACGAAGCAAATTCGAAGGTCGTCAAAGCCGCCGACGACATGTATCAACAAGTGAACAACCTCAAGCAATGAGCGTATGGTTTCTCATTTTCAGCTTGATTACTCACTCAGGACCTTGTGAAATGATCGCTAACGATCGCATTCTCGGTGAGGACCTGGCGAAAACGCTGCCGGTCTTTATGAACAAGATTCCTGGCGATACGGTCATCGGTTTTTCCCCCACACCAGGCGCCCGCCGCGTTTTCAAGTCGCTCGAGCTCCAGCGAATCGGTGCTCCCTACGGCGTGGCAGTCGATAAAGACACCGAGGTGTGTTTCGAATGGAAACTCCAGACTCTGACAGACGATTCCGTCGGTGCTGCGATCCGTGAATCATTGCAATCTCCCGGCGCACGCATCGATGTGCTTGCCATCAGCAGAAATCAGGCGCCCGCGGGCAAAATAAACTTTCCAATCTCGGGACTGTTGGCCTCCACGCTCACGGGTCCCGATACGCCTGTCACCTGGCGCGGCGAAGTGCTCTATCACGGGTCGCGCACTTTCTCGGTTTGGGCGCGCGTCAAAATTTCCTCAACCATGACGCGAGTCGTGGCCACGCAGTTGATTCAGCCAGGGCAGACCGTATCGCCCGAGCAAGTGAGAATCGAAACGTACGATGACTTTCCGCTGCGCAACGACATCGCGCGCAATCTCGAAGACGTTGTCGGACGCATGCCGCGCCGCGCCATCCGCATGGGACTCCCCATTTTCCGCTCCGACTTGATAGAGCCGCTCCAAGTCAAACGCGGCGACTTGGTCGACGTGACAGCCATCTCCGGCGCAGCCCAACTGCACCTGCCCGCCCTCGCTGAGACCCCCGGACGGCAAGGCGACATGATCTCGCTGAAGAATCCTCATAGCGGAAAAATCTTTCGTGGGCGAGTGGAAGGAAAAGACAAAGCATTGGTGATGGCCTGGCCGCCACAAGACCAAATTAACCCCTGGCCAAAGGGTGCCCAATGAAACTGCGTATCGCTGCTCTACTATTCATCTGTGCCGCTCTCTGTGCCGCTTCCGATCCGAAAAAGAAAAAGGCACAGACTCCGCCGGAGCCCTCGCCGCTCGATAAATACATCACCGACGCTTATCGCGACTATAAGTCGCCCGAGGCCGCACCGCCGCCGGGATCTACTTGGTCGCAGAATGCTCTGTTCTCCAATCTGGGCATGGATCTGAGGGCCAGCCGCGTCGACGACTTAGTAACTATCGTTGTAAGTGAGACTTTCTCGGCCGTCGCCACAGGAGATGTAAAAACCCAGCGCCAATCCACGGCACAAAGTAACATCGCTCAGCTCGCGGGTGTTACAAAAACCACCGGACCTCTCGCCAATCTCCTCAACACCAATACACAGAACCAGCTCCAAGGAACCGGCGAGACTAGCCGCGGCGCCGTTCTCAATGCCAACCTGAGTGCCCGCGTCACTCACGTGCTGCCGAACGGTTACCTGGTAATTGAGGGAACGAAGCGTGTCCAGGTAAGCTCGGAAAATCAAGTTGTCACCGTGCGAGGCGTCATCCGGCCGGTGGACCTCACTCCGACCAATAGCATCTCCTCCAACCAGATCGCACAAATGGAAATTCAGGTGAGCGGCAAGGGTGTCATCGGCGATTCCGTCCGGCGCCCCAATATTCTGTACCGTATTTTGCTCGGGATTCTACCGTTCTAGGTTTCACGAATCATGCGCTCCTCACCACTTTTCCTGATCGCTGGACTGCTTACGCAACTGTCCGCCGCCGAGGCCCCTGCCACCCGGCTTAAGGAACTGGTCTCGCTCGAAGGCGTCCGCGAGAATCAGTTGATTGGTTACGGCATCGTCGTTGGCTTGAAGGGCACTGGTGATCGCCAGCAAACATTGTTCACCGCGCAGAGCCTCGCCAACATGCTTCAGGAAATGGGAGTCACCGTTAATCCGACGCTCATCCTGGTGAAAAACACCGCGGCCGTCATGGTCACCGCCACGCTTCCGGCATTCGCGCAATCGGGAATGCAGATCGATGCCACCGTCGCGGCCATGGGCGATTCCGCCAGCCTGCAAGGCGGACTGCTACTGATGACCAGCCTGCGCGGCATCGACGGCAAAGTTTATTCCGTTGCGCAAGGCCCCGTCGTTACCGGTGGATTCATCGCCGGCGGCGCTGGCAACACGCAAGTGGTCAACCACCCCACTGTAGGTCGCGTGCCGGGAGGCGCCATCGTCGAACGCCCGTCGCCCGCCATTGAGCCGACCAGCCTGGTCCGGCTCCAGCTTCACGATGCCGATTTCACCACGGCCTCCCGCATCGCCGAAGTCGTTAATCATCACTTCACGCCGGATACGCCGGCGATCGCGCATGCCGATAACTCGGGACTGGTCAGCGTCGCGATCCCCGCCGGTTTTTCCACGCACACCGCCGAATTCATAGCGCAGCTTGAAGTGTTGACCGTTGAGACCGATCGTCCATCCAAAGTCGTGATCAACGAACGCACGGGTACCATCGTGATGGGCAAGCAGGTTCGCGTTTCGCCCGTCGCCGTCATGCATGGCGATCTCACGGTGGAGATTCAGACCATCTTCGACGTTTCTCAACCCGGCCCTCTGTCGAATGGCACAACCGCGGTGACGCCCCAAGTTTCCGTCGGAGTGAAAGAAGAGAAGGCGCGCAATGTGGTGCTGAAGGAAGGCGCCACGGTCGAAGAACTTGTGCGCGCACTTAGCTCTATCGGTTCCACGCCGCGCGACATTATCGCGATTCTGCAAAGCCTGCGGGCCGCTGGAGCGCTGGAATCGGAGATCGAAGTCATCTAATAAAGGGCATGGGTATTCCTCTTCTAAACCCGGCGGCGCTACTGGGCAGTCAAACCTTGCAGCCCCTGAAAACGGGCCCGGCGTTGCAGCCCTTGAAAACCGCTACAGGCGCCGACGCCGAGACATTTCATCAGGTGCTGGCTGGCGAATCGTCCCATAAACCCGACAAGGTCGCTGAAGTCTCGAAACAATTCGAGGCCCTCATGATCGGACAGATGTTGAGGTCCGCCCGCGAATCCTCCGGCGGCGGATGGCTGGGCGAGGATGATAAGGACGATCAGAGCGGATCGCTCGTCATGGACATGGCCGAGCAAGGATTCTCCCAAGCCATGGCGGCTCGCGGCGGACTCGGCATCGCGAAAATGGTGACGGCCAATCTAGAGCGCGGCCACGCTAAAACTGCCAGCTCCGATTCTGAGACGTCTCCGGCTCCGGTGAATAAGGATTTGAAGCGTTGACCGTTGACGAGTTGGAACCAGCACCTTCCGCGGCTTTCTCTGGCTCCCCGCCCTGCTTGCCTTCGACGTTATCGATCGCTCCGACCCACCCATCCAGCAGAGTCTGGATCAGTGCCTGCACTTCCCGCAGCATGCTCTCCGATTTTTCCGCATGCGCCTGAATCAATCGGCGTTGCAAGTAACCGTACAGCCCCGCCAAGGTATCGCAGTATTGCGGATTCACCTCGCGCCGGAGCGAGAATCGGAGTTCGCCCAGGATCTCCACGGCTTTGGTCACCGCGTTGCCACGTGCGATCAAGTCTCCCAACCGATGCGCCGCAACCGCCTCCTGCACCGATTGAATCGCACCTTCGTACAGCATGCGAGTCAGTTCCATCGGGGTGGCTGCCGACACGCGGCTCGAAATGTACTCTTTCCGAATGTCCGAAGGCGTCATTGCAATTTCCTGCCGACTTACGTATCGCTCATCCGGTAGGGTTGTTTACATATTCTGTCACCCCCATTTGCGGGTACCGGCGTTACCCGCATAATAAATGTTAAAGAATCACGGAAACTGCTAAAGAAAGGCCTCGCGCACCTCAAGTCTTCTCTCTGAACCTCCGATCTTGTAACCACAAGGCTAAGTCAGATGACTAACTCAGTTTGGGAGTGGAGCGTTTAGTGTGAACACTGTACTTTGGATTGACGAAAGCGCAACTGGTACGCAGCACGTATTCGTCAAGGATGGTCCTGAGAAGCTCCAGGTACTGTTTGCAGCGAACCTTCCGGACGCCTTTCATTCGCTGAAGGCCAATCCCATCGAAGCCGTGCTCGTGCATTTACCGATCGCCGGATATTCCGGTCCTGAAGTGCTTCGCCAGATTCACGAACAGGGTTGTAAAGTGCCCATTGTTATTTATGAACCGACCGGCGCGGTTTCGCGGGCCCACGACTTAACCCAGCGTGGCGCTTTCCAGTATGTAGGGCATCCGGTCAAACCGGAAGAGCTTTGTGAACTCCTGGCCGTCGCCATACGCCACCACGGGGTCAAATCGAATGCAGTGAGTCCCCAACAAACTCGCAGTTGGCGCGACTTACTCGTCGGATCCAGCAGTGGCATGCGCGAAGTAATTGAAATTGTCGAGTTAGTCGGTAACCGGCGCTCCACCGTACTGATTACCGGAGAAACCGGCACGGGCAAGGAAGTGGCCGCGCGCGCTCTGCACATGGCCAGCAACCGATCCGCGTCCAGAATGGTCGCTGTGAATTGCGCCGCTCTTCCGGACCATCTGCTCGAAGCCGAGCTCTTTGGCCACACCAAAGGAGCCTTCACGGGCGCGGTCAATGCACGTGTCGGATTATTCGAGCAAGCCCATCGCGGCACCATCTTTCTCGACGAAATTGGCGAAATGCCGCTGCCGCTGCAAGCCAAGCTGCTGCGCGTTTTGCAGGAACGCGAGATCCAGCGCATCGGCAGTTCCGAACCGATTCCCATCGACGTACGAGTCATCGCTGCATCCAACGTGAACCTGCTCGAAGCGGTTGCGAACCGGCGTTTTCGCGAGGATCTGTACTACCGCCTGAACGTGGTTGCTCTCCGTATGCCGGCGCTTCGTGAGCATCCATCCGATATTCCCGAGCTCGCCGCGCACTTCCTCGATAAAGTCGCCGAGCACGAACCTGCCTGGAAGAAACATATTTCAGCGCAGGCCATGGAAATGTTCTTGAAATATTCGTGGCCCGGCAACGTGCGCCAACTGGAACATGCTCTGGAGTCGGCGGCCGCCCTCAGCGGGGCTCGTTCCATTCTCTATCCAGGCGACTTCGATCTTCCCGCGGAGATTCGGCCATCCGAATTCGGCTCGCTCTCGTCACTCGATGTGCCGGAGTCCGGGATCAACTTTGAAGAACTCATGACCGGCATCGAGCGGCGGCTGCTCGAACGGGCGCTGGCGAAATCAGGCGGTAACAAAGCGCGCGCCGCCAGCATGCTTCATATGAAACGTACCACGCTGCTCTCGAAGTTCAAGTCTTTGGAAGTGTGTGCATAGCAGTCCATGGCTCAAGCGCGTGCCAACAGAAGTCCGGCGCCGGCCTCCAATCCTGTAGGCGCAGCTAAAGTTGCCGCCGTTGGCCTGTCCAGCGTGGGCGAACTCGGCGTCCCCATCGCGGTTCTCCTCATCGTCATCGCGCTCATCACGCCGCTACCTAGATTTCTGCTGGATGTCTTGATCGTGCTGGATCTCATGATGTCGGTCATCGTGATGATGGTGGCCATGTACATCGGTCGGCCTGTCGAGTTCAGCGTCTTTCCCACCGTGCTGCTGCTGCTCACCCTGTTCCGTCTCGCGCTTAACGTGTCTTCGTCGCGCCTCATTCTGCTCAATGGAAATACCGGAACTTCCGCGGCGGGCCACGTCATCGAAGCCTTCGGAAGCTTCGTCGTGGGCGGCAACTACATCATCGGCGCCGTCATCTTTTGCGTCCTCATTGCGATTCAATACGTCGTCATCAACCACGGTTCGGTGCGCATTTCCGAAGTCACCGCCCGTTTCACGTTGGATGCGATGCCCGGCAAGCAGATGTCCATCGATGCCGATCTGAACGGTGGACTTATCGATGAGACCGAGGCGCGCCGCCGCCGCCGCGAGCTAAGCAGTGAAGCCGAATTCTACGGAGCCATGGACGGTGCGTCACGCTTCACGCAACGCGATGCCATCGCCAGCATCATCATCACCGGCGTGAACATCATCGCCGGGTTCCTGATCGGCGTCCTGCAGCACAAGATGGATCTCGGCGCCGCGATTCAAACCTACACCGTTCTCACCATCGGCGACGGCTTGGTCACTGTGATTCCCGCGCTCATGATTTCCATTTCGGGCGGCTTGATCGTCACCCGCGCCAGTTCCGACTCGCGGCTCGGCGCGCAGGTCCAAGCGCAGGTCTTCGGCAAATCGGAGCCGTTGCTGCTTGCAGCTGGCGTGCTGGTCGCGCTATCGCTCTTCCCCGGATTGCCTACCATTCCATTTCTCGCTTTGGGCGGCGGACTCGGTTTCATCGCATGGAATATGCGTCGGAAAAATGACGCTTCCGTCAAAACCTCGACGGAAGCCGACGAAAAACCGGCTAAGGAAAATGTCGAAGCTCTGCTCCAAGTGGATCCGCTGACGGTGGAAGTCGGGCTCGGCCTCGTGAAGCTCGTCGAAGGCGGCCCGAACTCGCGTCTGTTGCAACGCATCTCCGGCATCCGCAAAAACCTTGCTTCGCAGCTCGGTTACTTCATGCCGCCCGTGAAGGTCAACGACAACGTATCGCTGCGCGCGCGCGAATACACACTGTTCATCAAAGGCGTGGAAATGGGCCGCTTCGAGATGCCGCCGGGCCAGGAACTGGCCATTCCAAGCGCTGGTGTAGATGGCAGCGTTCAAGGCACGCCTACCAAGGACCCGGCTTTTCATCTCGCGGCGTTATGGATTCCCGCCGATCGCGCTTCGTTCGCCCGCAGCCGCGGCTACACCGTGGTCGACGACGTCAGCGTCATGGGAACGCATCTTTCCGAGGTTGTGCGACGGCACGCCCACGAATTGTTCAGCCGGCAGGACACCAAAAACTTCTGCGATCGCGTTGCCCAGTCCAATCCCAAGGTCGTCGAGGATTTGGTTCCAAAAATGCTATCGCTTTCGGTGATCCAGAGAGTGCTTCAAAATCTCCTCCGGGAACGGGTCCCGATTCGTGACTCCGTAACTATCCTGGAGGCTTTGAGCGAAGGAGCCCAAATGACGAAGAACCCGGTGCTGCTCACGGAGTACGTGCGGCAAGGAATTCGCCGGGCCATTATCAGCTCGCACGTGAATCAGCAGAGCGAGTTGGCCGCCTATTTGGTTGAGCCCGCCGCCGAGCACGCCGTCGAAGCGGTAGTCGAACACAGCGAGCACAACAGCGTCCTCGGCCTCGCGCCGCAAGCCGCCCGCGATATGGTGGGACGCATCACCCGCAAACTCGAGCGGCCCGATTCGTCGGCCGTGGTGCTGGTGAACCCATCCATTCGCTACTTTGTCAAGCAACTGCTCGAAACCGCGTTCCCCGATGTCACCGTCCTCTCGCACAGTGAGGTGCCTCCGGAAATCAAAGTGAAATCGTTAGGTTGGATTGGATAATGACGGAAAACACCACAGCTTCCATGCGAATTAAATCGTTCTTCGCCGCGTCCGTCGAACAGGCCATTCAAGAGGCTCGGCAGGAGCTTGGCCCGGATGCCATGCTGATCACCTCGCGCCGCTCGTCACCTGAGGCGCGCAATCTGGGCGCTTACGAAGTCGTGTTCGGTCTCCAGTCCACCAGCGCGAAGGGCAGCAAACCTCGCGCAGCCGCGCCCTCCGCGGATCTTTCCGGCGAACTGCAAAACCTGCGCGCGCAATTACAGGAAATCAAGAGTACGCTGCAAGGGCCCCGATCCCCAGAGCAAGCCACGCCCGATGCCGAGGAGCTATTCAGCCAACTCGTCTCGCTCGACCTGTCTCGTAACGTCGCCCGCGATGTAGTCGCGGCCGCTGTTCAGATGCGCGATCAACTTTCGCTCGGTTCGTCGTCCCCGGCGCTGTCTTTGCAATCCTACGCCGCCGAGCTGGTCGCGAAAAGACTGCGCTTCGCCCCGAATCTTCCCGAGCAAACGCTCGAAACCGGTAAGGTGATCGTCTTCATCGGCCCAGCCGGAGCTGGCAAAACCACCACGCTCATCAAACTCGCGATTCGCGAAGGCTTGGCCAATCGGCTGTCTCTTCGAATCCTCTCGATAGATCCCTACCGCGTTGCCGCGCACGAGAAACTGCGGAGCTTCGCCGGAATCATCGGCGTCGGATTCACGGCGGTCAATTCCGTACAAGAATTCGCCGGCGCGGTGGAAGAATCCCGCATCAAGAGTGTCGTCTTGGTTGACACCCCCGGTTACAGTCCGTCGGAAATCGCGCAGGTGAAGGAAATCGCAGGCTGTCTTGAACGCACTCCAAATAAGCAAGTGCACCTGGTGCTGCCCGCCTCCATGAAACGCGAGAGCATGGCGCGCGCCATTCGCGACTACGCTGCGTTCCAGCCCGACTATCTGCTTTTCACCAAGCTTGATGAAACGGATTCGCAGGGCGCCATCGTCTCCACGGCACTAGAAGCGGACAAGCCGCTTTCGTTTTTCGCGAGTGGCCAGAATATTCCTGAAGATCTGGAACCGGCGAGCGCACCCGCGCTGCTCGCGTCCGTGTTCCGGCGGGAAACCGAGGAGGCCGTTTCAGCGGCATAAATGGCTTCCAATCTATTAGCGAACGCGTCCTATTACGCATCCTCTCCTGCCCTGGAGCCGGATGAGCGCGAGCGCCTGATCCTGGAAAATCTGCCTCACGTGCGCTGGGTCGCCATGCGTATTCACGAAAAAATCGGCGGCGCCGTCGGTCTGGATGACCTCGTCTCGGCCGGCGTCATCGGTTTGATCAACGCCGTCGACAGCTACGACGCCAAGTTCAACGTGAAGCTCAAGACCTACGCCGAACACCGTATCCGCGGCGCGATTCTCGATAGTATTCGCGGCCTGGACGGCGTGCCCGTACACAAGCGCAAACGGTTGAAGGAAATCGAAGCTGCCATCGCGGCCGCCGAACAACGCCTGCAGCGCGTGCCTGGCGAAGAAGAGATCGCGGTTGAGCTGAACATTCCTCTGGCCGAGTATCAGGACCTGCTGGCCGAATTGCGTGGCATCAGTCTGGGCAGCCTCGACGAAATCGCCGACGGATTCACCGAAAGCAAACTGCTTCGCTACGTCGCCCAGGACGAGGAAAATCTTCCAGCCCGCATTCTCGAACGCGCCGAGCTTGAGAAACTTCTGGCCGACGCTGTCAACAAAATGCCGCGGCTCGAGCGCACCATTCTCACGCTGTACTTCAAGGAAGAACAGAACCTGCACGAAATCGCGGAAATCCTGGGCATCCATACCACGCGCGTCTGCCAACTCAAATCGCAAGCAGTATTGCGGCTGCGCGCATACGTCATCAAGAAGTGGCCGGCCACGCGAGGAATCCTCTAATGAGCGACCAGGAACAAAGCACACAAGACCCTCTGGCTACGGGTGAAGATCAGGAGCAGATCAACGCCGGTACGTCCGCGGCGCGCCCGTCTTCGGTCCAAGCTTCGAACCAGGCCAGCGCTGCCCCATTACTCATGGGCGTGAAGTTGCCCATCCGCGTGCTATTAGGCCGCACCCAACTCTGTCTGCGCGATATCGCCGAGCTTGGAAACGGAGCCGTTGTTGAACTCGACTGCTCGCCGGACGACCCGGTAGAGATCATGGTCAACGATCGCGTCATCGCCCACGGCGAAGTGGTCGTAGTGTCCGGAAATTATGGCGTGCGCATCACCAAGATTGCGTCGCGCGGCGAAAAGTCGGAGGCCGAAGAGGGAGCATCCGATCTGCTCAGCCTCTCCGACAAACTGAGGTAACAATGTTGCTAACTTTGCTTCCCTATCTCACCGTTGTCGCGAATCTGACTCTCGTGTTGGGAATTCTCTTCACCCTGAGCCAGCGCGTACGCGAGCTCCATGGAGGCGCCCGCAAGCAGGAGTCCATTCTGCAATCGGAAACCGCCCGGCTCGCGGCCGAAATCGCGGAACTGAAAAACAAACTGCAGGATATCGAGGAGCCAAGTCAATCCCTTCTTCCCGGTACTGCCCCAGCCAACGCCAG
>Ga0210385_10002114_pt1 | contig 12018 bp, 6 predicted proteins | sample IncBWH26OmetaG_FD_160107 | JGI IMG/M metagenome (GOLD analysis project Ga0210385, IMG submission 160107) | Forest soil microbial communities from Barre Woods Harvard Forest LTER site, Petersham, Massachusetts, United States - Inc-BW-H-26-O ... | reverse complement strand
CGCTTTTAGTTCGTCCGCAGCCGCCTGAGCATCGGAGCTGTTGCGAAAAACCGCAACTACGTTCGATTGTGTTCTTGTTGCCAAATTGATTCTCCTAGGGTCGTACTGACCACACTACCTGGACGGCCATAGCGCAGTTTCCATACCGGGGAAAAGTTCGGATAGGTCTGGCTGCGGGGCGCATTTTCTCCTTCTCTCCCGATCAGATTCGGGCGTATACTCGTGGAAACGAAGTTGCTTTAGAAGTCCATCTTTTCAAAACGGCAGAAAGCGAAGGAGCGGTTATGAGACATCTACGTTGGATGTTGGCTTTGTGCGCCGTCGCGTGCATGTTCCGCGGCATGGCCTCGGCGCAAGCGGTGACGGGTACCGTGCTGGGTACGGTGACCGACGCGTCCGGCGCCGTGGTAGCAGGCGCGAAAATCGCGTTAACGGAAGTGAACACCGGCGTTGTCCGCAACGCGGAGGCGAATTCAAGCGGCAACTACACCTTTCCCGACGTTCCCGAGGGGATGTATAAGGTAGAAGTCGAGCAGCCGGGCTTCAAGAAAGAGGTCCGGGAAAACGTCAGCGTGGCGGTGAATACCAGCGCACGCGTAGATGTCCAACTCCAGCCCGGAAACATAAACCAATCCATTGAGGTGACAGCCGCTCCACCTCCGCTGCAAACCGATCGTGCCGATACGACGGTGACCATCTCCACTCTTCAAACCGCAAACCTGCCCCTGAGTGACAACCGCAACTTCCAAAGTTTGTTGAATCTCGTGCCCGGAACTACGCCGGCGACTTTCCAGCACTCGCAGTTCTTCAACGCCGAAAGCTCTCTGCAGACCGAAGTTAATGGCCAATTTCGAATGGGCAACGAATATCAGATTGAAGGCATCGACGACGACGAACGCACTGGACTTCTCCAGATTCTCATTCCTCCGGATGAGGCCATCCAGACTGTAGACGTTTCAACCAGTAATTACGATCCTGAGCTGGGACGCGCTTCGGGCGGGGTGGCGAACGTGATTATTAAGTCGGGAGGTAACAGCTTCCACGGCGCGGCCTACGAGTTCCTCCAGAACAACGCATTAGATGCACGGAGTTTTTTCAACCCCTCTGTCAGTCACATTTCTTATAACTATTTCGGCGGGGATGTGGGCGGCCCGATCATTCACAATAAGCTGTTCTTTTTCGCAGACTATCTGAGAGTCGACGATCACGAAGCGACGTCGACTCAAGAGACGATTCCTTCACTCATAAGCCGGACCGGTAACCTGAGCGCCTTCTCTACTACCATTTACAATCCATTCACAGGTAATCCGACCACCGGCGTGGGCCGCGTACCATTCGCAGGTAACATCATTCCTGCCAGTCTAATTAATCCGGTTTCGGCCACAATTTTGTCGTTGCTACCCGCGCCCAATGAGCCTTTCAAAGAGGGCAGCCCGAGCAACAATTACTTCGGAGCTCCGCCGTTCACGAAAACTACGGATTCTTTCGATACGAAGATGGACTACGACATCGACGAGAAAGATCGATTGAGCGGTCGACTGAGTTTCTCCTGGCCGATCGTCTATCAGGCGCCACTTTTCGGTCCTGAATTAGGCGGTGACGCCAATGGGGCGTTTCAGGGTACCGGTTCTCAGAAAACCTATAGCAGCGGGCTGAATTACGACCACGTATTCTCGCCCAACTTCCTGACGGAGTTCCGCTTTGGCGTTGCGTACTATCACAGTTCGGCGATTCCGTCCGATTATGGCAGCGCTGACGCGACCAAGATCGGGATACCTGGAGTGAACATCAGCGCCTTCACCAGCGGGCAGGCGCAAATTACAATCAACGGAGGTTACAGCAATCCGCTCATTGGCTACTCCGCCAGCGTGCCGTGGGTGCGTGCCGAGGCCAACATCGACACGGTGAATAACTGGACGAAAATCGTGGGGAATCACACGTTCAAATGGGGCGTCGATCTGCGCCGCGTCCGCGACGACTTACTCCAAGATCAGACCTTCGGGCCGCGTGGCGTGTATACTTTCAGTGCGAATCAGACCTCGATCTCGGGCGCCAAAACAGGCATCGGAAACGACCTTGCAAGCTTTCTGCTGGATGTTCCCAGCCAGGTAGGACGCGATGTGAACACTTACTTCCCCGCGTACCGAGACTGGTGGTTTTTCGCCTATGGCGGCGACAAGTGGCAAGTAACTCCGAAGCTGACGGTTGATTTAGGCCTACGGTGGGATTTCTATCCACCTGGCAGCCCCGAATTTCCAGGTGGCTTTTCTAATTACAATCCGGCGAATAACCAGCTCGTTATAGCTGGCGTAGGAGGCAACCCCGACAATCTCGGTATTAAGACGCGATACCGCTATTTTGCGCCGCGCGCCGGCATCGCCTACCGGCTTACAGATTCGACCGTGGTCCGAGGCGGTTTCGGTATTAGCTATACGCCGTTCCCGGATAACACGTATGCGTATAACTATCCCGTCCGCTCAAACAACGCGTATAATCCGGTCGGAGCTGGTTTCGGACCAGCCGTGCTAGCCGACGGTGTAACACCTGCGACCTTCCAGGCGGGTTTTCCCGCTCCAGTGCCGGTTGTGGTTCCCTCGAATGGAATCATCCCGGTGGGTAAGTCACTTGCTAGCCAAAACTTCTTTGTGATCCCGCAGGATTACCTGAACCCTTACGTCGAATCGTGGAACTTTGCTATTCAACAAGCGCTGCCGTGGCATTTCACCTTAGATACCGCCTATGTGGGGAATCACGGTGTACGATTACCGGGTCAATACAACTTAAATGCCGGTACCGTTGTCGGCGCCGGCACGGCAGGCCAGCCGGAGTATACGATGATTGACCCGAATACCGGCCTTCAGGAGAAGCGCACCGCCGCGGCAACCGAGTTTTGGCAGGGCTTTTCGTCCAGCTATAACGGGCTTCAAGTCAAACTAAATCGCCAATTCAACAATGGCCTGTTGATCACCACGGCGTTCACTTGGGCGAAAGGGATGGCCTACCAAACGGACGACGACGGCCAATACCTGTTCTATATCAATTTCCAACGCAATTACGCTCGAACCGATTTCGACCGCACCCTTACTTATGTTCAGAGTTTCGTCTACCAGTTGCCGTGGGGCAGGGGACAACGCTGGATGAGTTCCGGTTTGGTTTCGAGCATTCTGGGCAATTGGCAACTGGCGGGAATTATCAGCGCGTATAGTGGAATTCCCGTCAGCTTGACGGTTGGGGGTGCTAACAACGACGGGGGGAGCCTGAAGGCGCCTGCGAACACGCAAACGCCGAACCAGATCGCACCGCTTCAGATTCTGGGCGGCATCAATGCAAACCAGTGGTTCAGCACGTCCAGCTTTGCCCAGCCAGTGGGGGCGGTGTTTGGGAGCGTGGGTCGGAACACTTTTAGCGGCCCCGGGCTCTTCGATCTGAATCTCTCGCTTTTCAAAGACTTCAAAATCACAGAACGTTGGCAATTCGAGCTGCGTTGCGACAGCTTCAACTTGACCAATACGCCAGAATTCGGAAATCCGGGAACGGATATAACCAGCTCGACCTTTGGCCGAGTTACAAGCACGCTGGGGAGCGGCACCGGCGTCAATGGCACGGGCGGCGGCCGAGCGCTGCAAATCGCCGCCAAGTTATCGTTCTAGTTTGATCGCTACTTGCTTTGACCCAACGCACCAGCTAAGTTGTAACGCGCATCCGGGTAATCGGGTTTCAGTTGTACTGCAGTTGTGAACTCCTGAATCGCCTGGGCTGTTCGCCCTAAGGTGGCGAGAGCGACTCCCAAATTATTGTGCGCCTCCGCATCAGCCGGCTCGAGGCGCAGAGCAGCTTCGAATTGGCCGATGGCATCCAGCGTATGCCCGCTTTTCGCCAGCGCCACTCCCTGGTTGAATAACTCGTCGGCTAACTGTCTCCGCGCCAAATCTAAATTGCTTCGGCAGATCGTGCAATCCGGCGCCAGTTGCAAAGCGGTCTTGTACTCCGCAATTGCCTGCTCGAAATGTCCGCTCTTCGCGAGTGCAGTGCCTAAGTCTGTACGCGCTTCGACCGATTGGGGCTGAATCTCGAGCGCTTCTCGATAATGCGCAATTGCCTCCGGTAATCGCCCGGGCTGATCTGCAATGGCGAGCCCATAATTATGATGTGCTACATAATTGTTTCGCGTAACTTGAAGAGCGTGGGCGAACAGGGTCTCGCTGTTTCTCCAATATCGAATTTGAATAAAAGCGAGCACCACCCAGGATGCACAAGCTCCGACTGCCAACGCAGTAAAGGCGGGTTTCGCTCGCGGCCACCGGCTAATTACATCGACCGCACCCCAAGCGATCATGATAGACAAGCCGATCATTGGTATATATGTGTATCGGTCCGCCCGTGCCTGGGCTCCTACTTGGATAAGTCCGATTACGGGCAGCAACGTGCCTAAATACCAGAACCACCCGACGGACAAATACGGCCGTGTTCGAAACGTACGCAGCACCAGCACGGATCCGCACAGCAGCACCAAGCCCGCGAGCGCAGTTTCCCATGCCGGAACATCCTGCGGATACGGGTAAAACACCGCCAGATTTGAGGGCCAGAAAGTCTTCCCGATGTAAGTCACGTACGAAAGCAGAGAATTCCCAACGCGCAGTGTAAGCGGAAACGGCTTGACCGCCCGGCTGCCTTGTTGAACCACCAATGTGATTACCCCAACCGCCATGGAAAGGGCCAGAAATGGAAGTTTTTCTAAGAGCGCAAGGCGGGACTGGGCCGACGGCAGACGCCGCAAGGGCCAGATATCAAGCAGCCACAAAGCAAACGGCAGGGTCACTGTCATCGGCTTAGCCATCAGACCGCAGCAGAATAAGAACAGCACGAGGAGATATCGGCCTATGGCAGGGCGTTCGGTATATCGCAGATACGCCCAGAGAGCGAGGCACCAGAAGAATGCGCTCAGGACGTCTTTTCTTTCCGCGATCCATGTTACCGACTCGACATGCAACGGATGAAGCGCGAAAATGAACGCGACAAATGCGCTCGGCCAGCGTGCCCCGGTGGCACGATTGAGAAATGCAAACAGCAGCAGCGTAGAAAGTGCATGAAACAGCAGATTCGTCAGATGATGTAGGCCACTATCGAGGCCGAACAGTTGCACATCCAGCATGTGCGACACGCGGGTGAGCGGGAACCAATTCGCAGCGGCACCCGAAGTCGCCGCCCAGGCAAGCCCTTCGGGGGTTAGGCCGCGAAGAACGTTGCTATTTCCCGTAACATATTCTGGGTCGTCGTAATTGACAAAATCAAAATGCCGTACCTGTCCATAAACAGTTATTGTCGCTAGCAACAGAACTGCATAGATCCAGAAGCTCCGAGGCAATCTCTTCTGGTGCGCTGTAAGCGGGCCGCTGACGGGCGGCTCCTTCTTGGTCTGCTGCTGTCGCCGCCTATTGCGCGGGCGCGAGCGTTTGATCGATGAATCCGCCGACATCGTCCTTCATTTTCTTTAGAGAATCGGCATCCAGATACACCATATGACCCGCGGGAAAGGTCGCGTATGAAATATTGTTGCGGTAACGCTGGGTCAAATTCAGGTGATCCATGGTAAAGTTCACCGCGTAATACGGAGTGGCCAGGTCGTAATAGCCCTCCAGCACATGTACTTTCAGAAATGGATTTATGACTATGGCTTCGCGCAGCGCGCTAGCCGTATCGGCCCATCCTGCGCCGGCATCGCCCCAACTCCACTTGAATGTCGAACCCCAGGCGTCATGGGCCATGACATAGTACGGCATGTCGGTTTTATAGCTCAGCTCGCGGCGAATGTAATCGTTGAGAACCGAAGTGAATGGCGGGCCAGTCTGTGCACTCGTTGGATCAAAGAAACGTGTCTCCACAAACCCTTCAGGATCCGGACCGCTGAAGCGTCCGTCCAAGCGGCCAACTCGAAGTTTTTGATCGGCGAGCAAGTAATGCGTGAATCCCTGGACATCGATGCGCAAGTTGTACTGATCGATAATTTCCTTACTGAGACCGGTATAGCGTGCAAGGCCGTCGATAGTAGCTTGGCGCTCCTGGGGAGTGAGTGCGTCGCCTTTGGCGAGCGCGAGGGTGTACTCGTTAGAAGCCCAGTGCTCGACTTCGGCGCGCGTACGTTCCAAATTTTCCGAGAGCTCAGGCGCAAGCTTGTGATGATAAGCGGCGATCATCGTGTAAGTCGGGAGGATGAGAGGATAAGGTTCATCGTTCGTCTTACTAAATTCGAGTGACTCGAAGGCGAGCACGGTGGAGAGAAGCACGATACCGTTGAATGAGATGCCCTTGTTAGCAAGATAGCCGGAGACGCCTGCGGCGCGAGTAGTGCCGTAACTTTCACCGAAAAGATAAAGCGGCGAGGACCAGCGCTCGGTGCGCGTGATATACAGGCGTATAAATTCGCCGAAAGATTGAATGTCGCCGGTGAGGCTCCAGAATTTCCTGCCCACCGTTGGGGTCGCGGGGCGGCTGAAACCAGTGCCAATGGCGTCAACCAAGACGATGTCGGTCTTGTCAAGGAGTGTGTTGGGGTTATCTTCTAAGCGATAAGGAGCGACTGGCAGGAAACCGTCTTTCTGGAGCACGACCTTGCGCGGACCAAGGGCTCCCATGTGAAGCCAGATGGAGGCGGAACCGGGCCCGCCATTGAAGGCAAACATGAGCGGACGGGTTGCGGAATCCACGTTGTCGAGGGTATATGCAACGTAAAACACGAGCGCGTCGGTTTTGCCTGCGGCTTCTTTAATGGGTAGGCGTCCGGCCGTTGCAGTGTAGTGGAGCAGCCGCCCATTGATGCGTATCTCATGGTGCGTAACAGCCGGGGGCACCTCGGTCATGTCGAAGTGTTGTTCCTGATCTTCGTCGTCTTCATCACTGGCGGGACGCTGCTCACGTTGCTTCTCCTGCGGATTCTCGGTTGGCTCCTGCGGAGGCTGTTGAGTTCTTGGAGTTGAGGGCGGTTGTGCAGGAGTGGTTGCCTGGATTTGTTGTTTGGCGGGATTGGCTTGCCGAGCCGGGCTGCAGATCGCGGAAGCCAGGAGAGTCACCGTGAGAAGGGCAGAAGACCGTATGGGCATGGGCACTCATATTCTCGCGCGGCCGCTTTGAGGGATGTCCACCTGCCGATAGCTTACTTGGCTACTGCCCGTTCAGAGACACTGGGCCGAACCATGTGCCGAGCAGCCTTCGCTGCCACACGGCTCCGGTTCGAGCGCGTTCTGCCGGGCTGGTGAACTGGTAATCGTATAGCAGCGCGCGCATATAGTGCGGAGGCTGCGGGAAAGGCGGCGGATTCATCAGGCCAAGGACTGCCTGATCTCCGGTTAGCAGCCGGTACATCAGGCCTCCTACCCCAGTGTTGGCTTGATAAGTTCCCAGCGCAGCGAACCACATCTGCCAATCCAGCCGCGGCTGATACGGCGCGACCAGTGGCAGTCCGCGATGCAACTCCCCGGGCTTGTATTTGAATGAGTACTCTCGCCAGTTCACTTGATCGTAAGATCCTTCGATCACCACTTCAGGGCGCGTGGTGGTCATAACGGCGAACAGTCCGTAGGGGTTTACAATCTGAAACGGCTCAATGACGCTGAGCAGTTTGCGTCCGGGCCGAGCGCCGCCGGGCGCGAACATATCGATCACCTGGAGGGCGCCAACAGCCATCAACACTGCGAGTACACAGTTCAAGGCACGGCGCAAAACCGGCCGCCGCAAGGCAGGCACTCGCCGGCGCAGCACGCCAGCCAAAGGGATAAACATCCGGTTATCGAATGCCCATAAGCAGAGGGCTAACGCGAGTAAGTTGAAGAAGGCATAGTTACCCGTCACGAGGATCAGCAGTTGCAGCAGGATTAACAACGCGGCTGCAACGTATCGAAAACGCCGAGGCGCAAAGAGAAGGAACGGGCAGACGAGCTCGATGATCAGGGTCCCAGCCGTACTCCAGTCCAGCATCCATGGAGCCAGCCGGTAGGCGTAATACGCGATCGGATTAGGAAGAGGTTGCGTCATGAAATGGAAGCGCAATGCGTGAAGGTTGCGCCAGTTTGGGTCATTCGACAGTAACTTGACTGCGCCTGACTCGAAGATCAACCGGAACAGCAAGAATCGATAGCCCCATACTAACCACGGCGTTCCTGCAAACAGAGCCAGGAACCCCGATTCCAGCAGCAGCGCATCCCATTGAAAGCCCATAAAGGGCTGCCCCACCAAAACCAGCGACAAATAGAGAACGAAACAGAGTGCCGCGGCTGTTCTCGAGAAAAATCCCGCTAAGAGTGCCGCGCCGGCAATGCATCCTAACGCGCAAAACCAGACAAGTGCCGCATCGTTTATTCCAAACCAGAACAATGTCGGAACTTCGAGAAACACCCGTGCTCCTAGTGCTTCGCGCATGGGCGGCAGCATTTGGTCGGCGGGAACGATGCCGTGGGACCCGACAAGGGCGACAATCTGCGGCCATAACGACGCGAAAGCTGCGATGTAGATGAAACCGAGGAGACGTAGAAACAGAGCTTCGATGAGCTCAAAGGAGCCACCGTTCGCTATGCGTTGCCAAATACTAGTGAACGGTTCGCGTAAGCTCATCCGCTGTGACGAATATCGGGTGAATATCGACTGGAATGTCTTGCAGACGCGCCAGCGCTCGTGTCAGCTCCGGCTTCATAACACCATATTCCGCTAACATGCCCTGTGCGGAGACATAATCGCCTTGAGCTTCGATTGTGAGCAGAGCGTGCGCCAGCCCGCGAGTTGCCTGTTTCGCTTCGACGTAATTCACTTCAAATTTGCCGTCGGGCCGCGCAATGAAGGCGCCATGCTCCGTGAAGTAATTGAACTGCAGCGCCATTCCTCGTCCGTGTGCTTCAGTGATGCCGAACCGCAAAGTTCGGAACGATGAGGCCAGGAACGTGTTGTACAACTGGCGCTCACGCTTCTCACCGCCGGGCAAAATGCCATTATTGAAGAAGTGCTGCAGCATAAAGAGGCCCGTAATGTCGGCCTTAGCTTCTTCGATCGCGCTGTAAGTATCCTTCAACTCCAGGCGTACGGAGGACTTGCGGCCGTTGACCTGAATTTCGTGTGGTCCGATGCCATGGCTTAGCTCGTGAGCGAGTATGTGAGTGAAAAACCACTCGAAACTAAGATCCGTTTGCGCGCTGGCCGGCAGTACTATGCGTGCGATCGGAGCGAGTATCTTGTCGTACTTGGCATGTTGAACATTCTTCAGCATCACCTTCTTGCTGCCCTTCCGCTGAATTACCCGTTCGTCATTGGGCAGATTGAACGCCGCTGCTTGTACACCGTGGTTACCGTCTCCGGCGGAGACCACTTCATTGACAACGCGAATCGGCGTGTAGGCGCCCAACTTAAGATTCTTGTAGGCATTGTCAATCGGCAGGCTGTTCTCGACTTCCTGGAGATGGTTCGCAAAATCACGCAATTTAGCCGTCTCGGCATTGTCAGTCAAGCAGATATAAGCTTCGAACGACGCCTTGTAGCCAAACAGCTCATCATTGTATGTCTCGTATGGACCAATAGTTACTTCGATGGGAGCGTCGAGATCCATCCAGGCGATTTCACTCTCATAGTAGTCGTCGGTTAGAAACGCGGCTGCCCTGGTTTCGAGGAAATGTGCGAGAGATGCGTTGGCCGTGAACGCCGCCGCTTGGCGCAGCAGCGTCGCCGCACGTTCCAGGTCCTTTCCATACACCTTGCGGTACGGCACAACCTCTAACTGACGTTGAGGATTTCTTCGGATAGCGGTAAAGAAATTCTTCGCAAGATCTGCTTCGTGTTCCGGGAGCCGTGAAACCCACTCTTCAAATTCTGCGCGGCTCATGTCCAAAGGATAGAGATTGCCGCCGGGCGGCTTTCGATCCGGAACCCCGGCTATAAAAGCGCGATGGGCATCCAGGTCTGACCATGGTCCTTGATAGATGTCAAAAAGCCGCAGTCGTGCTTCGCCTAGCGGAGTTTTGTCTTGTCGCAACTGTTCGAGCAAGCTCTCATTGCCGCTCCACAACTGCCGGCGGAAGATGTCGTTCATGATGCGCCCGGCCTCGATCAGCTTGGCGAGCGTATGCCGGTCGCCTTCGCTCAACTCAGAAGTATCCGCAGAGAGCGGAGTCGGCGCAAACCGCGCAGCCATTGCCTGCAGTTCTTCAGTGTCGGGATAGGTTCCTATATTTGTTTCGGCATTCATGAAGGTGGCTAAGCAAGCGCGCTAAACCGCGTTACATTGTACAAGACATTTTGAGAGTACCGCACGGAGTTCACCGGTTGGGGGCATTGTATTATGTTTTTAGAGAACCCCTCGCTGGCGCGGTAGCCAAGTGGTAAGGCAGAGGTCTGCAAAACCTTTATTCGGCGGTTCGATCCCGCCCCGCGCCTCCAACCTACCTGATCACCTCCAGAAATCGGCGGAGAGCTGAACAGGATTTACTAAGTTCGACGGCACTCGTATAACCCTCCAATTTACGAGTACAGCTACAATTCCCCTTCGAGTCCCGGCGCGGACCATCCACCTATACTTGAACTTTGAGGAGGGCCGCTGTGCCAACTGCTGTCGAAGCGTTCGTGAGTGAAAACGAATCGCGCCTCTTGGATGAGCTGCTCGATCTGTTGCGAATCCCTAGCATCAGCACGCTTCCGGAGTACAAGGACGACGTCGCGCGTGCCGCGCAGTTTGTAGCAGACCGCCTGAAGCTCGCCGGAATGGAGAACGTCCAGGTCATTCCCACCGCCAAACACCCGCTCGTCTATGCAGACTGGCTTCATGCACCAGGCAAGCCGACCGTGCTCTGCTACGGCCATTATGATGTTCAGCCGCCCGATCCGCTCGAACTCTGGAACTCGCCTCCCTTCGATCCCAGCATTCGCAACGGCAATATCTACGCCCGCGGCGCCTGCGACGACAAGGGCCAGATGTATATGCACGTCAAAGCCGTAGAAGCGCTGCGTGCCGTTCACGGAGGCAAGCTGCCGGTCAATTTGAAATTCCTCATTGAAGGCGAAGAGGAGATTGGTGGCGAATCCATCGCCCGCTATGTGGCCGCGCAGAAGGACAAGCTCAAGGCCGATGTGGCTTTGGTCTCAGATACCGAGCTTTTCGCCGACGGCGTCCCCACGCTCTGCATCGGCCTGCGCGGGCTCATGTATGTCGAGATCGAAGCCACTGGCCCCGCCCGCGATCTGCACTCCGGCATGTACGGCGGCACAGCGCCAAATGCCGTCTACGGCCTCATCGAACTGCTGTCGAAAGCGAAAGATGCCGACGGCCATATTCGCATTACCGGCACTTACGACGATGTCGTCGCGCCCGACCCCGCCGAAATCGAAAGCTGGAAGCACCTCCCGTTCTCTGAAGATGAGTTTCTCCATCACGAGGTGGGCTCAACGCAACTCACGGGCGAGCCCGAGCAATCCATTCTTGCCCGCATCTGGGCGCGCCCCACTTTCGAAGTGCACGGCATCGCCGGCGGGTTCACCGGAGCCGGCGCTAAGACGGTCATCCCGGCGAAAGCGACCGCGAAGGTCAGCATGCGCCTGGTACCCAACCAGGATCCGCAGCGCATGGTCGCCGCTCTTGAGAAATGGGTGCAAGACAACAGGCCCAAGGGCATTCAGACAAAGGTTCGCGTGCTAAGCGCGGGTCCAGCCATCTCGGTCAATCCGAATCACCCCGCCATACAAGTGGCTGCCAAAGCCTTTAGCGATATGTTAGGCAAACCGACGGTCTTCATCCGTAGCGGCGGCTCCATTCCCATCGTTGGCGATTTTGCAACTCATCTCGGCATTCCGACCGTCCTGATGGGCTTCGGCCTGCCCGACGACGGCTTGCATTCTCCCAACGAAAAATATCGGGTCAGCAACTACTATCAGGGCATCGTGACCATCGCGCACTTCCTTGAGCAGTATGGACAGAGCGAATGAGCTAACCATCCGCATGCTAACGTGAAATTACATGTTGCAAGACCTTGCTCTTGCGCTGCGTCTTCA
>Ga0210385_10002112_pt1 | contig 12024 bp, 8 predicted proteins | sample IncBWH26OmetaG_FD_160107 | JGI IMG/M metagenome (GOLD analysis project Ga0210385, IMG submission 160107) | Forest soil microbial communities from Barre Woods Harvard Forest LTER site, Petersham, Massachusetts, United States - Inc-BW-H-26-O ... | reverse complement strand
CTGGAGTGTTACTTGGAGCGCGACAACGTGGCCAAAATCGATCTGTCAACAGATCGCTATCATTCCCCGCATCAGCCGTATGAGTTGGACGGAGAAAATCAAATTATTGTGAGCCGTCAGGACGCGGCGTATCGATCCTCCCTGCAAGCCGCGATCTGGAAACGGGATTACCTGGCCGCCATGCTGAAACCGAATCGCAGTCCTTGGGATTTCGAGCGTTACGGCATGCAGGAACACATGAATGACGGCAAGCTGATCCTGGGAGTTGCAAACGCGAATGACGGCCCAGTGCCTTACCTCAACGTGTACGGAGGGGGGCGTGTGAACTGGCAGCAGTTGCGGCGGATCGATGCCGGAATTCTGGCGGAATTGCGCACGCGTGGCTGGATGGGACCGCACTGGAACGGATGGACGGAGCCCACCTGAATGGAGCAATGGTTTCGCCCGATGGGATTGAATCTCCGGGTGTCGACGAACACGCCGGAGCTTGCGTCGGCGGTGTGCGAGGCCTACGATCCATTTGGCAGCGGCGATGAAACGGCGGCGGCGGATCTGCGGTTCGACTTCGCTCAGAGCGCAGCGCGCTCGGCTGCCGAGCCAAACTATCGGATATCCGGCGAGAAGGCAGAGTTGCGAACAGGCGATCAGGTCGTCCTATCGGTAGACGTTGCCAGCGGCCTTGCCACCGGTTGTTTTCCCGGCAATCTGGTGGCTGACCGCAGCTTTTTTCGCTTACACGTGTTGCACTTCGCACTTTCGGCTGCGCTGCCTGGGCGAGGATTCTTGGGCGTTCACGCCGCTTGCATCGCGATAAACGGTGTGGCGGTGCTGCTGCGAGGCCCGCGCGGCTCGGGCAAGACGGTGTTGACCTATGCCGCGGCAGTTCGCGGTTTTCCGGTGATTGCCGACAGTACTGTCTGGATCGCGCCCGATGAAGTCACATGGTGGGGCATTCCTCGTTGGATCTATCTCCGCCGTTCCGCACAGGCGCTGTTTCCGGAGCTTGCTGCGGGACCGACGGTGTCTTTGGGCGGCGACATGAAAGTCGAAGCCGATTTGGCTCGAGTTTCGGCTGCCGTCACCTTGCCCTGCATTCGCCGAGGCATCATTGTTTGCATCGAGCGGCAGGCAGAAGAGACCGCTTATCTCAAACCAATTTCGGAGTCTGAGGCTCTTCGGCTCTGGAGTCGAGGAGCGGCAGGCAACGAGCTAGACGCGTGGAACTACCAGGCGCGAGTCGCACGCCTGCTCGGCGAGCCCTGTTATCTCTTAAACTCGGCGGACGACATCGGCCGCGCGCTGGAGCTAATCGCCGCCGAGTGCGCAGCCGGTTGCGAGATAATCTCGAATCGTCTTGCCGATTTGTGACATTATCGTTTAGAATTCAGATTCGATAAAGGATGTTCAGGCGCGAACGTGAAAAGTACTCCTGATACCGGCATGGACGTCTTGCTTGTACATTCGTTTTTTATAAAGAACGATCCAAAGCAAACTGAGAAAATGCGCCCTTATCCTCCGCTCGGCACTCTGTATGCCGCCAGTTTTCTAAGGGAAAAGGGATACACGGTTGGATTGTTCGACGCGATGTTCGCCGGCGGAGTAGATGAATTAGAAGCGGTTATAGACTCGGCAAAGCCACGTTTTCTGGTTCTCTGCGAGGATCAGTTTAACTTCCTTAATAAGATGTGCCTGCTGCACAGCCGCGAGGAGGCCTGCCGTATGGCCCAGCTAGCTCGCGATCGAGGTTGTACGGTCATTGCGGCCGGATCCGATGTCAGTGACCATCCGGAAATCTACCTCCGGCACGGGGCGCATTTTGGAATTATCGGCGAGCCTGAACACGCTCTCGGCGAACTGATCGATGCCCTCACAGATCGCGGTTCTGTCGCACTCGAAAGCATCGCCGGAGTTTGCCTATGGAATGAGTCGTTCCCAGGGGCCGTGCGCCGCAACGCCGCCCGCGTGCCGGAGCGGCATCCCGATGTCTTTCCTTTCCCTGCCTGGGACCTGCTCGATGCCGAGCGCTATCGCCAGGCGTGGCTGGAAGTGCACGGTTATTTCAGCGTCAACATGGTCAGCACCCGTGGATGCCCGTTTCATTGCAACTGGTGCGCAAAGCCGATCTGGGGCCAGCGTTACGCCATGCGCTCACCCGCGAACGTCGCCCGGGAAATGGCGTTGCTGAAGTCCGAAATTAAGCCCGATCACATCTGGTTTGCCGACGATATCTTTGGCCTGCAGACGAAGTGGGTGGCGGAATTTGCACAGGAGGTGCAGCGGCGAGGTGCGTCCGTACCCTTCATGATCCAGTCGCGCGCCGACCTCATGACCGAACAGGCAGTGGACGCTCTCGCCCAGGCCGGCTGCGTCGAGGTGTGGATTGGCGCCGAAAGCGGCAGCCAAAAGATCCTCAACGCGATGGATAAGGGCATCCTGGTTGAGCAGGTGGTGAGGGCCCGGGAACGGCTGCGCAGGGTTGGAATACGGGCAGGTTATTTCCTGCAGTTCGGATATCCGGGTGAAACTTTCGACGACATTCTCGCCACCGCGGCATTGATCCGGGACACGCGTCCCGACGATATCGGCGTAAGCGTAAGTAACCCTCTTCCGGGAACGAAATTTCACCAAATGGTCGGGGCGCAGCTCGGCGAGAAGGACCATTGGCAGGACAGCAATGACCTCGCCATGATGTTCGAAGGCACTTACACGACGCCGTTTTACCGTAAGCTGTACAAACTGATTCATCGGCAGTTCGAGGCATTGAAGCTCGGAAGCTCGAAAGAGGATCTCGAAGAAATAGACCGGGAATGGACCGAACTCGGCAGAACGGAGTCGAGTTATCGGAGCCGTAATCCCACGTTTGTGCAAAAGCATTACCCGAGCGTCTCGGCGCCTGATCTGAGCAAGCTCTGGAATTGATATGAGTGACGTTCTACTCACTCACGGCTATTTCCTTTTCGAAGATGAGAAGGAACTGCAAATCATGAAGCCGTACGCGACGCTCGGCCTGCTGTATATCTCGGCGTTCCTGAAGAAGGCAGGGTTTTCCACCGAGATCTTCGATTCTACATTCTCCGGGCGAGAGGATCTGTTCGCACGCTTCCGGGCGGGACGCGGCGTGGTGGGAATTTATACGAACCTGGTCACGCGCGCATCGGTGCTCAGCATCGTCCGGGAAGCCCGCGCCAACGGCTGGATCGTGGTGCTGGGCGGCCCTGAGTGCGCCAACTATCCGGCTCAATATATTGAGCACGGGGCGCATGTGGTAGTGATCGGCGAAGGCGAGGCGACCATGGCGGAGCTGCTTCCTGCGCTCGCCGAGCATGGCCCTCATCGGTTACAGGGAGTCGCGGGCACCGTTTTTCAGGATGAAACTGGCCAAGTGGTGACGAACTCCGAGCGGGCGCAGATCAAGGATATCGATTCCATCCCCTGGCCCGATCGGGAGAGCATCGACCAGCAGCGTTATGTCGAGGTGTGGCGCAAGCATCACGGTATGGGAAGCGTCAATCTCATCACGGCCCGCGGCTGCCCCTACCGCTGCAATTGGTGTTCTCATGCGGTTTTCGGATTTACGCACCGCCGGCGGAATTACTTGGACTGCGCGAACGAACTCGAGCACATCATGGCCACCTGGCGGCCGGACCAGGTGTGGTACGCGGACGACGTGTTCACCATTCATCACGGCTGGCTCTTCCACTATGCCGCCGAGTTGAAGCGGCGCAATCTGCATGTGCCCTTCGAAACGATCTCGCGCGCGGATCGAATGATGAAAGAAGAAATCCTCCAGACGCTCGCGGAAATGGGATGCTATCGCATCTGGATCGGCTCGGAGAGCGGCAGCCAGCGGATTCTCGATCGCATGGAGCGGGGTGTCAAGGTCGAACAGGTTGAGTGGGCTTCTCACGCCGCACACCGCTACGGCATCCAGGTGGGAATGTTCCTGATGTGGGGGTATGAAGGCGAAACGATGGAAGACATGGAGGCGACGGTGGAGCTTGTGAAGCGATGCAACCCCGACGTCTTTCTGACCACCGTTTCGTATCCAATCAAGAACACGGGTTACTACCGCAAAATTTCGGACCTGATCACGTTACAGGGCGACTGGGCCGCGGCGACGGACCGGGACTACGTGCTCGCCAAGCGCCCGCCCCGTGCGTATTACGAAAACGCCGACAAATGGCTCAAGAAAGAAGTGGCCGCATCGCGGTTGGACGCGACGGATCAATTGATGGCCGCACAGCTTCGTGCGGAGGCGGTGAGCGCGCGGGCGGCGATGGCAGGTTGCAACTCCCGTTCGGAAGGTAGCGTTTGAAAGCGGCGCTTTCCTCAGTGTCCCGTAACACTTCGCGTTGGCAGTTCGCCTGTCCGGCTTGTCACGCGCCGCTGGATTCGCCCGAGACAGAGGGCGCTGCCATCCGTTGTCCGAACTGCGCGATAGTTTATGAGCGCCGCGACGGCATCCTGAGTCTCCTCGCCCCGGAGCGCCGCGAATATTTTTCGCAATTCCTCCAGGAATACACGCATATCCGGCTTGCCGAAGGGCGCGGGGCACAGCCGCCGGCCTATTTCCAACGCCTTCCCCAATGCGACCCCTCGCACCTGATGGCTCCGCAGTGGCGCGTACGCCAATGCACCGTAAAGGCGTTCGACCGGTTAGTGGCGCCGGCGTTACTGCCCGGTTCGAAGGTGCTGGATTTGGGCGCCGGGTGCGGCTGGTTCAGCCACCATTTGGCTCAGTTGGGGCACTACCCATGCGCCATGGATATCACGGCCGACGAACAGGACGGCCTTGGCGCAGCGCGTCATTATGATCCTGAATGGCCGTGCGTTCAGGCTGAGTTCGATGGCCTTCCCTTCCCTGATCGGTCAGTGGACGTGGTCGTCTACAACGCCAGCCTGCACTACAGCACGGACTATGCGCGAACGCTGAGAGAGGCATTGCGGGTGCTTCACCCGAGTGGGCAAATCGTGGTTTTGGAGTCGCCAATCTACAAACGCCATGAGAGCGGCGCCCGCATGGCAAAAGAGCGCCACGAACTTTTCGCGAGGCGTTATGGAACTCGGTCTGACAGTATCCCGAGCATCGAATATTTGACCTGGGACATGCTCAAGACTCTCGGCAACGAGCTTCGCCTGAGCTGGAAGATCATCCGCCCCTGGTATGGCTGGAAATGGGCGCTGCGTCCCTGGATAGCGCGTTGGAAGCGGAAACGCGAGCCAAGCCGCTTCGCGATTCTGGTAGCGGAGCGGGCGCAGTCGCCAGGGCAATGACCTTCGCGGCAGAGATTCCCGTTGGCCTGGCGAGCGCGGGATGGGATGCGGACGAAGTTCGCGAAGTTTGCTCGATTGCGGGAGAGATTGACAATTTCCCGGCCTCGCGGCGCCGCTCCATCAAGCAGCCTGCAATCGAACTTGCGCTCTCGGAGGCGATGCGCTTCGCCGACGGCATGCGCAGCACCTATCGGGCGCTCATTGTCCGTCAGTTGTTGGCCAAGCTCGGCTTTGACGAGCACCGCGTCTTCCGTTGGCGCCTGGAGCACAAACTGGTCCAGGCCGCGTTGCTCCATCACTACGACCCAAATAGCGTCCCGGTGACGCGCGGTCTGCGTCGATTTGTTTCCCACGCAAGGGGTGACCTCCGTTGCGCGATGGAAGAAGCTTTTCCGGCCGGGTATGTCATCAAGCGAGCGCTGGGCGATACCTCAGGTGAACGCGGGCTGACGGATCGCACGGAGGAAGCGCTTGCTTCTCTCAATGGCGATTCAGCGCTGCCCGCGCGGCTCTGGGACGAACAATGGCTGGTCCAGCAGCGCATTCCGATAAAGAAGGAATACCGGGTTCATAGCATCGAAGATCGTGTCGTCCCGGACATGACGTTTCATCGCTTCGGCTCCGGAAACATCTCAGGCGAGCGCGATGCGCCGAACCGATTCGTTAAGCGGCTCTTACGCAAATTGCCCGACGCGGTTGTAGGAGGCTCGCTGTTGGCATGGGACATCGCGCTTACGCCGTCAGGTCATTGGGTTGTGATCGAGGTGAACTTCAGCGGCTACCATCCTGTTTGGCGTCGTGGTTTTCAATGTTCCGGATTCTATCAGGACGTGCAGTGGGGAGCATCGGTGAGCGCGCGCCTGCTGCGCTTTGTGGAAGACGTTGACAATGTCTCCATTAAGCTCCGCATCGATTTGCCGGAAGCCTCGCGCGAGCGCGATTTCTTTGCTGAAGTTTCCCGGTGGCATAAACGTTTCCGCAATGGCGAATATGAGTAAGCGGTTCGCGTTCGACGCCATTGCCGGCACATACGACGAAACGTTCACCTCCGTCTGCATTGCGTCGCTCATGCGCCAGGCGGTGTGGCGCAGGGCGGACGCCGCATTCCCCCCCGGCAGTTCGATTCTCGAACTGAACTGCGGCACTGGAGAAGATGCCGTGCACTTGGCCATGCGCGGCGTTCATGTACTCGCAACCGACATTTCCGCGGAGATGCTGCGCGTTACTTCCGAAAAGGTCGCCGCCCGCGGAGTTTCGAAGCTCGTAGAGACAGCCAAGGTCGGCTGGGAAGACCTGGACGCATTACCGGAACAATGCTTCGACGGTGCGCTTTCCGATTTCGGCGGCTTGAATTGCGTACATGATCTTGCATCCATCGCAGCACCCCTGGCGCGGCGTTTAAAGCCCGGTTCGCCGGTTCTTTTGTGCGTGATGGGCCCCCTCGCGCTTTGGGAATGGCTGTGGTTCGGTTTGCGTCTGCAGCCCTCGAAGGCGTTTCGCCGCCTGCGCCGCAACCCTCAATGGCGAGGCATTCCACTGCGCTATCCCAGCTCTTCCGCTTTGGCGCGCGCGTTTTCTCGTAGCTTTCGCGTGCGGCGGGTCAGCGCCATTGGAATTTTGCTTCCGCCCTGCCTGGAATCGATTTCGCAGCGCTATCCGCGTGTCATCGCGGCACTCAACCGGTGGGAACGGCGGCTTGAGACCGTGCCGCCGTTGCCGTGGCTAGCCGATCATTATCTCCTCGAACTGGAGCGGCTGTGAGCGAGGACCGCGTCCCGCAGTTCAGCATTCTGATGGTGGTTCACAATGCGCTCGATATGGTGCGCATTTCGACGCTGCGGACACTCCGACACAGCGCGGCGCACCCCGCGCGCCTCATGGTGGTGGACAACGGATCGACAGATGGGTCGGGTGAGTGGTTGTCGATGCTGGCGAAACGCGGGGACATCGATCTGCTCCGTGGCGATTTCAATATCGGCCACGGACCAGCGCTCGAATGGGCGCGGCGATCCGTCCGCTCGCCCTATCTCGTCACGCTCGATAGCGATGCATTTCCGGTTAGCGAACAGTGGCTGCCCGAATTACAATCGCGCATCAATGGCCGCGTCAAAGTCGCCGGCATTCTTCATCACCGCGGTTATATTCATCCGTCCTGCCTCATGACCGCGGCGGAAACGCTGGACGAATGGAAACTCACGTTCCTCAATGAGAAATCCGGGCCGGCGCGGTTGGATGTCGGCGAGCGAATTAGTCTGGACGTGAAACGGCGCGGCCACGAGATCTCCGGATTAGCCCGCACCGCCGAGCGCTGCCGCGGTAGCGTTTCTGAACCGGTCTATTTGGGCTCGGTGTATGAGGATCTTGTTTACCATCACTGGTACACAACGCGATCCGTATTAAGCACGCAGGTAGATGATGTGCCGCGCGAGTCAATCGATGATTCTCTGCGCCACTTGCTGCAAGAGTCTGACGCCGAGCGCCGCGAAGTAACCGTGATCGTGGGCGTGCGCGTCCGGCCCGGCGAACCGGAGCGGCTCCGGAATGCCAAGGCTTGCCTATGGGCCTTGAATCTGCAATCGATCGAGCGTTGGCGCTACCGCATCATTCTGGTGGAGCAGGATTGCGAGCCATACGCGAAAGCGGAACTCGCTCCGCTCGTGGACCGTTATGTATTCGCCTACAATCCCGGGCCGTACAACCGGGGGTGGGCGTTTAATATAGGAGCTCGTTTCACGGAGGGCGACGAACCGCTGTGCCTGCTGGATGCGGATATCCTGCTACCGCCCGGTTCGCTAGCCGCCGGCCTGGACACGCTGGGCGCGGGCCGCAACACGTTCCAGCCTTTTCGCGAGGTGGTATTTCTCGACCGCGAATCGTCGGAGCGCGTCATCCATGAGCGGCTTCAAAATCCCGACGCCGCACTGAACGTTTACGATTTCGAAGGCTCGCTGTTCGAAACGGCGCGCGGCGGATGCCTTTGGGTTCGATCGAATCTCTACCACCAGGTCGGCGGCCACGACGAGCGTTTCCGCGGCTGGGGCCGCGAGGATCGAGAGTTTTCCGAGAGGCTTGGGCAAACGGCGCGAGTGAAGCGCCTGGCCGGCTGCGTCCTGCATCTTCATCATCCTCGGCCGCCCGAAGAAGACTCCTGGGCGTTGGCAAACCGCGCTCTGTACGACGCAATTTGCGAAGGCCGTGCGGGTCCGGCGCCTGAACCCATCGGACAACTGGATCTTTACGCGCATGAGAAGCCAGCGGAGGCGATCTGTGCGAAGCATCCAGAGGCGCCGTCGCACTTTGAGCGTATTGTCAACGCGGAACGTCTCGGCGCGGCTCGAAGGAGTACGAGATGGCACCTGGCGGGAACCATCTTGCGATTGGGTGAAAGCGTGTTGGATGTAGGTTGCGGCCCCGGCGCGCTTTGGACACATCTGGAAGCGGGCAGCAAAGCCACGCTCCGGATTGGAGTGGATTTGGACCGCGGAATGATCTCGGCCGCACGCAAGCTCTTCCCTGCTGTGGACGCGATACGCGCGGATGGCGCAGCGCTCTCTATCGCCAGCGGCGGAATCGACGTGGTGGTGTTGCGTCATGTATTGGAGCATCTCGATCCCGCCGTAGCCGCGGGAGCTCTTCGGGAGGCTTGCCGCGTTGCCCGCAAAGCGGTCATCGTCGATTTTTGCCGCAGTCATCCCTCCGACGCGGAATCCCGTCGCGATCTCGTAGGCGAGGCATTTTTCTCCGGTCGCTGCTTGTGCGGATGGCGCCTCCGCGAGCGCTTTCTTGTCCTCGGAGGAGAGGCTGAGCGGGACGAGATCTGGGTGTTCGTGTCCCCGGCCGAAGCTCGCGAGCTGGATCGAACCATTGCTGGAATAGATGCGGACACTCCCAAAGTGAGTATCATCATGCCCACTTACCGGCGCTCCCACACCATTCTTCAGACCGTAGAAACAGTTCGCGCGCAGACTTACTCCAACTGGGAACTCATCATTGTGGATAACGCCGGGGACGGCGGCTATTGCTTCGGAGATCCGCGCATTCGCGTGCTCACGCATAAAGTTGGACCGAGCTCCAGCCATGCCAGAAATCAGGGCGTGCGCCATGCCACTGGCGACTTCATCTGCTTCTTCGATGACGACGATGAAATGTTCCCCGATTACCTCGACTCCTACGTGGACGCGTTTACGCGCAATCCCCAGGTAAAGATGGTCCGCGGCGGCATGCTGGTCAGCGACGGAAGTACGAATTTCTCCTACGCCACGCCGGAATGCTGGCTCCGGCGCGAACTCGCAACACCGACCTGGGAGGGACGCGGCGGCGCGCAGGACCAGCGTTATTTCAGCCGCATCGTGGTAGAGAACGACCTGTCACTCGAGAACGGGACAGTCGTGATCATTCCGAGGGCGCTGTGCCGCGCCAACGCAGATCCGCAGGGCGGCCTGCGCAACGGCGATTTCTGAATGCTCCCGCTGGCAGTGATTGTTGGAATTCGCGCCAACCAGGCGGAGCTCGATCGCCAGCGTAATCTAAGGCTCTGCCTCGAAACGTTGAAGAGACAAGATCTCCCGTCCGGTGCGTTTCAAACCATTCTGATCGAGCAGGATCATGCGCCCCAAGTGAGCCCTGAAATTACAGAACTCGCGGATCACTATCAGTTCGCATATAACGCCGGGCCGTACAACCGCGGATGGGCGTTTAACATTGGAGCGAAGTTGGTTCGCGGGGCGCCCGAATATTTGCTGTTCCTCGATGCCGATGTGCTGCTGCCGCGCGATTCACTCGGGCGTCTTCTTGAGCTTCTACGCGGCGGATGTGCTGCGGTGCGCCCGTATTGCGATGCGCTGTTTCTGGATCGTGAATCGACGGCGCGTGTGACCGCCGAGTGGCCCGAACTTCCCGCCGCGTGGGATCTAAACGGCTCCGTTTTCGTAAACCCCATGGGGCTTTGTATAGCAGTCGAAATTGGTTTGTACGAGCGCATGGGCGGCCACGATGAACGCTTCCGCGGTTGGGGCTGGGAGGACCGCGAGTTTTGGGAACGGCTGGAGCACAACACGGAAATCGGCCGCTTGCCGGACCGCATTCTCCATCTCCATCACGAGCACTCCCAGGTTAAGGAGGTGTGGGCCGCCACCAACCAAGCCTTGTTTTTTGAATCTCTCGAAACCCGGCGAATTATTTCTGAAGAAGCCTCCAAGGGCGACGTAGAAAAATACCGAAGCGAGCACGGCGACGATCTCACAGAGCAGTTCCCAGACGCTCGTGTTCTGGTGCAAGACCGCAACGGCACACGAGAATTCCACGAGAACGGCGACCGGCGCTCGTTTAGTTGCTCCGTTGCAAAAGGACCGGGAGTGTATAGCGACGTAGCGGTATTTCTGGACAGGAACGCGTCTTCACCTGCGATTGACAATTCCGCTCGCCCACTGCCTCCGCAACGCTGGAGGCAGCAAGGATTGATGAGCGTGGTCATGCCTACTTACTATCGCCTCCACACGCTGATCAAAGCCGTGGACAGTCTGCGCGCGCAAACTTACCCGCATTGGGAGCTCATCCTGGTCGACAATGCCGGCGATGGAAACTACTACTTCGCGGATGCGCGTATCCGAGTCTTCGCCGACGCCGCCAAGCGCGGAGCGGCCTATGCCCGTAACAGCGGGATCAGGCGCGCCACGGGCGATTTCGTCTGTTTTTTCGACGACGACGACACCATGTATCCGCGTTACCTGGAGCGATTAGTATCTGCCTTCATCGCGCATCCGGACGCCGGAATGGTTCGCTGCGGCCTTCGCAAACCCGATGGCTGGGACAGTTTCAGTTACGCTACTCCGGCGTGCTGTCTTCGTGGCGCATTTGCGACGCCGACATGGATACCGGAGCACGGTCAGGATCAGACCTATTTCAAGACCATCGCCCAACAACACGGCTGGTCGGTCGAAAACGGGAAGATCGTGGTGCTGGGCGAGGTTCTCTGCGCGGCTGGCTTCGACATGCGAGGCGGCCTCCGCCGCGGAGATCTCTAACTTACTCGCGGTCGCGCGGAACTTACTCGGTCTTATAACGAACTTACAAGCTGTCGCGCTGCGGCTGCCGAAGCGGGATCAGTTTTCGCGCCCAATCCAGTTCCCAGGCGTTGCCATACCGTCCGGTCGCGTAACGCCAGGACGCCATGCCTCGCAACACGCTCTTGCCCCACGCCGGAGTCGAGTAATCCTGCGCCGTCGGATAACGGCAGTAGAGCACCTTCGCAAAGTCCTTAACCCTCTGGCGCATACGCGGCGACAGCCAGGGCGCGTCTTGATGACAAACGTAGTTGAGCCACTTGGGTTGGCACCATTCCTCCGGGGTGGACGGAAGATCGGGACCATTCGGTCCGTAGGAATTCAGCACCGGAAGCGCGCTGGGCTTCGGATCGGATCGTTGCATACGCCGTTCGCGCTGCGGAGTGGGGCTGTAAAAGTACAGGATCACTTCACACTGCGGATTGAGCCTTTTCACACGCTTGATGAATTGCAGCGTATTCTCTATCTCGCCTTCCGGATCTTCCGGCCCGCCGAGCACGAAGGAGAACTCGGGAATGATTCCATACTCCCGGCACCGGCGCGCCACTTCCAACGTATGCTCCACGCGCGACCCCTTGCGCATCCGCTTCAACGTCGCGTCGCTCGCGGCCTCCGCGCCGATGTAGGCCATCGTCAAACGACTCTTGCTCAATAAATCCCATGTGCCGGCGGAAAATTTGGCCAGTGT
>Ga0210385_10002111_pt1 | contig 12024 bp, 10 predicted proteins | sample IncBWH26OmetaG_FD_160107 | JGI IMG/M metagenome (GOLD analysis project Ga0210385, IMG submission 160107) | Forest soil microbial communities from Barre Woods Harvard Forest LTER site, Petersham, Massachusetts, United States - Inc-BW-H-26-O ... | reverse complement strand
GATCCAGCGCCACCGTCAAAGTCGCCAAGGAGCCATCCATGAGCGCCACCGCTGAGGCCCAATTCTCGCCGCTGCCCAGCCGCCGTCCGCTGTGGCGTCGGTTGCTCGGCTTCAACCTGCTCACGGCAGTGATCCTCGGTGTGGCGGGCTACTACCTTGGCTGGTTCATAGGCCACCAGATCAAAGGTGCGAGCTTCGAATTCCAGGCGGCTACAGACGAAAACGACGTCGCGCTCTTGCTTGGCTACTTCTTCGGGGTCGTCGGCTTCTTGATTGGGCTGGGCTTTGCCAATTACCCGGTCTCACGCTTTTTCGGCCGGCCGGCATCGCTTCGTGAGAAGGAGCACGAGGGGATCGGGCGCTACTTCGGTCTGTGCACAGACCACAAGGTCGTCGGCATCCAGTACCTCGTCGGGATCGGCCTGTTCTTCTTCATCGCCGGGCTCAACGCGATGCTGATCCGCGTCGAGCTGCTCAACCCCACCCCGGAGGCGATCGGCCCCAACCAGTACCTCTCGCTGGTGGGGATGCATGGCACGATGATGATGGGAATGATGACCTCGGGCATCCTCGGCCCGTTCGGTAACTACTTCGTGCCGATCATGATCGGGGCCCGGCGGATGGCTTTCCCGCGGATCGAGGCGCTGACCTTCTGGCTGCTGATGGCGGCCGGCTTCATCCTCACCTCGACGATCTTCTTCGGCGGTTTTCCCACTGGTTGGACGGGCTATGAGCCGCTCAACGAACAGGCGGTGATGGGGATGGACTCCTACATCTGCTTCTTCGCGCTGGTGGGCATCTCGATGGCGCTGCTCGGCCTGAACATGATTGCCACGATCGTGGCTCACCGCGCGCCGGGAATGACCTGGTCGCGGCTACCGATCTTCGTGTGGTCAGTGCTCGCCACCGCCGTGCTGATGGTGCTGGCGGCGCCGATGCTGATTGGGACGCTGTTGATGGCGGCGTTCGATCGCACGATCAACACCTCTTTCTTCACTGTCGCCGCCGGTGGGTCGCCCTACCTGTTCGAGAACCTGTTCTGGTTTTTCGGCCATCCCGAGGTCTATGTGTTGGCGCTGCCGGGCTTTGGCATCGTGCTCGAGTTGCTGCCCGTCTTTACACGCAAGCCGCTGTGGGGCTACCGCCTGGCCATCTCCGGGATGCTGGGCGTGACGTTGCTCAGCTTCTTCGTGTGGCAGCACCACCTGTTCGTCAGTGGCATAGACGCGGCTCTGCGGCCGTTCTACATGCTCTCCACAGAGATTATCTCGATACCCACCGGCTTCATTTTCCTATGCGTTATGGGCACGCTGTGGAAGGCGCGAACTAGTTTCAGCGTGCCGATGTTGTTCTGCCTGGGCTGGACCTTCAACTTCCTGATCGGGGGACTATCGGGCGTGTTCCTGTCAGACACGCCGAGCGACACCGATACGCATGGCAGCTTCTTCGTAATGGCCCATTTCCACTACACGATCATGGGCGGTCTGATCTTCACTTTCTTTGCCGCGATCTACTACTGGGTACCGAAGATGTTCGGGCTGCAACTAAACGAGCGTCTCTCGAAGATCCACTTCTGGGCGCTCTTCATCTCGTTCAACTCGACTTTCATGCCGCTGTTCGTGCTGGGCATGAAGGGCATGCCCCGGCGCGTGTCCACGTACGCTCCGAGCCTGCAGGGGCTGAACGACTGGGTGTCGATCTCCGCGTTCGTGATCGGCCTCGCGATGCTCGTGTTCCTGTTCAACGTGATCTACTCGCTGATCCTCGTGCGCAAGCCGGCCGAGGCCAACCCGTGGCGATCGAAGGGGCTGGAGTGGCAGGTGCCAACGCCGGTGCCTGTCAACAACTTCGAGACGATCCCGGTGATCGACAAAGACCCCTACGAATACGGGACTCCTCCGATCGGCCATGGCGGCGCCGCCGAACCGCTGCCGGCGGGAGGCTGAGATGCACACGACGATGGCTGAGATCGACAGGGCGGGAGGCTGAAGATGGAGAGCGCCGGCGCCGGAATTCCCCTGAACCCAGGTGTTGCCGGGGTTCACAAGGACGTGGCGATCCCGCCCGAGCCGCCAGATATCGGCGCGCGCTCGATGTACATCGCCGGTCGCCTGCTGGCAGGTGCATCCACGTTCTTCTTCTTGGCGTTCCTGTTTGCCTTCTTCTATCTGCGCTCGCTCGATGAGAACCACATGTGGAAGCCCGCCGACGTGAAACCAGATCAGGCGCTTGGGGCTGTCGTGGTGGCGTGCGTGGTGGTGAGTGCGTTGCTTGCGATTCTCGCGGGCCGCCAGATGAAGCGGCACTCCGGTGCCTGGGTGGTGGCTGCCGGCTGCTCGCTCGCGCTAGGGCTGGCGGCGGTGGCCGCTCAGTGCATTCAGTACACCGTCCAGCACTTCGGTCCCACCAACGGCGGCTATGCCAGCGTATTCTGCGGTTGGACTGGGCTGTATGCGTTGGCCGTGCTCACGACCATGTACTGGATCGAGACGCAGGTTGCCACCGAGTTGCGCGCGCGGCGCGAACCGGCCTCCGCTCATCACGGAGACATTGCCGAGGCTGACCGGTTGATCGCTCCCAGCCTAGACGCGGCCGTGTTCTTCTGGTCCTATCTAGCCGGGATCGGTGTGGTGACGTGGATCACCTTGTACTTGGTCTAGCGCTCGCGGCGAGCTCTGCCACTCCGGGCTTCTGGGATTGGTCGTTCGATCCGCCGCTGGTGCTCGTGATCGACCTCGCGATCCTCTATTGGCTCGGCAATAGGCGCACGCACGCCTCAGTACGCACGGCCACCCAGGGCCGCCTGCGGCACGTCTATTTCTATTCGGGCCTGGTCGTATTGGCGATCGCGCTTGCCTCGCCAATCGAGCGCCTCAGCGCCCAGCTCTTCTGGGTGCACATGGTCCAGCACATCCTGTTGCTCGTGGTGGCGCCTCCATTGATCGTGCTGGCGCGCCCGTGGGTGCGCCTGTGGCGCTCGCTTCCACTGTCGGCGCGCCAGTCGCTCGGGCACGACCTCGTCTTCGGGCGGCTCACATGGATGCGGCGACTCAGCGCCGCGCTCGGCCGACCGCTGCCTAGCTTCGTGCTCTTCTGCGGGGTCGTGCTCGGCTGGCATGTGCCGGTGATGTTCGACGCGACGCTGCGCTCCGAAGCGCTGCATGCGCTCGAGCACACGTTGTTCTTTCTGTGCGCGCTGATGTTCTGGAAGCAGGTGATCGACTCGCCGCCGCTGCACGCGACCTTGAGCGAGCTGCAGCGCGTGGTCTACTTGATCGGCGCAATGGTCGTGATGTGGCTGCTGGCGGTGGTGCTGGCGCTCGCACCGCACCCGTTGTACGCAGCCTATGCCCAACAGGCATCGAGGCCGGGCGGCATATCGGCGCTCTCAGACCAGCAGATCGCGGCCGGCATCATGTGGGTGCCCGGCTCGATCACGTTCGTGATCGTGCTGTTCGTGTATGTGCATCGCTGGCTGACGCCGGCAGAGGCGCCTAGGCTCGCCCCCGAGCCTGCGACGCTCATGCCTGAACCCGCGTCGGCGAGAGCGATCGCTTCCAGCGTCGTCAGCGGCCACTAGCAAGGAGGAGACGCAATGCAGTCAACAGCGATACCGATCCTCGCCTCCTTCGCAGGCGGCTCGGTTCTCACGCTCGCGCTCCCGCTCGGAGTCTTGATCGCGATAGTCGTTTGGTATGTGTGGCTGTGGCGTCACGGCGCGGGCGAGCGCTGAAGATCCGCCACCATCCGGCAGCGCGATACCGCCGTTGGCAGGCGCGTCCAGGCCACTAGTGGGTACACTAGTGGTATCGTAGTGGGTATGGCTTATGTGGTCGGTCGCCGCGGTGGGCGATTCGAGGTTCGCGAGTCGTTTCACACTTCTGCGGGTCCTCGCTCGCGCACGCTCGCCGGCTTCGACGTCCTGAGCGACGACATCCTGGCAGCGGCGGCGCGACGGGCGCAGCGACCGTTCGACACGGAGGCTGTGATTCGCTCCGCTCGACGGGCTGGAGCGCGCGTGCGGGTCGTCACCTCCGGAGCAAGCCGCGCGCGTGATCGATTCCTGGCCGGCTCTAGGACCATGGCGAGCACTCTCTGGCAGCCGCCACCGAGCGATGCGCGCGTGGATGCCGGCACGGCGCTACTGGAACTACTAGGCTTTGCGGACATGGTGGCCGCCGGCCAGCCGCCGCGGCCCTTCGAACCGCTCGCTTTTCCGGCTCTGGTGCGACTGACCAAGCGCCCGGCTGACGCGGCGCTCGCACAGCGACCGTGAGCGGCGGCGGGAGGCTCGATGGCCTCAGTGCGAAGATCGTGGCAGTGCACGAGATGCTTGACTCAATGCGAGTCCCGCATCAGTTCGGTGGGGCGATCGCATTGGCTTGGTATCGCAGCCCGCGCGCCACGACTGACATCGATCTGAACGTGACGCTCTCTCCGGCGGAGGCCGAGCCTGTGCTTGGAGCGTTGTCGCACCTGGGCGTGAGCATCTCAAGGTCCGACCGGGCCACGATCGAGCGTGACGGTCAGGCTCGCCTCGACTGGGATGGCTCCTATCTGGATGTCTTCTTCGCCACACTCGACCTGCATCGCGAGATGGCCGTCAGCTCGCGAGAGGTTACCTTCGGCCCAGTGCTCATACCGATCTTGTCCCCCGAGCACTTGATCGTGTGCAAGGCGATCTTCGATCGGCCGAAGGATTGGGTGGATATCGAAGAGATCGTCAGCTGGGGCACGGAGGTTGACGATACGGTCGTGTTGCGCTGGATCGAGGAGCTGCTCGGGGCTGACAGTGCTCAGTACCAGCGGCTGGTCGACTTGCTCACGTTGACGGGATAGACCCTCGCGATCAGAAACTGCCTCGAGCGCCCGGCGCTAGAACCGAGCCGGGGCATGCTCGACCTGCTCCTCGAGTATCCCCGGCTCGGCGGTTTCGAGCTTGCGCGAGAAGAAGTCCCTGAAGAACGGCCGCGAGACGAGCATCAGCAGCACACCGATGAGCATCCCGCCGATCCCCATCCAGAGCGGCAAGGTGATGCCGAGGATCGGTTTGGAGGATACGTTTTCGGCGTGGCCGTAGAAGATCACCGCCTTGACGAACACGCCGAACAGGATCAGCCCGCCCGCGAGTGGTGCGAGGCCGAGCAGGACGAAATCTCGCACGCTGTTGGTGAGCTCGTGGCGGTAATACACGATGCAGGCGATCCCGGTGAAGCCGTAGTAGAAGCAGATCGGGAAGCCGATCGCGACGATCGAGTCTTCCAGTGCATTTGAGGAGAGCAGCAGGATCACGATCGTCCAAAGGATTGACAGGCCGCCCATCATCAGGGTGGAGAAGCTGGGCGTCAGATAGCGCGGGTGCACGCGCCCGAACGCCCGTGGGATCGACTTCCAATAGGCCATCGACAGCGTCGTGCGCGCGGTTGGCAGGATCGTCGTCTGCGTCGAGGCCGACGCCGAGGTGAGCACGGCGATGATCAACAGCTTGTCAAGGCCCGACCCGAGTACGGGTTTGCCGAGTGCGTTGAGCACGTCTTCGCTGTTACTGCTCAGGAAGCCCGGCCCGTGGAATGCTTGGCCGGCGGCGCTCACGATCACGTAGATCAACACAAGTAGGATCGTGGACATTACGGCCGCCCTGCCCGGCCCCTCGTTGGGGTCTTCGGACTCCTCGTTCACCGCCACGCCGGAGTCCCAGCCCCAGTAGATGAACACCCCCAGCAGGATTCCGTCGAGCAGTGCCCCGAATTTCAAGGCGAACGGGTTGAACCAGCCGATCGTCGGCTCGATCGAGCCGGCCGGATGGCTGCTGTACACCTTCACCAAGGCCACCACCGCGAACAGCCCGAGGATCAGGATCTCGGCGCTCAGCAGGATCTGCTGGATGCGCGCGGACAGCTCGATCCCGCGATAGCAGATCCAGGTCATCACGGCAATCCATACGACCGCCGCGGCCATCACCGCGCCGGTCGATTCGGCGGCGGATTCCCAACCGAACAGCTTGAACGTGTAGATGCCGGCGATGTCGGCGAGCGAGGCCATCACGAGCACGTCGGCGAGGAAGATCGCCCAGCCGTTCACCCAGCCGGTGGCCGGGCCGAGTGCGCGAGTCGTCCACGCGAACGTGGTGCCGGCGTCGGGGTCGGCGCGGTTCAGGCCCCAGTAGGCGCCGGCTATCAGCAGCATCGGAATGAACGCCACGAGCAGGACCGCGGGCGCGTGCACGCCTACGCCGGTGACCGCCACGATGAAGCCGAGCGTGGCCGCCAGCGAGTAGGCGGGCGCGGTCGAGGCCACGCCGATCACGAGGTTCGAGAGGTAGCCGATCGCGTCTTTCTTCAGGCCCTTGTCGACCACCTCGCCCGTCGCTTTGAGGTGGGATTCACCGGGGGAGCTGATACTGGCCATGGTGGCAACCCTCTCTGTCGCCGCTCCCCGTACCGAGTCGCCCGCGACGGTCAAGTTGGGATTGTTACAAGCAACTGAGATCAGGCTAGAACCGGATTGGCGCATGCGCAAGGGGCGCAATCGCCAATAAGTCGCAGCGTTTTTATACATTTCGTACAACGGGTAGACATCTTGTTGAACGAGTAGCGCATTGATAGGGGTATGTGCGGGGAGTACCGTTGTGCGAGGTGTCTATGTCCAGTGAACCCGGGAATGTGATTTCGCCCGCTGCTACGGGCGATCGATTGAGGGATGGGACCGCGGCGGAAGTGCCCAACCTCCAGGCGCTCGCCAAGCGCCATCTGTGGATGCACTTCACGCGTATGGGCGCTTACGAGGAGGGCGGCGAGGTGCCGATCATCGAGCGTGGCGAGGGCTGCTACGTGTACGACAGTCACGGCAAGCGCTACCTCGACGGTCTCTCGGCTTTGTATTGCGTAAACGTCGGCCACGGTCGCGCCGAGCTCGGCGAAGCCGCCGCCGAGCAGGCCAAGCAGCTTGGCTTCTACACCAACTGGAGCTACGCCCATCCTCCCTCGATTGAACTGGCCGCTCGCCTTGCCGAGCTGACGCCGGGCGAGCTCAACCGTGTGTTCTTCGTCTCCGGCGGCTCGGAGGCGGTCGAGTCTGCTTGGAAGCTAGCCAAGGCCTATCACGCCGCCTGCGGGCAGCCGCGCAAGCACAAGATCGTCTCGCGCAACCTTGCCTACCACGGCACCTCGATGGGGGCGCTCACGATCACAGGTCTGCCGCCGCTGCGCGAGCCCTTCGAACCGCTCACGCCCGGCGGCAGGCACGTGGCCAACACCAACTCCTATCGCTGGAGCGAAGAGCGCGATCCACTGTGGGCCGCGGACGCGATCGAGGAGGCGATCCTGTTCGAGGGCCCCGATACAGTCGCGGCGGTGATTCTCGAGCCGGTGCAGAACGGCGGCGGCTGCTTCGTGCCCCAGGATGGCTACTTCCAGCGCGTACGTGAGATCTGCGACCGCCACGACGTGCTGCTGATCTCGGATGAGGTGATCTGCGGCTTCGGTCGTCTCGGTCACTGGTTTGGCTGTGAGCGCTACGGCTGCGAGCCGGACATCATGACCTGCGCCAAGGGAATGACCTCGGCCTATGCACCGATGGGCGCCGTGATCACGAGCGACCGCGTGGCCGAGCCGTTCCTGCATGGTCGTGCGATCTTCAACCACGGCTTCACCTTCGGCGGGCATCCGATGGCCTGCGCTGTGGCGATGGCCAACCTCGACATCCTCGAGCGCGAGCAGATCAACGAGCACGTCCTCTCCCGCGAGGGCGAGTTCCGTGCGATGCTCGAGGGACTGCGCGACCTGCCGATCGTCGGCGACGTGCGCGGCGCCGGCTTCTTCCACGCGATCGAGCTCGTCAAGAACAAGGACACAAAGCTCACCTTCGACGCGCACGAGTCCGAGGAACTGTTGCGTGGCTTCCTCTCCGGAGCTTTGTTCGAGGGTGGCCTGATCTGCCGCACCGACGACCGCGGCGACCCTGTCATCCAGCTCTCGCCGCCGCTGATCGCCGACCGCGAGCAGTTCGAGGAGATCGAGGGCATTTTGCGCCCCGTGCTCAGCGAGGCGTGGGAGCGGCTCGTAAAGAGGTAGAGGCAAGCGAATGCGGACGGAGCTGCTGTGCTGAGCATCGAGAGCCTCGTCGCCGAGCTCGACTTGGCGCTGGTTACCGGCGAGGAGAACGCGGGGGCGAATGTGCGTTGGGTGCACTCGAGCGAGCTGCTCGACCCGACGCCGTGGCTGCGCGGGGGAGAGCTGTTGCTCACGACTGGACTGCAGCTGTCCGGCGCAAAGCCCCAACGCGAGTTCGTCGAGCGCCTGGCCAAGCGCGAGATTGCGGGGCTTGGCTTTGGCACCGGGTTCGTGCACAAGAAGCTCCCGGCGGCCGTGCTCAATACCGCGCGCAAGCTCGACTTCCCGTTGTTCGAGGTGCCCTATGAGCTGCCGTTCATCGCGATCACCGAGCGCGTCTTCGCGCAGTTGCTCAACGAGCGCTACGAACTGCTGCAGCGCAACATGGCGGGCGATGTCTTGGCCGAGGCGCTGACAGGCCGGCTCTATCCAGACGAGTTGCAAGCACGCCTGCGCCCGTTTGGGATCGGCGAGAGCGCAGCGGTGCTCGCCTTCGGGATGCGCGAGCCGGGCACTGCCGCTTCGACACTCGAAGGAATCCTGGAGCGCGCGGGTCAGCACAGCCTCGTCGCGCTACGCAACGGCCTGCTGTGCGCGGTCGTCGACTGCGAGTCTCAAGCGAAGATCGGCCGCACCGAAGCCGCCGGCGCCCAGGACGGCTTCGCGACCTCGACCGCTGCAGCGCGGTCGCAAGCGCGCTCTGCCCCGGAGGAAGTCTCAGCGGACGACGAACACGACCCGATCGAGTTGGCGCGGCGCATTCGCGGAGAGCTGCGAAGCCGTTTCGGCGATGTACGCGCCGCCGCCTCACGCCCGGCGCCGACGCACAACCTCAGGCGCAGCTTCCACGAGGCGCGCTGCGCGCTTGAAGCAGTGCGCCTGTCGAACGGCAGCGCACCGGAAGTCGCCTCCTATAAGGATCTCGGCGCCTTCCAGCTATTGCTCTCGCTACAGGACGACGATGCGCTCGCCTCCTACTGCCACAGCGTGCTCGGCCCGATCGAGTCCGACGAGGGTGGCTACGGCGACGAGCTGTTGCGCTCGCTCGACGTGTTCATCGAAGAGAACGGTCACTGGGAGCGTGCGGCCCAGGCGCTTTACTGCCACCGTCACACGCTGCGCTATCGCATCAAGCGCATCGAGCAGTTGACCGGGCGCGACTTCTCGCACGCGCGCGACCGCATCGAGTTCTGGCTGGCACTGCGTGGACGGGAGTTGGCGCGGTGAGACCGGTACGAAGGCCGGGAGTGCATTCGTCCGCCAAGCCTACTATTTTGGCAAGTGGAATTGTTTTGGGGATAAAAGTTCGTTGCCGCACTGTTAGGAGGCGCCGCTCGTGAGGATCGGGATCCCCACTGAGATAAAGCCGGACGAGTATCGCGTTGCAATCACCCCGGCAGGTGTGCGTGAGCTGTGCGCGCGCGGGCACGAGGTTCTGATCCAGCAGGGAGCGGGGCTTGGCAGTGCGTTGAGCGACGAGCAGTTCCAGGCGCAGGGCGCCACGATCGTGGCAGATGCTCAAGCGGTCTTCGCCGGAGCCGAGCTGATCTTGAAGGTCAAGGAGCCGCAGTCCTCCGAGGTCGAGTTGCTACGCGAGAGTCAGACGCTCTTCACCTACCTGCATCTGGCGGCAGAGCCGGCATTGGCCAAGGGCCTGCGCCGCTCCGGCGCCACCTGCATCGCCTATGAGACGGTGGAGGACGGCGAGGGCCGCCTGCCGCTGCTTGCGCCGATGAGCGAGGTAGCAGGCAAGATCGCCACACAGGCCGGCGCCTTCATGCTGGAGAAGCCGCTGGGCGGGCGCGGCATCCTGCTCGGTGGTGTGCCGGGTGTCGCCGCGGCAACGGTGCTCGTGATCGGCGGCGGCGTGGTCGGTATGAACGCCGCCTTCATCGCGATCGGCATGCAGGCCGACGTGTTCGTGTTCGACCGCTCGATCGACCGCCTGCGTGAGCTGGAAGTGGCATTCGGAGGCCGTGCCTCGACCGTCTACTCCTCGACGCTCGCAATCGAGGAGATGCTGCCGCAGGCCGACCTCGTGATCGGCGCCGTGTTGATCCACGGCGGTCGCGCCCCGCACGTGATCTCGCGTGCCCAACTGTCGGAGATGAAGCGCAACGCCGTGCTCGTCGATGTCTCGATCGATCAGGGCGGCTGCTTTGAGACCTCGCGGCCCACAACCCATTCGGACCCGACGTTCGAGGTCGACGGCATCACCCACTACTGCGTGACGAACATGCCGGGCGCCGTGCCTATCACATCCACCTATGCGCTGACCAATGCCACCTTGCCTTATGCGCTCGAGCTTGCCGACGGCGTGGAGCAGGCGATCTCCACCAATGAGGAACTGCGCTCAGGCGTAAATGTTCAGGGCGGCGAGATCGTTCATCCGGCCGTCGCGCATGCATTGGCGACGCTCACTGACTCGGGGAATGAGCGTTCTCCGTCCAGGCACGAACTTCAAATCCCCCAAAACCGATAACCGCGGAAGAAACCCACGCCAAGGAGGCAGCGATGGCCGGCGAATCACAACCGCTTCGCAACCTGATCGACGGAGACCCAGCCGCCGGCGACGGTGAGGATCGCATGGCCGTGCTCAACCCGGCTACCGGCCAGGAGTTGTGGAATGCGCCGATCTCCGAGGTCGAAGACGTCGACCGAGCCGTTGCCGCTGCGCGTCGGGCGTTCGAGGATTGGTCGCAGCGCACGCCCGCCGAGCGCTCGCAAGCGCTGCTGGCGCTGGCGGCGATGCTCGAGCAGCACGGCGAGGAGCTGGCACGCTTGGAGGCGCTCAACGCGGGTAAGCCGATCCTGGCTGTCTCACGCGACGAGCTGCCCGTGATGGCCGACAACCTGCGCTTCTTCGCCGGCGCAGCGCGTTGCATGGAGGGCAGGGCCGCCGGCGAGTACATGCAGGGCTACACCTCCTTCACGCGCCGCGAAGCGATCGGCGTGATCGGCCAGATCACGCCCTGGAACTACCCACTGATGATGGCCATCTGGAAGATCGCCCCCGCGCTGGCCGCGGGCAACACGATTGTGCTCAAGCCGGCCGAGACGACGCCGGTGACAACAGTGCGCTTCGCCGAACTGGCGGCCGACGTCCTGCCGATGGGTGTGCTCAATGTCGTCATGGGGCCAGGCCGACCTACAGGCCAGGCCCTGCTCGAACACCCAGACGTCGACATGATCTCGTTGACCGGCTCGGTCGGCACGGGCAAGCATGTGGCGCGCACCGCGGCGGAGTCGCTCAAGCGCGTGCACCTGGAGCTGGGCGGCAAGGCGCCGGTGATCGTCTTCGACGACGTCGACATGGACAGCGCCATGGAGACGATCGCCGCCACCGGCTACTACAACGCCGGCCAGGACTGCACCGCGGCCACGCGTGTGCTGGCCGGGCCTAAGGTCTATGACGAGGTGGTGGGCGGTCTGGCCGAGCAAGCCCAGGGCCTGGTGATCGGAGACACGTTGGCGCCCGACACGACCCTGGGACCGCTCAACTCTTTGCGCCAGCGCGGCCGTGTGGAGAGCTTCCTGGATCGCCGCCCGAGCCACACCGAACTGGTCACAGGCGGCCAAGCCCCTGAGCGCGAGGGCTTCTACCTGGAACCGACGGTGGTCGCAGGTCTCGAGCAGGGCGACGAGCTGGTGCGCGATGAGATCTTCGGGCCAGTGATCACGGTGCAGCGATTCACCGATGAGGCGCAGGCGATCGAGTGGGCCAACGCGACTCGCTACGGCCTGGCCTCGTCGGTATGGACGCGCGACGTGGGACGGGCATTGCGTGTCTCAAAGGCGCTGCGTTTTGGCTGCGTGTGGATCAACGACCACATCCCGCTGGTGTCCGAGATGCCACATGGGGGCTTCAAGGAGTCGGGGTATGGCAAGGACTTGAGCGTGTACTCGCTGGAGG
>Ga0210385_10002110_pt1 | contig 12025 bp, 9 predicted proteins | sample IncBWH26OmetaG_FD_160107 | JGI IMG/M metagenome (GOLD analysis project Ga0210385, IMG submission 160107) | Forest soil microbial communities from Barre Woods Harvard Forest LTER site, Petersham, Massachusetts, United States - Inc-BW-H-26-O ... | reverse complement strand
TCGCGGAATGGACAACCTCCGCGCAAATCGTCGACGATCTCCTGTCCTTCGCTACCGGCTCCCGAGACACTCTCCCCCAAATCCTTCGCTATCTCGTCTCTTCGAACGTCGATGTCTTTGAATTCACTCCCCAGCATCTTTCACTCGAAGAATCGTTCCTGAAAATTATGGGAGAGGATCAGGGCCTGTGACGCAACTCTGGATCATCGCGCGCATCACCTTTCAGGAAGCCGCTCGCCGCAAAATTCTCTGGACCGCGCTGCTCACCGCAGCCGCATTTCTCGCCCTCTTCGGCACGGGCATGCACTTCCAAGTTCGAAGTCCTCATTTCGCCAATATCCCGCCTCTGATTCGCAATCAGATTCTCAGCACCATGCTCCAGGTCGGGTTCTACGCCATCGATATGCTGGCCGTCTTGATGACTGTCCTCACCAGCGTCGATTCCCTCTCCGGCGAAATTGCTTCCTCCACCATTCAAGCCGTCGCCACCAAGCCTATCCATCGCTGGCAATTGCTTCTCGGCAAATGGCTAGGCTTTGCGGCCATGATCGCCGCCTACGTCGCTCTCGTTTTTGCGGGAGTCTTCGCTGTCGGCTACTTCATCGGTGACCTCCGGCAGCACAACGCGTTGCAGGGCGCCTCGCTCATTTATCTCGAATGCCTGATCGTCCTGACCGCCACCTTCCTCTTCGGAACTGTCTTTTCTACGCTCACCAACGGCGTCATCGTCCTCGGTCTACACGGCCTGGCCTTCATCGGCGGCTGGCTCGAACAAATTGGCTCCGTTACGCAATCCGATCGCCTCATCAACCTCGGCATCTTCTCTAGCATCCTGATGCCAACCGAATCCGTCTGGCGCCGCGCCTCCTACGTAATGCAATCCTCAATCGCTCGCACCATCGATTTGTCCCCCTTCGGCACCCGTTCCGCCCCCAGCGTCACCATGATCCTCTACGCCATCCTCTACCTGCTGATCGCACTCTCCCTCGCCCTCTACCGCTTCCAACAACGCGACCTGTAGGGCAGGGGCGAATTTGCGATCCCCGGCTTTTCTTTCGAAATGTACCTGAGACAACATTCGCTCCGCACGTAATTGCTAAGGACATTGCCGACGCGACGCAACGCATCAAGCCGCACCGCGCTCCGGGACGAAAAGTAGAAGCCCCGGGCGCCTCCGTCAACCTTCGCATAGCTGGCGACAAACCCCACCTGACTGACGAAGCGCCTCACATTCTCGATTGCCACCTCGAGCAATTTCAGACGTCCCCGCCCTGGCCCGCAAACTAAGCGACATACCCGGCATAGTAGAACACGCCCTCCTCGCAAAAAAATAGCCAGCGTAGTCCCAATAGCCAAAAGCCCGAAGTACCAGAGCCCCATGGAGTGCGGAAATCCAGCTTCCACGTTTCCCCAACCGCACCCCAAAACAAAACGACCAGCGGCAGCCCAGCTGCCGCCACCACCCAGCCCGACTCATCGCAAACCTTAGCGCCGCGCCTTCAGGCCGGCATCTTGGGGTTCCTTGGGGTTCCTTGGGGTTCCTTGGGGTTCCTTGGGGTTCTCGAGTATTTCCCCCCACAATCGCAAGCACCCACCCCAAAAGCCCCTCCAGAAATTCATGCTAAAATTTCCACCCGCGGGGCCGTTGCTTAAATGGCAAAAGCACAGGTTTCCTAACTCTCGCTTGGTTGTTGCTGTTGATTGTTTTCAGTGCTTTAGATTGCTGTTGATTGTACTGATTGTTGGCTTCTGTCGTTCGCTTGGACACAGTTTGGACGCAACTTTCGGTGTATGATTTTCCTGTGGGGCCGTGGCTTAATTGGATAAAGCAGCAGGTTCCTAACCTGCCAATCCCGGTTCGATTCCGGGCGGTCCCACTACATCAACCCGCCGGGCAGTACGGCGCTACGCCGAAATTCTTGATGAGACACGAGCCGACGCACTGAAGAGCCTACCGCGCAAGTCCGCGAAGTGAAGGAGCCATCATGGAAGACGCGCTGACGATTCTCGTTTCAGTTGACTCGGCAGAACTTTATTTAGACTTACTAAAGAAATGCTTAACGAGGTACATTTTCCCCGAGAAACATCGTCCGCTGCGTCGTCCCCCACTTACGATAAAACACCTCGCGTGGGTCGCTTATCCTCCAATTGCCGCGATTTTGGAAAGAAGAGGGTTGAGGCTCTACTCCGAGGCGAAAGTTGACCTTGCGCGACGCGCTGAAGGCAGGGACTGGCCAGCAGACGCTGACACCATGATTGGCCTGAAACGATTGGACAACTTGCATTTTTGCATCAAACAAGTGATTAGCGATGAAGTTCCCGGAGATTTTATCGAGGCCGGGGTCTGGCGCGGCGGAGCCAGCATTTTCATGCGGGCTGCTTTGAAAGCGTACACGGATGACACGCGACAGGTTTGGGTGGTGGATTCGTTTGAGGGTTTGCCCAAACCGGATGGCCGCTTTCAACAGGACGAGGGAGACCGTCACTGGAAAAAGAGTGACCAACTTGGCGTATCACTTGACGAAGTGAAAGCCAATTTTTCTCGGTACGGTTTACTCGATGACCGAGTCCGTTTCCTCAAAGGTTGGTTTAAAGATACTCTTCCCACTGCGCCCATTGAAAGACTATCCATCTTACGGTTGGATGGCGACATGTACTCTTCGACCATGGATTCGCTCCTGAATCTCTATCCGAAACTGTCGGTGGGTGGATATGTCATAATTGACGATTATGGTGCGTTGGAGGATTGCCGCAACGCGGTGAACGATTTCCGTTCAAGCCAGCAGATTGACACGCCTCTGACCCAAATCGACTGGACCGGATTTTATTGGAGAAAAGTAGAACCGCTCGCCGCCGCGAAGTGAAGGAGCCATCATGGAAGACGCGCTGATAACACTCATACGCAAGGACGGGCATCGGTGCAATGCGTGACCTGCACAGATATAGCGATGGGGTTTTGGGCGCGTCCGCTTGGATGCGCCGTAAGATTTTTTCCGCGTAGCGAATGGCGATACCTGTAAGCACTCTATCGCCTCGCGGCGAGCCGGGTGCAATTCACGCCGATATTTTCACCCTTATCACGTCGAAGCAGGCGGGGAGTTTGTATCGCAGGGAATGTTTACCTGCGAGAAGACATTTTCGAACAAAGTGACGGTCATCTTCCCTGAATCCTGTTTTTTCAACCGACCTATGGCGCTAAATTCAGTGTTCCGGTCTCCCCTCATTGACTGCCTTCCGCCCGTGGAAGGCATCCATCCTCGCTCCGGTACTACGGTCGATTGTCAATGCGTACTCACCGTAGATAGCACCGAGCGCGTGAAGGTTGGTGCCGACGCCGCGCCGCCCTGGACGAACAACAGCACCGGATTGTTGCGGTCCTCTCCGCGAATCGTGATCCATTGCTCTATTCCGCCGACGGGAACGTAATTGCCGTCGTCAATGCTATTGGGCGACGAAATCGCTTAATTTCGCGCATTGCGAGCTCGCACAAAAGCTAAGAGCCTCTCGAACTTGCGGTATTGTTCGGCGGTGGGCGCTCCAACGGACGGACTGCTGTCGGCTTGCCACCGACGATCAGGACGCATACCGAAAAAGCCAATGGCAATAACGCAGACTACTATGAAACCCACATGCGTCGCTCCTTTATGAGCAAGATCACCAAGTTTTGAAAACCTTTGGACACGAGCAAGGGGAAGAGGACCGCAAAGCATATCGCTACCCTCTCGACGGCTCGCTCGTTACAAACGAAAACCTATACAGCGTATAGCATACGTCGTATAGGGGGCGGCGCACGCTGAATTTCCAAAACGAAATTGGGCGGCCTACTCTTTGCGTGTTTTTTTTGCAAATGGTGGGCTCTTCTTCTTCGGGCTTCAGCCTCCGACACAATATTCGGCGGCAAGTGGCCACGCTCGGGTCGGATCAACAACTCTCATTGACATTTCGCCGCACGTCGGCGGACGTTATTTTGACAGTTTTTAAAGCTTGGCTGGATTTGTGTGAATTCATTCGAATGACCGCACTGCAACTTCTTGCTGCGCAAGGGCATTCCTAGTTTGCAACAAAAGTGCTCTCATTCAAATGCTAGTTCGTTATTTATTTAACTTATGTAGTCGGCGCTCGACCAAAATATCGGGCCGTCGACGACGTATTCATGCGACCAGCGAAATATCGCGTTTTCCCGGAACTTCTCATCAATTAGTGATATTTGTTCAGTTAACTAAACACATGGGAATGTCGGTGCGCCGACCAAATCCGCCGTCACGCAGCGAAATTACCCTATTTTTGTTTCAGGCTTTCGATTCCGGCAGCGGGGGGCAGCCTGGAAACGACCCGAGGGCTGTGTTTCCGATGTACATCAGGTCTTCGATGCCGATTTTTGCGGTGTAAAAACCGTCGCAGGTCATCTGGCGAAGCTTGGCGAAAAACGCGCTGCCCTGGCTGAGCACGGGATCCTGCTGCGCATTCTTGCGATAGGCGATCAGGTTGAGCACTTCCTTCTGCTGCTCCGGAGTGCATTCAAGGAAAGTACGCTGGTAGCGGTCCGCGCAGAAATCGTCCAGCCACATCAGTCCGCCGCCCAACGTTTCCTGGTATTCCTTGTTTTCGCTGCTCAGCAGGTCGATAAATTCAGGCGCGCCCGCTTCCACGGCGCCGCCCGACACCTCATCTTTGGGAATAATCGCATCGCACAGAACCAGCAAAGTTTGATACTGATGCGCCGGGAAATACTTCGGTGTGTACTTCCCCGCCGAAGCCGCTCTCTCTTTCTGGATCAGTTCGTGCGCCAGTTCGGCGGCCTGCGCCGGAATCATCTGCAGCACCGATCCGCCTGCCGCGCCAATGGCAAGATTGCGCAGAATGTCTCGTCTGGAAATTCCGTCAGCCATCTTTAAAGACTTCCCTTCTTCGCCTGATCAAGCAAATGTTCCGACGCGCGCCAGGAAAGCGCCATGATCGTCAGCGTGGGATTCTTGTCCGGGTTGGTGACCAGCGGCGCGCCGTCGGTGACAAACAAATTCTCCACGTCGTGGGCCTGGCAATATCCATTCAGCACAGACGTTTTGGGATTGGCGCCCATTCGAGCCGTGCCCACTTCGTGAATAATTTTTCCGCCGGGCTGAATCCCGAATGGATAAGGACCATCCGATTCCGTGGAGGTCGTATATTGCCCGCCCGCGGCCTCCACAATCGCGCGAAATGTATGCTGCATATCCTTGGCCTGGCGCAGTTCGTAATCGCTCCACTTGAAGTGGAAGCGCAGCACGGGAATTCCAAACTGATCGACAACTTCGGGATCGAGTTCGCAGAACGAATACGGATTCGGCACCATTTCGCCGCGCCCGGAAAATCCGATCGTGGTTCCATACCGCTTGCGGCAGGTGGCCTTCAGGCTTGCGCCATATCCCTCGAAATCCTCACAGACATGGTCAAACATTCCCGCACGGGGCATTTCACGCCCGCCGCCCAATTCGATGTGGTAGCCGCGAGGGAAATCATTCGTGCGATCGTATTTCCACCAGGGAATATACAGATGCATCCCGCCAGTTCCGTCGTGATTGTGCGGCGGCATTTTTTCCAGCTGCGGAAAATAGCCTTCGCCATCGCTGCCCACGGAATCCGTCAGATTGCGCCCCACCTGTCCGGAGGAATTTGCAAGTCCATCGGGAAATAAAGACGATTTGGAATTCAGCAGCAACCGCGCCGATTCGCACGCGCTGGCCGCGACAACCACCGCGCGCGCCGCAACTCGTTTTTCCGTGCGCGTGGTTTTGTCGATATAAGAAACGCCGCTGGCTTTTCCGTCCGTACCAACAAGGATTTTCCGCGCCATCGCCTGCGGAATCAGCGTGAGCCGCCCAGTTTCCAATGCGGGAGGAATCAGTACCTGGCTCGAACTAAAGTTGGAACCCGTCGCACAGCCGCGGCCGCACTGCGCGCAGTAATGGCACGAAGGCCGGCCATTCAAGGGTTTGGTGAGAATCGCCAACCGCGAAGGAATGCACGCGATATTCAGGCTGTCGCAAGCTTTCTTGATGATCAGTTCGGTGCAACGCGGTTTGGGAGGCGGAAGAAAAATCCCGTTTGGTGCGCTGGGAATATTTTCGTGCGAGCCGAAAACGCCGATGTACGATTCCACTTTGTCGTAATAAGGCGAAATATCATCGTAGGTGATTGGCCAGTCGTCGCCGATGCCGTCGCGCGTTTTGGATTTGAAATCGATGGGAGAGAAACGCAGCGCGATTCTTCCCCAATGATTCGTGCGGCCCCCTACAATGCGCGAACGGAACCACTGAAAATTTGCGCCGGCGGCCGAGGTATATGGCTCGCCTTCGATTTTCCACGCGCCATTAGGAGCCAGGAATTCGCCAAAATTCTCCGCCGCCTTGCCGCCAACGCCCACTCCGCGATGCGGCAGATCGTACGGCCACAGAAACATTTTGTAATCTGTGCCCGGATTGACGGGACCGCCGGCCTCCAACAAGGCCACGGTGAGACCGCCCTCAGTAAGGACTTTCGCCGCCATCCCGCCGCCGGCGCCAGAGCCGATCACGCACACATCGTACGTTTTCGGCGAACGAATCACTTGGGTCACTTGGATATGCTCCGAGGGCGCTCCACTACAACGCAACAATTCCGGCGGCAATGGATCGGAGTTTGCGTAGGTTAGCCACCGAGTATTTCGTTGCGGACATTCTTCAGCACGTAGGCGGCGCGTTCCACGCCGACTTCGCCCGACAGGATCGGATCTTCATTTTCGATGCTGAGAATGCCTTCGTAATTGATGTCCATGTACGCCTGCAAAATAGCTTTCCACGTAGACGCGCTGTGACCATAGCCGACGGCCCGGAATGCATCCGAAGCCATGGGCAGGTCCTGCTTCTCAAACACAAAATTGAGCACGCCGTATTTGGCGACATTTTCGGGATACAAAACCGTATCCTTCATGTGCGCGTGATAGATCATGCCCTGTTTGCCGAGGAAATGGATCACTTCCACCGGATCGCAGCCCTGCCAGAAAAGATGGCTGAGGTCACAGTTCGCTCCGATTTCCTCGCCCACGGCCTCGCGCAGCCGCAACAACGTCCGCGGATTATAGACAACAAAGTTAGGATGCATTTCAAATGCTAAACGATGGATGCCATGATCGCGGGCGTATTTGGCCGCATCCTTCCAGTACGGCACCACCTTTTCTTTCCACTGCCACTGCAACATCTGATCATATTCTTCCGGCCAGCGGTAAGTAATCCAGTTCGGCTGAGTGTCCGTGGGAGAGCCGCCGGGACAGCCGGCAAAGCCCACGATGACTTTCACGCCGATCATTTGCGCCAATTGTACAGTCTTGCGGAAGCTCGCATCATCGCGCGCGGCGTGCTTGGGATCGGGGTGAATTGGGTTACCGTGACAACTCAGCGTGGCGACCTGAATGCCGCGGTCTTCGAACTTTTTCACCCATGCTTTGGCCTTCGCGGGATCGGCAAGAAATTCGTCCACCGGACAATGATTCGATCCCGGATAGCCACCCGTTCCGATTTCCACCGCTTCCAGGCCGAGCCCGCTGATCTTGTCGATCATGGCGTCCAGCGAGAGATCGGCGTAGACAGGATCAAACACCCCGATGGGAATTTTCTTTTTTGCTGCAGTAGAAGCTTGAGAAGAACCAGACAAGGTGTCCTCCTTGGAAAAGAAACCGCGTGTTTCCGCAAAATGCGATCCACCTGGCACCGCTGCCGCAAGCAAACCTGTGCTCGTGGCGGCGAGAAACTGTCTGCGATCAAGACCAGCGGCTGAATCCGGACGATTTCTATGGCCTGCGCTCATGCGAGAACCTCCAGGAACTCAATTGAAAAGGAGCGAGTAGACGAGAAAATTATACGCCCTGTGGCGAGGTGAGGAAAGGAAACCGGAATTACTTGCGGGGACGCAAAGCTTCAAGCGCGGGGACGGAAACCGCGTTGGTCAGGGCACGCTCCGGCTGCGCTTTTCCATTTTGCAGCGCGTCCACGAGCATTTCCATAGCTTGGCCAGTGTTTGGAGGAATGAAAATAGTGGCGGTCAGCAGGCCGCTACGCACCCAGGATTGCCCGGTGTTCGGCAGGCCATCGCAGCCGAGAAACGGAAGAGCCAGCCAGCGCTCGCGTTCAACCTCCGAGGTCAATTCCTGGAACGCCTTGCGCGCTCCGATGGCCATGGAATCGTCCTGAGCCGCAACGAGATCGGTCGTGGCCTTTTGCGAAGTGGAAAGCTTTAGCCAGGACCGCACGGCGCGTTGCGCGCTTTCTTCAGTCCACTGTCCCTTAAGCGTGATCAGGTGAATGTTGTGAGGCTTGGCTTCCTGCATGCCCAAGGCGCGATCTTTTGCCGCGGAATTTTCCGATGGGCCCTGGATATAAAGCACCGTCCCGCCCGTAGGAAGCAGCGCGGCGCACTGGCGTCCCTGAATGCGGCCGATTTCCACGTGATCGGAGCTGACGGTGAAGACCGACGCTTTGCCGGCCTGGCGAAGTTCAGGAACATAATTAGCGTCGCGATTGAGCACCACCCAGCCGATGCCCGCGTTGACAGCAGCGCGCGCAACTTGCGGCAGTGCCGTTCCGCCAACAGGCTCAAAGACAATTGCGGACGGGCGATCGTCTGGCGCCGCTTGCACCGCCTTCAAAATTTGTGTGCTCTGATTGATCGCGTCGTTATCGGCGTAAAGGATCTGAAGATCAACATTGAATTTCTTCGCTGCCGTCTCTGCGGCACGTGCTTGTTCAATCTGATAATCGTTGTCGTTTGTCGTTAGTGCAACCAAAAACTTTAGCTTTCGCATGGACTCCCCGAGTTCTGCTCCTTTTTCTAACGATACACCCGGAAGAACCGCAGTGCGCACAATCCTCGCTGCGCGTTGCGAAGCAGAAACCTATGCTGAGAAGGACAACTTCGCGGAGATCAAAGAAGACAGTGTTCGCGCGCCGTCTTTGCGCTGACCGGAACACTGAGTAAAGCAGCGCAGTCAAAGTGTCGCGTCTGGGTCAAAAGGCGCAATGCGGACTATAAGCAAAACTTTTGCTGCCCATAAGTCACTGCTGCGCAAGGGATTAGTAACTGGACTTGGCCATGGTTAGCCGCGTGCACTTGCTAACGCACACGTTGCCGATGGAAATCGCCGTTACTCTGCTGCAAGCAAAAGTGCGCAACCGGCAGCTGTTCGAAGTGGATTGCCAGGCCATTGACGCGGGGATGGCCAACCTGCGGCACAACCGGAGGCTGCTCTGGCCACCGCGCAGAAACACGAAAACGAGTTGACGCACATCCGCTAACGTTGGCTACTTCCACTTGCCTTCGCCTTCCACAATGGTGATGTAGCGATCCACGGGAAGATCCGTGAACCGTTCGGTTTTGCCGCCAGGCATTGGCCATTTGATTTCCAGCCAATCCAGCTTTTCGTGCGCTCCGAGACCCAGAACGATTCGAGGATCGTGAGAGGAAAGATAACTTCCACCGCCAACCTTCATGCGACTGCATTTCAGTGTGCCGGCCTGATACATGACGCGCGCGCCGATGGCATCGGGGTTGCACGTTTTCCCAATCAGGCGCACACCCAACCAATGATTGCCGGCTGCTGCCGTATTCTTTAGAAGGAGTGGCGCAGCGTTGTTTACAGAAACAAGCACGTCGACGGCTCCATCGTTATCGAAATCGCCGATGGCGAGCCCACGCGCGCAAATCCTGTGCGTGAAAATCGGCCCGCTGGACGCGCTCACATCCCGAAAGCCCTTCGCTGTGTGTTGGAAAAGCATCAGAGGCTCCTCATAGGTGACCTCGCCGTGCAGTGAATTGATCAGATCATCGGGATTGCCGTTGGCTAGAAACAAATCCAGATCGCCGTCGTTATCGTAATCAAAGAATTTCAGCCCCCAGCCGCTCATATATTTTGTGGCTTTGCCGATGCCGGTGGGTGTCGCCATATCGTCGAACGTCCCGTCGTGATTGTTTTTATAGATTGCAAACATTTCGCGATCGATGTTGGCTACAAAGAGGTCCATCCAGCCGTCGCCATCGAAGTCGGCGGAGTCTACTCCCATGCCCGAGCGCGGGCGGCCACTGTCGCTAAAGGCGACGCCGGCGGCTGTAGCTGCTTCCTGAAATTTTCCGTTGCCCTGGTTAATGAAAAGAAAATCGGCCAGCGTATCGTTGCTTACCCAAAGGTCCATCAAGCCATCATTGTTAATGTCGGTTGCGACCACGCCCCAAACTTTTCCGAGGTGCGCGGCAATTCCCGATTCTTTGCTGACGTCCGTGAACGTGCCGTCTCCATTGTTATGGAAAAGCCAGCTGGGCATCGGCGAGTACAGCTGAGGAATGCAATAGTGGCGATGACCGTCATCGTTGACGCCACAAGGCTTGTTCAGATCTTTGCTGAAGTCGACGAAGCGGCCAACAAACAGGTCGAGGCGCCCGTCGTTATCGTAATCGAACCACACGGCACTGGAAGCCCAGCCTGGCGCGGACACGCCCGCCTTTTCGGTCACGTCGCTAAAGGTGCCGTCTCCATTGTTGTGGTAAAGAATGCTGCGGCCGTATTGCGTGACATACAGATCGGGGAACCCGTCGCCATTATAATCGCCAACGGCAACGCCCTGGCCAAATCCGCCTCCGGTTATCCCGGCCTTTTCTGTTACGTCAGAAAAAGTGCCGTCGCGATTATTTTTGTACAACGCGTTGCGCAAGGGCGGGTCGGGATTGAAGAAGTCGCACTTACCGCTGTTCACCAGGTAAATGTCCATCCAGCCGTCGTTATCAAAATCCAAAAACGCGCAGCCGGCCCCGGTGGTTTCCGGCAGAAATTTTTGTTCGGACTTTCCGTTGGAATGCGCCCAGTGGATGCCGCTCTTGTCCGCGGCGATTTGCTCAAATGGGTAGCGCGAAGCGTCGGGGAAAGCGAGTCCCCGCCATTTCGGAAAAGCCAACGACCCCGCTGCTAATCCGGCAAGAAAATCGCGCCGGCGCATGCGCCGCAAAATCTGCATTTTATTCGGAACCTGGAATGACTTGGGATCATTCTCCTGATCCGAACGTCGAAAATCAACGAAAAAGCGCAGTTATTGAGACTTTTCGTTCGTCGCGGGGGTATTCTCGGTTTTGGTGAGGCTGCGGTGAAGTGCGAACTCTTTTTCCGCCGCTTCCTTCTGGCCGATGCGGATGAGAGCCGTGCCAAGGGAATAGTGAACTGTGGGATTTCCCGGCGTGAGACGTTCAGCGATCCTCAACGGGGGGATAGCCTCTTGGTAACGCTTCACGGTAACGAGGGCAAAGCCCCAGCCGAGATAGGCTTCCGCGAAGTTGGAATCGAGCTTGGCGGCTGCGGAAAATTGCGCGATGGCTTCGTCCCAATTCTCTTCCCGCCTAGCCAGTTCTCCCAAGACATAGTGTGCAGCGGCATTCTTCGGATCGATCTCGATTTCTTTCTGGAATTCCTGCTTGGCCCGATCGGTCATCTTGGCATCGGCATCGGGACGCGAGAGGAGAGCCCTGCCCAGCAAAAAGTGCGGCCCGGGGGAGTTCGGCTCTTTTTGGATCAAGTTTTCGTATTCGTGCTGGGCTTCGTCCCACTTGCCCTGCATTTCCAGCGCTTCGGCATTCAGCTTATGCGCAGCCATCGACTGTGGGGCGTTGGCGGCGAGATCCTGGGCGGTTCGCGTGGACAGATCAGAATAGGCGTGCACCACGACGAAGAGCACGTCTGGATCCTTGGGAAATTGCTTGCTGAGCGCCCGGATAAAATCCATCGCCGAGTCGCGATTGTCGATCGCCAGAGAGCAGCGCAGCCCCAGGATGCCTATTTTTTTCTTCGCCTCGCCGGTCGCGTCATTACTCATACCACGTTTGAGAACGGAAAGAGCTTCCTTGCAATGGCCCTGCTCTCCGAGCGCGATGGCTTTGTCGACGGTCATCGACGAAGTCGCCACTGCGGAGGGGGCGGTCTTGGGAGCCTGAGCGAAGAGCGGGTCTGCAACCGCGAGGAGACTGGCAGATCGGA
>Ga0210385_10002109_pt1 | contig 12025 bp, 9 predicted proteins | sample IncBWH26OmetaG_FD_160107 | JGI IMG/M metagenome (GOLD analysis project Ga0210385, IMG submission 160107) | Forest soil microbial communities from Barre Woods Harvard Forest LTER site, Petersham, Massachusetts, United States - Inc-BW-H-26-O ... | reverse complement strand
GTACGGCGACCTGATCGCGGAGGGCGTCATCGACCCGGTCAAGGTCACCAGGTCCGCCGTGCAGAACGCCGCGTCCATCGCCGGCATGCTGCTGACGACCGAGACGCTGGTCGTCGAGAAGCCGGAAGAGGACAACTCCGCGGACGACGGCCACGGGCACTCCCACGGCCACTCGCACTAAGCGGACTAATCGGTTAGCCGCACGATTCGCCTCACCCGCGGGGGCCACGGGAAACCGTGGCCCCCGCGTCGCGCGTTCCTGAGGTGTCTGCGTGATATCCCGGACGGCTGCGCCCGGCTTTTCCCGCGAATCATTGCTCTGTGTCGGCTGGTCGCCCCGCGGTCGCCTCGTCTGGCACTCGCCTCGCCTCGCGAGGCGCCATGGCCCGGTGCATGCCGGGCCGCAGAGACGGCTATGGCAGGCCAGGCAGGGGTATCCCGCCCGAAATTTCACGATTTAATGACATAAAATACCCCGGCCGACCTTTCATGATCGCGAAACTTTTGTTTTTGACGTAAATTCCGCGTCGTATGCGCGCCCTTTTCTTACGTGATCATGAAATTCAGGTCGTTGCCGGGTATTCGGGGTGGGGAAGTACCGCGGCCCGGAGCCCCGGAACAGGCCTCGCCCGTGTAAATGTTCCTTTCCGGGCGCGGCCGGTCCGGGCGGCGGCGATTGCGGCAACGGGGTGATGTGGAGCACTGAGCCGCGACGGTCACATTGGTGTGGCCCGAGGGACTTATTTTCCATCCCGGGGAGATGATCTCCGCTATCGCGGGAATCAACTCGGGCGTGGGGGATCTGGATGGTGTCGACGAGACCGTGCTGCGCGGGTTGCGCCCGGTCATTCTCAGGTACTGCCGGGCGCGGCTGTCGCAGCACGCGGCGGACGACGTGGCGCAGGAGGTCTGCCTCGCGCTGATGTCCGCGCGGCGGAGGATGGCGGCCCAGGAGGGTCAGCCGGGACGGCCCGAGACGGCGCACACGGTGACCGCGTACGCGTTCGGCATCGCGTCGCACAAGGTGGCCGACGCGATGCGCGCCGCGGCGCGGCTGGCCGTGCCGGTCCCGGACCTGCCGGATGTCGCTGACGAGCATCCCGGGCCGGAAGAGACCGTGATCGCCAGGTGGGAGGGGGAGCGAGTGCGCCGCGTCCTCGCGCAACTGCCGCCGCAGCAGCGGCACTTGCTGCTGCTGCGGGTGGTGAGCGGGTTCAGCGCGGCGGAAACCGGCGAGGTGCTCGGTATGTCGGCCGAGGCCGTCCGGGTCGCGCAGCACCGGGCCCTGGCGCGGATGCGCAAGCTGCTCGCAAGCGAGCCCGGCTAGCCGCGCCCCAGGTAAGATGAAGTGATATCCCACCGTCACCAGCTGCTACGCCCGCAGCTATGAGCCGTGAGGGCATCATGACCGAGTCACCGAAGTTTTCCCCGGTAGGTCTCACCTTCGACGACGTGCTGCTGCTGCCGGCCCACTCGGAGCTGATGCCGAGCGAGGCGGACACCAGCACCCGGATCACCCGCCGCTACCGGCTCCGCATCCCGCTTGTCTCGTCGCCGATGGACACGGTGACCGAGGCCAGGATGGCGATCGCGATGGCGCGCCAGGGCGGCGTCGGCGTGCTGCACAGGAACCTGTCCATCGAGGAGCAGGCGCAGCAGGTCGACCTGGTGAAGCGGTCCGAGGCCGGTATGGTCACCGACCCGGTGACCTGCGGCCCCGAGGCGACGCTCGCGGACGTGGAGCGGTTGTGCGCGCACTACCGGATCTCCGGCGTCCCGGTGACGAGCGACGACGGCAAGCTGCTCGGTATCGTGACGAACCGGGATATAAGGTTCGAATCTGACTTGTCCCGCCGGGTCGCCGACGTGATGACCCGGATGCCCCTGGTCACCGCGCCCGTAGGCGTGGCCCCTGAGCAGGCGCTCGCGCTGCTCAAGCGGCACAAGGTCGAGAAGCTGCCGCTTGTCGACCCGGACGGCAGGCTGCGCGGGCTCATCACGGTGAAGGACTTCACCAAGAGCGAGAAGTTCCCGAGCGCGACCAAGGACGAGGGCGGCCGGCTCGTCGTCGGCGCCGCGGTGGGTGTGGGCGAGGACGCCAAGGGCCGCGCCCAGGCGCTCATCGACGCGGGCGCGGACTTCCTCGTCGTGGACACCGCACACGGCCACGCGCAGTCGGTGCTTGACATGGTGGCGCAGCTCAAGGCCAACACCGACGTTGAGGTGATCGGCGGCAACGTGGCCACGAAGCAGGGCGCCCAGGCGCTGATCGACGCGGGCGTGGACGGCGTGAAGGTCGGCGTCGGGCCGGGCTCGATCTGCACGACTCGCGTCGTCGCCGGGGTCGGCGTCCCGCAGGTGACCGCGATCTACGAGGCGTCGCTCGCGGCGAGGCCCGCGGGCGTCCCGGTCATCGGCGATGGCGGCCTCCAGTACAGCGGCGACATCGCCAAGGCCATCGCGGCCGGCGCGGACACGGTAATGCTCGGCAGCCTGCTGGCCGGCTGCGAGGAGAGCCCGGGCGAGATGGTCTTCGTCAACGGCAAGCAGTACAAGACGTACCGCGGCATGGGCTCGCTCGGCGCGATGCGCAACCGCGAGCGCGGCAAGTCCTACTCCAAGGACCGGTATTTCCAGGACGACGTGCTGCGCGAGGACAAGCTGGTCCCGGAGGGGATCGAGGGACAGGTGCCGTACCGCGGCCCGCTCGCCTCGGTCGCCGGCCAGCTGGTCGGCGGCCTGCGGATGGCCATGGGGTACTGCGGGGCCCGCAGCGTGAGCGACCTGCAAGAGGCCCGGTTCGTCCAGATCACCGCCGCGGGGCTGACCGAAAGCCACCCGCACGACGTGCAGATGACGGTCGAGTCGCCGAACTACAGCGGCCGGAAATAAGCGACCAAAGGGACAGCAGAGAGTGGCAGACGTAGAGATCGGGCGCGGCAAGACCGGGCGCAGGGCGTACACGCTCGACGAGATCGGCATCGTCCCCGCGCGCCGGACGCGTGACCCTGAGGAGGTGTCGATCGCCTGGCAGATCGACGCCTACCGCTTCGATCTACCGCTGGTCGCCTGCCCGATGGACAGCGTGGTCTCGCCCGCGACGGCCATCACGATCGGGAAGCTCGGCGGCCTCGCCGTGCTCGACCTCGAGGGCTTGTGGACACGGTTCCAGGACCCCGAGCCGCTGCTGCGGGAGGTGGCGGAACTCGGCGACGACGCCGCCACCAGGAGACTGCAGGAGATCTACGCCGAGCCGATCAAGGAGGAGCTGATCGGCCTGCGCATCGAGGAAATATCAAGGGCCGGCGTGATCACCGCCGCCCGCCTGTCGCCACAGCGCACCGCGCGGTATTACAAGGCGGTCGTGGACGCCGGGGCGGACATCTTCGTCATCAGGGGCACCACGGTAAGCGCCGAGCACGTGTCGGGCCGCGCCGAGCCGCTGAACCTGAAGCAGTTCATCTACGAGCTCGACATCCCGGTAGTCGTCGGCGGCTGCGCCACCTACACGGCCGCGCTGCACCTGATGCGGACCGGTGCGGCCGGCGTCCTCGTGGGCTTTGGCGGCGGGAGCGGCCACACCACCGCCGCGGTGCTTGGCGTCGCGGTGCCGATGGCGACCGCGATCGCGGACGTCGCCGCCGCCCGCCGCGACTACCTGGACGAGTCGGGCGGCCGGTACGTGCACGTGGTCGCCGACGGCTCGATGACCCGCAGCGGCGACATCGCCAAGGCCCTCGCGCTGGGCAGCGACGCGGTCATGGTGGGCTCGCCGCTGGCCCGCGCCGGGCAGGCGCCGGGCCGCGGCTACCACTGGGGGAGCGAGGCCAACCACCCGGAACTGCCGCGCGGCGCCCGTCTCAACGTCGGCACGATCGGCACCATGGAGCAGATCCTGCACGGGCCGTCCACCGTTCCCGACGGTTCGATGAACCTGATGGGAGCGCTCCGCCGCACGATGGCGACCGCCGGGTACACCGACCTCAAGGAGTTCCAGCGGGTTGAGGTCGTGGTCACTCCGCCAACCCCCCGACCCCGTTAGACTTCCTGCCCATGGGTTCTCCTCGCGTCTTTTCCGGCATCCAGCCGACCGCCGATTCGTTCCACCTCGGCAATTACCTCGGCGCCGTCCGGCAGTGGGTGGACCTGCAGGAGACCCGTGACGCGATCTACTGCGTGGTGGACCTGCACGCGATCACGGTCCCGTACGACCCGGACGCGCTGCGCCGCCGTACCAGGGCGGCCGCCGCCCAGTTGCTCGCCGCGGGCCTGGACCCGGACCGCTGCATCCTGTTCGTGCAGAGCCAGGCCCCCGAGCACGCCGAGCTCAACTGGGTCCTCGGCTGCCTCACCGGTTTCGGCGAGGCCAACCGGATGACCCAGTTCAAGGACAAGTCCGCCCGCGGCGGCGCCGACCAGGCCTCGGTCGGCTTGTTCACGTACCCGATCTTGCAGGCCGCCGACATCCTGCTGTACCAGGCCGACGAGGTGCCGGTGGGGGAGGACCAGCGGCAGCACCTGGAACTGTCCAGGACGCTCGCGCAGCGGTTCAACCACCGGTTCGGCGAGACGTTCACGGTGCCCGCGCCGTACATCCTGCCCGCCGTGGCGAAGATCACCGACCTGCAGGACCCGACGAGCAAGATGAGCAAGTCGTCGTCGGCCCCGCAGGGCATCATCGACCTGCTCGACGAGCCGGACGTGATCCGCCGCAAGATCAACCGTGCCGTGACCGACACCGAGTCGGTCGTGCGCGCGGATGAGGCCGCCAAGCCCGGCGTCACGAACCTGCTGCGCATCTACGCGGCGCTGTCCGGGGACTCGATCGAGTCGATCTCGGCCACCTACGGCGATTCCGGCTACGGCAAGTTCAAGAAGGACCTCGGCGAACTCGTGGCGGGCACCTTCGCCCCGATCAGGGAGCGGACGGCGACGATTCTCGGTGACCCGGACGCGCTCGACCGCGTGCTCTTCGACGGCGCGCACCGCGCCCGCAAGATCGCGGGGGAGACCATGGCCGCGGTCAGGGATCACTGCGGTCTCCCGCCCGTCGCGTGACGCTCGCCACTGCCGTCCCGCTGGGTCGCCACGTACCCTGAGCGCATGGAACTGTCTGAGTCTGGCCTGCCCATCGCCCCGGTTTACGATCAGGACGCGCTGCCGGAGTTCGACCCGGGCGAGCGGCTAGGCGAGCCAGGCGAGTACCCGTTCACCCGCGGCGTGTACCCGGCCATGTACACCAAACGCCCGTGGACGATCCGCCAGTACGCCGGCTTCTCGACGGCCAGCGAGTCCAACCGCAGGTATCACCAGCTGATCCGCAACGGCACGGCCGGACTGTCGGTCGCCTTCGACCTGCCCACCCAGATGGGATACGACTCGGACTCCCCGGTGGCCCACGGCGAAGTCGGCAAGGTCGGCGTCGCCATCGACAGCCTGCAGGACATGCGGACGCTGTTCGACGGGATCCCGCTCGGCACCGTGTCCACGTCGATGACGATCAACGCGCCGGCCGCGGTGCTGCTGCTGATGTACCAGACGGTCGCCGAGGAGCAGGGCACGGACACCAGGTTGCTCAGCGGCACCATCCAGAACGACATCCTCAAGGAGTACATCGCGCGCGGCACCTACATTTACCCGCCGCGGCCGAGCCTGCGGCTGGTGGCCGACACGTTCGCCTACTGCCGCGGCGAACTGCCGAAGTGGAACACGATCTCCATCTCCGGCTATCACATGGCGGAGGCAGGCGCCACGCCCGTGCAGGAGATCGCGTTCACGCTGGCCAACGCGAAGGAGTACGTCAACGCCGCGCTGCGAAGCGGCCTGCGCGTGGATGAGTTCGCCCCGCGGCTTTCCTTCTTCTTCGTCGCGCGGACCAGCCTGCTCGAGGAGGTGGCGAAGTTCCGCGCCGCGCGCCGCATGTGGGCGCGGATCATGCGAGACGAGTTCCAGGCGAGCGACCCGCGGTCGCAGATGCTCCGCTTCCACACGCAGACCGCGGGAGTCCAGCTCACCGCGCAGCAGAAGGAAGTCAACCTGGCCCGGGTGACGATCCAGGCGCTCGCGGCCGTGTTCGGCGGCACCCAGTCGCTGCACACCAACTCCTATGACGAGGCCATCGCGCTGCCGAGTGAGAAGGCGGCCCGGCTGGCGGTGCGGACGCAGCAGGTCATCCAGGCCGAGACCGACCTGACCAAGACCGTCGACCCGTTCGCCGGCTCGTACGCCGTCGAGTCCATGACCGACGACATCGAGGCGGCGGCCAGCGAGCTGATGGGGCGAATAGACGACATGGGCGGCGCGCTCGCCGGCATCGAGGCCGGCTTCCAGAAGTCCGAGATCGAGCGCTCCGCCTATCAGGTCGCGAAGGAGACCGACGACGGCACGCGGGTGGTCGTCGGGGTGAACAAGTTCACCGCGGACGACGAGGAGCCGTACGAGCCGCTGCGCGTCGATCCGTACATCGAGCAGACCCAGGCGAGCAAGCTGGAACAGCTGAGGAAGGACCGCGACCAGCGGGCGGTGACCAAGCACCTCGACGCGCTCAAGGCGGTCGCCGAAGGGCCGGACAACGTGCTGCCGGCCATCAATGACGCGCTCCGCGCCGACGCCACGCTCGGCGAGGTGTGTGACGCGATGCGCGCGGTTTGGGGTGTCTACCAGCCCCCGGATGTGCCGTGAGGCGACGATTCAAGCTCGGGCAGCGGGAAATCGTTAGTAAGTAGCGCACGCATTTCTGACATTTCTCTATTGATCCTCTGCCGGGAGGTTTGTCATGGGCATCGATTGGACTCCCTCAGCAGGTCCCACGCTCGGCATCGAATGGGAAGTGCAGCTCATCGACGCGCAGACGCGGATGCTCCGGCAGGACGCCGGCGTGGTGCTGGCTGGTCTGCCGGGCCTGCAGGAGAGCGGCGAACACCCCAAGATGAAGCTGGAGCTGATGCAGTCCATCGTTGAGGTCACCACCGGGATCTGCGGCACGGTCGCCGAGGCCAAGGCCGACCTCGCCACGACGATCAAGGAGCTGCGGCGCACCGCCGAACCGCACGGCATCGTGCTGGCCGCCGCGGGCACGCACCCGGCGAGCGACTGGCGGGACGCGAAGATGGCGCCGACCCAGCGTTACTCGGAGCTGGTCGAGGAGATCCAGTGGCCGGCTCGCAGGCTGCAGACGATGGCGGCGCAGGTTCATGTGGGGCTGCGCGACGCGGACCGGGCGATGCCGATCGTCAACGCGCTCGCTGTCTACCTGCCGCATCTCCTCGGGCTGACCGCGTCGAGCCCGTTCTGGTCCGGCCTTGAGACCGGCCTCGCCTCGAGCCGGTCGGTCGTGTTCGGCGCCTTGCCCAACACGGGCCCGCCGCCAGGCCTGCCGGACTGGAAGAGCTTCGAGGAGTACATGGAGATCCAGCTCCGGGCGGGGACCATCCGGACGATCAAGGAAGTGTGGTGGGACGTCCGGCCGCACCCGGACTTCGGCACGGTGGAGATCCGGATCGCCGACGCCGTCCCGACGTTCCGCGAGCTCGGCATGCTGGCCGCGCTTTCCCAGTGCCTCGTGCAGCTCTTCGACACCCAGCTCGACCGCGGCTATCAGCTGCCGTGCAGGCCGACGTGGGTGGTCAAGGACAACAAGTGGCGTGCCACGAGGTACGGACTGGACGCCGTTGTGATCACCGACGCCCTGGGGGCCACGGCGCCGCTGCGCGACGAGATCTATGAGCTGCTTCGTGACCTTGAGCCGGTAGCATGGCGGCTCGGCTGTGTTGAGGAGCTCGCGGTCGCGTCGGAGGTGCTCGAGTGCGGCGCCTCGTACGAGCGGCAGCGCGCCGCGCACGCCAGAAATAACGACCTGACCAGCGTGGTCGACGCGCTCGTCACCGAGTTGGCGGAGGACCGGTTCGTCCTCCACGGGGATGGCGGTCATGGAGGGTAATGTCCGGCGAAGCCTGGACGCGTTTCTCGCGGCCCGCGGGCCGGAGCTGATCGCGCTTCGCCGCGACCTGCACGCGCACCCGGAGCCAGGGGACGCGGAATACCGCACCACGCGCATCGTCGCGGAGCACCTGACCGCGCGCGGCCTGCGCCCGGTGGTGCTCCCCAAGGGCACCGGCCTGCTCGCTGATATCGGCGTTGCCGGGCAGAAATATCCAGAACGGACGGTGGTGGCTCTCCGGGCCGATCTCGACGCCCTGCCGATGGACGACGAGAAGGACGTCCCGTACCGGTCCACGGTTCCGGGCGCGTGCCACGCGTGCGGCCACGACGTGCACACCGTCGTGCTGCTTGGCGCCGGCCTGTTCCTCGCGGAGCAGGCAAGGGCGGGGCTGCTGCCCGGACCGGTCCGGCTGATCTTCCAGCCAGCCGAGGAGCCAAGCACCGGCGCCCAGGACGTCATCGCCGCCGACGGGCTGGCGTCGGTCGGCCGGATCTTCGCGGTGCACTGCGACCCCCGGCTGGACGTAGGCAAGCTGGGCATCCGGTCGGGGGCGATCACCGCGGCCTGCGACCACATCAAGGTGCGCGTGCGCGGTCCGGGCGGGCACACCGCGCGCCCGCACCTCACCGCCGACGTGGTATACGCGCTGGGCAAGATCGTGACCGAGCTGCCGGCGGCGCTGTCCCGCCGGGTCGATCCGCGGTCGTGCCTGAGCCTGGTGTGGGGGCGGATGAGCGCGGGCTCGGCCGTGAACGCGATCCCGGACGAGGGCATCGCGGAAGGCACCGTCCGCTGCCTGGACGACGAGGCCTGGCAGGCCGCGCCTGGCCTGCTCGACGAGCTCGTCCGTTCGGTCGCCGGCGCCTACGGCGTGACCGCGGAGCTGAGCTACCTGCGCAACGTGCCCCCGACGGTGAACGAGGCGGCAAGCGCCACGATGTTCGCGACAGCGGCGGAGAGCGTGCTCGGCCCGGACGGGGTGGTGCACACCCAGCAGAGCCTCGGCGGCGAGGACTTCGCCTGGTACCTGGGGTCCGTGCCCGGCGCGCTCGCCAGGCTCGGCACCAGGACCCCCGGTGGGGCCGACCGCGACCTGCACCAGCCGTCCTTCGACGTCGACGAGCGCGCCATCGGCGTCGGCGTCCGCGTGATGGTGGCCACGGCCTTGACGGCCCTCTGGCACGGCGCCGCCACGCCCGAGCCCCCGCCCCGCGGGTCCATGGCGGAGGCCGCCGAGGGAGAACGTTGACGGCAGGCCAGGATGCGCCCGCCAAACCGCAGACGTTCAGGTCGCCGATCGCGGTCGCGATCTGGTGGGTGTGGATCGCGTTCGCGGTCGGCAACCTCATCGACCTGGCCGTGCAGGGCCGTGACCACCTGTCGGTGGTAGCCGCGTTCATCCTGCTGCTCGTCACCGGCGTCGTGTACGTGACCGCGCAGCGGCCGCGCATCGTCGCCGGTTCCGGTGAGCTGAGGATCGTCAACCCGCTGCGCGAGCACCGGGTGGTCTGGGCCGCCGTCGCGGGCTTCGACTCCACCGACCTGGTGCGGGTGCGATGCGAATGGCCAGCAGGCACCCGGGTCATCTACTCCTGGGCCGTGCATTCCTCGCGCCGGAGGCAGATCACCGCCGAGCTGCGCGCCGAACGGCAATCGCGACGCCGCGGTGTCGGCGCCGGATCGAGCCTCGGCTCGTTCGGCACCCCGCCGGAACGCCCGCCCGCGCCCACCGCGCCGGACGCCGCGCACGTGGTCGCCACGCTGACCGCCCTCGCCGAGCAGGCGAAGGCCGCGGCCCCTGAGCGGCGGGCAGCGCCCCCGGTGAGCACCTGGTACTGGCCCGCGTTCGCGGCGATCATCGTTCCGGCGCTCGCTGTCGCGATCGCCGTTCTCGCCTAACAGCGGGAGCCGGCCGCCCGGGCCGCCCGTGCCTGACGGCGGGTCGCAGGGCCGCCCCCGCAGCCAGTCCACATACTCGGCCGGGGCGCCGGCCTTGACCGCCGCGTCCACCAGGATGGACAGGTGCCGCGCGGAGGGCAGTCCGCCTTCGTAGGCGTCGAGCACGTAGAGCCAGGCGAGCGCCTCCCCCTCCTCAGTGAGCACCCGGACCTTGAGCTTGCGGTAAAACCCGAGAGTCACGCCGTCCCAGCTGTCGAGCTCCTTCTCGTCGATCTCCGGGACGTCGTAGACCGCGACGAACACACGCTGGGCGGCATCCTCGACGACCGTGGTGAGCGCACCGTCCCAGCCGATGTCCTCACCGCCGAAGGTCAGGCGCCAGCCTTCAAGCCATCCGGTGCCCTGCTGCGGAGAGTGCGGGCAGCGCTCGAGCATCTGCGCCGGATCCATGTTGCTGCCGTAGGCGGCATATAGTGCCACGCTGCCTAAGCGTACGGCGAAATCACCGAAGCCGGCGTACAACCCAGGTGCGAACGTGCGGGATACTTGCCTAACGTGACCTTGCCACGCCCACGTGTCGCCATCCTGGGCGGCGGCCCAGGCGGCTATGAGGCCGCGCTGGTAGCCGCCCAGCTCGGAGCCGACGTAACCGTCATCGACGAAGACGGCCTCGGCGGCGCCTGCGTGCTCACCGACTGTGTGCCGAGCAAGACGCTGATCGAATCGTCCGCCACGATGACGTCGCTGGCCCGTTCCGCCTCGCTCGGCCTGCAGCTCGCCAACGGCCACAACCCGGTGGTCGATGTCGACGCGCCGGCCCTCTACGCGCGGATCAAGGCCCTCGCCGCCGCCCAGTCCAACGACATCGCCGAGCGCGTCGCCGCCGAGGGCGTCCGGATCATTCCGGCCAGGGGCCGCCTGACCGGCCCGCACGCGATCGAGGCGGCGGGGACCACCGTGGACGCCGACGTGGTGCTGATCGCGTCCGGCGCCAGCCCGCGGGCCCTGCCGGACGCGGTGCCGGACGGCGAGCGCATCCTCACCTGCCGCCAGCTCTACGATCTCCCCGAACTGCCCGAGGAGCTGATCGTGGTCGGCTCCGGCGTCACCGGCGCCGAGTTCGCCAGCGCCTACCAGGCGCTCGGGTCGCAGGTGACCCTGGTGTCGTCGCGTGACCGCGTGCTGCCGCACGAGGACAAGGACGCCGCGGTCGTCATCGAAGGGGTGTTCCGGCGGCATGGCATGAACGTGCTCGGCAGGGCCCGGGCGGAGGCGGTGCACCGCAAGGGCGATGGCGTGCTCGTGACGCTCGCCGACGGCCGCACGGTGACCGGCTCGCACTGCCTGCTCACCGTCGGGATGGTGCCGGCCACGGCCGGGATCGGCTGCGAGCAGGCGGGCGTTAGCCTGGACGGCCGCGGGTTCATCGAGGTGGACCGGGTGTCCCGCACCTCGGCTCCGGGCGTGTACGCGGCCGGTGACTGCACCGGTGTGCAGATGCTCGCCTCGGTGGCCGCGATGCAGGGGCGGATCGCGATGTGGCACGCGCTCGGCCAGGCGGTGACGCCGCTGCGGCTGAGCCACGTCGCCGCCACGATCTTCACCGACCCGGAGATCGCCTCGGTCGGCGTCTCGCAGGCGGCGGTGGACCGCGGCGAGGTCCAAGCCCGCGTCGTGAAGCAACCGCTGGCGACCAACCCGAGGGCGAAGATGGGCGGTTTCCGGGACGGTTTCGTCAAGATCTTCGCCCGCCCCGGCACCGGCCTGGTGCTCGGCGGCGTGGTCGTCGCGCCGCGCGCCAGCGAGCTGATCCTGCCGCTCTCGGTCGCGATCGAGCAGAACCTGTCGGTCGATCAACTCGCGCACACGTTCTCCGTCTATCCCTCGCTGTCCGGCAGCATCACCGAGGCGGCGCGCAACGTCATGGAGTTCGGCCCCGACGCGATCCTCTAAGGGGCACCGCGGGTAAGGGACACCGCAGCACGCCGCCGGTCACCCCGTCGATCACCACGTCGGCGCGCTGCGGCGTGCGCTCCCGCGCGAGCATCCGGTCCTCCTGCGCCGCCCACATGTCCCAGTGCGGAGCGAATGTCTCCCCATCGCGGTCAAGAGCCCTTTTCTTCCGAACGGGCCCGGGCGCCTCCAGCCACACGACCATGCTCTCGAACGCGGCCGCCCGCCGTG
>Ga0210385_10002108_pt1 | contig 12031 bp, 8 predicted proteins | sample IncBWH26OmetaG_FD_160107 | JGI IMG/M metagenome (GOLD analysis project Ga0210385, IMG submission 160107) | Forest soil microbial communities from Barre Woods Harvard Forest LTER site, Petersham, Massachusetts, United States - Inc-BW-H-26-O ... | reverse complement strand
GAAGCAGATTTTTCGCTGTGTCGATTCGAAGCTTGATGAGCCATTGATGAACTGAAGTGCCAAAGCTCTGGCGAAAGCAACGAGAGAAGTGACTCGGGGAGAGCTGACAGGCAGTTGCCAGGTCCGCAATTCTGATCTCGCCTTCAAGATGCGCGCGCAACATTTCCTCGGCGCGAATCCTTTGCCAGATCTCCAGGCTCGGCTGCGCCCGGAGAGCTTCCTTGCCGTTTCCATAGTGTTGCAGAAGATGTGTGCTCACAAGAAGGGAGACATCCTCTAATGCAAGCACATTGAGCGGCTCACGGTTGCGTACCTGGCTGAGGATGGTCTTGGTCAATTGAGCAACGACGAGGTCCCTTTCAAAGAAAACCATCCGAAACGAATCAACCGGTGCGATCCTGTTGTCTGCTGCAACTCTGTCCAGCAGATCGCGCGACACATAATAGTGCAGATAGTCGAACGGACCTGCCGCCCACATTTCCATCGGCTTCATAAGATCGATTACCGTCGTTGCGAACGCGATCGAATGAGAAACGCCGACTTCTTGTCCGGCGATTCGGGCGCGCCACCGATCAACTGGAGTTGGAGCTAAAGCCACGCAGATGAGCATGGCGCGGTCCTCAGGATAGGCCGGCGCCCGCTGCATCTCTATCGATCCACCCTTGAGCCTAGTGAGGGCGAAGTCGGGCATGCCACACTCGTTCTTAATGGAGCAATCATACGCCGGTGTCCGGAAAACTTCGGCTAGATTGGCACCGTAGAACTTCCGCGGGCGATCTGGGCGCATCGACAACGGCTTCGTGGGAAGATCGTGCTTGCGAGCCATGGCCCACCTCGATTGTAGCAACAGCCTCAATATAAAGCACCTAGGAAATGTGCGTCCACATTCCGCTAAAAGGGGCACTGTCAACGAGTGCACGATCGCCGCGTCACTAATCTACGCCACGATGATTTTAGGACCGAGGTCTCAGAGTCGGACTTGGAAATCCTGGCGGAGGCGACGGGGCTCGGACCCGCGCCCCCTGCCGTTACAGCGAAGAGCAAGGTTCGAAATTGAAGAAAACAAGTGGCAGGAATGTATTCATTTGCCGCTGTAAGGAGCGATCGGGAACCATTATCGAACCCATATCAGACCCAGGCGGCTGAATTGCCGGATTTATTCAGATGGCGGTGCGCCCTCCATCCACGGCTATCCTTGCACCGTGAATGAAGCTGGCACGGTCTGTCGCCAGGAAGACAATTGCTTCTGCAATTTCATCGGCCGTTGCCGGACGTCCCGCGGGCGCCTGGGCGGCTAGCTGTTCGAGACCCTCGCCCATCGCCTCCGTACCCTCCGTGCGCGTAGGTCCTGGACTCACTGCGTTCACGCGGACACCCTTTGGTCCATATTCGGCAGCCCAGGTTTTCGTTAACAGATTGATTGCGGCCTTGCTCGAACCATAGAGGCTCATTCCGGGCGCCCCGTAATCGGCAGCCATCGTGGAAATATTCACTATGGCCCCTTTGCCTCTATTGGCCATCGGAGGAGCGAGCTCTGCGACGAGGAAATACGGCGCCTTCACGTTCGTGGAATACACGCGGTCAAACTGCTCTTCCGTCATCTCATGCGTAGGCCCGAAGGGAAAGATGCCAGCATTGTTAATGAGAATATCGACATGGCCATTTCCGAGTTCGATCGCTTTCCTGGCTACTTCGCGAGCGCTCTCAGCGCCCAGAAGCTCGGAGGAAATAAAATCTGCTTTACCTCCTCCGGCTCGAATTTCGTCGACCGACTTTTTCCCGCGCTCCGCATTTCGCCCCACAACCAAAACGTGAATGCCAAGCTGGGCGAGTTTTTTGGCTGTCGCGAGACCAATTCCGCTCGTTCCACCTGTGATAAGCGCCGTAGAGGTATTGTCGGTCATCCGCACTACCCTCATGGCCAAGAAGGCCTCAACAAAAGAGTACGACATTGTGATCGTTGGTAGCGGCTCAACGCGAGCATGGCTCAGGGCAGCTTGTCGAAGAGGCGGAAAGAAACTCTAGATGGTCGCCTCGCTCCGAATGATCTGGAACCTAAAGTGGTTGCGTTTTTGGCGCCCCGACATATGCGGCTGGACAGATTGTCGCCGAACACTTCGGCAACGCATAATTGGCGAACAAACCCAGAGGACCGAGTGGTACAAGGGAGCCGGCATCCAAGTCTTCGGGCTTCTGGGAGTTCGGAGCGGGCAAGTCGCCTTGAAGATAGCAGCCTAGGATCGTTACCTCACAGTCATGCGCATCCCCGACGCGTGCGGCACCATTATGTCGAACCTACCTCGGCGCAGCCTGCCGTGCTCCGGTTCAGCTGTAATGTGTGCCTCGCGCGCGTCCATCGCCGGGGCGTGCAGCCTTTCCATATCGACTGCGCCATGGGCTGCGCCAAAATCGATCGCCAGCTCCAGATCCCGCTCTGCATCTTTGTTCAGGATCACGATGGTCCTCGCCCCGTTCGGGAGTCTTGCCGCGTACGCCGTCGCATCCACGCCCGAGGCCTGTATCTGACCCGTCAGATCCGCCTTCACCAAAGTTGCCCCACATAGCGCACCAGCGAACTTTAGCCCGTACGCTACCGGCTCCAGGGAGTATTGTCTCCGAATGTCGCAATCGGCGTGTAGAAGGGGTGGGGGTGGCTCGCAATCTGCTCCGGCGTTGCCCCCGCGTCCTTCAGCATGACGTCACCGGGCAGGCTTCCGCCTACGGAGTTCGCCACGGACTTGCCCGTGCCGCCGTGCAGGTTTACCCCGGAATAGTTGTTACTGGCCAGTAGCAGCGAGTAGTCTGCCGACCACAGCGCCGCCGCAAACACGTCCGACACGCCCGGCTTGCCGCCGCGATAGCACGTGTTGCCCTCGGTCATGCGCACGCGCACGCCCATCCTGCCTGCAGCAGCGTTGGCTGTGTCGGCGGTCTGCTGCACGCGTACCATGGTCGCCGGCTTCAGCAGGTTGGGGATGCTCACCTGGGAGTTCGTTGCCGGGCCGCCAAAGTAATAGTGGTGCGTCAGTGTCGTTATGTGAGGCGGATTTTGGATGGAGGGCCAAATCTCGGCGATCTGGGTCAGCCAGCTGACATTGGCCGCCACATCAGGCATGCCAAATCGTGCTGCCGGCACGGCCTTGGTTACCGCCCGGGCGAAGGTCAGCCATTCTTCAAGGTAAGTTTTCGCGTTCCACGTGTTCGGGTCGCGCAGATGCCGGCGTTCCCGATCTGGAAGTACTGCAGTCTCTCGCCCAGTGTTTTGGCGACGTACTCCGCCTCCTCCGCCGCGTGCTCCGGCGTGTTGGTCCCCATTCCGATCCCGTACAGACAGGTCCATCCCGTCGCCCGCAGAAACGCAGCGAGGTTGCGGACCGCTTCGGCGGTGACCGGGTAATACTGCGCCCTGGGCTCCCCACAACCTCGCGTGTCTGCGGATGTTCGGGCTCCGGCGATGCCGGGCTCGGCTTCCACCACTCAAATTCGCTCGTATTTCCGCCCAGCCGCAGCACGCCGTGCGGGTCCAGCGCTCTGAACTCGCGGATCAGGCCCGTGTTCTCTGCCGAGAAGAACGTTGGGTCCACAAGCTGCTGCACCTCATACGAGAGACCCACGGAATCCTCCGGCATGCGCGGTCCGCTCGCCTCGGCGGAATCGTCAACGTTACCTGGGCCGCGGATTGCGCCCGCAGATGCATTGCGGCAATCGTTATGGCAGTAGTAGCGAGAAAGTGGCGGCGACTGATTGCATTCATTCGAAGTCTCCTCACCGAAGCCTCGGCTCGGCCCCGGCTCCACCTATGGATGAGTTCTCTGCGATCCGTTCTCAAGTAGCGACGGCGCTGATACGCGCGGAGTCAACGTCTGAGCCGAGATGTGACCATCGGCATCCCTTTCGTCAGCGATCGCCTCTGAAGTCAAAATAAGCCAAATTTATGTTGCCTCCGGTCAGGATGTGGACGGTGAGAACATTCCTCCCCTTCATGAGACGAACCTTGAGCAGTTGCGTGGCCAGGTTCCAGTGGTGCCATTGGCGCCAAGCCACCTGGTCGGAAGGATTATAAGTCGAGACGATTTGCAGAGGGCCTGTGGCGTCCTTTCCATTCACATCGACTGATATGGTTCCGCCGCGATTCGATGTGTAAAGAAGATCTGCAGCGTAGATTCCCGCGTGCGCCACGTTGACCGTTATGTTGAACCACTCGCCAGGCTCGGTCCAGCCAACATAGAGCAAGTCTGGCGGGGGAACAATCTTGTCGAACGGATTGTCGTCAATCGGAACGGGCTTACGGTTGAACTTCGTGTAGGACGTGTCCACACCTTCATGGATGCGAAATTCGTTGAGATAGGTCCCATCGGCCGGGTTCAACTCTCCACTGCCGTGATTCTGAGAGTCGGTATCGTGATATGCCACTCCTTCACCGCCCAAATCGTAATAGGCGCACATGACCCGTCCCGGTATTTTCTGCGGACCGCCCTGATAGCGGCTGTCGTGGAAGGGGACGCCCTTGTACTGGATCGGAAACGACTGAGAAAACGCAGTTGCAAGCAGCATCGATGCGGCCAACAAACAGATTGACATTTCCTTCCGGCTCATCTCGCACTCCCCGCAGTGATGGTCAGCTGACCTCGAATAGCTCGATCCCGCGCCCTTTGCCGAGATTGCGCGAGTACTTTTTTTCAATCCCATTGTTCCAGTGCTCAAATACCCCGAGGCTGCGGCTACGGACGCCGTTGCGTTCAGGATCATAGAATGTTTTGGAGGGTGGGTCGTTTGCCAGAGCGGCTTCGCGCAGGTAATTGTCGGCGTTCGCGATATCCACGAGATGAGGCCATTCCGATGTCAGAAAGTCGAAGCCGACCGAATCAACTGCCACAGGGTCCAGCGACATGAAGATGCTGCTCGGCCAGGCATCGTTGAAAGGGGGCATTTTCCATTTGAGTCGCGGAGGGCCATCCGCATTGTCGCTTCCGTAGAGCCCGTCGATCATAAAGAGGATGGTCTTCTGCCCAAGGTCCTTATGACCAAGGAAATCCACGAATGCGGAGTAACTCGGAGAACCGTCCCGATCGTGCGGAAAGCCATCGTGTGCGTTCTTGCGCCAGTCGGTGTAGATGCTCGTCGCGCCGAACAGATTCTTTGCACAAAGCGTGACCCCTGAACTAACATGCCCTTTCAACAACGCCGCATCGATGAGGTAGGTAGCATCGACGACCGTGGTATCAAGCCCTTTGGCGTTGCGGGTTGGAATGGAGAAAGGGATCGCGTTGGGCTTGAATTCGGCCTTCATTCGTCCATCGCCGCCGATATGGTCGACGAACACAACTCCAGGAAATTCACCGTGAATCTTGTTGTAAAGATTGCCAGGAATGAACCGGCTGGAATCAAAGACGGCGATAGATGCTTGCGGCACTTTCGCCGGACCAGTCAACTGCCGGACGAGCGAGAGAAGCAGATGCGGAGAGGAGTTCAGGCGGTCGATTGTGCCATGGTCCGTCGTGTTGTTCAGGTTTGCCTTGATCGCGATCTTTTCACCGGTTCTGTAACCGTTGTTACCGCGACCATGCGCGCCGTTGAAGTATTGAAAGATGGCTTTCCACGCCTGAGCATCGCTTTTTTGTTTTGCCAGGCCGCAGATGGAATTGGAGACCATGCGGTCAATCACAGCCTGGTCGTTGTTGGAGTCCTTCCACCAGGAACCCGTTCCATCCCAGGTGACAGCCGCCGGATCGTGCGCCCACGTCACGCGTCCGGGAACGATACCGCGAGGAACTCCTAATGGGGAAAGGGGCGGGTCGAACAGGGATGTGCGCAACGTGCTGGTTGCCGCGAGCGATAGGGCGAATTGCCGTCGTGTCATCGTCATGGTAATCGCTTGCCTCCTTCTATTAATATTGTGTTCCACTTATGGCCCTGAACAGATTGGGACTTCTCAAGTCTCTTCCTGCTCCGGGCGAACAATAGAGTGCAGATCGTGTAGGTCGAGTTGAGCAATGCAACTTGATCTAAGCTTCTCCAATTGGGAGTCTATTGGTGCCGTGGGTGAATGGCGAAGCCGGAATCGTTAGAAATCCATAAGAATCTGTCTTAGAGGCCGGGTAGTTTCGTTTGGACCGCATACAGCGAGCCGTGTGTAAGGATGTAGAGAGTACGGCGGTCGGCTCCGCCGAACACCAGATCGATTGGCCGCTCGGGAACGTCAATTTCCCCTAAGAGCTTTCCGTCCCGACTGTAGACAATGACCTGGCCCGCTGCAAGGTAAACGTTGCCATTCTTGTCCTGTGCTACAGCTTGTCCTCCGCGCTCGGCAAAGAGTGTGACCGCACCGAATGTTCCGTCAGGCGGGACATCGACCTTGTAGGTTCTCTGATCCGACTGATCCGTGATATAGACAGGGTATCCGGGAACGACACTCTCGAGGCCAAAGGAGTGCAGCACATTCGCCAGCTTGGTGCCCCAGCGTAGTTCGCCTTTGACAAAGGCGTCGCTTGTTGGGATGAATACACTCCCGTCTGGAGAGACATATTGCCACGGTGTCTTGACCGAAAGCTCTGGCCGGGACCAGACATCAACAGGCACAAATGCCGTCATTCCGGAACGCGGCTGCGCCGCTTGCGGCTTGAGCAGCGTCATCTCAGTCTCCGGCGAGTCAGGGCGAAAGGTGTAAACGGTTCCGTTTCCCTGATATGAGACAACTAGCAGATCGCCGGCGCGATCGAATGCGATGTTGATGGGATCGAGAGGGTTGTCGCGGATCACGACGGCCTGGTGGTTCTGCTGGGACCAACGGTAAATACGCTGCCAGTGCGCGTCCACGAAGTAGAGTTGCCCGCTGGGATCCACAGCCCCGCCGGAAATGCTGAAAAACCCCGTCGCCAGCTTTTTGAGGCTTGCGCCGGAAGCGAGAACCTCAGTCAAATGGCTCGGCTCCGGCGTGCCCGGGGCGCCCGGTAGATCGAGAGAAGCGAATTCTTCGGCGCGGACCTGTGCCTGATCGGTCCCGTCGATGACCGAGTTATCGAAAGGCACCTTGCTGTTGCTGTTTACTTGCACATTGCGAAAATGAATCCTGCTCGAATCAGAAACGCGAATGGCGGAGGGGAACGGCTGATAGCTGCTGACCACCCGATAGCCATGGTAGTTGGCGATTGTGATGTTGGACGACTGCTCAATGGAAAGCGGCAGCGCAAAGCCGCTCTCGCCGCGTTCCTCTTCGGTTTGGAGCGCGTCGATCTCCCAGTTTTTCACGCGCACCATCTTCACTTCGTTACGCACATGGTGCTCGCTGGAAAGCTCGTAAACATGACCGGGCGTGTCGGTGTCGGAAACGTACATCCCGGCTTGGGCGAAGGTGCTCGGCGTCCAAATGTCCGCGAAGGTGCCGCCTCCTCCCTTGGTTACCCACAAGCTGGGATACTGGCTGTCCCAGCGACGATTGATATCGGGATCGGCGGTATGGGTGTTGTTGTAGGGATCAATCCGCCTGCCATCCGGCGCATTAGTGCCGTGGCCACCGAGAAAGCGTACGTCATCCATCAGGGAATCCGCGCCCGCCATCCACAGAGCGCCAACAGCACGGCTGTTAATACCGTTAGTGTAGAGGCCGATGCCGATCACCATATTGTGGCCACCCTGAGGTGCTTCAAGCAGCGGAACTGGGGTCCCTGGCCCCTGAAACACCGGCGTACCGTCCGGGACGTCGAATTGAGTCATGCTGGGATGCAAACCTACGAGCACGGTATCCGGGCGAAGCGTGATAGTCCCCGTGACGATATAGCGGCCCATGGGCACGTACAAAACGGGATGTTCCGCGATGGCTTTGCGGATTGCCGCGGTATCGTCGACTGCGCCGTCGCCTTTGACGCCGAGCGAGCGGAGATTCACCCACGTATTCTCTGGTGGAAGCAGCGGAATGGCGGGCGCGCCGAATGGAGGAACCGTAGTAATGGGATGCGCGTTGAAGCTGGTCCGGACTTCACCCTTATCCTTTGGACCGCGCATCGCAAGCCCGTGCTCGAAGTAACTCACTTCGTAATTGCCGGCAGGGCCGGCGATAGTTTGGGCACTTTCACGGAACCGGGCGAAGGTCCTTACGTTGTGGCAGATCGCGTTGACGACGTTGATTTCTGTCCGTGCATTCTTCTCGTCGCTGATTGTAATCGCAGGGCCGGTAATTTCTTCGAAGCGTGAATTCTCGACCCATAGTTCATCGGGGTAGCCTGCGTCGATGTCAACAGCCTGTGGAACATTGCGGAATGAATCGTGAACCAGAGTCAGACCGGCCTCGTGTTCCCTGATCGCGGCGATGCTCTGACCCTCGAAGGTGGAATCGAGCAGCGTGTACTGCCAGCCGGGAGAGGGCCTGACGGTGACGATGCCGTATTTGCCTCCGTAAAAGTGCAGGTCCTCGCCTTCATTGCCGATGTCTTTGAGAGCGGCGAGACCCGACCGAATGTGAAAGTTGATGTGAGAGAGATAACAGTGCTGCGCAACGTGGAAACGGATCGCTACCGCAGCTGGATTTCCGGAGCCAAGATCGAAATCGACATTGCTCATTGCCGAATAGAATGTTCCAGGATTCGCATCCGGGATGCTGTTGTTCGGCGGCACGGTACCCGGCGTAGGAGGCCGATCGCGCCCTTGGGGAAAAGGGGAATGTACATGAGTGCTGTCAGGGCGGGAACCGGCAAAGAAAAACATGTAGCCGAGATCGTTCTGATAGCCCGGGGTATTATCCGGAAGCACGAAAATGGGGCGATGGACGTCATTGCCGATGATGCGCACGCCAGGCCAGACATAGATGGTTCGGGTGATGCGGTACCGTCCTTCAGGAACGAAGACGATGCCCTCACCGTGTTCGGCTTCGGCCGCGTCGATGGCGGCCTGGATGACCGCACTATTATCGGCTGACGCTTCTGGATAAACGGGGAAAGCCGCGCTGCCAAGATAGATCGCCTCGGGATCGTCAAGGCGAGTTGGATAAACCGATTGCGGTCGGAGGGGCAGAACCAATCCGAGCAGAGCGGCAATCCCAAGCATCAGGGCACTCCATTTCGACTTCATCGGAACCTCCTGTCTCCGATTAGGAATAAAGGAGGTTTTGCCAGTCGCCGACAGCCAGGGATAGCTCTCATATGTCCAAGGACTGCAGCGTTCCTTCCATCGTGCCGGTGCTGCGCGCTCCAGCTAGGGCAGTTCTGCTTTGTTCAGGCCGGACTCTGGCCTAGTGAACTAGTTCACAAGGTTTACTGATGCTGAGGACGTTTGTCAACACCAGAGGAGGTGACATGGTACGCTGACGCCGAATGCACCCCGAAGCTCAGGAAATCCACCTGTCGGGTGCTTTTCCTGTTGCGTCTCTGTGCGTCAACCCCGCTGAAGGGTACCCCTGTTCCTACGGCAGGTTCGCCAATGGTTGTGGTTTGCTTTCGGAGACTACGCCCTGTCCTTCGCGTAGGCTGTAATACCGATCGGCAGGCAGGTTGGTCAGCACTTCCTTTTCTCCCGAAGGCCAGAAAACCTGGACCTTGTCCATGCGATCGTGTGAGCCCAGACCAAAATGGAGTCGCAGGTCGTTCTGCGAAAGATAACTTCCCCCGCTGCGAATCTCATCGAGCTGGACCAGATCTCCTGCCGTCACGCGCACCCGCGCATTGAGCGCGAGTGGACTCCCTTTCGTTGCCGTCAGGCCGAAGCTGGCCCAGTGATTGTGCGGGCCACCTTCGACCCGGAGGATCATCGGCTCGCCCTCGAGATTCTCGACCACAATTTCCAGGTGGCCGTCATGGAAAAGATCGCCTACTGCCAGACCCCGGCTCACCTGGGGATTTTCAAGCGCCGGCCCTGCCACATTGCTGACATTGCGAAACGTTCCGTTGTGCTGGTTAAGAAAGAGCAGCTTTGGCTCGCGATAGCGGGTTCCGATATCCTTTGTGTCAACCTGGGGATACACGTGTCCGTTAACGAGGATGAGGTCGGGCCATCCGTCATTATCGAAGTCAAAGAACGCGTCGCCCCAGCCTACGTAGGGCGAGGTGATGCGCCCTAGGCCCGCCGCAAATGAGACGTCGCTGAAGGTCAGGTTTCCGTCGTTCCGGAATAACGTAGCGTATTCCTCGCTGAAATGGGTGATGAGAATCGAGAAGCGGCCGTTATGCAGATAGTCCCCCAGGGCAAGCCCCATGTTCGCCTGTTCGGCGCCATCCCCGTTCACGGCGATACCCGCGTCCAGGGCAACATCGGTGAAATGACCGTTGCCATCGTTCCGGTACAGGTAATTCGGCTCCCCGTCGTTCGCCACAAAGAGATCCAGCTCGCCGTCGTCCTTGAAATCCGACCACACCGCCGTCAGTCCGAAGAACCCTCGCGGATCGCTGACTCCCGCCTGTTCCGAAACGTGACTGAACGTCCCGTCGCCGTTATTGTGATAGAGCGAATCCGGCTGCCCTTTCAGCCCCCGCGGCCCGCATTGCACCGCGATTCCGTGATACTGGCAGGTTTTGAGAGACCCAAACACCGGCAGGTCGCGCAGGTCTAGGTCCACATATCGCGAGACGAAGAGATCGTCCCATCCATCGTTGTCGTAATCGCCGAAGGCTGCGCCCATCGCCCATCCGTGATCAGCCGCGAGTCGGGCCTGCGCTGTCACGTCCGTAAAGGTACCGTCGCCGTTATTCCGGTACAGAACGACCCCGCCGAAGCATGTGATCAGAAGATCGGGTCGGCCATCGTTGTTGTAATCCCCGACCGCCGCGCCGTCTGCCCAGCATGGAGTACCCACGCCGGCTTTGTCCGTAACGTCGGTAAAAGTCCCGTCACGGTTGTTATGGTATAGTGCCCCCCGTGCTTTCTTGCCGGCCAGTGCCATATCGACGCTCGGTGCGTTCGTGAAATAGATATCGGGATAGCCGTCCCCATCATAGTCGATCAGCGCGACTCCGCCGCTCATCGATTCGACAATGTACTTCTTTTCGGGCGCCGAGAGATGGTCAAAGTGGATCCCCGTGGAGCGCGTTATGTCGACCAGTTGCGGAAGGTCGGTAGGGGCGCCGCGCTGAGCTACAGCATTGAATGGAGCAGGCGTTGCGATTTTTACTGCGAAAAACAGAGCGCAGGCAAACACCGGAATCGGTAGGTGCCGAAAGGCAGTGAAGCCGCACGCTAGCCTCTGGCTACTGCATCCCACCGTTGTCGCCACCGGGCTGATTCTGCTCACTCGCCACGCGCATATCCTGGAAGATCTTTTGCAGCTTGTCTTTCATCTCCTTGTACTTCACGTACTGATCCATCTGTTGCTGGGCCTCGTCAACCCTCCCCTGTTGCCGGTACTGGGTCACCAGGCGGTAATGCGCGGCGTAGTTGCTCGGATCAATCTGAATGGCGCGCTCCAGCATCGCCTGCGCCTTCGACTTTTGGTTCGTTTCCGTCAGAATCCTGGCGTATTCGGTATAAGCGTCGCTGTCCACCGGATCCAGCTCAACGGCCTTTGCATCATGGGCGAGAGCGTTTTGCAGATCGCCGGCTTTCGCCGCGATCATCCCCATCGAAAGCTCAGCCCTCTCGTCGCGTGCATTCAGCGCCATGGCAGCTTCAAACTCGGCCTTTGCCTGGGACTGCAGCTGCTCGTCCGAAGAATGAAAAAGCAGGTCGCCGAGTTCGGTATACAGGCCCGGCAGACGGGGATTGATCGCGATCGCTGCACGATAATTGGCGATGGCGGCGGCATTGTCTCCGTGGCGGGCGAGTTCCCGCGCCATAACCTGATGCATTTCGGCACTTTCCGGTGCGCTGAGCGCGAGCGTAAGGATGGACCGTCCGGCAAGATCGGAATAAAGACGATAGGAGAGATAGAGCAGCGTCGGATCCGTAGGCCGAGTGGCGAGGAGTACGGCAATTACGGTGGCGGCCTTATCAAGGTCGCCGCTCGCGGTGTAGGTGGCAATCAGTGCGTTCCCGACGTCAAGCTGGAATTTTGGTTCGGTAAGATAGGGGAAAGCGGCTTCCAGATCGGCGCGACTGGCATCCTTTTCCT
>Ga0210385_10002106_pt1 | contig 12037 bp, 8 predicted proteins | sample IncBWH26OmetaG_FD_160107 | JGI IMG/M metagenome (GOLD analysis project Ga0210385, IMG submission 160107) | Forest soil microbial communities from Barre Woods Harvard Forest LTER site, Petersham, Massachusetts, United States - Inc-BW-H-26-O ... | reverse complement strand
GGTGCGCCGCGTCCTCGGCGAGCTCGAGCAGGAGTTCGCGGTGAGACCCGGTGATCTGGTAGTAGTCGAGCAGTCTCTCGACCTCCCGCGGCTTCAAGCCGGTTCTGGCGCGCTCGTATCTGCTGATCTTGGAAGGCGACCATCTCAGGGCAGCGGCGACAGAGTCCCCGCTCTTGCCCTTGGCCTCTCTGATCTGGCGCAACTCGGAAGCGAGCCGACGACGCCGCACGGTCGGGCTGTTAGGTAAGGTCATCCGGCGTCCTCCCTCCTCGGGCACCGCTTCCGCGATACCAGCGGGATAGCCGTATTGATTTTACCTAGAAAATGTAACGAAACTTTCATGCCTCCCATCCGGGGATCGCGCGGAGGGACCGGTGGGCTCCGCGCTGGGGCCTGGCGCAGGGAATGGCCGGGCTCGCGCTGGGGCCTGGCGCAGGGAACGGCCGGGCTCAACGCTGGGACCAGGGGCAGGGAACGGCCGGGCTCAACGCTGAGATCACCCGAGGATCTGGTTCGCGTCCGTCCCGCGTCTCGCCGGTAGGCCGGCGGCGATCGCGTGTCAGGAGGCTGGGGACGTTCCAGCGCTCCGGAAGGCGGGGAGCATGCGTGTGGCCGCGGCCCGATGTCCGCGGCAGCAATGTAAAGCTGTTAAGGCAGCGCTTGCAGCGCGCCTTTGTGACACGTGGGACACTTGTCAAGAATTACACTAACAGTCACTGGCGGAGCCGGAGAAGGCACTGACTTGGCCGAACGGCAGCGAAATGGCTTGTATTAGCGGCGCTGCCGGCCTACCGCGGCTTTTGGCTAAACAGCGTAGCCGCCCGCGGCGCTTGTCGTTCAGCCGTGGAACATAGTGTTTGGGTTGGTGACTACTGTGGATACCTCAACGTGGTTGCTTGGCGCGTGCCGAGCCGCCCCGGCTATTTCCGATCCGGACAGAGCCGCTATGGCCACGCCCGCCGCTAGAATGATTGGAATGATGATGGCAGGCCGCCGGATGCGCATGGCTCCTCCGTACAACTTCCCAGGTCACGGAGCTTGTCCGTTAGCCCAGTCGACCTGGTTACTACCCGAGAGTATTTCCCGGTCGACCATTTTTAAAGCGCTGGCTCCGGACTAAAACTGTCGATGACCTAAACCCCTGGAATTTCACGAAAGATTGCCGCTCGAAGAGTCGAGAAATAGTGCGTTGCACATGCACGTGCAACTTTCATCGCACCATGCAAAACCGGCCGCAAACCGCCCCGTAAAGCTCTCGTAAAGCAATGAACGTACTTTCGAAAAACGCCGCTTGATCCCTAAATGTTCTGGTAGTAGAGTTCCCAGCATGCGCGCCGTGAGCCTGGCCGGTGCGCTCGTTGGCCGCGACAGTGAGCTTGCGACGCTGGCCAGGCTGGTGAAGGAGGCGGCCGCCGGTCAGGGCGGCTCGGTGCTAGTCGAGGGTGAGCCGGGTATCGGCAAATCCTCGCTCGTCCGGGAAGCTCTGGCCGAGGCGGCCGATGTCGGCTGCCAGGTGTTCTGGGGCGTGGGCGATGAGCTGAGCCAGGCGCTGCCGCTCTTGCCGTTGATCGAAGCCTTAGGCGTACGCCAGCCCTCGGCCAATCCGCGGCGGAACACGATCCTCGGCCTGCTGCGCGGCGAAGTCGCTGCTGATCGCGGCGTCGACGTGTCGGCGGCCCTGGCGGAGCAGCTCCTCGCGCTGGTCGCCGAAGAGTGTGCGGTGCGGCCGACGGTACTGGTCATCGACGATCTGCAGTGGGCCGACCAGGCGAGCGTCACATTGCTGGGGCGGCTGGCGAGGCTGGCGCCTCAGTTGCCGTTGCTGCTGGTCGCGATCATGCGCCCGGTGCCGCAGCGTGACGACCTGCTGGCGCTGCGGCGGGTGGCAGGTGACGCGGCGCGGCTGCAGCTCACCGCGCTCACCGGGAGGGCGGTTGCTGAGCTCGTCACCAGCTTGGTCGGCGGCGTGCCGGACGAGAGGCTGCTGCGGCTCGCAGGTGACGCGGCGGGCAACCCGCTCTACATCACCGAGCTGGTCGCCGCGCTCACGCGCAGCTCGAGCGTGACCATCACCGGCGCGGGAGACGCCGAACTGACGAACGGCTCCGCCCCGAGTTCTCTGTCGGCGGCCATAGCCGACCGCCTTGGCTTTGTTCCCGGGCCGGTGCGCGGGGTGCTGCGGGCCGCCGCCCTGCTCGGCGTGGACTTTGCCGTGCCGGATCTGGCGATCGTCCTAGGCCGTGGCGTGGCCGACCTGGTCTGCGCCCTCGACGAGGCGCGCGCCGCTGGCGTGCTGGCCGAGTCCAGCGGCGGCATGGCGTTCCGGCATCCGCTCATCCGTGCGGCGCTGTACGAGGAGATGCCCGCGCCGGTGCGCGCCGCGTGGCACCGTGACGCCGGGCGCGCGCTTGCCGAGGCCGGCGCTCCGGCAGACCGGGTAGCCCGGCAGTTGCTGCGTGCGACTGGCGGGCCAGGCGGCACGGCTGGCCCGGTGGACGAGTGGATACTGAGCTGGCTGGCCCGCACCGCGGACCTGCTGGTCGGTCAGGCGCCGCAGGTGGCGGCGGAGCTGCTCCGCGAAGCGGTCGCCAGTTCTGCGGCTGGCTCGGCTGACTACGAACGGCTGGTGAGCCGGCTCGCAGACGCCCTCTATCGGGCTGGTGACACGGCCGGGGCAGAGCAGGTGGCCAACCAGGCGCTGGTGCATGTCACCGATCCCGATGTGGTCGTTGACCTGCACTGGACGCTCGCCCAGTGCCGCATCCTCGTCGGGCAGCCCGCCGAGTCGCTGGCAACGTTGAACCGCGCCCTGGATGCGCCCGGAATCTCGGGCCGCCACCGGGCGCGGCTGCTCGTGCTCGGCGCGCGCACGTACAGCAGCCATGGCGACCTGGAAAAGGCCGGCCAGCTGGCCACGACCGCGCTCCAGGCGGCGACGGAGGCAGGCGACAACTGGGCGATCGCCTGGGCCTTGCACGTGCTGACGATCGTGACCACCATGCAGGGACGGCCGGCCGACGCGCTGCCGCTCTTCGACCGCGCGCTCGGCGTGACCGAGGCCGATCCGGCCCTGGCCGACCTCCGGCTGCTGCTGCAGATCAACAAGACCGTGAGCCTCGCCGCCCTGGACAGGTACGAGGAAGCGTTTGCGGCAGGTCGGCAAGGTCAGCGCCTTGCGCGCCAGCTGGGTGCCGTCGTCCGGGTGGCGCAGGCACAGACAGCACTGCACCAGCTGTCCTTCGACACCGGGCGATGGGACGATGTTACGGCTGAGGTGGAATCCCTGGACTGGCCGGAACACGCCGCCGCCTGCAGCGGGCTCGGCATCGCCGCCGTCATCTGCTTCCATCGCGGCGATCTCGCCGCGGCGCGCCGTCACCTGGCTGCTGCCGCACCCCGCGCCGAGAGGCTCGGAAACCGGGTGATTGGCCCGCTGGCGCTGGCCCAAAGCCTGGATCTGGAGCAGGCCGGCCTGCTGCCGGAGGCGCTCGCGGTTCTGACCGCCAGGTTCGTCGAGAACACGGAGGAGCTGGAGGAGATCGAGGACCTGCTTGCTGACGCCGTGCGGCTGGCCATGAACACCGGCGACGTTGGCACCGCGCAGACTCTCACCGGTCATGCCGCCGCCCTGGCCGCCAATTCAGAGATCCCGCACCGGCAGGCAAATGCCCTGTACTGCCGTGGCCTGCTGGACCACGATGCCAACCAGCTGCTAGCCGCTGCGGAACGCTACGACCAGGCCAGCCGGCCGCTGCTGCGGGCGCAAGCGCTAGAGGCGGCCGCCGGGGAGTTCATCCGCTCCGACGACCGCGGGCAGGCCCGGGCCGCGTTCACCCGTGCGGTGGAGGTCTATGGCTCGCTCGGCGCAGCCGCTGACGTGGCCAGGCTGCAGGCGGGTTTCCGCGTGCACGGCATCCGCCGCGGGCCGCACGCGAAGCACCGTCAGGCGACCAGCGGGTGGGACAGCCTCACGCCGACCGAAATCAAGATCGCCGCGCTGGTGGAGGCCGGGTTGTCGAATCCGGAGATCGCCGCCAAGCTGCTGCTGTCCCGGCGGACGATCGCGACCCACGTCTCGCACATCCTGAAGAAGCTCGACGTTCATTCGCGCACGGACATCGCCCGCGAGGCAGCCTTGCGCACAATTGCGCCGAGGTGACCCCTTGGCGAAAACCCGCAAAGCTTTGGCCGCGGCGGCGCCGCCACAGGTTGCCATCAGCAGCTCGCTGATCGGCCGCGACAGTGAGCTTGCGACGCTGGCCGGGCTGGTCGAGAACGTCACGGCCGGTCAAGGCGGTTCGCTGCTGATCGAAGGGGAGCCGGGGATCGGCAAGTCCGCGCTCGTGGGGACCGCTCTGGCCACTGCGGGCGGTGCCGGCTGCCAGGTGTTCTGGGGCGCTGGCGACGAGCTGGGCCAGACGCTGCCGCTGCTGCCGCTGTTAGAGGGACTCCGGCTGCGGGAGCCCTCGGCCGATCCGCGGCGGAACACGATCCTCGGCCTGCTGCGCGGCGAAATCGCCGCCGATCGCGGCATCGATGTACCGGCAGCACTGGCGGAGCAGTTGCTGGTACTGGTCGGCGAGCAGTGCGCCACGCGGCCAACGATCCTGGTCATCGACGACCTGCAGTGGGCCGACCAGGCGAGCATCATGCTGCTGGGGCGGCTGGCGAGGGTGGCGCCTCAGTTGCCGTTGCTGCTGGTCGCGATGATGCGCCCGGTGCCGCAGCGCGACGACCTGCTGGCGCTGCGGCGGGTGGCAGGTGACGCGGCGCGGCTGCAGCTCGCGGGGCTGACCGGGGCGGCGGTTGCTGAGCTTGTGGCCAGCTTGGTCGGCGGCGTGCCGGACGAGAGGCTGCTGCGGCTCGCAGGTGACGCGGCGGGCAACCCGCTCTACATCACCGAGCTGGTCGCCGCGCTCACGCGCAGCTCGAGCGTGACGATCACCGGCGCGGGGGCCGAGCTGACGAACGGCTCAGCGCCGGGCTCTCTGTCGGCGGCCATAGCCGACCGCCTTGGCTTTGTTCCCGGGCCGGTGCGCGGGGTGCTGCGGGCCGCCGCCCTGCTCGGCGTGGACTTTGCCGTGCCGGATCTGGCGATAGTTATGAGTCGTGGTGTGGCAGAGCTGATCCCCGCCCTCAATGAGGCGTGCCTCGCTGGCGTGCTGGCCGAATCCGGCGGGAGTATGGCGTTCCGGCATCCGCTGATCCGTGCGGCGCTGTACACCGAGATGCCCGCGTCGGTGCGCGCCGCGTGGCACCGTGACGCCGGGCGCGCGCTTGCCGAGGCCGGCGCGCCAGCGCACCGGGTGGCCCGGCAGCTGCTGTGCGCGGTGGGCGGGGACGGCACGGCCGGCCGGATGGATGGGTGGATACTGAGCTGGCTGGCTCGCACCGCGGATCTCCTCGTCGGCCAGGCGCCTCAGGTAGCGGTGGAACTCCTCCGCGAGGCGGTCGCGAGCCCCGCCGCTGGCTTCGCCCACCACGACCGGCTGGTGAGTCGCCTCGCCGACGCCCTATACCGTGTCTGCGAGATAGCCGAGGCAGAGCAGGTCGCCTGCCAGGCGCTGGTGCATGTCACCGATCCCGACGTGCTCGTTGACCTGCACGGGACGCTCGCCCAGTGCCGCATCCGCAATGGTCAGTCGGCCGAGTCGCTGGCCACGTTGAACCGGGCTCTGGATGGGCCTGGAATATCGGCCGGTCACCGGGCTCGGCTGCTCGTCCTCGCCGCGCGCACCCACAGCAGCAACGGGGAGATGGAGAAGGCAGGCCTCGTCGCCACGAACGCGCTGGCCGTGGCGTCGGAGGCGGCGGACGACTGGGCGACGGCCTGGGCCTTGCACGTGCTGACGATCGTGACCACCATGCAGGGGCGGCCGGCCGACGCCCTGCCGCTGTTCGACCGCGCGCTGACCGTGACCGAGACCGATCCGGCCCTGACCGACCTGCGGCTGCTGCTGCAGATCAACAAGACCGTGAGCCTGGCCGCCCTGGACCGTTACGAGGAAGCGCTTGCCGCTGCCCACCCGGCGCGGGAGCTTGCGAGCCGGGTCGGCGCCGTGGTGAGGCTGGCCCAGGCGCAGAGCGCGGTGGGCCAGCTGTACTTCGACACCGGGCGGTGGGACGACGCGCTGACCGACGCTGACATCCTCCACGGCGACCTGAAGGAGCCCGCCGCTGCGTGCAGCGACCTCGGTATCGCCGCGGTGATCTGCTTCCACCGCGGCGATCTCGCCGCGGCGCGCGATCACCTCGCCGCCGCCGAGGAACACGTCAGGCAGCTCGGAAACCGGGTCGTCGGCCCGCTGGCGCTCGCCCGCAGCCTCGACCGCGAGCACGCGCACGCGCTGCCCGCCGCGCTTTCCGCGCTGACGGCCGGGTTTGCCGACCACAGCGAGGAACTCGATGAGATCGAGGATCTGCTCGCCGACGCCGTGCGTCTCGCCATGAAGATCGGTGACGTCGGCACCGCGCGAGCCCTCGCGGACCAGGCCGCGGCGCTGGCCGCCGATTCGCAGATCCCGCACCGGCAGGCCAATGCCGGGTACTGCCGCGGCCTGCTGGATCACGATGCCACCCAGCTGCTGGCTGCAGCCGATCGTTACGAGCAGGCCAGCCGGCCCCTGCTCAAGGCCCAGGCTCTGGAGGCGGCCGCCGCTGAGTTCACCCGCGCCGCCGACCGTGAACAGGCCGGGGCCGCGTTCACCCAGGCGGTGGAGGTCTATCGCTCGCTCGGCGCCGCCGCAGACGTGGCCCGGCTGCAGGGAGGCGGGTGGGACAGCCTCACGCCCACCGAAACCAAGATCGCCGCGCTGCTGGAGGCAGGGCTGTCGAACCCAGAGATCGCCGCCAAGCTGTTGCTGTCCCGGCGGACGACCGCGACCCACGTCTCGCACATCCTGAAGAAACTCGACGTTCATTCGCGCACAGACATCGCCCGCGAGGCAGCCTTGCGCACAATTGCGCCGAGGTGACTGCGGCACGGTAATGGGCCGGCGCGCAGGCGGGCCCGGTGAATCGCCGCAGGGGGGGTAGACGATTCACCGGGCCCAGGCGTGATGGACGGGAGGGCTGCTGCCGCCGTCAAGGTCGTCCTCGAACGCGAGCGTGAAATACACGGCCTTGCCGGCGGGGGTCGGGTGGAAACCCCAGTCGGTCGCGAGCCTGGAGACCAGCAGCAAGCCCCGACCCGCCTCGGCGTCGACCGGCGTGTTCACCGGCATCGGCACGCGGCGCGACGAGTCGTGCACGTCGACGCGCAGCTGGCCGCAGACGCAGGTGACGGTGAGCGTGATGGTCCCGCCGGTCTCGTGCCTCAGCGCATTGGTCACCAGCTCGCTGGTGAGCAGCACCGCGGTGTCCACGTCGACCGGTACGTCCCAGGCGCGGATAGCCGCCCGGACCTGGCTGCGGGCATCGCCCGCCGCGGCGGGTCCAGCGGCCAGCGAGATCCGGCGGGGGCGCTGCACGGTCGGGCGCATGGGCGCCATCGTGTCCATCTGTCTTCCTTGCCGAGCCGTTGGTCTGCTCTGGGGGAGCGCGGGGGGTGCCTGTTTCACGACAAATACTGTTGCAATTTGCATTGAGAGACATCGGTCAGCTGACCGATCTTTAAACGCGCAGTCCACGATGGGTGAGCACACGCATGCCGTGAGCGGCCGGCCCGGGCAATTGCGTGGACGGGTGGTCAGCCCCCGCCGCCACCGCTACCGGTGGTGCGCGGCCAGGTGCGCCCCGAGGACGTCGTAACCGAAGTCGGCCTCTGGGTCACGCCATACCGAGTGGGCGTGGTTTGCGTGGCGCTGCGTGTTGTCGTACTCGATGAGCAGCCGGGGCCCCTGGAGCCGGTAGTAGAGCGGCTGACCCGGATCGGTGGGCCCGGCCCAGGCCAGGTGGACCCCGTCGAGCACAGCGTCGCCGGCGTAGTCCACCTGCGGTGACAGCCCGTCGGGCACCCGTTCGGTGTACGTGGCCAGCAGCGAGCGCAGCAGCTCACGCTGGCCGGCGTCGAGGTCGCTGGCTGGCAGGCCCTTGGGGTGGGTGGTCAGCGCAAGCCTGCCGTAGTCGCCGGAGTCATAGCCATTGGTGCGCTCGGCGTCGGCGTCCGTCCGCGCTATCCGGTCGGCGAGTTCCGGCTCGGAGAACGGCCTGCGCCACACGTCGCGCAGGTACAGCATCCGGTCGCCGTCGGCGAGACGCGGCCGGTTGCCGCCGACGATGTCCGCCGGGGCGCGGTCAAGCAGGATCGCGCGGCCGGCCTGCGCGGGGTCGAGCGAGCGGACAAGCTCGCGCGCCAGGTCCTCGGTCGCGGCCAGCGGACGCAGCGGCGGGGGGCCGAGCAGCGGCGAGACCGCCGGGTCCGCACCGAGGAAGCACGGTGTTGCCGACCGGACCACGCCGTCGACGACGAGGTTGTTCAGCGAGACGTGGTGGCCGCCGAACCGCCAGCCCCACGAGCCCGAGCCGCCCGGCTCGCCGAACACCCGCAGGTAGTACATGCCTGGATCCCGGCCCCGTTCCCGGCCCCAGTTGACGGACCAGCCCTCGACCATGTCGAGCACGTTGTCCAGCCCGATGATCGTGGCCACCGTGACGTACCCGGCGGTGGACAGTCCCGAGGCCACAAGCTGGTGAGCCAGCCGCTGCTGGGCCGGCCGCTGCTCGCCGAGGGTCAGGCCGCCGTGATCGGTTGGGGTGTAGAACCAGCGCCTGCGCTCGGCGTCCGCCTCGGCGTCCGCACTCGGCGCGCTTCCGCTGGCCACGGCCCGCTGCCCGGGCTCGAGCGAGTCGAGCCAGGCGGCTGCCGCGCTGGCCATCCGGGCCGCAACCTCCCGGGCCGCAACCTCCCGGCCCGCTGCCCCTCCGGTCGTGTTCACGCGGTTCCTCCCTGACGTTCCGGCCGACAGGTCCACCACCAGTGTCTCTGGCGGCGCGTCTGTCCCGCCAGCCGGATCAGCGCTGGGTCATAGGGTCGTGTTGCCGGAGGTGATGATCTGATGCCAGTGAACGCGGACGTGCTCGTCATCGGCGGGGGCGCCATCGGCGCGTCGGTCGCCTACTTCGTCAAGCTGCTCGACCCGGCCGCCGAGATCACCGTCATGGAGCGCGACCCCGCGTACACGTTGGCATCGACGCCGCGAGCGTCCGGCGGCGTGCGGCGGCTGTTCTCGCTGCCGGAGAACATCGAGCTGTCCGCGTACAGCATCGGGTTCTTCGCGGACTTCGCCGAGACGATGGCCGTCGACGGTGTGCCGGCGGACATCGGGTGGCGCAAGAACGGCTACCTGTTCATCGCCGGCGAGTCTGGGCTCGACGTACTGCGCCGCAACTTCGGGACGCAGCAGCAACGCGGCTGCCGGGTCGTCTGGCTCGGCCCCGGCGAGCTCGCCGCCCGGTTCCCGTCGATGAACGTCGCCGACCTCGGCGGCGCCGTCTTTTCGCCGGACGACGGCTGGCTCGACCCGCACAGCGTGCTGATGGGACTGAAGAACAAGGCACGGTCGATGGGTGCTCGGTTCCTCTCCGACGAGGTCACCGGGCTTGTCCGCCAGGGCCACCGCGTCACCGCGGCCAAGCTGGCCTCCGGTGGCCTGGCTAAGGCCGCGCACGTGGTGAACGCCGCCGGGGCGTGGGCGAAGGAGATCTGCGCCATGATCGATGTGCCCGTGCCGATCGAGCCGATGCGCCGTTACGAGCACTACTTCGAGTGCCAGGACCCGGTCGAGCCGCTCCCGTACCTCAAGGACACGGCGAGGCTGGCGTTCCGGCCCGAAGGGGCGGGCTACTCGGGCGGAGTGCCGAGCCTGGACGAACCGCGTGGATACGCGTTCGGCGTCGACAACGGCTACTTCGAGCGCGCCGTCTGGCCCGCGCTCGCGCACCGGTTCCCGAAGTTCGAGCGGACCAAGTGCCTGCGCACCATGCCGGGCCTGTACGACCAGAACGACTTCGACGGCAACGCGATCATCGGCCCCGGAGCAGGCGGGCTCGGCAACTTCCACATGCTCGCCGGGTTCTCCGGGCACGGCCTCATGCACGCGCCCGGGTGCGGCCGGGCCATGGCCGAGCTCCTGCTGACCGGCAGCTACCAGACCATCGACCTGACCCGTTTCGGCTGGCAGCGGCTGCTGGACGGCACGCCGCTGCCGGAACAGGGCATCATCTGAGTAGCCGGCGCGGACCGCCGCCCGCCTGTCACACGTGGCAGAGCAGCCCGCCGTCGACCACCAGCGTCTGCCCGGTGATGTAGGACGCGTCCGAGGACGCGAGGAACGCGACCGCGGCGGCCATCTCCTCCGGCTCGCCCTGCCGGCGCAGCGGGACGGTCCGGTCGATCAGCGCCTGGATGTCCTCGTCCGACATCTGGTCGTGCTCGAACTGCGGGTCGTTGAACCCGGTGTCGACCCAGCCGGGGCACACGCAGTTCACCCGGATGCCCGCCGGGGCGAGGTCGATGGCGAGCGACCGGGTCATGTTCACGACCGCCGCCTTGGACGCGGTGTAGGCGGTCAGCGCGGGCTCGCCGAACAGGCCGCTGATCGATCCGGTGGTCACGATCGCTCCGCCGCCGCCGGCCCGCATCACCGGCACGATCTCCCTGACCACCAGGTACATGCCGGTGACGTTGACCGACAGGATGCGGGACCACTCGTCGAGGTCCGTCTCGAGCACGGTTCCCGCCCGCAGCCGCCCCGCGTTCGCGTGCAGCACGTCGATCGTCTTCAGGTCGGCGGCGACGCGCTGCACGGCAGCGGCCACCGCACCGGGGTCGGTGACGTCGCAGTTGTAGTAGCGGCCCGTGCCACCAGCTCGGCCGCACTCGGCCGCCACCTCCTCGCCTTCGCCGTCGCGGACGTCGAGGACGGCGACGTCCGCACCCTCGGAGGCGAAGCGCAGCGCGGTGGCGCGGCCGATGCCGTGCGCACCGCCGGTCACGGCGACCACCTTGCCGGGGAACCTGTTCACGGTCTCCTCCTCCAGGCTTGATCTCGGCCGGCTGACGCGTTCAAATTGGTCTAAAGGTTTAACTTCTGGCCTTCTAACACCATAGTGAATGCCCCTCACCCTGCATCCCTGACCCAGGAGGCCGAGCCAGCGGGCTAAATTTAGGGCAACTCTATTTTCAGCCGGACAGGGATCATGGGACTTCGTGAGCTGAAGAAGGAACAGACCCGGCAGCTGATCGCGGATACCGCCTGGCGGCTGTTCTCCAACCGCGGGTTCGACCAGGTGACGGTCGCCGAGATCGCCCGCGAGGCGCAGGTCGCCGAGGCGACGGTGTTCAACTACTTCGCCAGCAAGGAGGACCTGTTCTACTGGCCGCTGGAGGCGTTCGGGGCGCGGCTGGTCGAGGCGGTGGGCGCCCGGCCTCCCGGCGAATCGGCGGTCGCGGCGTTCCGGCGCGCGCTGCTCGCCGATGGCGGCTTGCTCGCCGAAGCCGAGAACGGCGCCACCCAGGCGGCGCAGCGGCTGCGGACGGTCAACCGCGTGATTGCCGGCAGCCCCGCCTTGCGCGCTCGTGAGCAGCAGGCGAGCAACCGCACCGCCGAGGCTCTCGCCGCGGTGCTGGCCGCTGACGGCGGCGTGCCGGAGAGCGACCCGATCCCGCTGGTCGTGGCCAACGCGCTGCTCGGAGCGCAGCGCGCCCTGCTCGAGTACGCCCGCCGCCGGGTGCTCTCCGGGGCCGACCTGGCTGGCCTCGCCGCCGAGGTCCGACAGCACACCGCCGCGGCCTTTGCGCTGCTCGAGCACGGCCTGCGCGACTACGCGGTCAAGCCAGCCGGCTCATCGCCGTGATCCGCTCGCGCCCCTATGCAGACGCGGGCCGGCCGGGCGGGATCTGCAACGGGCCGATGTGCACGCTGGCCAGCCGCCAGCTTTCTGGCGCCCGGGCCGTGACCAGCGTGATCCGGTACCGGCCGGAGTTGTCGTCGCCCTGCCAGCTCATCTCCTGGGCCAGGGCCGCTACCACCACCGCAGCGGTGCCGTAGCCGCGAACCTGCGGCTCCTCGATCGTGAACGACCGGTTGACCAGCCC
>Ga0210385_10002105_pt1 | contig 12038 bp, 7 predicted proteins | sample IncBWH26OmetaG_FD_160107 | JGI IMG/M metagenome (GOLD analysis project Ga0210385, IMG submission 160107) | Forest soil microbial communities from Barre Woods Harvard Forest LTER site, Petersham, Massachusetts, United States - Inc-BW-H-26-O ... | reverse complement strand
GGATTGCCTTCGGGCATTTGTCGAGCGGCGTCAGCGACGATTTGCACGCAGCCACGAGCCTCGCGCGGACGATGGTCACCTCCTTCGGCATGTCCGATGCGCTCGGTCCGGTGACGATCGGCGAGAAGGGCGGCGAGGTCTTCCTCGGCGCCTCGCTTCAGGATCTCGGCTCGGTCGGACCCTCGACGCTCGACACGATCGACCGTGAAGTCGAGCGGTTCGTCGGAGACGCCGAGGCAAAGGCTGCCGTGATCCTCGATCGCAACTGGCAGGCGGTCGAGGAGACCGCACACGCATTGATCGAGCATGAGACGCTCTCGGGCGTTGCGCTTGACGCGGTGCTCTCGACTGTCCAGGAGACCGACCTGAGCGAGCTGCGCGATGTCACCGGAGGGGCCTCGCACAAGGACCCGGGGCACGGACCTTGATCTCGCGGGCGACCGGGACTCTGGTGGCTGGAGTCGTCGTCGTCGCGGCGCTCGCCTCGGCCGCTCCGGGAGTAGCTCGCGGCGAAGCGACGTGGCGTCTGGAACAACCTGCACCGCCCGCCGGAGATGCCTTCAAGGTGCCACTCGGCACGCCTGACGACATGCAGTTTTACGCACCCAACGAGGGGCTCTTGAGCGTCGAAGGCAACGCCACCGTCTCAGCCGGTCTATTCTTCTGGAACGGTCGCGACTGGCACCAGCTGGCGACCGTCTGCGGCGGCGCCGGCGAAGCCTCACGGATCGCGTGGGCGGGGCCCGACAATTTCTGGGTCATCACCGAACCGAGCGAGCCGCGCTCGGGTGCTGGACTGGGCCTGTGCCACTTCGAGGACGGGGTGATCGTCGGTTCTTACTCGACACCCTTTCAGTCGCCCGAACCATTTCGTCCGATGGATGCCGCGGCGTGCAACGGGCCTGACGATTGCTGGTTTGCCGGGATCGGCAGCGAGGACCCGTCCGGGCAGCACATTGGCGCCTTCCACCTGCACTGGGACGGCACTAACCTGACGAGCTCATATCAGCCGCAAGGTCGCGGTGTCAGTGGGCTCGCATATTTCAACGGCACGTTCTACGAGAGCGCTTTCGTCGGCAAGCAGGAGGGGGACACGACCGATCCTGTCGCTCTTGGCGCCCCTGAGCCATTGGGGCCTGTGCTCATACACCAGCTTGTGGGCGAAACGTTTACGGGCGTGAACTTCCTGCCCTACCCGTATCCTGGCGTCCCACGCGAAGGCACCGAGCTGCTCTCCGCGAAAGCTGATGAAACCGCCCTGTGGTTTTCAGGCGGCGGCGCGGCGTCCGGCCCCGACGCGCCAAAGGAAGGCTCGGTGGCGAGCCCGCCAGTTGCCGTCTACTACGAAGAACCGTTCTTCAAGCAGGTTCCCCTCGACCTGTCGCTGTTCGGCGCAGAAGATCGCTTCATAGACATAGCGCCCGTGCCTGGCACAGACTCGGCTTGGGCCGCGGACCAGCCCTACTCTCAGCGTCGTAGTACCACCGCCAAGGCCAAGGTTGTGCTGGTCGAACCCAGTGGTCCTAGTGCGATCGACACGCTCCCGATCTCGGGCCCTGGGCGCGGCAGCGCCCAACTCGTAACGGCGACCGGATCCGAAGAAGCATGGATGGCGACCTCGGCAGGGTGGCTGTTCCACTACACCAACGGAACGGTCTTGCCGGAAGACAGCGACCCCGATTGGGCTTCCACGATCACCGTGCGTCCAAACGAGTCGATCGAACAGTTCGTCTCGGACACGCCGCCGCCGGATGACTCAGAACTGTTCGCGCCGCCGCCGGTGTCGGTCGAAGCCAAGTCGACGGAAGTCCCCGTGCCTGAGGTGATCCCGGCGCTACTCAAGGATGTGAGCGTCTCCCGTCACGGACTGACGGTGACCATTAGCTTCCGGCTAACGCGCTTGGCCGACGTGCAGCTGGTAGCAAAGCTGCACGGTAAGGCGATTGCGCATACGCGCAATGAGCGGCTGAAGGCTGGCAGACACTCGCTCTCGCTGCGCCTGGAACGCAAGCGCTGGCCCAATGGGCTCAGCTTCGTGACGAAGGAGCTCACGAAACCGAAGCCCGTTCCGGCCACCGGCTCGGAAGGTTCTGTAGGAACCGGCCCCAACGCTGTGACCACAAGCGTGCACCGTCATGGGTGAGACTTCGCACGGGGGCCGGTCGCGGCGCGAGCGTATTGCGCTCGCGCTTGTCGGGTGTCTCGCGCTGATTACGCTGGCCATCACTCAGATCGCCGGCCATAGCACGCGCGCTGTCGCCTCGGGAAATGTCGCTCCGACACCGCAGCCGACGCTTGGTACCGCCGACGCCAGCACGGTGCTGATGGGTTCCGCCACAGCCGGAGCTCCCGGCGAAGCGTGGGCCTACCGAGTGCTGCCGCTCGATGTGTCGCCGTCCAGCGGCTCTGAACAGACAGCATTTGCGCCCGCCGCCAAAACCAACCCGCACGGCCAGCTCGTGTTCGAGCGGGCCACCGACGCCGACCCCGACTGGACGATCGCTGAAACGCCGCTAGGCGAAGAAGGCCACGTCTACCGCGGCATGGATCCCGACAGGTTGTCGGCACGGATCGCGCCACGCGGCGGCGGTCTGCTGGTGGGTCAGGATTCGACGCGCGCGAGCGGCAAGCAGACGGTCGTGCTCGCGCGCGAACCGGGTGGACGCTTCCGCGTGTTGCCCGAACCGCCTCTCGGTGTCCTGCTCGGCGCGGGCGACGCCGACGAACCGGGCGAAGCCGGCGACACAAGTGCAGAGACGCTTGCTGAAAAGGAAGGGTCTGGTGCGGTCGCCGACGCAGCGGTTGAAAACGAAGGTCACACCGAAGCCTATTTCGGTGGGCTCGGACGCACGCACGATCTCGGCGTCGCCCGTTGGAACGGTGCAAAGTGGACGCGCGAGCCGGTTGAGCTTCCCGCTAGCTACACGGGCGGCTTCACGATTGTGGCGATTGCCGGCACTTCACCCAAGAACCTGTGGCTGCTGGGCGAGGCCGAAGCGAGCAGCGGTCTGGGAATCCTTTTGTTCGAGCGCAAGGAAACCAAGGTAGGCGAATTTCGTTGGGAAGCGGCGTCGCTCGGCTCGTCGCTGTTCGCTGCCGCGGAAACACCCGCTCGCGAGATCACCAAGCTCGGGCCTTTGACCGGCCAGGCACAGCCGCTGAGCGTCACCGAAAAAGGCGTGTGGATCGACGGCAACATGCAGGCGCCTGGCGGCGGCGACGACGGCTATGACTTCACGCTGTACTACGACATCGCCGAAGCCAAGATCACAGGCAGCTGGTGCGACGCGCGCGACGGTAGCGGCACCGCGATCTGCGAATACCCGCTTGGCGCCCGTTTCGGGCGTGACGCCGGCTATCGCAGCTTTGCCTTCGAAGGCCCCGGCTATGGCACGCGGATCGTCACCAACCCACTACAGCCGGGCGGCGGAGACTCGACGAACATGGGCAGCTACCTCAGCTTCGAAGGCACAACGTTTTCGTGGAAGCCGGGTGCCGGTGCCGACAATGCCCCCGGTGGCGCCTTCTACACGCCAAACGATGGCTGGCTGGAAGGTCCTGTGCAGATCACGACCACGCAACAGCCTGCGCGGCTCCTCGGCTGGCCCGTGTCCGCACGTGCGCCCTTCACGGCGGTTGCTCCGGCTCCGGGAAGTACGCCAGGGAATTTCGGCGCGCAGGCGTTGGCCGTCGGCGCTGATGGAGTCGTTGCGCGCTATTCGCCGGGTCACGGTTGGGCGCGCGAGTTCCTGCAGACCTCCAGCGGCGCTGTCTCCTCGCCGACGATGCGTGCGGTCGCCTGGCCGGAACCGAACCGAGCATTTGCCGTCGGCGATCTCGGCGCGATGTGGATCTGGCGCGCGGAAACTGGGCTGTGGGAGAAAGACCCCGCAACACCGCTGGACGGTTTCCAGGGCAATCTCGACGGGATCGCGTTCGATCCGGGCGAACCGGCGCTCGGTTACGCCGTCGGTCAGAGCGGGGTGCTGCTCAAGTACGGCAAGAGCTGGACTCAGGAAGAAGAACTCCCAGCCGGCTTCAAGGAAGCCAACTTCACGTCGGTCACGTTCGCCGGCTCGGAGGCGATGGTCGTAGCCGAACACGATCTGCTTGTAAACGAAGGTTCGGGTTGGAAGGTCGAACCAGAAGTCCACGCGCTACTCGCGAGCCTCCCCGAAGCACCGAGTCTGAATGTCGTCGCCGGGCTACCCAATGGCGGCGCCGTCTTGGCCGGTCGCGATGTCGTGCTCGAGCGCGACAGTGCTGGAGCGTCGTGGCATTTCGCCGAACAACCGATCGTCGACGAGACGGCGGTCGCGGCGGCGCCGCTGCTCGAAGGGTCGAGAGTGCGTGCGCTGCTTTCGGTCGTTCCCGACTTTCAATATCCACCACTGCTCGTACTGCCGACAGTCGAACCCGACACGCCACCGCCGTTGATTCCGCCCAATCCACTGGCAGGCGACGGCTACCTACTACGGGAAACGACCGGGGGCTGGGAGGACGAGGAGCGGGCTGCGTATGCCGGTGACAGTCAGGACAAGCCGCTGAAGGTCGACCCGATCGCCGCGCTGGATGTTGGTACATCCGGCGTAGGCTGGGCGCTCGGCGGCTGGAGCGGTGAGGCAGACGACGCCGGCCGTGGAACCGACTCGAAAGGGAGCGGCCAGACGATCCGCGAAAACGTGCAGACCGCCGGCGTGTACAGCTACGCGCCCGAAGGCAATCCGCCTGCCCCGTCCGGCGAGGACAGCGCACCGATCCCTATGCAAGGCAGCGTCGCCACATTCGCGGTCGGCGGTCACGCCGACTGCATCGAACCGTGTGCTTCGCTTGCCGGCGAGGCGATCGCGCCGGACCGCAACCTCAGTGCTGCGCTCGGTGAGATCGCCGGCCTCTCCCCGCAGCCGAACGGCCCGCGCATGCTGCTCTATACCGGCGGGCGCGAGACCCCGGGGGAGGGACCCGAGTCGCCGGCGGAGGCCAATCGCTATGCGCAACTGATGTCCGGTGGCGGCAGTCTGCCCATATACCCGGCGCTGTCGGCCGGCGACAGCGAAGGCAACGAAGACTCGTCGTTTGGGGCCGCCTTCGCGGGCTTCAACGCTCCGTTTGGCGAAGGCGGCACGCCCGCCGGAGTGAGTACCGCGAACATCCCGCTGTCCACGGGTACGGTTAGGCCCGGGGCGCGCACCCACTACGCCTTCGACAGCAGCGGCCCTGCCGGGACCGTGCGTGTGATCGTGATCGACAACTCGCGCGGCTCGCTGGCCGCGAGTGACCTCTATCAGAACCCCGCTGAACCGCAGGCGCCATGGCTCGAACGAATGCTCGCGGACGCCAGAGCACGCGGCATCCCCGCGATCGTAGTCGGCAGCCGCGAGCTGAACCCCAACCTGCCGCCAGCCCTGAACGTCGCCAGCGACGCGGCCGAAGAGGCGCAGATCATGGTCGCCGGCGGTGCTTCCGCGTATCTGTACGAACGCCCGGAAGAAAGCCGCACGAGTCAGATTCCCTCTGGTGGCGCCGTCACGATCCCCGAGTTCGGCACGGGCGCGCTCGGTTATCGCTCCGCCGTCTCGGACTCGTTCACACCCGGCCAGCCAGACGCGCTGTTCGGCACGAACGGCTACCTGCTCATCAGCGTCGAAGTCGCCAAGCGCAACCCTGCGACGAACGTCGCACCGGTAGGCGCGCGCATGATTCCGCTCGTGCAGGAAGTCTCACTGGACCCGGTCGACGGCACGCTCTTGCGGCGCAGCGCGCCGGCGCTGTTCACCGGCCTTGGACGGCGACCGCTAGCCGGTGACCGCTGGGGCCCGATCTCCGCTTCTAGTGGCAATCCCAACCCGCCGGGCTCGGACCCCTACGCCGAATTCCCGCCTGCGCTGTGTCGGCAGTCGGATTGCTCGAGTGCGATCGAACCGGAATACACCTTCACCTCCTCCGAACCCGAAATAGCCAACTTTGTCGAGCAGGATTCCAACTCGACGAACCTACGCAAGCCGCTGCAGAACGCCGAAGGGCACGTGATCCCCGATTCGCGCTCCAGCATCCTTTGCGCGTTCAACCCCGGCACGACGATCGTCACGGTTTCTGCCGGCGGCCTTTCCTATTCGATCCCGGTGACCGTGCAGGGGGGTAGCGTCGAGCAGCCGTGCGGCACTGTGCCGCTCAGTCCGAGTCATTTCAAAGTGGCCGCGTCCTCCGCAGCCGCGGTGCCCACGGCGCCGCCACCCTCGCCCGCGCCGGCACCGGCACCGATTGCGCCACCACCGCCACCGCCGATCGTGCCCGCTGCAGTGGCGAAAGTCGTACCTAAGCCCGCGCCGAAGGTGGCGCTGCCGTTGGCGTTTTTGCCGATTGTGCAAGTGCCGGCGGCCGGCGGCGTTCGCGTCGTCCCGCCGCCGCCGGCCGCTTCCTTCGCGGACACGATCCCGCCCGGGGGAGCGACCGTGCGCGTATTCGAAGAAAAACGCGAAGAGGAGGCGGCGCCCGAGCAGTCGCAAGCATTTGCGCGCTATCCGGCGTCAGCGCCGGCGCGTGCCTATGCGAGCGTGGGCACCTCCGGCGGTTCTCCACGGTTCGGAACCTACGGGCCGCCGCTGGTGGTCCTGATCCTGCTGGCCGGCGCCGGAGCCTCGATCGGCAGCGGTCGGCGCCGGTCACGTCGCGCGGCCTTCGCCCGTCTTTATATGCAGCAGCCCACTTCAACACCGTCCTCAAGGAGGCGAACATGAGAGAGCGCATCTCCCGCCACAGCGGCCAGGCCGCGTTGGTGATCTCGATCGTCGCGCTCGTCGGTTCGAGCACCGGATTGGCAAATGCCGCCCGTCATGCCGTCGTCAGCGCGATCGCCGGGCATCAGATCAGCACCAAGCCACGCGCCGGTGGCATCCTGCTGCTCGGCAAAAACAAGAAGTTCCCGACCGCGGCGATCCCGACGGTGAAAAACGCCACTGAGATCAGCGGCAAGACACTGACCGACATCGAACCGAGCTGTCCGCCCGCGACCGTCAACCTCGGCACCTGGTGCTTGATGGACTCGCCCTATCCGCTGACCAACGCCGAGGCCGGCCAGAACAACTACTTCTGGGCCTCGCAGGCGTGCGTCAAGGAGGGGGGCTATCTGCCGACGGCGGCGCAGCTGATCGGCGCCGCCAACCGCGTCAAGCTCGAGTCGACGATTCACGACTCGCAGCTGACGGCCACGATCCCGCTCGACCCGAGCGTCGGTCTCAAAGACCAGCGCGAGATGAGTGCAACGCTCGTGACGACGGCGGCGGGCTCGGACGCCGCAGGCTCCGAGGGTGTCAGCGTCGGCTCGACGGGCGACCCGCGCACCGGCGAACCGAACCCGGTGCCGCTGCCGGCCGTGCCGGCCCCTTCGACGCTGCAGTACGTGACGGTCTATTCCAACGGCACGAAGGGTGGCTTCGCCGGCTCGCAGCCGGTTTCCGAACCGCAGAGCTTCCGCTGCGCTTTCAATGAGATGCCAGGCGCCAATACGAGCGAAGAAGGGTGAGGCCGGTGGCGTTCACAGAATCGTTACGAGTGAGGGGGCTATGAGGGTGGACGATCTCAGCGTGACCGAGCCCGCTGCGACCAGCGAGTTGGTGGCCGCTGTAGGACAGCCGTCACCGGCATCTGGGGACGAGTCCGCGACGGCCGTGACCCAGCCGACCCCGATCGTGACGAGCGAGCGGTGCGCGCAGTGCACTGCTCCGCTCGCGCCCGATCAGCGCTACTGCCTGCACTGTGGTGCTCCGCGTGCGCATGTGAACGGGCCGATCTCCGGTGGCCGCCCCGGTGGGCCGTCGCCGCAGACCGCCTCCCCGTCGCAGGCTGCATCGCCGTCGGGAGTCCCGCAAAGCCCGCCGCCGGGAGCGCCCGGTGTGCCCCTGGGTACACCGCCTGGGTTCAGCGCTGCCTCTACGGCCAATCGCAACAACACACTCGCGCTCTTGGCGGGAGTCGGTGTGCTGTTGCTGGCGATGGGTGTGGGAGTGCTGATCGGACGCGCAAGCGCCGGTACCGCCAAGGTGCCGCCGGCGCAGGTGATCTCTGTCGGTGGCGCGGCCGACGGCAGCGCGACGACGGCTACGACCCCGACGACCCCGACCACCGAAACGCCGGCCGCGAGCACCGCGAAGAAAACAGCCAAAGCAAAAGTGTCCTCCTCCTCTCCCACCGGCTCCTCGATCAGCAAACCGGCGCCGCCGACGGTGTTGAAAAGCGTGAGCAAAGGCCAGAGTGGCTCGAGCTACGAGCAGAAATCCAAGAACCTGCCCGACGTGGTCGAAACGGGATGACGAGCGGTACCGACATGCAGCAGCTTGGCCCACAGCAGTCCGACTCGCAGCTGCGTCGTCGCCGCGACCAGTTGGCGGAGGAGGTCGCCGAGCTGCATTGGAATCTCGGTGGGCTCACCTATGAGATGGCGATCCGTGACCACTTCCGCCTCGACGTGTTGATCCGCCGCGCCGCGATGCTGCAGGAGCGCGACGCGGAACTGGCGGAGGTCGAGCGCATGCTGCACATGCAGGAGAGCGGCTCGGCCGGCGATTGTGCGAACTGCGGTGCGGTGCGCAGCCGCGGTGCTGTCTTCTGCTGGCAGTGCGGTGTGCAGGTGATGGAGCGCTCGACCGATAACGGAAACGGTCACGGCGCGCCCCCGCATCCAATCGACCTGCTCGCCGGAGCCACGGAATCTGGCAGTGACGGAGCGGTTGAGCGGAACGACGACGGTAGGACTCGGCCGGCACTTGGCAACGGGGAAGAGGCCCAGCCGACCGAGGACCTCGGCCGGCCCGTCCAGACCAACTCGTGAGCCTCGACCCGCTGCGCCGCTGGGAGCAGCGCTTCGGCGCGCTGCCGCTGCCCTCGCCGCTGATCTGGGCTGTGCTCGTAGCGGCGTTCCTTGGCTTTGGAGTGCTGATGGGGCGCGCTGCCGGGCACAGTGCAACCGATGCGCTCGCGTCCTCGCGCGCACCGCTGAAGGTGCTCGTCGCTCAAGGAAGCGGAGCTGCTGCGCCCCCCAGTTCGCCAGCCGCCGCCCCGACGCCACCGCCCGCCTCAGAAGAAGCGACGCCAGAACCGTCTTCAGCGCCGGCTGAAACGACTGCACCCTCGAATCCCACTGCACCAAGCAAAACATCCTCCACGTCTCCGGCCTCCTCAAAATCCTCAAACGGCTCGAAAGGATCCTCAGGCGGCGGCGAAGGCTCCTCGTCCAAAGCTCCTGCCAAGCTGCCGGCGATCGAGCACGTGTTCGTCGTGATGCTCGACGACGAGCCCTACGCGACCGCGTTCGGGCCGGGCTCGCCGGCCAAATACCTGACGGGGACCCTGGAGAAACAGGGCGAGTTGCTGTTGCGCTACTACGCTGTCGCACACGAAGGCCTCGCCGACGGAATCGCGCTGCTCAGCGGGCAGGGGCCGACAGAAGCTACCGCCGCCGATTGTCCGACGTACAGCGAAATCTCACCCGCAAGCGGCGGTAGCGACGGGCAGGTGCTCGGTAATGGCTGTGTCTATCCATCATCGACACAGACGCTGATGAGCCAGCTCAGCGCCAAGCGCCTCACTTGGAAGGCGTATGTCGAAGGCATCGACGAAGGCCCGGGAACACCGAGTGCTTGTGCGCATCCTGCCAGCGGCACGGCTGACCCGAGCGCCACCGCGCCGGCCGCCGGGGCGACGGCTCCGGGCTATCAGACATGGCGCAACCCGTTCGTCTACTTCGGTTCGGTCGCCGGGTCCTCGGCGTGTGCTTCTGGGGATCGCGGGATTAGTGCCTTGAAGGGCGATCTGGCGAGCGAAAAGAGCACGGCGAGTTTCTCCTATATTGCCCCCGGTCCATGCGACGACGGCAACCCAGCGCCGTGTGCGCCAGGCAAGGCCGACGGAATGCTCGCGGCCGATGCGTTCTTGCAAAAGGTGGTTCCCGAGATTCTCGCCTCCAAGGCCTACAAGCAGAACGGACTGCTGGCGATCACTGTGGATGACGCGCCGGCGACAGGCGAATACGCCGATTCGAGTTCCTGTTGCGGACAGCCGAAGTTCCCCAATTTGCCGGCGCCGACCGGGGTTGCCAAGCTCTCGGGGTCCGGGGGCGGCCAGGTCGGACTGCTGCTGCTCTCGCCATTTGTCAAGAAGGGCGGCGGGCTGGTGCAGGAAACCTATAACCACTTCTCGCTGTTGGCTACGGTGGAGGAAGTATTCGGGTTGGGCAAGCTGGGGTATGCCGGCGGGGCGGAAGTGAAGCCTTTCAACGCTTCGCTGTTTTAGGCGGGCTCGCCCGAGGTTCAGAGCTGTGGATCGTCTGGGGCGAGCGCGAGGCCCGGCTCCACGAGGTCTTTGACGTCAGCGCTGACAAGCGTCCAAGAATGCTTGCGCGCGGCGGCTACATAGGCGGCGTCGTATGCAGTCAGCTTGTTATCGGCGGCGAGCTTGACCGCCTGCTCGGCAAGTGCCGTATCGACTCGCGCTACACGCCCGTCGCTGCGCTTGAGGATCGCGCGGCAGATGCGCGCAGCGAGATCGCCCTGGCACTTGACTACACCGACCACGTTGGCAACCTCATAAATGGTTAGGTCAAGCGCGCCAAGCGGATGCGCAGGGGTGAGAGCAAGCGCGCGGGCGGCAGAGTGAAAGCGATCGTCCTTGTCGACCGCGGCGATCCATACGCTCGCGTCGAGTAGCAGCACTAACGCGAGCGCCGGTCCTGGCGGATCAGCTTGGTCGCATCGCCTCCGAGCCTTACGGGGTCGCCAAGCAACGCTTCAATCTCAGTCTGCTCTTGGGCGGCCTCGGCGGCCAGCTCTCGCTCGGCGATCTCACGCAAGAATCCGCTGCGCGTCGAATGCCGTGCCCGCGCGTGAGTGTCGATCTGCTCCAGCAGGTCATCAGGAAATGACACCATCACCTTTGCCACGGCTTGAGTATAGCCGGTATAGCCGGCGGTGGGGCGCTATCCGCGCGCGCTTCTATGTAGCCGGCACTAGATGTTGGCTACACGGGTGGGCTTGGCGCGGGTGCGGTGAGTGAGACGCTTGCAGGGAGGTGCAGCGGGTCGGAGACGGCTGCGCCGAAGCCCGGGGCGCCGGTATACAGGGCTCGCAGCCATATCCCACCCCCTGGCGGGCTGAGTGGGGTTGCCTCGAGTTCCCACTGCCCGGCCGAGTTGGTTGTGGTTTCGCCAAGCGTTCGCTCGCTGACGACTTCTCCCCTGTGGCTCACCGTTCGTGCTTGGATCAAGACAGGCGCACCACTGAGCGGCGTGCCGTCGAGTAGTTCGATGACGCCGGAGAGCACTTGTGCCTGGCCGGTCGGGCTGCCGGGGGCAGTTGCGCTGCCGGATTCTGGTGTGGTCTGTGTTTCTGGCGCAACCGCCGGCGTGGTGAGCACGATTGTGGCTCTGGTTGGATTCGGCGCCAGTTTTCGCACGCCCGTGCGGATCGCCGGCAGTTCGCCGTAGAGCACGTTGCCCGGACATTCGGTTGCGTCGCCGTCGCGGTGACCGGCAATGCACGGCAGCGACACGCGGGCGTTGGCGGGGAAGCGACTGTAGGAGGCCCCGGCAGGGTTCACCTTGACCGTCACGCGGCCCTGTGCCGGAACGCCGTGCAGCGAGAGCTTCCACGCCAGCAGCTTTTCCAGAGTGTTGCGAGCCACTTTTGAGATCGGTACCGAGCTGAACGTGCCGAGGACGGCGATGCCGGTGGAGAAGAGGTTGTAGCCGCCAGCCTGCGCTCCGACGACCGGCTCGTCTATACCTCCGGCGCGCGCCTCGAAGACCCGCCCGTACAGGTCGACTACGAAGTTGTAGCCGATGTCATTCCATCCGTTGACGTAACGGTGAAACACGTAGATCGCTCGCAGCATCGCCGGTACCGCGCCGGCCGCGTAGCCGTTGGGGTTCTCGGTGTGGTGGACGAAGGCCATCTCCACCCCTCCGTATTCAGGCGCCACCTTGGGTGGTGCCATCCCGCGAGCCCAGGCCTTGCGCGCGATTATTGGTGGCTGGCCGGCTCCGGGCG
>Ga0210385_10002103_pt1 | contig 12043 bp, 8 predicted proteins | sample IncBWH26OmetaG_FD_160107 | JGI IMG/M metagenome (GOLD analysis project Ga0210385, IMG submission 160107) | Forest soil microbial communities from Barre Woods Harvard Forest LTER site, Petersham, Massachusetts, United States - Inc-BW-H-26-O ... | reverse complement strand
CAATTTGTGGAGCTGATCATGGGTGGCTTGGAACAGCGGCCGGCCCCGGGCCGTATTGGGAAAGGAAAGCAGAAGTAATGCGGTCGACTTTTCTACTTGCGTTTGTAATGGGGGCGATCCTCCTGATTGGCTGCAACAAAGAGAGCAAGAACGTCTCGCTGACCGAGGCTTCGACGGGCCCCGGCAAGGTGCTCAAGGTGGCTACCGTCCGCGCCGTCACGCGTGAGGTTTCCTCTTCGGTGCAGGTGACGGGCAGCTTTCTAGCCGAGGAATCGTCCGACGTAGCGCCGCCGGCCGCCGGGCGAGTGATCGAAACGCCGGTAGATGCGGGCGCATTCGTGAAAGAAGGCCAGCTTCTGGCGAAACTCGAGGATCGCGACGCGCAGCTGCGTTTGCAGGCCGCGGTGGCTTCCGAGCAACAAGCCGAAGCGAGTCTCCGGCAAGCGGAATCGCGCATTGGTTTGGCGCAAGGCGGCAAGTTCGACGCCAACACCGTACCGGAAGTTCTTTCGGCGAAGGCATCCTACGATTCCGCAGTGGCTCAGGCGAAAAACTCGGAAGCCGATGCACAGCGCTACAACGCGTTGATCAAAACCGGCGACGTGTCCGAAAGCGCGTACGATAAAGCGCGCACGCAGGCCGACACAGCCAAGGAACAAACCAATTCCGCGCGTCAGCTCTATGAAGCCGCCATCAATTCCGCTCGCCAGAATTTTCAAGGCGTGATTAACGCCGAGGCATCGCTCGCCGGAGCACGCGCGCAGACCGCCATCGCACGCAAAGCGGTGGACGACACGCTGATCAAAGCGCCTTTCGCGGGGTATATCAGCGCGCGCCCGATCGCGGTTGGCCAATATGTCGCCCTGACGTCGAAAATCGCTACGCTGGTGCGCGTCACGCCGCTGAAACTCGACCTGCAGGTTCAGGAATCGAACGCTCCGCAGTTGAAGATCAGCGCGGATGTCGAAGCTAGCGTTCCGGGCTATCCGGGCCGCACGTTTCACGGAATTGTGACGTCCATCAACCCGACGGTAGATGCAAACTCGCGCACCGTCACGGTGGAAGCGAAATTCGCGAATCAGGACTTGGCGCTGAAGCCCGGCATGTTCGCCACTTCGCGCATTCTTTTGAACGGGAGCACGATGGGAATCTTTCTTCCTCGCGCCGCTGTCTTGACCGACCCTAGCACGAATTCCTCGCAGGTCTTCTTCGTTCGCGATGGCAAGGCGCGCGTGGCCGTCGTGCAGTTAGGCGCGCTAGATGGCGACATGATCCAGATTCTTTCGGGCATCTCAGAGAATTTCGTGGTGGCCACCAATCATCTTCAAGATCTGTTCGACGGTGAGCCGGTGGATGCCGACCGAGCTGCGACCCCGGGGCCTGATAAAGGGTCAACGGAGTCGGTCCCCGGCGGAGGCGAATAACCAATGCATAAACTTGCCGAACTGTGCGTCAAACGGCCCGTCTTCGCCACCATGTTGATTGTGGCGCTTATGGTGGTGGGCGGATTCTCGTTCTTCACTCTGGGTGTGGACCTGTTTCCGAAAATCGATTTGCCCACCGTGTCGGTCTCGGTCAGCAACCCTGGGGCATCGGCCGAAGAAGTGGAGACCGACATCACCAAACGCGTGGAAGATGCCGTCAACACCATCAGCGGTATCGATTCGATTAACTCCACTTCGGTGGAAGGCGCCTCGACAGTCGTGATCACCTTCGAACTCGACAAGAACGGCGACGTCGGCGCGCAAGAGATTCGCGACAAAGTAAACCTTATCGTCAACGATCTTCCGGATACCGCCAAGGCGCCCGTGGTACAGAAATTCGATCCCGACGCCACGCCGATCATGCAGATTGCGTTGTCATCGCCGCGTCCTTTGCGCGAGGTGACAGAGATCGCCGACAAACAGATCAAGCCGCAGCTGGAAAACATCAACGGCATCGGCCAAATCCAATTGGTTGGCGGCCTGAAGCGCGAAATCCGAGTGTGGGTGGACCCGGATAAAATGCGCGCGTACAACTTGGCAATTTCCGATGTGGCCAACGCGCTGAAACAGCAAAACATGGAAATGCCGGCCGGCAATGTGAATGCGGGCGCGCGCGAACTGGCAGTCCGGACATTGGGTCGTCTGGTTGATCCGGCGCAGTTCAACGAGATCGCCATTGCAACTCGCGGATCGTACGTCGTAAAGCTGCGCGATATCGGTTACGCGGAGGATTCGCAAGAAGAACCAACCACCGCCGCGCGGTTGAATGGAGACGCGGCCGTGACCATGGTGGTGTCCAAACAATCCGGACAGAACACCGTGGCGGCGGCCGACGCCCTGAAGGAGCGGATCAAACAGGTTGCGGCTGCGCTGCCCAAAGACATCCACATTCAGGTCATCAACGATCAATCCATCTTCATCAAGGCCACGGTGCATTCCCTCGAAGAGCACTTGATCGAAGGAAGCATTTTGGCCGCGGCGATCGTCTTCGCGTTTCTCGCCAACATTCGCACCACTTTGATCTCGGCACTGGCCATCCCGACGTCGATTATTTCCACGTTCGCCTTGATGGCTGCGATCGGCTTCGATTTGAACCAGATCACCATGCTGGCGTTGACGCTCATGGTGGGCATCGTGATCGACGACGCCATTATTGTGCTCGAAAATATCTACCGCTTCATGGAAGAGAAGGGCATGTCGCCCTATCGCGCGGCCATCGAGGGTACGAAAGACATCGGGCTGGCCGTGATGGCGACTACTTTCTCCCTGCTGGCCGTGTTTCTTCCCATCGGTTTCATGGGCGGCATCGTCGGGCGCTTCATGTCGTCGTTCGGATTCACCGCTTCGTTCGCCATCGCGGTCTCGCTGCTGGTGTCTTTCACCCTGACGCCGATGCTCACTTCGCGATTCGTCAAGGTGCTCCCCAAGCATGAGGGCGAACAGAAAAAGGGCTCGAAGGATTCACGCTTCTTCCGCTACATCGATACCCATTACACACGGATGCTCGAATGGTCGATGGCGCATCGCAAGACCATGGTCGTCATCAGCGTGGCAGTGGTGCTAAGCACGGTTCCACTTTTCATGTTGGTGGGAAAGAACTTTATTCCAGCCGACGACCGATCCGAATTTCAAGCCAGCATCCGTGCGCCCGAGGGAACTTCATTAGCCGCGACGGTCACTATCGCCGAGCGCATCGCACGCGACATCCGTGCGCTGCCGGGAGTGACATCCACATTGACATCGGTGGGTATTGGATCCGCATCGTTTACCGGATCGAGCGCAGGCGAGGCCAATAGTGCTTCGATTTATGTGAAGCTGGTGCCGCGCGGCGATCGCAAGGACACGCAGGATCAATTGGTTGCTAAAGCACGCGAGATCCTCACCCACTATCCGAAGGACCTGCGCACCAGCGTCGGGCAAGCGGCCGATGGACCCGGTGGCGGTCAAGCCGACGTTCAATTTACGCTCACTGGGCCGGATCTCGACAAGCTCAACACCTATTCGCAAACGCTCCTCGCCAAGCTGAAGCAGATTCCCAACGTGGCCGACGCGGACACATCGCTGGTCTATGGCAAACCCGAGCTGCGCGTGGAGATTGACCGGCAGCGCGCGGCGGATTTGGGCGTACGCGTCAGCGATATCGCGCAAGCCTTGAACACCATGGTGGCGGGCCAAGTGGTTTCCTCCTTCCCGTCGGGCGGCGAAGAATACGATGTGCGTTTACGCGCCGACATGCAGTTCCGCACCAGCGCCGAAGGGCTGCGCCAACTGACGGTTTTCTCTACCAACACGCGCGGTTGGGTGCCGCTGGATCAAGTGGTGCGCATTAAGAGCGGCGACGCGCCTTCCAGCATCGGGCGTCTGGACCGGCAGCGTGAGGTTACGCTGAGCGCCAACGTGTTGCCGGGCGGATCGCAGCAGAAGATCATTTCTTCGCTGAATCAACTGGCCGACGATCTGCATATGGGCGCCGGTTATCGCACCGAACTTCTCGGCACCTCCAAGGAACTGAACCGCACCGCCTACTATTTCATCGTCGCGATCGCGCTGACGTTCATCTTCATGTACATCGTGCTGGCGGCGCAGTTTGAATCGTTCCTGCATCCCTTCACCATTTTGCTTACGCTGCCTCTCGCCGTGCCCTTCGGCATTCTGTCGCTGCTGATGTTCGGCCAAAGCGTGAACATTATGTCGGGGCTCGGTTTGCTGCTGCTCTTCGGAATCGTCAAGAAGAATGCGATTCTACAGATCGATCACACCAACGGATTGCGCGCGGCGGGTTTGAACCGCTATGAGGCCATCATTCAAGCCAATCGCGATCGGCTGCGTCCCATCCTGATGACCACGACCGCGCTGGTGGCCGGCATGCTGCCGCTCGTGCTTTCGAACGGCGAAGGCTCGGCTAGTAACCGGTCGATCGGAGTGCTGGTGGTCGGCGGACAAACACTCTGTCTCCTCCTGACCTTGCTCGCAGTACCGGTGTTCTATTCCCTCTTTGACGACATGAAGCAGTTACCAATGTTCCGCAAGCTTTTCCACAAGCGCGATAAAACGCAGGCGGCTTCTGGTTTGGACGTCGCGCCACAACCCATGCATTTCGAAGGAGGGGAGCGCGCTTGATGAGCCGATTCTTTTTCAAGTCGCGCCGCGTGGCTGTGGCCTTGCTTGCCTGCACGCTGCCATCCATGTTGGCGCAGGAGACTAGCACGCTCGTGCCGCCCGTGCGGCCTTTTCGATTGCCTCCGCGAACCGGCGTCGAGACCCAGATGGAGATCACGCTCGACATGGTTCTCCGCATGGCCCTGGCGAACAACAAGGACATCGAATCCTCGCGGATCGATCAACTGGAATCGGTCTATAACCTGACCGCCGCGCAAGGAGTCTACGATCCGACGCTCAACGTCAACACTTATTGGGAGCAGCAGATCAATCCCATTGCATCGTCGTTGGGCGGATCGTCCACGGGAAGCCTCTTTAACAAGACGCTGCTGGCGGACCCCGGAGTCACGCAGCCGCTGCCCTGGTTCGGTGGCACCGTCAAGGCGGATTTGTCGTCCGAGGATGCGTTCTCGAACAACACATTCCTTTCGCTCAATCCGCAGTACGAAACATCGCTCAACTTTTCCTACACGCAGCCTCTCTGGCGAAACCTGCTCTACGACAGTAACCGCCACCAGATCGATGTCGCGAAGAAAAACCGCTCTTTGACGGACGAGCAGTTTCGCGCGCGGGTGATGACGATCGTCCAGCAGGCCGAGCAAGGGTATTGGGAGCTGGCGTACGCCTACAACAATCTCGAAGTCCAACTTGACGCCGTGCGCATCGGTATCCAGCAGGACGAGAGCAATCGCCGACAGGAAGTACAAGGGCTGCTCGCTCCAATCGACGTGGTTGCCGCACAGACGCAGCTCGCCAATTTCGAAGTGGGCGCTTACACGGCTCAGTCTGCATTGACCGGCGCGGAGAATTCGTTGAAGGAGCTGATCCTGCCGGATCGGTCGGACCCGCTCTGGTCCACCGCATTGGTGCCGGTGACGCCGCCCAACGTGAAGGCGCCGATTACTCCGCTGGCCGACGCTATTGCCGAAGCGATGACCAATCGTCCCGAAATCGCCGAAGTGAAAATCAACGGCGAGATCAATGAAAAAGACATACGCTACTATCGCGAGCAGACTAAGCCGCAAGTGAACTTGACGGCTCTCTACACGCGTGCCGGATTAGCCGGCGTGGTGCTGCCTCCCGGACCCAATCCGTTCACCTCCGCATTCGGCCCACTAACCACTCAGCTGAATGAACTGTCGGCTCTAGCGGGACTGCCTCCGCTGACCGGTGTTTCGTTTGGAAGCTCGACCATCCCTCCGGTCCTAGTCGGGAACTACGCGCATTCGCTCGCTGGGATTTGGAATGGAGATTTTCCGACGACCGAACTCCAACTCACCATCTCGTTGCCGATTCGCAACCGCACCGCCGACGCCAATCTCGGCAAGTCCCTCGCGGAAACGCGCCGCATCCGCAATCAAATGCAACAAACGCAGCAGAATATCCAATCCGACGTACGAACCGGCATGGAGAACTTGCAGATGGCGCAGTTACGTTTGCAGGCGGCACAGGTGGCGCGGGAATCGGCCGAAGAGCAGTATCAAAGTGAGCAGCGCCAGTTTCAAGCGGGTACGTCAACGTTGTTCCTGGTGCAGCAGCGCCAGGCGACCATGATCACCGCACGCAGCCAGGAGCGGCGCTCGGAAGCCGACATGAGCGAGGCGATCGCTCAATTCCAACTGGCGACCGGGACCATCTTGAAGGAACGCAATATCAGCTTGAAGCAATAGCGAGTCACTTGCCTACAATGTGGCGGGCGTCTTTGTTGTTCTCCTCGCAAACTGATTCGAGCAGCTCCGTGTCCGCCAATAAATGCGGATTCTCCGTAATGGTCCACGGCTTGGTGTACGCCTTCGGATCGTCAATCGTGATCTGAATATCCATGTGGCCGTAATCGTGGCGCCGAAATCGTTCGGTGACGTGCGCGGCTTCCGTCAACGGATGCCCGTTGGTATCCATCCAGATTTTTCCGTTCAACCCGGTGGTCTCGACAACGAAATCGTCACCGTCCCAACGCCCGGTCGAGAAGCCTTGCCACGAAGGTTTGAAATCCTTCGGCATCGCGCGCCCGTCGGTAAAGATCTGCCGGTAAATGGTGCGCGATTCATACAGGATCAGCATCTCGCCCGGAAATTGCATGATTTTGAATGGCGACGTCACGGCGTCCTTTTCCGGCACGCCCGAAGGCAGGCATTGATTGTTCGGATCGTCGCGGCCATTGGTCGCGCGGCGTTCCTTGTACAGCTCGGCGGCCCACGGCTGAAACGGTACGTCGTCCGGCTTCAGGTCCGCGGCGATGCTGATCAAATACTTCAGGCCGTTCGGCTCCCAGATGCCCGTGATGTCCACCTTGCCGTCTTTGGTGCGCGGCGCGGGCGCCGACATGTCCGCCTTGCCGTCTTTCGATCGGGGCGCGCTTTTCGTTGGGTAATTCAGCCATTGCGCGTGCGCGCTCGCGGCCAAAAACAAAAATACGATCGCGCTCCACGCCGTTTTCATTTCCGATTCTCCAGGCAGATCATTTCTGTAAGCTCTCCGGCCGGCAGCAGACGCGCATGCTCAGTGACGGTGAATGGCTTCGAAAAGGTCTTTGGATCCTCAATAGTGATCTGGATATCCAGGCGCTCTTTGTCGCGGCGATGAAAGCGCTCCGTCACGTGCAAGGCTTCGCTGTGCGGCGTGCCGGCGTTATCCAGCCAGGTGAGGTCGTTGAACCCGACGGTGTCCACAACCAACGTGTCACCATCCCACTTGCCCACCGAATATCCAAGCCACGAGGGTTGCGGATCGGCGGGCAGCGCGCGGCCGTCCGTGAACACTTGTCGAAAAGCCGTGTAGTTTTGGTACAAAATCACGACTTCATCGGCCGACTGCAGGATCTTGAACGGCTTTGGCCCCAACTCGATTCTCGGGATGCCCGACAGCGTGCAGTTCGCGTCCGGATCGCCCTTGACTTCGGCCGCGTTGCGATTGATCAATAGCGCGTTCGCCCGCGGCGCGATCGACAGCACTTCATCGGGCGACCAAACGCCCGTAAGGTCCGCCCTGCCTTGCCCCCACATCGCTAGCGGCGACGCCAGCACCGCGCAGCCCGCCAGGAATCGAAAGAACCCCGTTTTCATCTCGGAAGAATTATACACTGGCGTTCTGCCGCAGCGGCCTACTGCCCGCCACCCCAGTCGCGAAGAGGAACGAAAGGATTGAATTTTTGATTGGGCCCGCGATCGAGGCCCTGAACCGTCTTCAGTTTGATTTGAAAACAATATCCCACGCTCGCGGCAATCTTACCTTCGGCCTCGGCCAGGCTTGCCGCCGATAGCACTTGCCCCGGCACGATCGCGATCGTCAGCTCCCGCTCGGAAGTTTGAGTAATTTGGAGGCGCCGCAAGCCCGGGATATGATCCATCACCGAATCGCTCACCACGAAAGGATGTAGCAGCCGTCCGTCTGGCAATTTGAACCAATCGTTCGTCCGCCCGCGAACGGCGATCAACGTCGCCGCAGGGTGGCCGCATGGACAAGGCGCGGGGCCGCGTGTCACTAAGTCATTCAAGCGGTACCGCAGAAATGGCATGGCGCGCGAATGCAGCACCGTGATGATCGCCTCGCCGGATTCGCCAACTGCCACCGGTTGATCTTCCTTGCAAATCTCCACAATCACGGAATGCTCCGCGATATGCAGATGCCCAGTTACCGGACATCCCCACGCGATCAGATTTGCCTCCGTGGCTCCGTAAGTTTCACGCACCGGACACTGGAAGCATTCCGCTATGTCACGGCGAAAGGATGTCAACACCATCTCGCCTCCCAGCGTGATCAGGCGCGGCTGTATCCTCCGCCGCTGCTCGGGCGTGATGAATTCCACCAGCCTGGCTAACGAAGCCGGGTACGCGATGATGACATCGGGCCGCGCCGCGCACAACGCCCGGAGCGCATCCTGCGGCGGCATACCGGCGTCAATCAAAGTGCGCCCGAAGAATCCGATATATGAGGCCAGAGGACGATCGCCAGCGTCTTCCATCGACACAGAGGCGCGCTTGTCGGTGAGCCGCATGCCGTATCGCATCAAGACCCGCAGGCGAATACCCGATAGTATCCGCTCCTCGAAAAGAGTGCGTTTGGTATGCACCGGCATTCCGCGCGATCCGCTGGAAAGATGGCTGATCAGACTTGTATGCCGCGCGTCGCTGGCGATGAATTGCCCCGGCGCCGCTTGTATATCCGCGCGAGTCGTTATAGGAATCCGGCCAATGTCCGCCGAGCTTTGAATCTGTTGCGGCTGCAGTCCGGCTCGATCGAACGCGGCGCGGTAATACGGCACGTTGTCATACGCGTGCTGCACCAGTTCCCGCAGGCACTCATCGCGGTTCTGATCGAGTTCGTCGCGCGTCCAATCGAGACCGTTCAACGCGGCTCGGATTGCACGGACGCGTGGCGCCATCCAGTTCAATCTTTATTGCCTCAATCCATACACGAACAGCGAATTTCCGGCCGAGATCGCGACGTATTGCTTACCGCCCACCGAATATGTCATCGGGCCCGACGATACTTGTCCGCCCACCGACGCTTTCCACAAGAGCGCGCCGCTGCGGGCATCCAGCGCCATGAAATATCCCTCGCGCCCGCCGGTAAACAAAAGATCCGTCGCAGTGGTCAGGATGCCGCTATCGGTGACGTCGGTCATCTTGTATTCCCACTTGCGATCGCCGGTAGCGGGATCGATCGCGCGAACCGCTCCGTAGCCGTCTTCTACAGCCCGATTGGTGATCTGCGGCGGACGAATCAGTGGCACCGGCGATTTCGGCAGCGGCCCCGTAAACAATCGCCCTTCGTTGAACTCGACATCTTCCTTCACGTACACCGAATAATAGTTGTCCCAGGTCGGGATGTAGAACAGACCAGTATGCGGGCTGTACGACGGCGAGTACCAATTCGTCCCGCCTTGATTGCCTGGATAAATGAGCGTGCCGTCCGGCGTCGGCACCATGTTCGCCGCGCGCATCGGCCGTCCCTTTTCGTCTAGGCCCGTTGCCCACGTAACTTTCGCGAACGGTTTGCCCAGCAGGAACTCGCCCGTCGCACGATCCAGCACGTAGAAAAAGCCGTTCCGATTGGCCCACAACAACACTCGGCGCCGCGCGCCTTTCCAATCGAGATCGGCCAGCACGGGCACTTGTACAGAATCGAAATCAAAATCGTCGTGCGGCGTAAATTGGAAATACCACTTCAGCTTGCCCGTATCGGCGTCCAGCGCGACCGCGCAATCCGCGTACAGGTTATCGCCTTTGCGCAAATCGGCGTTCCAATCGGGCCCTGGATTTCCAATGCCCCAATAGGTGAGATTCAAATCCGGATCGTAGGAGCCAGTCATCCAAACAGAGCCCCCGCCATGCTTCCAGGAATCGCCCGCCCACGTTTCGTGACCCTTCTCGCCCGGCCCTGGAATATTGTTGAAGCGCCAAACTTCTTTGCCGGAGTGAACATCGTACGCCGCCAAGAAGCCGCGAATTCCGTACTCGCCGCCCGCCGTCCCCACGATCACTTTGTTCTTCACCACCAGCGGCGCGTGCGTGATCGCGTAGCCGGCGAGCGGATCCGCGACTTGCGTATTCCACAGCAGGTGCCCGCTCTTGGCATCCACGGCTACGATATGCGCGTCGATGGTTCCCATGAATAATGTGTCGCCCAAGATCGCGAGCCCGCGGTTCACCCGCCCACAGCACAAACGCGCTTGCGGCGCCGGGCTATAGGAATAGACCCAGAAAATTCGTCCAGTCGCCGCGTCCATTGCGACGATATCGTTGGGCGCCTGCACGGTGTACAACACGCCATCCACCACCAGCGGCGTGGCTTCGAACTTTTCGAGCGAACGCGCCTGGAAAATCCACTTCTGCTCCAGGTTCTTGACGTTGTCCGGCGTAATTTGGTTCAGCGCGCTGTAACGCTGGCTGAGATAGCCCCCCGAGTAATTGAGCCAATCCTGGGGCGTGCTGCTGGCTCGCACCAGCCGATCGAACGAAACCTGCGCCGGGAGCGACGCGGCAGCCAGCATCAGCACAAAGATCGGGCGCAGCATAATGTGCACTAGAATCCTTTCAGCGAAACCAGGTAGCCGACCAGGTCCGACAGTTCATTGCCGCTCAGCTTATCGCGATACGAAGGCATCGGTGAGTTCTTCAGAAACTCAAACTTGCTCAGATCCGCCTTTTGAAATGAGAGCAGCTTTTCCTTGCTGTCGATGAGTTGCAGCGAGTATGTATCCTCATTGAGGATCCTTCCGGTGATGGTGGCGCCGTCGCGCGTCACCACGCGGACGTAGCGATTTTCCGGCAGAATCTCGGCATTCGGATCCACAATGGAGCGCTCGATATCAGCAACTTTGCGGCGCGCGCCCACGTCCGTCAGATCCGGCCCCACCCTCGAGCCATGGTCCTCCACGCGATGGCAATTCAGGCAGCCCTTGCTCTCGAACAGCGCCTTGCCGTGCGCCAGATCCGCTTTGCTCGCCCCGGAATCGGTGGCAGCGGCCAGCGATCGCAGGTACGCCACAATCTGGTGCGCTTGTTGGTCGCTCAGATTTGCCGGCGGCATCGGCGTTCCGTTGATGCCTTGCTCCATGATCGCCACCAGCTCATTATCGGTGGAAGCGCGCCGGAATTTGCCGTGACCCAGATCCACTCCCGAAACGAAATCACCGTTCGGTCCGTGGCAATTCGAGCAATTGACGCCGTAAAGCTGCTTACCAGTTTGAATATCGGCTGGATTGTAGCCCTGCTGCGCGCACAATGCGCCGGCCATCAGGGCCGATAACAGAAATAGCCGATTCCACATGTTCCACGCCGCCTTTCGCGTTAAAACGGGGCTAAGGAGGCTAGTTTATCCTGCGACGGCAGTGCGGTCAAACTAGGCCAGCGGCCAGAAAATTTCGGTTTTCCAATCTTTGGGATCTGGGTATTCCCCCGGATCGGTCACATACGATTCCCACGGGCCCCCCGCCGAACGCAGCCCTTCCGCTTCGATCCACTGCTGCACCGCGGCATGACCTTCCGTCAGTTTGTCGTAGGCCCCGGGATGAACCGTCGTCGCAACAAGCCCGCCCGGCAATGTTTCGGCCCGAATCTCGCCGTCCGCACCCGCGCCGGCATGCGTCGCCACCGGGAACCCAGCCTCGATGGTCAACAATCCCGGCCCCCACTCCAGATATCGCGCGAACGGCGGCCCGGCCAGCGCGATCCCGCTCTGCTGCGCGTGCAGAAACACTCGTCCGAGCACTTCCCCGAGCATCGCCGCGATCTCCGCCTGCTTCACGCGCCGCCGCACCGCCAGCACCTTCTGCGGCGCGATTTCCTTTTTGCTGATTGAATAAGCCATTCCGTTTTCCTTCGGCCTCCCGTCATCACGCGTATGAAACAATCCCAGACACGCCCCGGCGCCGCTCACCACCGCCGCATGTTCCCGTG
>Ga0210385_10002101_pt1 | contig 12050 bp, 8 predicted proteins | sample IncBWH26OmetaG_FD_160107 | JGI IMG/M metagenome (GOLD analysis project Ga0210385, IMG submission 160107) | Forest soil microbial communities from Barre Woods Harvard Forest LTER site, Petersham, Massachusetts, United States - Inc-BW-H-26-O ... | reverse complement strand
CATTCGGTATCCGCCTGATCGAGCCGAATCAGATTTCCAAGAAGCGCAAGAAGGCCGCGCTTTGGCCGACGGCAAGCGAAACCAATGCGCAGCTCAGTCTCTTCGATTGAGCCAGCATGTTTTCAACTTGAGAGGTGACATCATGAGTGATGAACGGGATAAGGTTCGTTGCCAGAATTGCGAACTCGTGCAATGGAGTGATCGAGCCCGTTGCCGGCGTTGTGGGACAACTCTGCCTGAGCCGATAGTGAGGATTGTTGAGCGAGTAGTGGAGAAGGTCGTGATTCGGGAGGACCCGCAATGCCTTCAGAAGCTCGAACAGGCTCACAGACTAATTTCTGCAGCGACAGAACGGCTCCAACGACCGGGTGCGGAAGAGAAAGCTCCTATCCTCTTCAGCCAGATCTCGGAGGCAGAAGCATTTCCGACGATGGCTGAGATGGAGCGGGCGATCATCGTGGCCGCCTACGAGAGGTCGAATCGCAAGCCGCTGGAAGCGGCCAGGCTGCTGGGAATTGGCAAGACAACTGTCTATCGCAAGCTCAGAGAGATGGGCGAAGCGGCAGCATGACGGCGACAGAGATATCAATCTCCCTGAATCCGCTGGTCTTCAGCATGAACTGGTGATAGCGTATCCATTGGGAGAATGTTCCAGCGAGGCCTTTACGGTCTCAACCAAGGCAGGGAAGAGGGTCGGCTGCGGCTGGCCCTTTTCTCTTGCGTGGAGATCACCATGCCCAACGGGCCATTTCTCCCATCGGACTTCACAGCCACGAAGTTTTCAACCGCCGCAGACAAGGCGGAGTTCGGAAATGCCTTGCTGCGCTTTATTGAATCGGAGTGTGCGCCGGCGCTCTTCACAAAGAGCTTCTACAACCGCCTCTCCATGTGCTTCTCGCACATCGCTCATTACAATCGCACTCAATTCTACGAGGAGTGGTTTTCATCTCTTGCCGCTCAGGTGCGATTCCTGAAACACACACTGCGATTCCCCTGCTACGGAGATCCGGAATACACGTTTTCCGATGTCGAGAGGGCGATCCAGCGAGAAATCGTCATTCGGAACTACCTTGCACGGTATGAATTGCGCCTGGCGGAAGAGCAACAGGCAACCGATCTTGCGTTGCTCAGGCAATTGGAAAGCAAGTACAGGACGCCGGTGGGAGAGCCGGATCTGGAACCCCGAATTACAACTCCATCAGTGGATCAGACTCCTGTCACGCCTGTTCAGGGCTCGTTGTTCTGAAGCCGTCTCGAACTCCAGCCGAGCGCCTTGCGGACATTTGACCGGATTCCTGCCTGGAGGTACAAACCTTTCAATGACGCGGAGAAAGGACGGCGCAAGTTTCCCGGTCAGTGCAGGAGGCGAGTGATGGATACCTTAGAACCAGCGGTCCAAGGCGTCAGTGGAGACGGTTCGAAGTCACCGACACCGGCCGGTCCTGATGATCGAAGCAAGTTGGCAGACGAAGCGTCAGGAGCTGCGTCTGGCCTCTTGGGTCCGCCGGCGGCGAATCGCCACCGGTTGCAGGATGAGCGTTCGGCCATCACGCATCACTTCGCCTTCGGGGGGCATGAAGGTTATCTGACCGTTGGGTTCTACCCGAACGGTCAGCCGGGCGAGATCTTCATTCGCATGGCGAAGGCCGGATCAACTATTGCAGGTTTGATGGAGTGCTTCGGGACCGTGGTTTCGGTCAGCCTTCAGCACGGAGTGCCCTTAACAGCCATTCGTTTCAATGAATCTGCGATGTGCAGCGGTTGATGCGAGGACAAACTAAACCCAGATCATGAGCCCCGCCATCAAGCCGATCGGTATTGACCAGAACGCTAGCATTTGATCTCGCGATCTGCCTTTGATCGGCTTGGCAGCCGGCGCGACATTTGGAGAGATGTAGCAGAATGGGTGCAAATGTTCAGGTCCTCAGTCGAGGAGCTGGCAAACGTCACTATTGCCGACCGACCACGCAGAGTGCATCTCCTGCGCCAGCTTGCCCGTGTAGTTTTCGCAACGCCCAAATACTTCGGTGTATAAGCCCAACATAATGAGTAGCTAGTATTCCCCGAATCCGCCAGCATCTCGACAATCGTGCTTAGTTTTGGCGGGCGAATAAAATAATCAAAGATTCCTGGGGTAGATTCAAGCGCTGAGCAACTCTTTAAAAAAGATGGAGACGGCGAAGAGCAAATCGCGAATTCCCCCGAGCGCGCTCGATTCCGAGCGACTACTGGAGGAGCACTACGGCAAGCTCCAACAGTGGGGAGTTGTCTTGAGCCGGGGCGACCGAACGCTGGCCCAGGAGATTGTTCACGATCTCTGTCTTCATTTCATCGTGGCCCGGCCGGATCTCAGCCAGGTGGCCAACCTGGACGGCTACCTCTACACATGTCTTCGTCATCTTTACCTTTCGGCCATGGCCCGCTCTTCACGCGAAGCCCTGCAAACGGTCAATATCGCTGATTTCGATTCTGCTCATTTGGCTCTGAACGTGCGTACTTCCGACAGTCTTCTTGATCGGCAAAATGAGCTTCGACGCATCTGCACCTACGCGGTGTGGCGTAAAGATACTTCCAAGAGCGCCAGCTATTTCCTTCTTCTTTTCTTCCATGAGTACGCCCGGCGGGAAGTGGCTCAAATCGCCCGTCTCCCGATTGCAGCAATCTATAACAAGCTCAAGGTCGCCCGTGCAGAACTGTCCTCTTATTTGGAAGCTTCGAGCAAGTTGCGGATAGCAAGCCACGACGTGCCGCCGAATCCAGGCCTGCGGGTGAGCGCTGTATCCTCGGCTGAGTTGTTTCGGGAACTGAGAGCGATCATCTTTGAGGCGAAGTCATCGGAGTGTCTCCCCGAGGAGACTCTATTAGCGCAGTACCGCACGACGATCCCGAAGCCGATTCCTTGCGGATTGCTATCGCACATTGTGAGCTGCGAACATTGCCTTTCGCTGCTGGACCGGTACTTCCAGCGGCCGGCAGGACGAGACCGCGAGCCACCGGGCAGCTCCTGGAACCTCAAAGATGGGGACGGCAGCGTATCGGCTACGCATCTCGATCCCAATTATCACGCGATGATGAAGCCGGTACGACGGCAAAAAGACAGAATCTATGAACACCGGCCACGCACTCTATCGATTGCAATCAACGGCAGGATCGTAGCCTTCCATGACGTGCAGAGCGAACGGAGCACACTTGCCTCACGTGCCGAGCATCCAGAAGCGGTCCAGTTCGTTGAGGTTTTCACCGATCAGCAAATCCGTCTGGCATTTTTGCCAATTGAGGATCTTCCGCCCGGAGGGTTGCACGTCCATACTCAGGCGGTGGCATTGAGCGATGGCCGCCAGCTTGAGTTGACAGTTAGCTTCGACGGCCAGGGTTTGCATAGCGAGGTAACCTACCTGGATCCTGCCCTTGCGGCAGAAACACTGAAGGAGACCGCAGACGACGCGCCACTCGCGGCCACGCCTGCTCCAGCCTTCTCGCTACCGGCCCGCGAGAGAAATGCGAAGCCCAAAGCTATAGCAAGCTGGTTCGGCCGTTCCATCCGCACCATTACACCGCGATTCGCGCTTGCTTGGGCAATGATTCTCGTCGCTGTGGTGGCCGGCACCGGCTATTTTGCGTACCGTTACACGCACGCTTCGCTCGACGCGCACACGATCCTGAACGATTCCGTAAAGATCGAAGCGGCTGTTGAAAAAGGGCAAGCCGAGCACAAACTTTTGAGGCTCGACGCACTGAATACGAGTGGACGACTGGTTTGGCATGGAACGGTTGATGTGTGGCGCGAGCCGGCTACCGGTAGAACGATGCGGCGCCTCTACAACGCGCAGCACCGGCTCATCGCAGCCGAGTGGAGCGGGCAAAATGGCGAAAGCGACTCAGTTGAAGAACCCATTGGCAGCGCAGTGAGCCAGACCGACCACGACGTCGCAGCGAGCGGTTTCTGGATGCTCGATGTTTCGGCAAGCGTGTTCCAGGCAATGGCTGCACGGCAAATCGAAATTCGCAATGTAGGGAGTGATTACGAACTCACGAGCACCGGTTTTTCGAGTGGGCCGCCACATCTCGTCTTCGCCACTCTGGTACTTAATCACAGATTGCATTGCGTTGGAGAAACGCTGCACATGAGCAATGGTTATGAGTTTACGGAGGCCCGTTTTGTTGAGGCGAGTGACGATTATTTGCCCACGGCTTCTGTTCCCGAGTCGGTCTTTGACCCGTCCGACCTGGAATCCGGAATGCATAACCTTTCCGGCGGCCTTTCACCTCAGAATGGAAGTAATATTCGTCCCGCCGAGACAGACCCGAGGTTAGCGCAAGCCGAGATCGCTGTGCTTTATCGGCTCAACCAATTGGGCGTAGATGTTGGCGTACCCATTGAAATTACAAGAATTTCAAACGGCCATATTCGCGTTGCAGGCACGGTTACAACTGAAGACCTCAAAAGGCGGATCGTCGCGGCTCTGGAAAATGTGCCTGATCGTCAGTTGCTCGAAATCCATCTCGTAACGGAAGGGAGTATCCGTATTCCCATTCCGACGTCTCATTTGGCGGCACCGGCAACTCGTGTATACGATGTCGCGGCCCTTGAGCCGCCTGCGAACTCCACCTTGCGCAAGTATTTTGCAGCGAAGGGACTAGCTGAACTTCAGATCGATCCAGCCGTTGCACAGTTCTCACGCAATGCTCTTGATCATGCCCAGCATGCTTTGCAGAACGCCTATGCGCTGGACCGTCTGGGCTCTTCCTTCAGCGCGAAAGAGTTGAGGATCATGGACCCTGTCGCGCAACAACAATGGTCAGCCATGGTGGCTCGGCATTCGTCGGCATTGGAGACAGAGCTTGATGAGTTGGGGCAGCAACTCGCTCCGTTGAATCTCGCGAGCCGTCCGGCGTCCTCGCGTCGTCTGCTTTCCAGAATTGACGACCCTGCCGATTTTGCCCGTTGTGCTCGGAGGCTCCTCCTTCAAACGGAGGACATGAATCGCGCTGTGGGAGACGCCTTCTCATCGGGCTTGACCGGTGCGGCGCGGGGAAAAGACAATGAGCTCATTGAGGCGGCATCGGAGTCGATCCCGCTCAGCGATGCGGAACAACTTGCTAAATTCGCTTCCCACCTGGCGAATGCAAAAGACCGGGCAAATTCAGGAGTCGAACGGTACCCACGACAGTGAAAGCAAGTCAAATAGAGCAGATGTTTCGTAGCATTTCAAAGCTCTGTTTGCGCTGGATCGCGTTGTGGTTCGCGCTTCTGATGTTCTGGCCGGCGACGCTGACCTTCTCTCAGGTCAGCACTGCCAGCGTTACTGGCATCGTCGAGGATTCAACCGGTGCTCGCATCTCTGGTGCGGCTATCAAGCTCATCAACGATCTGACCGGCGCAGAAAACGACACGAAGACCGGACGCGAAGGAATCTTCCTTGCACCGGGAGTCATTCCCGGCGCTTACACGCTGCAAATCGCCAGAGACGGTTTCGCAACCGCCGAGATCACGGGACTCATATTGAACGTCGGCGAGACGAAGAGCCTGTTGATTCGCCTCCAGGTCGGTTCGGTCACGCAGACCGTGAAGATCGACGCTTCGGGTCTGACCCCGACGACAGACAGCGCGGCGGTCAGCACCGTTGTTGACCGCGCATTCGTTGCCAATATTCCGCTGAATGGCAGAAGCTTTCAGGACCTGATCTCGATGACTCCCGGAGTCAGCACGCAAACGCCGCAGGCATTCGGCGCCGGCTACAACTCGCAGGGAGATTTCAGCGTCAACGGCCAGCAGCCGGACACAAACTCATACACCATTGATGGCGTATCAGCCGACATCGGTGTAGGTCTCCTCGGCGGCCACACCAAATTCGCCAGCAGCGGAAATGCGGCGGGAACTACGGCGTTGGGCACAACGCAGAGTCTGGTTTCGATCGATGGCCTTCAAGAATTTCGCGTGCTTACTTCAAACTATTCCGCCGAGTACGGCCGCACCTCCGGTGGACAATTTACCCTTCTCACGCGGTCGGGAACAAACACGTTTCACGGAAGTCTATACGACTACGTGCGCAACTACACAGATGATGCGGTCGATTGGTTTACCCATTTCAATACAACATCCCCTCCGGCTCCGTATTGGCAAAATGACGCAGGAGGCAGCATCGGCGGGCCATTCAGCCTGGCAAAGATCGATAACGGCCGAGACAAGACCTTCTTCTTCCTCTCCTACGAGGAATTGCGCGTGACCGAGCCTTCTGCGCCTCTGGTTGAGTACGTGCCCGTTTTTTCTCTACAGACTTTCAACACAATTCCAGCGGCTCTTCAGCAAGTCCTGGAATACTTTCCGACTCGCCAAGGGGGCGGCGAGGCTCCGCCATCCTCTACAGGTCTCGGCCTTTACGTGCCGCAAGACCTTTCGGAACCGGGCACGGTGAAGTCAGCCAACATCCGTTTCGACCAATCGGTTTCAGACAAGGTGTCGGCCTTTTTTCGTTACAGCACCACGCCCAGCCAAAGTGACAACACAGTGCTTTCATCTGCATCGAGAAATAATATTGAGACGCAGACATTCACATTAGGCCTCACAGCCCACCCATCTTCAAGCAACACCAACGAGCTCAGAATTGGTTATGGACTGAGCACATCAATTCTGAACACGGCGTTGGACGGTTTCCTCACGTCCAATCTTTATCAACAGAGTACTAACGAGTCTCCAAATCTGAACGCAGCTCTTGGCATACCAGCCATCGTTCCCTTGGCGGCAAGCGATGTCTTCATTCATTCCGCCGGAGCAGGAGATTCGGAGATCAACACCGATGAGGCCTTCGGCTCCATCCACCAGTGGGACCTGCGCGACACGTTCGCCATTCAGAGCGGTCATCATTTTCTGCAATTTGGAATCGACCAGAGGCATCTTGTCTCTACAATTCATCGGCCCGCGCTGAGCGTTGAAGCGGATTTTTTCAATCCGCAATCGCTCATCGCGAACAGCGCCTCTGACATCGCCATCACAAAGAATCTGCCGGCGAGCCCCGTATTCAACCAGTTCGCCGCCTACGTTCAGGATGAGTGGCAAGCATCGAAGGCATTAACGATCTCCAGCGGCCTGCGATGGGAGGTTGACCCTGCGCCGAACGGGAGGAATGGCTCCGATGCCTTCACTGCAATTGGGAACCCTACTTCTCGGGCCAGCTTAAGCCTTGCTCCGCGCGGCACCGCGCTCTGGGATACAACCTGGGTCAATCTTGCGCCCCGCATCGGAGCAGCGTGGCTCATAGATCGGCGCACCGGTCACGAGCTTGTAATGCGGGCAGGCGGGGGTATCTTCTTCGATACCGATAACCGTGCGGCGGTACGTGCCTTCAGCGCGCTGGGATTTTCCGAAACAATGCACCCAGTCGATGTGCCGGTTCCCATTACTCCCGCGCAACTGGATTTCTCGTTGTCGTCATCGGCGCCTTATACGAACTCGCTTGTCTTCGACTTTCCCCGGCACCTTCAGCTCCCTTACTCAGTTCAGTGGAACGTCGCCATCGAGAAATCGCTCGGAAGGAACCAGACTTTCACTGCATCGTATGTCGGCGCCAGCGGCGACCGTCTCTTGCGCGAACAGCGCACTGACGTCAACAGCCAAAATCCGGAGTTCGGCGAAATCGAATCGTTTCCGAACGGCGTCACCTCCAACTATCAGGCATTGCAACTCAAGTTCCAACGGTCCATCGCCCATGGAGTCCAGGCGCTCGGTTCGTATACCTGGTCACACACCATCGACTATGGATCGATTGATCCCGACTGGCCTCTCACACGCGCTGACTCGAATTTCGATCTCCGCCACAATCTCCAGGCTGCACTTTCCTGGGACGAACGGGAATTATCCGGCAGATGGTTGCGCACATATATCCTGGGCGGTTGGGGAGCCGATGCCCGCATTACGGCGAGAAGTGCCTTCCCCGTGACGCCGCTCGGAAATCTCTTTTCCGATCCCGCAACCGGAAATCGCTACTTCAGCGGCGTTGATCTGATCCCCGGCCAGCGGCTATATATCTATGGCGCGCAATATCCGGGTGGGCGCATATTGAATGGCGGGCCGGATACCGCTAGTCCGGCGTTTGTTTTGCCTGCTGTCGGAGTTGCCGGCGATGCGCCGCGCAACATGCTTCGTGGATTTGGAGACAATCAGATCAATGTTGCCATCCGGAAAGAAATACACTTGTACGACAACTTCAATCTGCAGTTCCGAACAGAAGCCTACAATCTCCTCAACCATCCCGATCTTGGATATATAGACCCCTCTCTTACCGACCAGTTGTTCGGACAAGCCACTCTGATGCTGAACCAAAGCTTCGGCCCCTCCGGATCTCTTTACGAACCGGGTGGACCTCGCGCGCTTCAGTTCTCGCTCAGGCTGCACTTCTAAACACACTCGCTGATAAAAACGATCCGGCGAAGTGCTGCGGACAAAACGATAAGCCGTCTATTCCTACTCGCGCTCATGCGATGTGCATTTTGAATTTCTATTCAGGATAGATCCCGCATCGATCTTTCTCTTTATCCAGTGAGCACATTGATTGCCCGGTTGTGTGCGGCCGAAATCGGAGTGGCCGTTCGCGGGGTATTTGTGCGCTTTGTCTGCAATTGAAACTTTTGAGAGGTAAAGCTGCATTGGAAACGCTGAGTTCAACACTGGTCTGTGATCCGCCCATAGAAATCCTCGATGAGGAGAAAACTTCGACGCAGAGCGCGGCGGACGACCGTCTTGCAGACGAAAGGAAAACACGTCGCCTGCTGATAGCAGTTGTCCTGGCAGCGCTGGCGCTACGCCTTACCGTCACTCTGCTCCCTATCGGCGGCGACCAGATGCACATCCGGCAGCAGGGCAGAGTTGCAGAGGCATTGCTGGCCGGCCGCGGCTTTGGCAGCCCCTTCAAGTCAAACCAGATTTCGGCCATCATGCCGCCGGTCTATCCGCTGATCGTCGCGGCATTCTTTAAGGTCTTCGGCGTACAAACGACGACATCCATCCTTGCCGTTCATGCGTTCGATTCTCTTTTGTCCGCGCTGGCCTGCATCCCGGTCTTTCTCATGGCGCGGCGCAGCTTTGGCGAGCGCGTGGCGTGGTGGGCGGCGTGGGGATGGGCATTCTCACCGTACGGCATCTACTTTGCCGCATCGTGGGCTTGGTCTACGCACCTGCTGCTGCTTTGTCTGTGCTGGCTGATCGTGCTGGCGCAGCTCTTAGAGCAGTCTCCACGGCTCCGTTTGTGGGCCGGTTTCGGCCTTCTCGCAGGATTTGCCGGTCTCACCGAGCCATCGGTGCTGGTGGTCATTCCGTTCCTGCTGGCGCTGGCGTGCCGGCGATTGAGGGTTGAAGGAAAGCGTTGGCGGATGCCTGGACTGCTTGCATGCACGGTGATGGCCGCCGCCATCTCTCCCTGGATTATCCGCAATGCGATGGCCTTTCATCGTTTCATTCCGATGCGCGACAACATGGGCCTGGAACTTTGGTTGGGCAACAACGGGTACTCCGTACACTGGACCAACGACAGTCTGAATCCCGAACACAACAGGCTCGAACTTACTGAGTACAACACCATGGGCGAGCTAGCTTATATGAACCAAAAAATGCGGCAGGCTAGCTTGTATATCCACGATCATCCTGCATGGTACGCATGGATGTGCGTGCGCCGCACCGTCTATCTCTGGACCGGCTTTTGGAGCTTCAACCGTGATTACCTTGCGCAGGAGCCGATGGACCTGGCCAACATTCCCTTCACGACCTGCCTCACATTGTTCGCATTTGTCGGACTTGTGACGGCATGGCGCGAAAATCCCCGAGAGTGCATCCGCTACGCAGGGGTGCTTTTTCTCTTTCCATTCATGTACTACTTCGTCCATCCCGGTGCGTACCGCATGCGACCGCTCGATCCGCTGATCGTCATCCTCAGCTGCCAATCAATTCTGGCCGTAAGCGGACGTGTCAGGGAATGCGTGCCCGTCTCCAAGCCATTAGGGATAATGCAGAGATAACCTGGGCAATCGAGAGAGATAGCGTACTCCTTATCTAAGTTCTGGCCTTATTAGTCCTTATAGGTGAAAAACGAACCTATTCCCGTATTGGCTCATGTAGTCTTGGCAGATTGAGCCGCCCTAGTGTTCGACCCTATTTAATAATTCCGCAATCTTGCGTTTTGTGACAACTCACGTTAATCCTGCGGCGGTATTTGGGACTTTAAGATCTTGTTACAGACGCTACTAATGGGCCACGCTAAATTACTTACGGTCATCGTGCTTTCGTAACTTGCGAAATCGGAGAAAGGAGCACATGATTCGGCTGGGCTTTCTCACCATTCTCTGCGACTAGTTTTAATCGACCGGCATCATGCGATAGATCGCATGATGTAGTGGAATCCGTCAATACTCCTGGAAGTTGGCTCTCAGCCTCGGGAAAGTCCGCACGGCAAGCAATAGACTCCGGTTCAAATCTTACATCTGGGAGTTGGGGTCCCAAGATCGAAAGATAACCGGCATTCACAGTAATGCGCTGCACGAGCCAACGCGTAAGTCTCCTTGCTAGATTTCCTCAGACCCTGCAATCTTGTTCCGGGCATCGTAACCACTATCCGATGATGGTCGCGGAGCATCCGGAACTGCGCCTTAACCTAGCAGTCTCACCAACCATAAAAAGGAGAATCGGGCCATGAAAAACATCTTTGTAGCGATACTCGCTGCGTGCTTCTTGACGTTCGGCGGCGTTGCCGCCCAGGCGCAATGGGTAAACTGCTCAGGCAACGCAGTAGCTAACGACTGCCTCGGCTATAATACGCTTCCCGCCAGCTCAGGCAGCGACAACTCGGTCTTTGGCAACTTTTCGATGCATGGCAACAGCACTGGCACCTATAACTCGGCCCTCGGCAACTATGCGCTTGACAGCAATACCACCGGTTCCGATAACACGGCCGTCGGCTCCTCCTCGCTTCTTAGCAACACCAGCGGCTATGGCAACACGGCCGCCGGCCTCAGCACGCTATATAGCAACACCAGCGGTGACTACAACACGGCCATGGGCTTCGACGCGCTTTATGACGAAGACGGCGTCGGCTACGACACGGCCGTCGGCTATGGGGCGCTTTTCCAGACCACCACCGGCGAGGACAACGTGGCTATCGGATATTCGGCGGGGTATGATAACAGCACCGGCAGTGAAAACACCTTCATCGGATTTACTGCCGGGCAAAACAGCACCACCGGCAGTTACAACGTCGATATCAACAATCCGGGATCCTCCAGCGATAGTGGCGTCATCCGCATCGGAGGCAGCAACCAGACCTCCTTCTATGCGGCTGGAATAGGGCAGAACATTTCAGGCTCCCAGGTCCTCTACGACCTCACTACAGGTCAGGTGGGCATCCAATCTTCCTCGATCCGCTTCAAGAAGGACGTTCGGAATATGGACGACGCCAGCGGCTCGATCTATCGGCTACGCCCGGTCACCTATCGCTATAAGAAGCCATACGCCGATGGCTCCGATCCAGTCGAGTATGGTCTGATTGCCGAAGAGGTCGACAAGGTTTATCCCGACCTCGTGGCTCGCAATGCCGACGGCACGATCGAAACCGTGGAGTATTAAAAATTGACGCCCATGATGCTTAACGAATTGCAGAAGGAGCACCGGCTCCTGGAAGAGCAACAGGCAAAGATTGAGCAGTTGGAAAAGCAGTTAGCGGCATTGCCCGTGCTGGAGCGGCGGCTGACGGCGTTGGAAGCGGTGCAACCCTCATCCGCAAGGCTGGAAGCTCGGTTGGCAACGAAATAAAAACTTGGCCGCTGCATTCTTTCACTTCATCATCTGATTTTTTGGATGGGTGGCCAAGCGTTAACCCGCATTTCTCACCAAAAGTTAGCAAAGGGCCGCTGTTTTCATGGCAAAACTACGTTAACCAGGCGTAGCTAAATGCCTTGAAAAGGAGCGGCCTTTGCTGCTCTGAGTCTCATTTTTCGCTGCGCATGGAAACCGAGTTCACGGCATTTCTGGTTGATATGATCAGAAAATAATCGACCACAACCGTTAA
>Ga0210385_10002098_pt1 | contig 12059 bp, 12 predicted proteins | sample IncBWH26OmetaG_FD_160107 | JGI IMG/M metagenome (GOLD analysis project Ga0210385, IMG submission 160107) | Forest soil microbial communities from Barre Woods Harvard Forest LTER site, Petersham, Massachusetts, United States - Inc-BW-H-26-O ... | reverse complement strand
CGGCGTGTGCGTGGCGGTATGGCTCTACTGGCCCAAAAAGTAGTGACCGTCTCAAGCTTGGCGGCGGGCGGCGCGCATGCCGGCGAGGGTTAGCCGCAGCGTCACAATGGCGCAGTAGGGCCCCAAGGCGACGATCCAGAAGGCCTGCTGGCCATGGCCCAGGCCGCGAAAAAAGTGATCCATCAGATCCCGCGTATTGCCACCGGCATAGGGCCCGAAAACCCGCGTCCCGAGCAGCCAGATCAACGGCGGCAGCAGCAGCACGCCCACCGTCAGGGCGATCAGGATCCACAGGGACTCGCGGCGCAGCGTGGCAATATTCAGCGACATCTTGTAGGCATAATAGCGCCGCAATGAAAAAAGTCAGAGTGGCGGTCATCGGAGTGGGCTACCTCGGGCGCTTCCACGCCCAGAAATATGCCCAACTCGAAGAATGTGAACTGGTCGCTGTTGTCGACGGCCGACCCGAGGCCCGCGCCGCCGTGGCCGCGGAGGTCGCCGCCCCGGGACTGGGCGATCACCGCGAACTGCTGGGCAAGGTCGATGCCGTCAGCATCGTCACGCCGACCGCGGCGCATTTTCCGATCGCCCGCGAATTCCTCGAGGCGGGCGCCCATGTGCTGGTGGAAAAGCCCATCACGGAGACGCCCGAACAGGCCCGTGAGCTCATTCGCCTTGCGGCCAAGGCGCGCCGCATTCTGCAGGTCGGACATCTCGAGCGCTTCAACTCGGCCATCCTGGGCGCGGAGGCCGACCTGCGCTCGCCGCGCTTCATCGAATGTCATCGGCTCGCGCCCTACAAGGAGCGCGGCACCGACGTGAGCGTGGTGCTCGATCTCATGATCCACGACATCGACATCGTGCAGACCCTGGTCGGTTCCCCGATCGAGTCCATCGATGCCATCGGTACCCCGGTATTCTCCGAGGATGTGGACATTGCCAATGCCCGGATCCGCTTCGCCAATGGTTGCGTCGCCAATGCCACGGCGAGTCGAGTGAGCGTCAAGAGCGAGCGCAAGATGCGGGTGTTCTCCGATGAAGCCTATGTCTCGATGGATCTGCAGCAGAAGATCGTGACCGTCATCCGCAAGCGCCCCGGCGGCCCCGCGGTCGGCCAGCTGCCGGTCACCATCGATGAGCGCATTTTTGAAGCCGGCGATGCGCTCAAAGCCGAGATCCACTCCTTCCTGGCCTGCATTCTTGAGGGCAAGCCGCCGGTCGTCAGCGGCGAGGCGGGGCTGGCGGCCCTGGAAACCGCCATTCAGATTACCGCCCAGGTCCAGAAGAGCCGCCAGCGCCCGGCACCTTGAATTCCGGCCCCGCAGCGCCAGATAGCCGGCATGGATACCCAAATTCTGCACCTCGGAACGAGGCCCCGGTCGCTGGAGCTGGACTTCATCGGTGACCTGGCCTGCCCCTGGTCCTTCATCGGCAAGCGTAATCTCGCCCGCGCGCTGGACAGTCTGTATGGGCAGACCCTGCAGGTGCAGCGCTGGCATGGGCTGCCCCTGGCGGGCGTGGCCGAGAGCCGCTGGCGCGAGCACCTGGCGACACGGCTTCCCGCCGGTGGGGATGTGGATGAGGTGCACCGCAAGCTGGAGAGCGCGGGGCGCGAGCTGGACATCGCCTTTCATTTCGATCGCATCACGACCCTGCCGGACACCCGTGAGGCGCATCGGCTGGTGCACCTGGCGGCCCACGACGGCCGACAGGGCGAACTGATCGATGCGATATTCCGGGCCTTCTTCGAGAGCGCCCGCGACATCAGCAACCCGCTGGTGCTGGTGCAGCTGGCCTCGGAGTCCGGCGTGGATGAGTCGGTGCGAGCCGCCTTCACCGCAGGCCCGCAGGGCCGCGATGAGGTGCTGTCCGAGGAGCGTCGGCTGCGGGGCCTGGGCGTCGAGGGCGTGCCCAATCTGCTGTTGAACAGCCGCGTGCTGGTGCCCGGTGCGGCCGATGTGGCGACCTATATCCAGGCGCTCGACCAGGCCCTGTTCACCGAAAGCGCAGCCCAGGAACGCCCGCGCCTGCTCCATTGATGTGCGAAAATGGGGGATGCTTGATTCAGGGTTATTGGCGGACCTGCGCGCCGTCGTCGGCGAGTCCGGCCTGTTGACGGGCGGTGCGGTCCACGAGCGCGCCGATGTGAATGGCCATGTGCCGCGCGCCTCGGCGCTGGTGCGGCCCGCGTCCACCGAGGAGGTCTCGGCGGTGCTGCGTCTGTGTCATGCGCGTCGGCAGAGTGTCGTCACGCATGGCGGACGTTCGGGCCTCGTCGAAGGCACCGCGACCGAACCGCATGAGCTGATCCTCTCCACCGAGCGCATGAACGCCATCGAGCGCGTCGATGTCACCGGGCGGACCATGCGCGTGCAGTCGGGCGCGATCCTGCAGCGCGTTCAGGAGGAGGCCGAGCGCCACGATCTGATGTTCGCCCTGGACCTGGGGGGGCGGGGCACCTGTACCATCGGCGGCAACATCTCAACCAACGCCGGCGGCGTGCGGGTCCTGCGCTACGGCATGATGCGCGCGCTGGTCCTCGGGATCGAGGCGGTACTGGCCGATGGCACGGTCCTGAAGTCGTTGAACCGGATGATCAAGAACAATGCCGGCTACGACCTCAAGCAACTCTTCATCGGCTCCGAGGGTACCCTGGGGGTCGTCACGCGCGCGGATCTGCGGCTGTTTCCACGGCCACGCAGCACCAACACGGCGCTGGTCGCCTGCCGGGATTTCGACGCACTGGTGAGCCTGCTGGGCATGCTCGATGCCAGTCTCGGCGGCCAGTTGAGCGCCTTCGAGGCCATGTGGCCGGATTTTTACGCGGCCACGACGACCTCCTTCGGACACCACAAGGCGCTGCTGCCCGAAGGCCATGGCATCTACGGGCTGGTGGAGGCATCCGGAGCGGATATCGAAGGCGATGCGGTGAGATTCGAGGAGGCACTCGGGGAGGCCCTGGAGGCGGGCGTGGTGCTCGATGCCGTCATCGCCAAATCCGAGGCCGAGCGCGCCGAGATCTGGGCGCCCCGCGATGACCCCTGGCTCATCACCCAGCATTATGGGGCCACGCTGAACTTCGATGTCAGCATGGCGATCGAGGACATGGCCGGCTATCTCGCCAAGCTGCGGGCGGCCGTGGCGCAGAGGATACCGGCGGGCCGGGTCTTCGCCTTCGGCCACATTGCCGACGGCAACCTGCACGTGATCGTCGCGCCCGGTACCAGTGAACCCGCGGTGCTGCGGTTAGGGGAGGAGCTGGCCTATGAGCTGCTGCGGCCCATCGATGGCAGCATCTCGGCCGAGCACGGCATCGGCCTGGAGCGTCGGCACTTTCTGAACATATCGCGCACCGCGCAGGAGATCGAGGCGATGCGCACGCTGAAGCGGGCGCTGGATCCGCACGGCATTCTCAATCCCGGCAAAGTTTTCGCATGAGCCTGGCGCCGGCTCACCTTGCGAGCAAGGCGCGGCCCGTGACGGTGGGCGCCGTCCAGATGAGTTGCGGCTGGGACCGCGCCGCGAACATCGCGCGGGCCGAGGCTCTGGTGCGCGACGCGGCCGCCAAGGGCGCCCGCATCATCCTCATTCCGGAACTGTTTGAGACGCCGTACTTCTGCATCGAGCAGGACTCGCGGCACCTCGCGCTGGCTCAGCCGCTGGCGCAGAACACGGCCGTAAGGCACTTTCGAACCGTGGCCCGCGAGCTCGGCGTCGTGCTGCCGGTCAGTTTCTTCGAGCGCGACGGGCTCGCCTACTTCAACTCGATTGCGATCATCGATGCGGACGGCGCGGTGCTCGGCGTGTATCGCAAGGCGCATATTCCCAACGGACCGGGGTACCAGGAGAAGACTTACTTTTCACCCGGCGACAGCGGCTTCAAGGTGTGGAGCACCCGCCATGGCCGCATCGGCGTTGGCATCTGCTGGGATCAGTGGTTCCCGGAGACCGCGCGGATCATGGCCCTGATGGGCGCCGAACTGCTGTTCTTTCCGACCGCCATCGGCAGCGAGCCGCCGCCGGCGGTGGCGCTGAACTCGCGCGATCACTGGCAGCGCACTCAGCAGGGTCATGCCGCCGCCAATCTCATGCCGCTGATCGCCGCCAATCGCTATGGCCTGGAGCGCTCACTGCAGAATCCGGATGGCTTGTATATCCGCTTCTACGGCTCCTCGTTCATCGCGGATGGGACCGGCGCCAAGGTGAGCGAGGCCCCCGAGCAGGGGGATGCGGTGCTGGTCGCCACGTTCGATCTGGAGGCGCTCGCCGCGCAGCGCGACAACTGGTACGTGTTTCGCGATCGGCGACCGGACCTGTACGGCGCGCTGCTGCATCTGGGCACGCAGGGCTGACTTCAGGCGGGTCTGCGGCGTTGCCGCGCTCTTCCCGTGAGGTGTCGGGCGATGGCGCGCAGTCCCACGGTTGCGGCGCGCAGCTCCGCGTCCGAGAGCGCGCGAATGCAGCGATCCAGGGTCCCGGAGGCGCGACCCACCGTGGAGCGCACCAACTGACCTCCGGCGTGCGTGATGCGCAGCTGCACCGAGCGGCCATCGCCCAGGTCGCGGCGGCGGCTGATCCAGCCCCGATCATCGAGTGACTTCAGCACCTGGCTCATCGCCGGCCGATTCATGCCCAGCTGCTGCGCCAGTGCCGATGCACCGATACCCGGCGTTGCCGCGATGGCCGCGAGCACCCGGTGACTGGTGATCGGCGCGCCGGTGGCGCGCTCGAGTGCGCGATAGCGTTCGCGCATCTGATCGATGACCGCACGCATCGCGAGCAGCGCTTCGCGCCGCTGACGGTCGCGTTGTAGGACGTTTCCGACAGACATCTGCCGAATGTCTCGCGTCACTGACGATATTTGCAGCATAGCAAAGATTGCGTGGCGTGAAATGATCACACCAACGCCAAGCCAAGGACCGGATGGAATCAATCATGGGCGAAAGCGCGTCAATAGAGGCGGAGCACGTGGTCCGGCGTGGTATCTCACCGCCGTTGAACCGCATCGCCGATCACTGCGCGGTGTTCCTGGATTTCGACGGCACGCTGATGAATTTCGAGCGCCGCCCGGATGAGGTGTCGGTCGATGGCTGCCTGCTGTATCTGCTCGATGACCTGTACGTCGCGACCGCCGGCGCGACCGCGCTGATCAGCGGGCGCAGCATCGAGGACCTGGATTCGATGCTGGCGCCGCTGCACCTGCCGATCGCGGGCATTCATGGCGCGCAACGACGCCGCGCGGATGGTTCGATCGAAAAATGCACGATTCCCGCGACCGTCGTATGGCAGACCCGGATGTCACTGCGCATGCGGCTGCGTCGCTATGAGGGACTGTTCGTGGAGGACAAGGGCTCGGCATTCGCGGTGCATTACCGTGGCGCCGTGTCGCTGTCGCTGCCGCGTCTGCGCGCCGATATTGAGGAGCTGGCGGCGGCTTCGCGCGGAATCTTCGAGGTGATGGAGGGCGCCGAAGTATTCGAATTGCGGCCGCGTTCCTGCGACAAGGGCAACGCGCTCGAGAGTTTCATGAGGGAAGCGCCGTTCGAGGGCCGCTTTCCGATCTTCATCGGCGACGATCAGACTGATCGGGCCGGCTTCGAGGCGGTGTCACGTGCCAATGGCATGGCGATCGCCGTGGGGCCGCGGGTTAGCGCGCCGTGGTGGCTGGCGGATCCCGCGGCGGTGCGCGCCTGGCTGCGCGCCTGTCTGGGACTGGGTAGTTGAGCGAGCAGCCGGACCTGAATCTCGCGGTCATTGGCAACTGCCAGATCGCCGCGCTCATCGACAACAGCGGCAGCATCGTCTGGGGCTGCCTGCCGAGGCTGGATGGCGATCCGGTGTTCAGCGCACTGCTCAGTCCGGTCGGTGATCCCGGGCGGGGCGCGTTCTCGATCACCATGGAAGGGACGCAGCAGATCCGCCAGCACTACCTGCGCAACACCGCCGTGGTCGAGACGATCCATGAAGGTCAGCAGGCGACGGTGCGCGTGACGGATTTCTGTCCGCGCTATCGACGCCGTGGCCGCATGCACCGGCCGGCGATGATCATCCGCATCGTGGAGCCCGTCCTCGGGCGGCCGGTGATCTGCGTGCGGCTGCGGCCCACGGGTGGCTATGGCGCCGACACACCGCGGGTCAGCTTCAGCAGCCATTCAATGCGCTTCGTCGCCGAGGATCTGACCTATCGGATGACGACGGACGGATCGCTGACCGCGATCCACGAAGTGCGACCGTTCGTGCTCGCCGGACCGATCAGCTTCATCATCGGGGAAGACGAGCCCATCGAGGACTCCCCGACGACCTTCGGCCGCTCGCTGCTGGAGCGCACGCGACTGTATTGGGAGGCCTGGGTGCGCGGGCTCGCGATCCCCGCCGACTACCAGGAGGCGGTGATCCGCGCCGCCATCACCCTGAAACTGTGCACGTTCGAGGATACCGGTGCGGTGCTCGCCGCCCTGACGACCTCGATTCCGGAAGCCCCGGCAAGCCTTCGCAACTGGGATTACCGCTTCTGCTGGCTGCGCGACAGCTACTTCACGGTGCATGCGCTCAATCGGCTCGGGGCCACCCAGACCATGGAGGAGTACCTGCGCTTCCTTCACAACACGCACGTGCGCGCACCGGCGAGTGAACTGCAGCCCATCTACGGTATCAGCGGCGAGGCGCAGTTGCCGGAGATCAGCGCGCCGGCGTTGCAGGGCTATCGCGGCATGGGTCCGGTACGCATCGGCAATCAGGCGTTCGCGCAGCGACAGTACGACATATACGGGGCGATCATCCTGGCGGCGGCGCAGCTGTTCTATGACGAGCGACTGCCCCGCTCCGACCACCAGCGTCTGTTCTCGGGCCTGGAGCGACTGGGCGAGCACGCGGTGAAGTCCTTCGGGACCGCCGATGCCGGACCCTGGGAGCTGCGCGGCAGCGAATTCGTCCACACCTTCTCGGCGGTCATGAGCTGGGCGGGGTGCAATCGCCTGGCCGAGGTCGCGGCCCGCATCGGCAACGATGAGGCACAGGCGCGCTGGCGCAGGCACGCCGATGCCATGCATGCGCGCGTGCTCGAGGAGGCCTGGAATGCCGAACTCGGTGCGTTCGTCGCGACCTTCGGCGGCGACACGCTCGATGCGAGTTCGCTGCTGCTCGCCGAACTGCGGTTCCTGCCGGCAACCGATGAGCGCTTCATCGGCACCGTGACTGCGATCGGCAAACGACTGCGCCACGGCGAGCTGTTGTTCCGCTATCGCAATGCGGACGATTTCGGCGTGCCCACGACCACTTTCACCGTATGCGCATTCTGGTACGTGAACGCCCTGGCCGCGGTGGGTCGGCTGGCGGAGGCGCGTGAGCAGTTCGGGAAGCTGCTCGGCCGCCGCAACGCCCTGGGTCTGCTCTCCGAGGATCTCGATCCGGTGACGGGTGAGCTGTGGGGCAACTTCCCGCAAACCTACAGCATGGTCGGCATCATCATCAGCGCCCTGCGTCTGAGTCGCTCGTGGGAGGAGCTCGTATGACCCGCGTAGTCGCCATATCGAACCGTGTCAGTGTGCCGCGCAAGGGCAGCGCTCCGGGAGGCCTCGCGGTCGGCGTACTCGCCGCGATGCGTGCCCACGGCGGCCTGTGGATCGGCTGGTCGGGCCAGGTGGCCGAGGCGCAGGTGGGCCCCGTTGAGGTCCTGCGCCGCGACCGTCTGTCATTCGCCACCTTCGATCTCACCAAGCCCGAGTACGATGACTTCTATCTCGGATTCAGCAATGGCGCGCTGTGGCCGCTGTTTCATCATTTCCTGCAGGCGTTCCATTATTCACAGGAGCAGTACGCCACCTACCTCAAGGTGAACGAGCGCTTCGCCGAGCACACGGTGCCGCAGCTGCGGCCCGACGATCTGATCTGGGTGCACGATTACCACCTGATCCCGCTGGCGAGCCGGCTGCGCGCCCTGGGTGTGGCCCAGCCGATCGGGTTTTTCCTGCACATTCCGTTTCCGGGGTACGACGCCTTCCGGGCGCTGCCGGTGCATCGCGAGCTGCTCGAATCGCTGCTGGCGTACGATCTGGTCGGCTTCCAGACCCGGGATGACCTGGCGGGCTTTCGCGCGTCGATCGCGGAAGTCTTCGGCAAGCAGGCGGTGCTGGGCGATGGCTGGGTGCGCGTCGGAACGCGGTTCGTCAAAGCGCAGGTGATTCCGATCGGCGTGGACGTTGCCGAAATCCAGAACAGTTCCGCCGCGGCCGTCGCGACCGAGTCCTACCGGCGCATCGTCGCGGGCCTCCTCGGCCGCCGGCTCATCATCGGCGTCGACCGGCTGGACTACAGCAAGGGCCTGGTCGAGCGATTCCAGGCGTATGAGAAATTCCTGGCCACCTATCCCGACAACCACAACGATGTGACCTTCGTGCAGATCGCGCCGCTGTCGCGCAGCGATGTGGCGGAGTACGAGATCATCCGCCACGCACTCGAGCAGGCCTCCGGCCGCACCAATGGCCGCTTCGCGGACCCCGACTGGACGCCGGTGCGCTATTTGAACAAGAACGTGCCGCACGCGACCCTGATGGGGTATATGCGCGCCGCGAAAGTCGCGCTGGTGACCCCGCTGCGCGACGGCATGAATCTGGTCGCCAAGGAATTCGTGGCGGCGCAGGACCCGGCCGATCCTGGGGTGCTGGTGCTTTCAACCCTTGCCGGGGCCGCGCGGGAATTGACGACGGCGCTCATGGTCAATCCCTACGATGTGACCGGCGTGGCCGAGGCGCTGCAGGCTGCGCTGTGGATGCCGCTGCCGCAACGCCGCGAGCGCTATGAAGCCATGATGAGCGTCATCCGCAACAATGACATCCATGCCTGGATCGAGCACTTCCTCGAGGCGCTTCAGGCGCCGAAAATCGCGGTGCCCAAAGAGGCGACGATGATGGCCGCGATGCCGGCCAGCTGCGCGGTCGTGGGCAATTCACGCAGCAGCATCAATCCCATGAGCGTGCCGAACGCCGGCTCCAGGCTCGTGAAGGTGCCGTAGACGCGGGTCGGCATGCCGGTGAGCGCGATCATTTCCAGCGAATACGGCAGGGCGCTCGAAAACACCGCCATCACCAGCGCGGCGTAGGCCACATGGGCCGTGATTACGAATGTGCCGGGCTGCAGCGCCGCCACCGGCAGCATCAGCACCGCGGCCAGGGCCATGGCCGGGGCGATGATGCCCACACCCTGGCTGATGCCGATGCGGCGCGCGAGCAGGCTGTAGGCGGCCCACAGGCACGCCGCCAGCAGCGCGAAGCACACACCCACCCCATCCAGCGGTGGCGCGCCGTGATGAAAGGCGGACGAAATCGGCAGCAGCAGTGCCAGACCCGCGATGGCGAGCGCCACCCATAACAGATCGATGCGTCGGTGCGAGAAGCCGATGGCGAGTCCCAACGGCCCGATGAACTCAAGCGCCACCGCGATTCCCAGCGGGATGCGCTGGAGCGCGAAATAGAAGGAGAGGTTCATGCCGCCGAGCACCATGCTGTAGAGCAGCAGCAGCGGCCACTGGCCGGGCGCGATGCGCATCTTCCAGGGCTTCAGCACCGGGACCAGCAGCAGGGCGCCCAAGCCCAGGCGTACGAACGTCGTACGCTCCACGCCCAGCACCGGGAACAGCTGTTTGGAAAAGGCGGCGCCGAACTGCACCGATATGATGGTCACGAGCAGCGCGGCGAAGGGCAGAACCCGCCCCAACCGCCTGCCGGGCGCGGCGGTCTCAGTGTGCATGGCTGCATAGCCTGCCCTACCGTTATACAATTTGGAATCGAAGACGGAATTCATCCGCAACGGGGGAGCTCAATGCGCATTTCGAACCAGCTTCGCATCGGTGGCGCGGCGTCGGCCGTGCTGATGATTGTGGGCGCCCGGGTGGTGGCGCTTGCCGATGACAAACCCGCGGGCGAGATGTGGCAGCAGACCATCAGCATGGAAATGGCGGGCATGAACATGCCGCCACGGACCCTGCAGGTGTGTGTGCCGCACGGCAAGGCCGATGAGGCGCTCTCCACGCCGCACGGACCCGGCATGGGCGACAACTGCAGCGTTCAGGACGCCAAGCGTGACGGCAACAAGTTCAGCGCGAAGTTCATCTGCACGGGCAAACAGGCCATGGAGGGCACCGTCGAGTCGATCGTCGAGGGCGATCATGCCAAGACCACCATGACCATGGCGATGAACGGCCAGACGATGACCATGCATACGCAGTCGCAGAAGCTGGGCACGGCGTGCACACCACCGGCCCGGCCCGGCGCCAAGTAACCCAAGAAAATCAAGCGCTTTGCCGCAGCGCCACAAGTGCGCCGCGCAGCGGCCGGCGCAGATGGCATAAACTCCCACTCCTTCATTCGAAAGGTGGTTAGCCATGTCCGGGACCGAAACGAGCGTTTCGCAGCAGGATCTGCTGCGGCTGTACGAGCAGATGCTGCTGATCCGGCGCACCGAAGAGCGCCTGCGCGATGAGAACAAGGCGGGCAACCTGCCGGGTGCCGTGCACCTTTATATAGGCGAGGAGGCGATCGCCACGGGCGTGTGCGCGAATCTGCGCGCCACCGACATGATCACCAGCACCCACCGCGGCCATGGCCACTACCTCGCCAAGGGCGGCGACCTGAACGCGATGCTGGCGGAGATCTGGGCGAAGAGCACCGGCATCTGCAAGGGGATGGGCGGCTCCATGCACGTCGCCGATTTCTCCAAGGGCATTCTCGGCGCCAACGGCATCGTCGGCGCGGGCTTCGCGATCGCCGCGGGCGCCGCTTACTCCGCGATGCTCGCCGGAGAAGGCAGGATCGTCGTCGACTTCTTCGGCGATGGCTCCGCCAACCAGGGCACCCTGATGGAGTGTCTGAACATCGCAGCGCTGTGGCAGCTGCCGCTGGTGTTCGTCTGTGAGAACAATACCTTCAGCGAGTTCAGCCCCGCCAAGACCGTGACCGCCGGCGTCATCGCCGATCGGGCCCGGGCCTTTGCCATCCCCACCGAGGTGATCGATGGCAACGATGTCACGGCGGTGTGGAAGGCGGCCAAGACGGCGGTGGAGCGCGCGCGCAGCGGCGGCGGCCCGAGCTTCATCGAGGCGCACACCTACCGCATCCAGGGGCACCTCGAGGCCGAGGACCTGTTTCTGGGCGGCCAGCGCTACCGCACGCCCGAGGAAATCGAGAGCTGGAAGACCAAGGGACCGATCGAAGTCACGCGCAAGCAGCTTGCGGCCGGCGGTCCCGCTGTCGTCGCACAGCTGGAAGAAATCGAGAAGCGAGTGATGGCCAAGGTGGACGCAGCGGTGCGCTTCGCCGTGGACAGTCCGCCGGCGGATCCGGAGCTGGCCTTCACACTCATGTTCGACGGACAAAGACCGTAGGGAGCAGACCATGGCCAAGAAACGCTATATCCAGGCAATCAATGAAGCGCTGTTCGAAGAAATGGAGCGCGACCCTAAGGTGATCCTGTTCGGCGAGGACGTGGAACTCGCGATCATGGGCGACTGTCGCGGCCTGACCGAGCGCTTCGGGCGCAACCGCATCCGCAATACCCCCATCTGCGAGCAGACCCTGACCGGCATGGCGGTCGGTGCCGCGGCGGCGGGACACCGCGTCATCCTGCATCTGATGTTCTCGAACTTCGTCTACACCGGCATGGACGCGATCGGCAACCAGATGGCGAAGATGCGCCTGATGTCCGGCGGCCAGGCGAAGCTGCCGATCACCGTCATCGCCAGCTACGGTGGCGGCGGCTCCAATGCCGCCCAGCACTCCGACACCGCCTATCCGCCGCTGCTGAACCTCGGAGGCATCAATGTACTGACCCCGGCCACCCCGGGCGATGCCAAGGGCCTGCTGAAGACGGCCATTCGCGGCAACAATCCGAGCTTCTTCATGGAGGCGGGCGGCCGCGGCGGCGAGCAGGGCGAAGTGCCCGAAGGCGAGCACCTGGTGCCATTCGGCAAAGCGACCATCGCCCGCGCCGGCAAGGATCTGACCCTGGTCGCCATCGGTTCGATGCTCAAGCCGGCTCTGCAGGCCGCGAAGGAGTTGGCGGCTGCG
>Ga0210385_10002095_pt1 | contig 12064 bp, 10 predicted proteins | sample IncBWH26OmetaG_FD_160107 | JGI IMG/M metagenome (GOLD analysis project Ga0210385, IMG submission 160107) | Forest soil microbial communities from Barre Woods Harvard Forest LTER site, Petersham, Massachusetts, United States - Inc-BW-H-26-O ... | reverse complement strand
GTCGAGTCGCCGGCGATGCCGGTCGTGGAGATGGAGGGGGCCCCGCGCATCATGCTCGCCTCCAACAATTACCTTGGGCTGACCGGCGACGAGCGGGTCATGCAGGGAGCGCGCGACGCGCTCGCCCGCTATGGCACCGGCCTGACCGGCTCGCGCCTGCTGAACGGCACCACGCCGCTACACCTCGAACTCGAGCGTGAGCTTGCCGAGTGGATGGAGACTGACGACGCGATCGTCTTCACTACGGGCCATCAGGCAAACGTCGGCACGCTCGGCACGCTGCTCGACGCAAAGGACACCGTGATCGTGGACTCAGCCGATCATGCGTCGATTCTCGACGGCGTACTGCTCTCCAAGGCGAAGATGCGGCCCTTCAGGCACAACCGCATGGACAAGCTCGAGCGCGCGCTGCAGCGCGCCGAGGGCGACGGCGGTGGCGTGCTCGTCGTGGTGGACGGAGTCTTCTCGATGGAGGGCGACGTGGCGCCGCTCGTGGACATCGTCGAGCTGTGCAAGCGCTATGGCGCACGTCTGATGGTCGACGAGGCCCATGGCGCCGGCGTGCTCGGGGCGCGCGGCGCGGGCGTATCGGAGCTGCTCGGGATCGAGCGCGACGTTGACCTGCGCATGGGTACCTTCTCCAAGTCGCTCGCGGCCTGTGGAGGCTTCCTCGCCGGCCCAGCGGAGGTGATCGACTACCTGCGCATCTCGAGTCGCGCCTTCCTGTTCACGGCCTCAGCTGTTCCGGCCGCGCTGGGGGCCGCGCTCTCGGCCCTGCGCATCATTCGCTCCGAGGAGGGACCCGCACTGCTCACCGAGGTACTCGCCAACGCTCGCTATCTCGCCGACGGACTGAACGAGATCGGCTACCGCACCCTGCAGGGAGAGCCGGTTCGCAGTGGACCCGAGCCAGACAGCCCCACGCACAGCATCGTCACACCGATCGTGCCGGTGCTCGTCGGCGATGACTGGATGGCCGCCTTGCTCTGGCGCGCGCTCTATGACAAGGGTGTGTTCACCAACTGCGCGCTACACCCGGCCGTCCCGCCCGGCGGCGCGCTGCTGCGCACGAGCGTCATGGCAACCCATGATCGGCCAACACTCGAGCGAGCGTTGGAAGTCTTCGCCTCGGTCAAGCACGAGTTCGAGTCCGAGCACGGCCCGCTGCCCGGACCGATCGAGGCCTGAGACGAGCGCTTCGACTAGCCGGGACAGCGAAGCAGTTAGATCGCGTCGCGCTTCTTCACAAGAAGAAACATCTTCAGAAAAAGCCCGCTTCTAGCGAACGTTCTTAGAGAACACGGTTGACCCAGAGCGCCTCGCTGGCTAGCTTCTCAGAACGCAAAGCACGACCGTCCGAGGCCCGCCTGCAAGTCAGCGGTAGAGGGGTCCCGAGGACTTTCGCGACATGCTCGCGAGGGAAGCAGCGGACGATCGTGTGGCGCGCTACTCGTCAACCAGCCAAGCTTGTTGCACGCCCCGGGGGCACCCGCGGCGGCGACGGGGAGTGAGCACACATGAACGCAACCGCGACCATTGCCCCTGCAGGCCCTCAGCACATGCGCGCCCTCGAACGCGCCAATCAGGTGCGCCTTGCCCGCGCTGAACTCAAGCGCCGCGTTGCCAGCGGCGAGATAGGCGTCGCCGAGGTGATCCTCGAGTGCCCGTGGGAGGCTGACAGCATGGCCGTCTCAGACCTGCTGATGAGCCAGCGTCGCTGGGGCCACACACGCTGCCGCAAGTTCCTCGCCCAGATCCCGATGTCCGAGCAGAAGACCGTCGGCTCGATGACCGAACGACAACGTCGTACGCTCGCGGCGATGCTCACCTCCAGCGGCTCGGTGACGATGGATAGCCGCTGGCTGGCGACTGGAGCCCCTCAGCTTGGCGCAGCTACGGACAGCCGGATGAGAGCTTGACCTGCCACCAGCCGGCGAGCATCCCGATCAAGCCAAGACGCGGACGCACCTCCCAGACACCACAATGCCCGTCGCCGAGATCGGCCACAGGCACACGCGCGAACTTGTAGCGCCCGGGTTCAAGCTTCATCTGCTGGAGCAGCGCCCGCGAGCGCAGCTCCAGCGCTGTGCGCTCGGCGACCTGGCAACGCACCTCGCCCACGCGCAACACGAGCCGGTCGCGCACACGCTCCAGCTCGGCCAAGTTCAACAGGCGTGGCCCGCTGAACGCCTCCCCGTCCTCATCGCGCGGAGAGATGTGTGGGAACGTTTCCGCTACGAGGCCTGAAAGCTCGCGCTCGAGCTTTGCGACCTGCGTCCTGAGCGCCTCGCGCGCAGCCTGCTCGTCGGGCTCCCGACCGTGCTTGCCGAAGGAGCCCTCGCTCTTACGCTCTGTGACAGCGCCGAAGACGAGATCGGTGTCGATGTGGTCGACCGTGAGCTGCTCGGATTGCATCTCCCTACTCCTCCCATGGAAACGACTTCACCGATGTTAGCTGGCCGGCACCTCGCGGTAAAGGCTCTTGGCGCCCATGCCTGTCAGTGCCGGTCAGAAACCGTTGTTCGTCCCGTTGGTCAGCGATCCACATTACTCAACGCCGAGCGGCACGCCCACAGCGTCTCTTCGGCGTGCAGCGCAGGGACACCGGCGACCTGCACGGCAAATAGGGACAGCCGGCGCGTCTGCGAACTCGGCTCGTGACCTGGGGCGAGCTGCCCGAAAAGTATTGCCAGCGGACTGTCCGCGTCGGCTACGACGAGTCTGCCGCCGCCCAGGCTCGGTCCTTCCTGGCCTCGGCCGAGGTGCTCCTCGGCGCGGGTCACGCGAATGCCGAGCGGCCCGTTGACAGTGTCGGCGTCCAGCGCCCACACCGGCACGGCGGTATCGATCAGGCCGATCGTGAGGATATCTGCGAGCAGGCCCTCGGAGAGAAAACCGCCTTCGAGCATTCGCTCGAGCACCGCCGCCTCGATCGGCGTCCTGGTCACGTCCGGGTCGAGACCGATGTGGCGGAAGAAGACCCTGTAGGCAGCAGGAATCGGCTCTTGACGGACGTTCACCGCGCGCGCTCCGCGCCAGCGGTTGGACAGTTCGCGCAAACGTGCCAACACTGCGGGCGGCGAACTTCCGGTGAGCGATCTGCGCGGGGCGAGTTCGATCGTCGTGCACATCAGTCCGAGTCCGGGCAACTCCTGCTGTACCTCGCGTTCGCACCAGCCGCGGACGGGCTCGTCGCTCATGTCTGCCCAGGTCTCCAACCGCGGGCGCGCGAGGCTGCCACCAGTTCGCTCACACGCGCGCGCAACGTGGCGAGCGACGGCGTGCTCAGCAGCGCCGCGCTCTGCACCACACCGCCTGGATAGACGAACGTGATCTGTGGGCAGCTGACCATTGCGAAGAGCTCCCCGAGTCGTCCTTCCCCGTCTACGCCAACCGGCACCGTCAGGTGCTTTGCGCGCACCAAATGTGCGACCGAAGAGGCTCCTTCTTTGACGGCGACGGCGGCAAAGCTGACCTGCGGAAAGGCGGGTGCTAGCTGCTGCAGATCGTCAAGAACTCCGGGGCAGGAGCCAGCCTGGAAGAACAGCGCGAGAACCACCGGTCCCCGTTCGTAGAGCTCACAGATGTTGAGGATCCCCCGTCCACGCTCCGAGCACGCCGGTACTTTGCCGGCCGACCCATCGTTGGCGTGCGTCGCAACGTCCACTTCGCCGGCAGGCCCACCGACCGCGTAGGGGGCCGCAAACGGTGGGATACGGGCACCCGGATGGATGCTCGTGACGCCTTTGTGGGAGCTGAGCGCGACATGGATCGTGAAAGCGATCAACAGGATTGCGGCGAGAATCACCACAAAGAGGCCGTAGCGCGTGCCGGCGATCCCCCCCGGCGAGCCGCTGCCCGCCGTTGTCCTCGGCGGCAGCTCATCATCGGTCGGAGGTTCCGGCGAGCCGGTCCGGCTCATGGCGCGGTGAGCCCGCGCCGCCTCGCGCGCCGGCGGGGAGCGATCGCCTTGAGGGTGCCCAAGCCGTCCCGGATCCGCCCGCTCAATGGCTGCTCACTTTCGGCGAGCACCACTGCGGCAGGCAGCGCTATCAGCACGCCGAGTAGCGAAACCGAGAGGTCGACGAGCGTGACGAGTCCGAAGTCGCGCAGCATCGCGATGTCCGAGCAGACCAGCACGCCAAATCCCGCGATCGCGGTGACACCCGAGGCGGCGACGGCAGCGCCCGTATAGCGATAAGCCCGACGCAGCGCCTGCACCGTGGAATGTCCAGCCAAGCGCTCTTGGCGATGGCGCTCTGAGAGCAGCACGCTGAACTCGGTGGAGATCGCGATCACGAGCGCGCCGAGCGTAACCGACATCGGGTTGAGCGGGATACGCAGCGCGAACACGACAAGCGCCGACCAGCCCGTGGCGAGCACGATCGGAACGAGCGGCACCAGCGCGCGCCGACGGTCTCCCCTGAAGGCGACGAGCAGAATCAACGCAACTGCGGCGAGAGCTACGAGCAGCGTGACCACGCGCCGCCAGGGCGAGGCGATCTGCGCTCCTGCCTGAGCGGCCAGCACCGACAGGCCAACGAGTCGCGCGTTTACGCCCGCCGGTGGATGCAAACTCGATTGCATCTGTTCGATCACATGTTGTTGCTGCTGGAGCGACATCAAGCGAATGCCGAACGCGAGTGTCGCCACATGACGGTCGGGCGTGATGACGTCTTCGGAGAAATAGGGCGGCAGCGCGGCAAGCAGTGCGTTGACTCGCTTCTGGTTCAGTTTTGCTGTAGAGCCTTCCCCTTCGTGGAAGAGATCGGGCAACGAAAAGGCTGGGCACAGCTGAGCATGTCCACAGCCCCTGGCCGAGCTATAGCCAAAGCGCTTGAGGATCGTGCCCTCGTACGCGCTCATCCATTCGATCGTCGCGAGCTTGGTCAGCGAGCTGGAGCTGACCATCAGGTCGATCTCGCCACCGACCCCCGTCACACGCTCGAGTTCGTTCAGGTTGTGAAGCGAGGAGAGATTCTGCGGGGCGAGCTTGGAGATGTCGGTTTGTACTTGGGTTTGGGTGTCCAGACCCCAGCCAAGCGCGGCCAGCGCGAGACCGATCCCGAGCACGCGGCCCGGGTGGCGCACGGCACGGTCGAGCGCCAGGTTCGAGATGAAGCGACTGGCGGCGTTTTCGGTGAGGATCTCGCGCGCGCCCTGCCAGGCCGGGGTCACCATTCCAACAAGGACTCGTCCGCGCGCGCGGACGGAGAGCCGACTTTTCGACTCTCCCATACCCTCATCCACACCGGCAGAGCCCCTTCCCCAAACATGCCGGCCTCTACGACCGACAAGCATCAGAGCGGCCGATCCGGCGGTCAAAGCACAGAAAAACGCGATCGCGACACCGAGCACGAGCAACAGGCCGAAGCCACGCACCATCGGTACCGGCGAGAGCATCAGCACAAGCAGCCCGCCGATGCTCGCAAGCACTGCCGTGGCGATCGTGGGCACACCGTGAAGTGCGGCCCGACGAATCGCCTCGAGCGTGTCGCCCGCGCCGTCGACACGGGCCTCCTCGACGCGCGACTGGAACTGGATCGCGTAGTCGACGGACAGACCGACCAGCACCGGGAGTACAGCAACCGAGGCCATCGTCAGCGAAGCACCCGAGAGCGCGAGCGCGCCGAACGTGAGCGCCGTGGCAAGCAGCGCAATCGCGAGCGGCAACAAGCGCGGGCGTCCCTTGAAGATCAGACTGAGGACAAGCCCCATCACGAGCAGCACCGCGATCAACAGCAACTCGATCGAATGCGAGATCGAACTCGTGACGTCGCTGACGATCACGGGCTCGCCTGTGACCAGGTAGGTCTCGCCATTTTGCAGGTGCCATTGGCTCATCGCCACGGCCCGACGAATCAGGGCGATCGCATGCGAGCGCTGCGCTTCGGAGAGACCGGCCTTCAGACGGATCGAGACAAGCGCCGCTTCACGACTGGGGAAGAGGTAGGCAAAGCGTTGGTTGGGAGTACCCGATGGCTTGGTCGGATCGAACACCACCTTTGAGACGAATTCGTGATCGTCGAGGCTGGGAGCGCTGCTCAGGCCATAGCGGATCGAAAGCGCGCTGACTTCGGCGGCAAAGCCTGCCATCGTCGCCTTGCGTGCTTCGGTGCCAAGCGCCGTCGCCTCTTGCCCGTCCAGCCCGCTTGCGAGAGCCTTGCGGTAGATGGTGCTCTGCGCCCGCTTGGCTTGGGCTTCGGCCTGAGCGCTGCGCGAGACGAGCGCTTCGTCCACCCATACCGCCGCCTCGTTGAGGAACGTACCGGGGCCGAACACCACCTTGACCGCTTTGCTGCGCATCAGTTGCCCGCACGGGCCACCCACACCACCCTCCTGGGAGAGAGCGGCAGCCGGCAGGCTCGGCGACATACAGCCCTCCAACCCGACGAGCCTGTCGATGTCAGAGCTGAGCACGAGCTTACGCAGGTCTCCCTTGACGAGCACCTCGACCGGCTCTTCGCCGAAGTGCTTGTAGAAGCTCTGTGTGTTCTTGTAAGTAGCGCTGGAGTTCCCTACAAGTGTGTCTGTAGCGGCTGTCGGGCGTAGGCTGAGCGCAGCGATTGCACAGGCGATGCCGATCGCGGCGAACAGTCCCAACGTCAGCAATGGGCGCCGCGCCGCGCGCAGCGCCAATCCCGAGAACAGCCTCCCCATAGTCACGTTTGAAGGCTAGTCAATCGCGAAGCATCAACAAGCCACCAGGTGGACGGATCGTCGGCCCTGGCAAGGACGCACCGACCGCGGTGTGCTTGGCACATAAGGGAGGGAGGACGCAGCCAGGGACGACGAGGCGTCCACCTGGGCTACTCCATTCCCAGGGGACCCTGCGATTCGCCCGAGAGGAACTGACGGACGAAGGCGTTTTCGGAGTCGAACAGCTCTGCAGCGGGACCGGACTCGACGATCTGTCCGTGCCACAGCACGGAGATGTGCTCGGCCACTCTCCGGGCGGACATGATGTCGTGGGTTATTACGACATAGGTGCCGCCGTTCTCTTCGTGGACCTCTTTGATCAGTTCGCAAAGAAGCGCGGTGCGCACCGGGTCAAGTCCCGAGTCGGGCTCGTCGAACAGCACGATCTCCGGGTCGAGCACGAGCGAACGAGCGAAGCCAGCGCGCTTGCGCATGCCGCCGGAGAGCTCGTTGGGCATCTTCTCGCCGGCGTTGCCGAGCCCGACCTCGCGCATGCGCGAATTGACGATCTCGGCGATCTCCTCTTCGCCCTTCTCGGTGTGTTGGCGCAACGGAAAGGCGATGTTGTCGTAGAGGTTCATCGAGCCGAACAGGGCGCCATCCTGGAAGAGCACGCCAAACTTCTTGCGAATCTCGAACAGCTCGGCGTCAGGCAGGCTTGGGATCGATCGGCCTTGAACGATCACGTCGCCCTCGTCGGGATAAAGCAGGCCGACTATGTGCTTGATGCAGACCGACTTGCCGGTTCCCGAGGGACCAAGGATCATCGAGATCTTGCCCTCGGGCAAACCCATGTTCAACCCACGCAGCACATGATTCGAGCCGAAGGACTTGTGGACTCCGATGAACTCGATCGCGTCGGGCACGCCCGTGGGGCGATTGAGTCCCATCTGAAACTCGGACTCCTCGCTCTCGCCTGCCTGCCCCCCGCGATGGGGGGTCCCCAGCGATGAGGGGTCGTGCTCGTGCTCAATCGAGAGATCCTCGGCAACAGGAGGCTCGCCTACTCCTTGCAACAGGGGGTCTCCCTCGCCTGTGGGTGTCCCCTCCTCGGGCGCGGCCATCTCAACCTCCGATCGGGGCTTTCGGGTTGGCGCCCCAAAAGATCTGGGTGCCGAGCATTCCGATCAAGTGCACCAAGATTATGTTCAACACCATCGACTTGGCCGTGGCGGTACCTACGCCAACGGGCCCACCACTGGCGTTATAACCGTAGTAACAGCCCACGAGCACGATCGCGGTGGCCATGAACATGGCCTTGATCAGGCTGTAGAGGAAATCCGGTGGGTTCTGGAACTGCCAGAAGATCAGCAGGTAGCCGCCGGCGGAGACGGTGGCTACCTGCTGTACGACGGCGATATAGGAGGCGAGGAAGGCGGCGCCGACGCCGGCGAGGTACATGAACGGGAGCACGACCCAGGCGGCGAGCAGGCGCGTCGCGCAGAGGAAGGTCATTGAATTGATGCCCATGACCTCGAGCGCGTCGATCTCGTCGGAGATGCGCATCGCGCCGAGCTCGGCGACGATGCCGGTGCCGACCTTGGCGGCCATCATGTAGCCGAAGGCATAGGGGATGATCTCGCGCAAATCGCACCACGCCGTGAAAACTCCCGCGTAGGCAGGCGCACCCTGGGCCTCCAGGAAGTAGGCACCCTCGATGCCGCACTCCAAGCCGAGCACGAACATCAAGGCCCAGATGATCAGCGTCGAGGAGATGATCAGGATGCCCGACTGGCGCAGCGCCTCGCCGAAGAAATGAAAGACACGCAGACCCCAGACGTCGCGCACAACGTTGCCGGCGAAGCGACCGAACTCCCCTGTTGCCGCGAGCAGTTCGCGCGGTGTGACGAGAAGTTCGTTCATTACTTGATGACGAGGATGTTCGGGTGCGTCGCCAGCAGCAGCTGCGTGTAGGCGTAGTCGAACGCGAAGATCGCCAGGAACGTGACAACAACAGCCTGGTTGACGGCGCGGCCGACACCCTCGGCGCCGCCGGAGGCGGTCATGCCCTTGTAGCAACAGACGATCGCGATGATGGCTCCGAAGATGGTGGTCTTCAAAGCCGAGCCCCACAGGTCGGTCGTGGAAGCGTTGGCGAAAAGCGTGTCCCAAAAGGGACCGAGCGGCTGGCCGTTGACGAGCTCGGCGAGGATGCCGCCGAACAGGCCGAAAAGGATCGCGTAGACGTTGAACAGGCCCGTCACCAGCATCAGCGCCAGGAAGCGCGGGACCACCAGGTTCTTGACCGGGTCGACGCCAAGCACCTGCAGCGCGTCCAGCTCCTCGCGGATCTTGCGAGCGCCGAGGTCAGCCGTGATCGCCGTGCCGGCTACTCCGGCGAGCACGATCGCGGTCACGTTGGGGCCGATCTCGCGGATCGCGGCAAGCACGAAGATGCCGCCCAAGCGGTCCAGAGCACCGAAGATCGTGAGGAAGTTGGCAGCCTGCAAGCCGGGCGCGGCATAACAGATCGCAACCGTGGAGATCAGCAGCGGAAACCAGCAGAGGCGCAGCGCGAACAGGAACTGCGAGACGAACTCGCCGCCGTAGGGATAAGGCGGGCGCAGGGCAGAGGCAATCGTCCTGCCGGTCAGGATCATCATGTCCCCGATTTCCTCGAGCAGGCTCCTAGTAGGTAGGAAAGCCCGCTCGGCTGCACTGCGCACCATCTCAACCCCTCCTCGGGGGCCGCCGATATCCGCGCCCCCAACTGTACCGACCCGCGTCTCCAACTCTACGCGATCGGCAGGCCGAACGCCACCGGCACTAGAGGACGAACGCCATCGACCCCCCGTCGCAGGCGCCACCGGCAGCGCGGGAGAATGTAACCAACCGCTCTGCGCGAGCGCCACCGGCACTGATATCGTGGCGCTTGCTGTGAGGGTTGGAAAGCTGCTTAGCGGGGTATCGCTCGTCGTGTGCGGCGCGTTCCTTGCTGCTTTCACGAGTGGTTGCGGCAGCGCTCAACGCAACGCACGCGAAGTGGCACGCACCTACCCAGTGGAAATCCTCAGGGCACGCTTCCCTGCCAAGCAGGCGATCGCGCGCGACGAGCGCTTCACGTTGGTCGTGCGCAACGCCGGCGCGCGCACGATCCCCAATATCGCGGTGACGCTCGACTCGTTCTACTACACGAGCACCTATCCAAAACTGTCCGTGCGCAAGCGACCTGTTTGGATCGTGAACACAGGCCCAGGAAGGGTTGCCACCAGCCCACCGATACAAACAGAGGAAGTCAACCCGCCCGGCGGCGGCGAAACGGCCTTCGTCAACACCTGGGCCCTCGGAGCGCTTGCCCCGCACGCCAGTCGCTTCTTCATATGGCATGTGACGCCCGTCAAGGCGGGGGTACACACGGTTCACTACACCGTGGCGGCAGGACTCGATGGCAAGGCGCTCGCGCGTTTGGCCGGTGGCGGACTGGCCGCGGGCAGCTTGACCGCATCGATCGCCCCCACTCCCCCGCGCACGCACGTCAATCCGGAAACGGGCGAGATCGAACCGGGGCCACACCCAGCCTTTGTGAAGGAACAGCCCGCTTCCGAATAGTCATTCTGTTGTTGACATCGGCGCATGCGCCGATGTCCGGGACGGTGCATGCACCGTCCCGCGGAGGCGCGCATGCGCGCCTCCGTCTTTGGATGAAGACCGTGGCGCATGCGCCACGGTCCGGCCGGCACATGTGCCGGCCGGAGGGACGCACATGTGCGTCCCTCTCATACAGGCTCAGAAAAGGCTCTACAAACTGATTTGGACGAATGTCGAAAGATCGCAGGAGACCTTTCGCCACCTGAGCGATACTCCTGCGGGCGCCGGGGGCTACGATGCGATTCCGTCTTACGCCTAGGACAAACAGGAGGAGTAGAGCCCACCCATGCCAAAGAGCCGCCAGCAGAACGTGACAGCCGCGCAGTGGAGCGCCAACGGGAGCGCGCTCGGCTCGCTTGACCTGACGCTTCCCGGCAACCAGATCTTCGCCTCGAACGTGTTCAGCGTGGCGGTGCAGCGCCGCCGCCTGCCCAAGCACGTGTTCAAGGCGCTGCAGCGCACGCTCGAGCGCGGCGAGGCGCTCGACACGACGCTCGCAGATGCCGTTGCGCAAGCGATGAAGGAATGGGCGATGGAGAAGGGCGCCACTCACTACACCCACTGGTTCCAGCCGCTCACCGGCTCGACCGCTGAGAAGCACGATTCCTTCTACGGCCCCGCCGGCGACGGCACCGCAATCGCCGAGTTCTCCGGCAAGGAGCTGATCCAGGGTGAGCCCGACGCGTCAAGCTTCCCCACGGGCGGCATCCGCGCGACGTTCGAGGCGCGTGGCTACACCGCGTGGGACCCCACCTCCCCCGCGTTCATCCTCGAGAACCCCAACGGGGCGCTGCTGTGCATTCCGACAGCCTTCACCTCGTGGACGGGCGAGGCGCTCGATAACAAGATCCCACTGCTGCGCTCGATGGATGCGCTCTCCCGCGCCGCCGTCGGTGCGCTGGAGTTGCTCGGCATCGAGGACGCCGCACGCGTGTTCACCACGATCGGCTGCGAGCAGGAGTACTTCCTGATCGACGAGCAGTACTACTTCGAGCGCCCCGACCTGCTCACGACTGGGCGCACGCTGTTTGGCGCCAAGCCACCCAAGGGTCACGAGCTGGACGACCACTATTTCGGCTCGATCCCCGAGCGCATCCTCGCCTACATGCTCGAGTGCGAGGTGGAGCTGGCGAAGCTGGGTGTGCCGATCAAGACGCGCCACAACGAGGTCGCGCCCAACCAGTACGAGGTGGCGCCGATCTTCGAGAACTCCAATGTCGGCGCCGACCACCAGATGCTGACAATGCAGATTCTGCAGAACACAGCACGCCGGTATGGCCTGGTTTGTCTGCTGCACGAGAAGCCGTTCGCGGGCGTGAACGGGTCGGGCAAGCACAACAACTGGTCGATGGGCACCGACACCGGGCTGAACCTGCTCGATCCGGGCGACACGCCCGAGGCGAACCTCAAGTTCTTGTTCTTCTGCGCGGCGGTGATCCAGGCGGTCAACAAGCACCAGGCGCTGTTGCGCGCGTCGATCGCCAACGCCGGACAGGATCACAGGCTCGGAGCCAACGAGGCGCCGCCGGCGATCATCTCGATCTTCCTCGGCGCCGACCTGGAGAAGGTGTTCGCGGCGATCGAGTCGGGCAAGGCGCAAGCATCCAAGCCGGGCTCGTTCCTCGGCCTGGGCACGCCCGTGCTGCCGCCCCTGCCGCTGCACGGCGGCGACCGCAACCGCACCAGCCCGTTCGCGTTCACCGGCAACAAGTTCGAGTTCCGCGCGCTTGGCTCCAGCCAGTCGCCGGCACTGCCCAACACGGTCCTGAACACGATC
>Ga0210385_10002094_pt1 | contig 12067 bp, 11 predicted proteins | sample IncBWH26OmetaG_FD_160107 | JGI IMG/M metagenome (GOLD analysis project Ga0210385, IMG submission 160107) | Forest soil microbial communities from Barre Woods Harvard Forest LTER site, Petersham, Massachusetts, United States - Inc-BW-H-26-O ... | reverse complement strand
GTACACGAGCCGCCAGCCGAGCACCTCCGCCCACCAGCGGCTCAGCACCGCGACATCCCGGCAGTCGACCACGACCGAATACCAGCGGACGCTCATGGAGCGACGGTAGCCCACCTGTCCCGGGACCAATCGTGCGCCGCGGCACTGACGCATTGCGGTTCGTGGTGGACGACTGATTCCTTACTCCTTCTGCCGCAGCGATACACCGGTTCGCGCGCACACTGTGACGTGTGCGCCTGCCGGTATCTGGGCGCGTCAGCGGTGCGGCGCGCGGTGATCGAAAAGATCTTGGTCGATCCGGCTCATAGGGAGAGTTCGGGCAACTGAGTGAGAACTTCGAAGTAACCCGAGTTGGCGGCGTACCGCGAGACGATACTCGTTTTGTAGCGGGTCACCCCATGTCCGTGCGAACGATGCTCGGGAACGCCCGGCCGGATCTGGTTGATGGACCGTCGTACCAGTAAGAGCTAGTACAACGGCCCATCGACCAGGAAACCACGACCTGACTCACCGGGAACGAAAGCCACAAACCATGACAAATACCTGCCGAGGGCAGGCTCCTGGACCCCGCAGCACGCCATCGAACCAAATCGCAGGTCCCCGGGGACATGCCGCAAACACACCTTGTTCGGAGTGCTCACCGGGCTGCCCGGATGTAAAGGCCAGGTGGAACAGGACGAACGGACCGCTTCCTCGTCGCTGGCGCCCATCAAGCTAGCGGGGAAATCTGCCCATCTAGCTGGCGGGCTCGCGCTGCGACGCCGGGCCCGGCGGGATGGTCTTGAGCGGGATCGTGCTGAAGGCGAATTCCCGCAGGGCGGCGCTTTTGGCCCCGCCGGCGCCCCCGGAGCCGGCGGTGGCGTTCTCGGCCCGCTCGCCCGCGGTCGGCTCGATGGCCAGGATGGTGAGCTGACCGCCCGCCATATCGTGCTCGCGGGCCCAGCCGCGCAGCGCCTCGATGACGTCGGCGACGTGATGGGCGCAGGCGTGCGCCTGCCGGTAGGCCTGCTGCGGCTGCGAGGCCTCCAGCTGGATCTGGAAGCACGCGGCACGCCGGCAGCGGGGATCGGCGTCGCAGGCGGCCGATGTCGGGCCCGCCTCCGGGGGAATCATGAACCCGTCCAGGTCACCGGGGGCACCCCCACGGTCCGGTGTCCTTCGTGCGGTCATGGTCGGCCGTCCCTCCCTGCGCCTGCCAGGCGTTGTGATGACCTTCCCGTAGCATCCGGGAAAGCACTCCCCCGTCAATAGGATGACGGCCTGTCACCACGCAGAAATACGGGCAGCACCGACCGTCTGAGCAATAGTGGCCGCAACGACGTGCGGCCCGCTACCTCATCGCGAATATTCGTCTCATTTTCCACGCAAATGTGTAGTCGTGCGAATACTCTTCGTGCGAATCGGAGGTAACTCCAGGCAGTCTGCGTATCACGCCTACCGGGTTTGCGCCCGGCAAGGACATAATTTCGGGATTTTTGGCTTATATCACCGACTGTGATCATGATCCGGGACGCCGTGGTTGACCTTTCCCGCCCGGTATGCGGAGTGTTAACGCGCACAAACGGGAACGCAGACTATCGGAAACGGAGTCATGTCGATAAGACGCTATTGGGCTGCGGATGCACGTGCAGATGAACGTTTGCTTTAGCCAATTTGGCTCGGAGCGGAAACTTAAATCGGCATTCAGGTCTCGTGACAGGGTTCCCCGGACGCAGCGGGCTCCCGGTCTTGCGCCGTCCTGAACCAGGGAAAACCGACCAGTAAGCTGGGTAATGGGCTTGACGGTCTCGCGAACCCGGGGTCATAGCTATAGCGTTATCCCATGACCCGGCGCACCGAACAGATCAGCCTTCACCTGAACGCGTACCTCACCGCGCACAGCAGCCCGCCGGACGCCGTCCTGCGGGAACTGGCCAACGAGACCGCTGATCTGTTCCCGACCGAGACCGGCCTGCAGATCGCCCCCGAGCAGGGTACGTTCATGACCCTTCTCACCCAGCTGACCGGGGCCACGTCGGCCATCGAGATCGGTACCTTCACCGGCTACTCCTCTATCTGCATCGCCCGGGGGCTCGCGCCCGGCGGGAAGCTGCTGTGCTGTGACATCAGCGAGGAGTGGACCTGGGTGGCCAGGAAGTACTGGGAGAAGGCGGGGCTGGAAGACCGGATCGAGCTACGGCTCGCCCCGGCCATGGACACGCTGATGTCGCTGCCCGACGAGGAGATCTTCGATCTGGCCTTCATCGACGCCGACAAGGGCGGCTACCTCGGCTACTGGCGGCAGGTAGTGCCGAGGATCCGCCCGGGCGGGCTGATCATGGTCGACAACACCTTCTCGCACGGCCGCGTGATCGACGCGGGCAACGACGCTCCGGCCGTGATCGCGGTCCGGGACTTCAACGACCACGCCGCCGCCGACGACCGGGTCGACCTGGTCATGGTCCCCATCGGCGACGGGCTCACGCTGGCGCGCAAGAAGTTAGCGCAACCGCCGGTCAGCCAGAGCTGACCGCGCCCCCGAGGTAGAGCGCGCCGATCTCGGGATTCTCCAAGACCTCGCGGCCGGTGCCGGACAGCCGCACGCGGCCGTTCTCCATCACCACGCCGTTAGTGGACAGCCGCAGCCCGGCGCGGGCGTTCTGCTCCACGAGCAAGATGGTCGTGCCCGCCGCGTTGATCTGCCTGATCGCGTCGAACACCGACCGCAGGATCTTCGGGGCCAGGCCCATGGACGGCTCGTCGAGCAGCAGCAGCTGGGGCTCGAGCATCAGCGCGCGGGCGAACTCGACCAGGCGCTGCTGACCGCCGGACAGGCTGCCGGCCTTCTGCCCGGACCACCCCGCGATCTGCGGGAAAATCTCGAACACGGCCGCAAGCCTGCGCGCCGTCAGCGACCGGTCGGACAGGATGTACCCGCCGAGCTCGACGTTCTCGCGGACGGTCATGTCGCGGAACAGGCTGTGGTTCTGCGGCACCTGCACCACGCCGAGACGCAGGATCTGGCGCGGTGACCGGCCGGCGAGGTCCTGTCCGTCCATGACCATCGACCCCAGCCGCGGCCGCAGCAGCCCGCTGATCGCCGCCATCAGGGTCGATTTGCCCGCGCCGTTCGGGCCCACCACGCAGGTGATCCCGCCCTCGGCGACCTCCAGGGACACGCCCCGCAGCACGTCCCCGCCGCCGTACCCCGCGACGAGGCCGTCAATCTTCAGTACCGAACGGGCCGTGGTGCTTGTCCCGGGTCCCCCGGCTTGCTGCTCGGTCATTCGTCCTCCGCGGAGTCCGGATCGTCCTCCGGCTCCTCGATGTCCTCGCCCAGGTAGGCGTCGAGGACACGGCGGTCGGTCCGCACGATATCGGGTGGCCCGGCGGCTACCACGGTGCCCGAGTCAAGCACGGTGACCTGGTCGCACAGCCCCATCACGAACTCCATATTGTGCTCGACGATGAGGAAGGTCTTGCCGGCCGCGTTCAGCTCACGGATGCGGTTCGCGATGTGATTGACCAGCGACAGGTTGACTCCGCCGGCCGGCTCGTCGAGCAGGATGATGGCCGGGTCCGCCACCAGCACGTAGGCGAGTTCCAGCAGCTTGCGCTGGCCGTAGGAGAGCGTGCCGGCCAGCGCGGCGTGGTACCCCGCGATGCCGATGAACTCGAGCTGCTCCATGGCCCGCTTCCGCGCGCCGGTCCGGGAGTGCTGGGAGGCCACCAGCATGTTCTCCATCACCGTGAGGCTGGGGAAGATCCTGGTCAGCTGGAAAGTCCGGCCGATCCCGAGCGCGAAGACCTTGTCCGGAGCGCTGTTGGTGATCCTCCGGTCAGCCAGGTACACCTCCCCCGCGTCCGCCTTGTTGTAGCCGGTGATCACGTTGAACAGCGTGGTCTTGCCCGAGCCGTTCGGTCCGATCAGCCCGGCCACCGTGCCCTCGTCTACCTCGATCGTGCAGGTGTCCAGGGCCCGGACACCGCCGAAGGCCTTGTGCACGCCTTCGGTGCGCAGCAGGGCGGTCAACGTTGGGCCTCCTGGGCGGGGGCCGGATCCGGCGCCTGCGGCACCGTGGCCGATGCGGTCGGGATGGCGGCCCGGCCTCTGGTCGTCAGGCGGCGGAGGTATTCGCCGGCGGTCGGGATGATGCCCCGCGGCACCAGCAGCACCGCGACCAGGAACAGCGCGCCGAGCAGGATCTCGCTGATGTAACCGTTGGCGTTGGCCGTCAGCCAGAGCTGGCCGGGCTCGATGATGAGCGCGCCCAGGACCGGCCCGGAGACGGTGCCCAGGCCACCGAGGAACGCCATCAGCACCACGGACAGATCGAACAGCGGGTCAAAGGCCGAAGGCGGCTGGACCTGGGTGAGGTAGAAGAACCAGACCGCGCCGACTAGCGCGGTCACCGCGCCGGACAGCGCGAACGCCGCCAGCTTGACCCGCATCGCGTGCACGCCCAGACCGCGTGCCCGGTCCTCGTCGTCCCTGATGGCCCGCAGTTGCAGGCCGAATCTGGAGCGGCGGATCAGCCAGGCCAGGGCGATCATGCCCACCGCGCAGGCCAGCGTGATGTAGTAGAAGGGGTTGTTGTAGGTCGAGGCCTGCCAGGGCAGGAACGGCGCGTCCACGCCGCTCGAGCCGCCGGTGAAGGAGAAGTTGTAGGCCATCAGCTGGAAGATGAAGAACACCGCGATCGTGATCACGATGAAGGTGTGCCGCCTGACCCGCAGCGCTATCAAGCCGAACGGCACCGCGATCACCGCCCCCACCGCCGCGGCCAGCGGCAGCAGGCCGAACACGCCGACCCCGGTCACGTGCCAGTCCCGGGCAGCGATGCCGAGGGCGTAGGCACCGCTGCCGAAGAACACGGCGTGGCCGAGCGAGATGTAGCCGGAGAACCCGGAGAAGACGTTCCAGGCCGACGCGACCGCGACGAAGACCAGCGTGTACACGCCGTAGTTCGTGTAGACGGGATTGGAGAAGACCACCGGGAACAGGACCGCCGCGGCGAGCAGGGCCACTAGCCCGGTGACCCGCAAGATCTGTCCCTTGCTCACTGGGCCCGACTCACTGGGCCCGCACCGGCTGGCGGCCGAAGAAGCCGGTCGGGCGGATGACCAGGACGATCACGAGGGCTGCGTAGAAGACCACGATGGCCCACGTCGGCTGCCAGATGTCCACCAGCGACTCGAGGGTGAGCATGAAGATGGACGCGGCCAGCGCGCCGCCGATGCTGCCCAGGCCGCCGAGGATGATGATCGCGAGCAGCCGCGAGATCAGGTCGTAGCCGCTGTTGGGGTTGAAGCTATTGGTCGCCCCGTACACCATGCCCCCGGCGGCGGTAACGGCGACTCCGACGCCGAAGGTGATGGCGGCGACGCGATTGGTGTCGATGCCCACCAGCCGCGCCGCCGTCTCATCCTGCATGGTGGCACGCACGCTGCGGCCGAACCCGGTCCGGTACAGCAGCGCGTACAGCGCCGCCACCAGCAACAGGGCCAGCGCGAAGCCGAACAGGTAGATGTAGGGCAGGTAGAAGCCGAACACGTGGACGCTGGACGTCACGTACCACGCGCTCAGCTGACGGTCGTCGGCGCCGAAGGTCTCGTACAAGATCCCCTCGATGATCAGGGCGACCGCGTAGCTGACCAGCAGCGTCATCGACATTCGCTCCCGGCCGCGCAGGGGCCGGATGAACGCGTACTGGATGACGACGCCGATCACGAACATGGCGGGCACGGTGACCAGCAACCCGAGGAACAGGTCGATGTGCAGCCGTGCCGCCAGTTCGTAACTGAGGTAGGCGCCCAGGATGACCATGATGCCCTGAGCGATGTTGATGATGTCGAGCACGCCGAAGATCAGCGTCAGGCCAACCGCCATCAGGGCATAGACACCGCCGACCAGGATGCCGTCGGTAATGGCCTGATAGATCTCGCGTGCCACTCAGTCTCTCCTAGAGGATCAGCTGGTCCAGGCCGGCTTGGTCGCGAGGATCGCCACCGACCCGGACACGCCCGCCGGGAGAACCTGGTTGAACACGGCGCCGCCGTTCTGCCATTGGAAGACGAACGCCGCCGATGCGTTGTTCTCGCCGAGCGAGTCGAACTTCACCGGGCCCTGCACGCTGGTGAGCGTGACGTCGCTGTGCAGGTAGCTGATGATCTTGGCGTTGTTGAACCCGCCGGTCGCCGCCACCGCCTGGGCCATGACCTGCCCGACGGAGTAGGCCTCGGCCACGTCGGAGCTGACGCCCGCCGCGTTGCCGCCGTACTTGCTCACGTACTCCTGCACCAGGGCCTGGCTGGCCGAGCTGGCGTAGCCCGGGTACCAGCCGTCGGGCACCATCATCCCGGCCGCGTTGCCCTTGCCTACCACCGAGGTGAACGCGGAACCCTGGTCGGGACCGGCCGCGGCGATGAACAGCTTCGGCGTGTAGTGCTGCTGTTCGAAGGCCTGCATGAAGGCCGCGACGGTCGGCACGTCGGTGGACCCGAGCACCACGATCTGCGCCTTGGAAGCGGCCACGTCATCGGCGGGCGCCTTATAGTCCGCGACTTCCTCGGGGAAGATCTTGGAGTACACGGTCTTGACCCCGAGGGCCTGCAGCTCCTGCTGCGCGAGCTGGACCGGCGGGTCGGCGAACGGGTCGTCGGCCATCGGGTAGGCGGCGGTCTTCGGCCGCTGGCTGGCCGGCAGTGACTTGATGTAGTTGACGAACGGGACCATCTCGTCCTTGATGGGCAAGCTGACGTCGAACACGTTGTGGTCGGCCTGGTTCGACGGGCTATTGAACACCGTGGGGGCGCCGCCGGCGCCCTCGACGAACGCATAGCCGTAGCGGGCCGCGACGGCCGAGGCCGGCGTGGTCAGCAGCGACGAGAACGGCCCGAACGCCAATGAGACATGGTCCGAGGAAAACAGGGTCTGGTAGTTGGTGTCCACCTGGGTCGGTGAGCTGGCATCGTTCAGGATCTTGAGCACGACCTTATGGCCCAGGAGCCCGCCTTTAGCGTTGACATCATTAGCCCACAGCTCGTAGCCATGCTCGTAGTTGATCCCGTCCGCGGAGAAGTCCCCGGTGAGGGATAGTGACGCGCCAATGGTGATCGGCGTGCTGGAACTTGGGCTGGAACTGCTGCTCGTACTCGTGCTGGTGCTGGTGCTACTGCTCGAGCTGCTGCTGCAGGCCGCCAGGACGCTTACCGACAGTACTGCTGTCCCGGTCAGAGCAAAGGCACGCTTGGGGAGCCAGGGAAGATTAGGTCTCACGCCTGGTTCCTCCTTCCTCCTTGTTCCGTCATCGGTTTATGTCTGCATTACTCAGTGGTGTCGAGCCCGTCGGGCACATCCGCGTGCTCGCTGACGAGGGCCAGGCCAGCCGACTCCGCCTCTTGCACGAGCAGCGCGGCGAAGTCGGCATCGCCGTAACCGCGTCCGACCAGGCCCTGGATGAGCTGATGGACAAGCGCCGCCACCGGCATCGGCACCTCGTGTGCGCGCGCCGCGGAGAGACCAAGGTCGAAGTCCTTTCGCAGCAACGTGGCAGTGAACGTGGGCTCGAAGTCCAGGTTCACGTATGCGGGCGTCTTGTATCCGGTGAACAGAGAACCCATCACACTCTTGTTAAGACAGGCAAGAAACGCCTGCCTGCTGATACCGCTCTTTTCTGCAAGAACCGTGATCTCGGCCAGCGACTGCGCCACGACGCCGAGGAACAGGTTGTGGCACAGCTTAACCGTGCGGGCCACCTCGCCCTCACCGACGTAGGTGACACCTCGGCCGAGCATAGCCAGATACGGTTCGGCTATGACAAACGCCTCCCGGGGCCCGGAAACGGCGGCCGTCATCTTTCCGGCTCGCACGACTTTGGGATTGCCCATTACCGGCGCGGCGAGCAGCGCCGTACCGCGGTCGGCGATCTCCGCCCGGATGCGAGCCGAGGCCTCAGCCGACACCGTGGAGCAATCGACCAGCACCCTGGGCGCCGCTCCATCGGCCCCGGACATCAGCCCGTTGTGGCCGAGCACCGCGGCGATCAGGTCATCGGATGACCCCACCGTGATGAATACGACGTCCCTGGTGGCGAGTTCCGCGGCGGTGTTGACCGGCTTGGCTCCCAGCCGTACCAGCGGCTCCGCCTTGGCTGGTGAGCGGTTATAGACGGCGAGATCGCAGCCGGCCGCGATCAGCCGCCGGGCCATCTCCACACCCATACGCCCGGTACCCAGCCAGCCGAGCCGATGGGCATTCTCGTGTCCGACCATGCCGCCAGATCCTCCCGCCACCACCGGTCACAATCGTTTGCACCTGAGATTGGCCTCGCGCCCCACCTTTTGTCAATGCCGGATGGTCAAGCTGTTACCAAAGGCGTACCAAATGGTTCTCGGCCCGGACCGGCACCCAACATGCCGTTTGGCTGGACCAACTCATGCGCTGGCCCCCGGAAGGATGCGCGCTGGCCAGGCGGGTATGATGCCCTCCTGGTCGCGGCCCAGGCCGTCACCACAAGCGCTGTTCGCAGAGCGTACAATATTTCGATGGGCGTACAGCAATCGATTGCGAAGGTTTCCGGCCGAGCTAGCCCTGAGACGTCCCGCCGACCCGGCGAGCCCCGGCACGGCGCAGCGGCACCGCCGCCAGGAGGGCGGTGTCGTCCGCAGCTGCCCCGCTGGCCTGCGCGGCCGATCCGGCCGGGGGCACGACGGACTTGCGGACGATAAGTTCGGGCGCGAGGTACAGGATCTTCACTGGCGCGTCGCGCTCGCCGATCCGTTCCAGCAGCAGCTGCGCCGCCTCGGTGCCCAGCTGGTAGTGCGGGAACCGCACGGTGGTCAGCGGCGGCCGGAGCCGGTCGATGAACGGCATGTCGTTGAAGCCGATCACCGAGATGTCGTCCGGGCACAGCAGGCCGGTTTCGTCGAGCGCGGCATAGCACCCCACCGCGAGCATGTCGTTGGCGGCCGCCACCGCGGTGAAGCCGCCCTGCACGGCCAGCAGCTCGCGGGTGCAGCGCGTCCCTTCCTCGACGGTGTAACGGCCGGAGTAGGCGATCAGGTCTTCCCTGACCTCCAGGCCGTGCGCTGCCATGCCTTCCCGGAACCCGCGCAGCCGGCTCACGCCGGTGGACGCCTCCTGAGGACCGGCGATGTGCGCGATGCGGGTATGGCCGAGCTTGACCAGGTGGCTGATGGCCATCCGGGCGCCTTGCTCGTTATCAACCGAGACCGATGGAAAGCTGTAGTCCTGCGAGAGCCGGTTCATCAGCACCACCGGCAGGTCAGCCGCTGCTGCCTCGGCGAGCAGGCGGTCATGCAGGGTAGCGGTCGCGAGTACGAAGCCGTCGACGTGACGCGCCCGCATCTGCTCGAAGATCAGGCGCTCCCGGCTGGCGTCGGCGTCGGTGTTGCCGATCAGGGCCACGTAGCCCGCCGCGGCCAGCTTGTCTTCCAGGCCGCGCACAATCGGCGGGAACAGCGGGTTGTTCAGGTCGGGAATCAGCACCCCAACCGTGTGCGAGCGCCGGGTCCGCAGGCTGCGGGCGACCGGGTTGGGCTGGTAGCCGAGCCGGGCAGCGGCGGCCGCGACCCGGCGAGCGGTGTCCTCGCTGACCAGGATCCGGGTTTCCGGGTTGAGCGCGCGAGAGGCCGTGGCCGGATGGACGCGGGCCGCGGCGGCCACGTCCCGCAGGGTGGCCGGCCGCTCAGGCATGGATCATCTTGCTCCCCCAGCCACCCAGGCGTGGCACGTACCGCACGTCATTGCACTTCGGACGCATTAACACTATCCCGGCGACCGCCAGGCGAACACTACCTCGGCTGGTTATTTGCCGTGTCCAGCATGGCGGTGTTCAGCATGACGGGGGGCAGCGTGCGCGCGAGCACGGCCCGGTGAGTGGGGACGGCGTCGGCGTGACGCTGCTCGCCCGCTTCGGTCAGCACCACATAGATGCCACGCCGGTCGCCCTCGCAGCCGCACCGTTCGACCAGGCCGTGTCGGGCCAGCCGGTCGACCAGGCGGGACAGCGCGCTCTGGCTCAGGTGGACGGCTTCGGCCAGGTCCTGGGCGCGGAACTTGCGCTCCTTGTTCTCGGTCAGCCGTTCGAGGACCTCGAAATCGCTCACGCCCAGCCTGTGCCGTTCGCCGAGCTCGCGCTCCAGCGCCGCGCACGCCGCCGCGTGGCAGGCAGCCATCTCCCGCCAGGCGGTCACCACGCTGTCCTGGCTCACGCTCACGGGCGAAGCATAGCGCGCTATCCAGGTATTTGCAAGCGCATTAATTGTTCTTGCATCTAGTGCTTGCACATGCATATAGTCGCACACATGACTCCATCACGTGCACTTCGCGATGACAACCGCGGCTGGACACCGCAACTGTGGGGCATCCTTTTCGTTCTCGGCGGCGCGCTGTGCCTCGACGCGCTGGATGTCTCGATGGTCGGCGTCGCGCTCCCGTCGATCCGGTCCGCACTCGGCCTGAACACCTCGTCGCTGCAATGGATTGTCAGCGGCTACGTGCTCGGTTACGGCGGCCTGCTCCTGCTCGGCGGCCGGGCTGCCGACCTGCTCGGCCGCCGGCGTGTCTTCCTCGTGGCCCTGGCCGTCTTTGCCGTGGTGTCGGTGCTCGGCGGCCTGGTGAGCAGTCCGGGCCTGCTGATCGCAGCCCGGTTCGTCAAGGGTGCGGCCGCGGCGTTCACCGCCCCGGCCAGCATGTCGCTGCTCACCACCACGTTCCCTGAGGGGCCGATGCGGAACCGCGCGTTCAGCATCTACACCGTCTTTGGCGCGAGCGGCTTCTCGCTGGGGCTGGTCCTGTCCGGCGTCCTCACCGAGATCAGCTGGCGGTGGACGCTGCTGGTGCCCGCCCCGGTCGCGCTCGTGGTCCTGGCCGCTGCCGTCTGGCTCATCCCGGGCGGCGAGCGCAGCGGGCGAGGCGAACGCCGGTTCGACATCCCCGGCGCGCTGACCATCACGTCGGCGATGCTGCTGCTCGTCTACACGGTGGTATCCGCCCAGCAGGCCGGCTGGGGATCAGCCCGGACGGTCGGCTCATTCGCCGTCGTGGCCGTGCTGGTCGCGGTGTTCGCCGCCGTCGAGCGGCGCAGCCGGGATCCGCTTGTTCCGTTCGGCATCTTCGCCTCCGGCGCGCTGCGCCGGGCCAACATCGGGGCCGTGACCCTGTTCGGCACCTATATCTCGTTCCAGTTCCTGGTTACGCAGTACCTGCAGACGCTGTCCGGCTGGTCGGCGATGTCGACCGCCCTCGCGTTCCTGCCCGCCGGCGTCATGGTCGTCGTCCTTTCCACGAGGATGGGATCGCTGCTCAGCCGGTTCGGCCCGACCCCGCTGACCGGGCTCGCCTTCACCTGCCTGGTCCTGGCCTACGCGATCTTCCTGCGCGCCGGTGTCCGCCCGGACTACCCGGCGGTGATGCTGCCCGCCACACTGCTGGTCGGGCTGGCGTTCGGGCTCGGCTTCTCTTCGCTCAGCGTGGCGGCCACGGCGGGCGTTCCGAACGCCGAGCAGGGCCTGGCGGCCAGCCTGTTCCAGACCTCGTTCCAGGTCGGGGGTGCGGTCGTCCTGGCGATCGTCACCGCTGTGGTCGAGGCCGGCGGAGCCGGGCAGATCTCCTCGGCTTCGGCGACGCTGGCCGCCTACCGGCCGGCGCTGGGCGTTATCACCGGTATCGCGGCTATCGGCATGCTGGTCGCCCTGAGCGGCCTGCGGTCCCGGCAGGTCCAGCTGGACCCCGCCGGCGATCTGGCGGCTCGCGAACTGAATGCCTCTGGCCTGCGGGCCGGTGCTATGGCGGGCGATCTCGCGAGTGGTGGCCTAACGGATGAGGTGGCACCTGCTGATCTGTCGCGGGGCGAACCGGTCGGCGGCCCGGCGCTGCAGCGCTCTGCCGACGTCGCCGGCGGCGGCACCACGACCTGACCGTCCAGACCGGCAGGGGCCGGTAGGGGTCAGTAGGGGCCGTCGCGTCGGGTCTAGCGGTAGGCCGAGATGATGATGACCAGGGACGATCCGCGCTTGCCGGGGCGGTCCGGGGAACCGTTGGCGACGGTGCCCGGCCCCCCGG
>Ga0210385_10002093_pt1 | contig 12071 bp, 12 predicted proteins | sample IncBWH26OmetaG_FD_160107 | JGI IMG/M metagenome (GOLD analysis project Ga0210385, IMG submission 160107) | Forest soil microbial communities from Barre Woods Harvard Forest LTER site, Petersham, Massachusetts, United States - Inc-BW-H-26-O ... | reverse complement strand
GGCGCCCAGAGCCATTCGGATGCCGATCTCCTGGAATTGCTGCTCCACGGCGTAGGACATCACACTGTAAAGACCCAGGAGCGCGAGCAACAGAGCCAGAGCGGAGAACAAACCGAGAAGCATGGTGCGGAAACGCGGGAGGGCCACTGATTCTTGAACAACCTGGTCCATCGTGCGCGGATCTGTGATGGGCTGCTGCGAGTCAACTTGCTGGATCGCGTGGCGCACGCCCGGAAGCAGGCTGGAAGCGTTTCCCGAGGTGCGCAAGATGAAGGTCATGGCGCGCTGCGGAAACTGTTCGAAGGGCTCGTACACTTGAAACGTTTCCTTATCCTGCAGACTGAACTGTTTTACGGAGGCGACCACTCCAACGATCTCGCGCACGACCTCGTAGTGTCTTCCCATCTGGATATGCTGGCCGAGGGGGTTTTGGCCATGAAATATCGTTCGCGCCAGAAAGTCATTGATCAAGCAAACGTGGGGCGCGGAGGCCGCGTCCTGTTCCGTGAAGTCGCGGCCGGCCAGCAAAGGGATACCCATGTTGCGCAAGTAATTCGGTCCGACGAGATAGTATTGGGCGGAAGGAAGCGATGCGGAGTTGAGCTGTCCATTGACTCCGAAGGACCAGACTACTGCATCGCCGCTGACGGGGAGGAGCGAGGTCATGGTGACGGATTCGACGCCCGGAAGGGCTTCAAGGTGGCGCCGCGCCTCCTGGTAAAAAAGGGTCGCCTGCTCCGGCTTGGTATATCGGGCGCGCGGCAAGCTCACCTCAAAGGTGAGACGGCCTTCCGTGGCCACTCCCGGCTGGACCGAAGAGAGTTTCGCGAAACTTCGGAGGAGCAAGCCGGATCCCACCAGGAGAATCATCGCCAACGCGATTTCCAGCACGACTAGCGCTCCCCTCACTCCAGAACGGCCTCCGCGGCCGGTGCTGCCAGATTCTTTGATGGTCCCGATGAGACCTTCGCGCGAAGCCGCAAAGGCGGGCGCAAGGCCAAATAGAATTCCGGTGGCAATCGAAATCACAAACGTGAACATGAGGACACGAAGGTCCACATGGATGGATTCAGCGCGCGGAAGCAAAGTGGACGGGAGCGCGGCGAGCGCGCGGGAGCTAACATAGGCAATGGCCAAACCCAATATGCCGCCTGCGACAGCCAGCACCACGCTTTCAGTGAGCAATTGCCTGACGATGCGCTGCCGTCCCGCGCCGAGGGTCATGCGGATCGCGATTTCTTTGCGGCGCACAGCCGCTCGAGAAAGCAACATGTTGGCGGCATTGGCGCAAGCGATCAGCAGCACAAAACCAACCGCGCCCAACAGAACGAGCAGAGCGGCATGAACGTCTTGCACGGCAGACTGCTGCATGGAGCTAACAATGACGGTCCACCCGGCATTCGTATCCGGATATTGCTTTTCGAGCTGTACGGCAAGGCCCTTCATTTCGGACTGCGCTTGCGGTAGCGAGACTCCTGCGCGGAGACGAGCCAGCACTTGGATGAAGTGCGCGCCACGCACGGTGGCCATCGAGGAGTCGAAAGCGAAGGGCGTCCAGTAACGAACCTGGTCACCACCAAATCGAAAACCGGCCGGCATGACTCCGACGATGGCGTAGGGTTCGCCGTTCATCGAAATGCTGCGCTCGAGCACGCCGGGATCGGCCCCAAAATTCGAGCGCCAAAGCGCGTCGCTGATCACCAAAACGTGATTCTTGCCCACGACGAAATCATCGTCGCTAAAGGGCCTACCGAGGACGGGGCGCACGCCCAATGTTTCGAAGAATCCCTTGGTGGCTGCGGTGCCGGTCCACTGCTCGGGAGAATCGCCGAGCATGACGCTAGAAGTGTCCTCGGCGAACGCCACCATTTGCTGGAAGGAACGGTTTTGCGCGCGCCAATCCAAGAAATTCGCGGGCGAGACTTCGAAGCGAGGAAATCCCTGCTGGGGGTTGCTTTCTTCGAGATAGACAAGCTGCTGGGATTGCGTATACGGCAGCGGGCGCAGCAATACGGCGTTTACGACAGAAAAGATGGTGGAATTCGCGCCGATGCCGAGCGCGAGAATAAGAATCACCAGCGAGGCAAAGGTCGGCGCCTTGCGGATCAAACGCACGGAGTAGCGAAGATCCTGTATGAGCGTTTCGATCATGGGGAGACACCTTCGTTCGCGAGACCGTCGAGTTCATCGGCCAGCTCGCGGTCGCGTTTGCTCTGGTTGAAGATGCCGGCCAAACGCGAGAGGCCGGCGCGAAGTTTTCGCATCAAACTTCTCCTATTCGTAACGTAGCGCGACCATGGGATCGACCTGAGTCGCGCAGCGCGCAGGAACGATGCACGCTGCGGCAGCGACAGCGAGCAGCAGAGCCGCGATTGCCGCCAAGACCGAGGGGTCGTTCGGCTGAACGCCGAAGAGAATCGTGGCGATCGCACGGCTGAGAAAAAGCGCACCAAGCAAACCTAATAGAATCCCGACAAGGGTGAGAACCAATCCTTCACGCACGACCATGGATAGAACATCGGAACGCGAAGCGCCCAGCGCCATGCGGATGCCGAGTTCGCGCGTACGACGGCTGACGGACTGGCTCAGGAGTCCGTATAGTCCGAGCGCGGCGAGAAACAGAGCGAGCGCGGCGTAAGCAACTGTGAGGGTGGTAAGCGCGCGGCTGGCTTGTTCCTGATCGGCGAGGCGATCCTGGAGCATAGCGACGTCATAAACGGGCAACGCCGGATCTAGCGAAAGGACCACGGACTTTAGAGCTTGCGAAACCGAAGCGGGATCGCGCGTGGCGCGCACGGCGATCACCAAGGCTGTGTGGGGACCTTCGGAGTAAGAAAAATATACGTCGCGCTGCGGACCGAGACCGGCTGGGGGCGTGCCGATGGCGGCGTCGGACAATAAAAATCGCTGGCGCATGCGAGCATCCGAGGCAATTCCGATGACCGTGATCATTTGCGGGTCTGAGGTGGAGTGGAAGCGTTTTCCGAGCGCGTTTTCGCCGGGCCAATAGGCTTTCGCGGCGCTTTCACTGATAACGGCGACGGCTGGAGCGTTTTCGTCATCCTGCCAAGTGAAATCGCGGCCGCGAAGGATGGTGATCCCAAGATCGCGCAGGGCTCCGGGATTCACGTCGTGAACCGAGCTGCCGATAATATTGCGCGGGTCATTTGCTGGGCGGCCTTCCGCAACTGCTTCGATGACCCAAGTGGCGCGACCGATCATCCCGGGGCCCCAAACGGAAGCCGATTGGACTCCGGGTAAGGCCTCGAGGCGTTGAATCAAATCTTTGGCGAACAAGGTACGTTTCGCGGTGACAGCGTAACGGTCACCGATGAGATCAAGGCGGAGGGTGAGAAGGTTTTTGGTGTTGAAACCAAGATCGATTGTAGTTAAGCGATAAAGGCTTTTCAGCAGCAGCCCAGCGCCGGCGAGCAAAACAACGGCAAGACAGACCTCAGAAACCACCAGAGCTTTTGCGGCGCGGCGATGTCCGATGCCGCTTCCCTGCTTGCCGCCCTGGCTTAATGCGTCGCGAAGATCGACGCGCGAACCGGCCAACGAAGGAACGAGACCAAACAGGAATCCTGTAACGACGGAGATCAAGGCGGATGCGGCGAGCATCCACGGATCCACGCGAATCTGAATGAGCTGCGGAAGATTCAAACGTCCCCACGAACGCAATCCGGCAACGCCCCATACAGCCAGCATGGCTCCCAGCACGGCGGCGATCGCGACGAGGATGAAGCTTTCCACAAACATCTGGCGCGCAAGACGTGTACTGGTGGCACCCAACGCGGTACGCACGGCGAATTCACGCTGCCGCGCGGCGAATCGAATGAGAAGAAGATTGGCGACATTGGCACAGCCGATCAGCAGGATAAAAATCGAGCCGCCAATCAGCAGCCACATCGGGCTGTAGAATTCTCCGACCAGTTGATCTTTCAGTGGGCGCGCGACCAATGTATATCCACGGTCGGTGGTTGGATACGCTTGGCCGAGACGTTCGCCGATTGCCGCGATGTCGGCGCGGGCTTGTTCGACGGAGACGCCGGGTCTTCGGAGACCGACGCCCCAGGTGAGAGCGCCGTGACGGTTTGTCGGATTGGAATAGCCTGTAAGACGGTACGCGAGGCCGAGAGGCGCGTAGGCGTCAACCACTTCGCCGGTGTCTTGTTGACCTAGAGGATCGAAAAATTCTGCAGAGGTAACACCGACAACGGTGAAAGCGTGCTGATTAACATGGATCGTTCGGCCAATGACATCGGGCGAGCCTGCAAGCTGGCTTTGCCAGAAACCGTAACTGAGCACGATGGTCGAATCGCCGTCGCCGAAGCGGTCCTCTTCAGGGCGAAGCAAGCGGCCAATCGCCGGTTTAACACCTTGCAAGGACAAATACGAAGGCGTGATGAAATTGACCTTGATGCGGACCGGCTCGGCTCCATCGGTGAGAACTTGCGATCCGAATCGTTGATAGGCGGCGAAATCTACGAAGGAAGAGTTCTGCTGGAGCATGTCGCGATATGCGGGATAACTAAAATTTCCGCCGCTTTCGGGGAACCCCGGATAACCGCGCGAGACATACATCAAGCGATCGGCGTCTGGCGATGTCGAAGAGCGGAAAAAGACAGCTCGCGCAACGCTGAAAATGGCAGTGTTCGCGCCGATGGCAAGCGCCAGCGTGAGAACCGCCACAATCGTGAAACCGATATTTTTGCGCAACATGCGCGCGCCGAAATGCGAGTCCTGCAGCAGACTTTCGATCATCGGTAGCCTCCGTTAATGGCCGGCGACATTCATAAGCGTTCGGAAGCGCACACCTTCCAATATCGATATGAAAATGTAACAAAATATCCGGCCAGAACCCGTTTTCTCGGCAACGCGGTCTTCCACTATTGGTATGTAAATTGACCAGAGACGTACAATCGAAAAAATCTAATTCTTCTGACGCAAAGGGCGGGCAAAGGAGAGCAAAAGTGGGCGCGCAGCAATTCCACTGACCATCGACCCGATGACCCCCTCGACCGGAACACCAGGGGATGCGACGCTATTTTCCTGCCACCGGCGTTTGTTCATAGGCGACAGCTTGCCAACGCCCATTCGATTTGACAAAAATGCGCATGAAGAGGACCTGTTCGTCCTTTTGTTGCCCCTCGGTGACGCTCACTTCTCTGGCGCGGCCGGTGAGTACGGCAGTATTGCCGTATACACGAGCTTTCATATCAGAGAGGTCCATGGAGAGAACCTGGGTGCGGCCCGCTTTGAGATTTTTCATCATTTGGGGCTTGTCAGAAAGCTTGCCGCTGCTGCCGATGGTGGTGTAATCCTCGGCGGTGTCGCGATCGAGGGCTGAGATATCGTTGTGTACGAAGGAATTTTGACGATCTCGCTCCAACTGTTTGATTTGCTCTTCAAGATTCCCGGAGTCTGACTGCGCGACGGTCGAGATTCGCGTTACGAGAAGGAATAGGAACGTCAAGGCTAGCGCAACTATTGCATGGCGTCGGTTCATAGAAACTCACCTCTTTCTAGGTTATTCGCGCACGGTGAAATCAATAGTTCCTGAGACGCAATCGAACCGTAAAAGAAAGCAGAGCCAGCGAGGGATGCTGAGTCAAGAAAGCGGGGCATTGGAAAACTGCTCGTGCTGTTCTGTTAGAATCGGGGCGCGTATGGAGGCGGCATGAAGATAGATTTGCTGGCGATTGCGGCGCACCCGGATGACGTGGAGCTGACTTGCGGCGGAACAGTGTTAAAGATGTCGCAGGTGGGATACCGCACGGGCATTCTCGATTTGACCAAGGGCGAAACTGGGACGCGCGGCACGCCGGAAATTCGTCTGCGCGAAGCGGCGCAGGCGGCAAAAATTTTGCAGGCGAGCGTGCGTCGAAATTTGGGATTGCCGGATGCGCGGCTGGAAATGCGCGAAGATTACAAAATGGCGATTGCGGAAGTGATCCGCGAGCTGCAACCGAAAACGGTGATACTTCCCTATTGGGAAGGACGTCATCCGGACCATACCAACGCGTCAAAGCTCGGGTATGAGGCTTGCTTTGTTGCGGGACTGAAAAATTATCCGCTGAGCGGGCGGGCGTTTCGTCCGTTCAAGATTCTGTATGCGGCGGCGGATGCGAATGCGCAGCCTACGTTTTGCGTGGACATTACGAAACAATTCGAAAGGCGGCGGCGGGCGATTTTGGCTTACAAATCGCAATTCGCGCCGGCGGAGAAAGAGCGGAAGTCCAAAGTGTATTTGCCGCTGGACGAGCTGGAGGCGCGGATGAATCTGATGGCTGCGTCGTTTGGACGCATGATTGGGGTGAAGTATGCGGAAGGCTTCGTCGTGAAGGAAGTGATGCGCGTGGAGGATGTGGTGCAGATGTCGGTGCGGTCGATCTGACGAACCGAGCTGACGGGAACGCACGGCATAAAAAAGGCCAGAGCAGATTCTTCGTCCGCCGCGGCGGACTCAGAATGACAGGTATTTAGCGTTGTAACGGATGGCTTAGGACGAGACGTTTGCGCTCTCTCGCGGAATTCCCTCAAGAGCAAAGCTAGAACTGGTCGGATTCCTGGGTGTAGGTGAAACCGGGGAGGGCTTGCGCCGCGCCGCGTTGATCCACTTTGACTTTGACGGTGCCCTCGGCTTCGGCACCGGTTTTGCGGAGCAGGGCGAAGGTGGCGATAGCTTCGTTGTAAACCTTAGTAATCAAATAAGATTCGCCGGAATCGTCTTTCTTCCAGACTTGGCCGCCTTGAATCTTCCCCACAGGCATAGTACGAATGTAGACAGATTCTGGGAAGGCGTCAATAAGGGCGCGATAGCAAGATTCGCGGGGTGAACCTCTTGCGTTGGGCCTCCGGACGCTTCTGCTTATGACCAAAGATGCCGGGCTAAAGGCCCCGGCGCTACATTTAGACCTAAGGCATGACCCGAATGGCGAGGCTGAGTTGGCCGCGGTGTAAAACCTCGTCTGTTGGGGAAACTAATTCGCGATAGCCGCCATCCAAGCAATTATCGTGACGGAGCTAGGGTGGGGTGTATAATCCTGGCAAAGTTGCTGGGAGGTCCCATGAAGAAAAGCCTAGCATGGCAATTGGGAACGCTAATTGTAGCTGCCTCGTTGCTGAGTCCAGCAGCGATCGCCGGGCCTGTTCAGCAATCGTCCACGCCACCTCCTAGCCAGCAGCCGCAAACTCCGACGCCGCAGCCAGAGCAAACTCCGCCATCGGCGCAGACTCCCCCACAATCGGGGCAGCAACCTTCGGCCGCGCCAGCGCAAGGCAGCCAGCAGCCGCAATCCGGTCAGCAAACTACTCCGCCGCAGACTCCGGCGCCACAGCCAGAGCAGACTTCGCCATCGGCGCAGACTCCCCCGCAATCGGGGCAGCAACCTCCTGTGTCGCAAACTTCGAAGCCGGATGAATCAACGGCGCAGGATCAAAGCGCGCCGGGAACGGGCGACAAGAATCCCGACACGATGCCGATCCAGCAGATGCCGGCGGACCCGAACGTCAAGTCGGGGTCTAAGCAGGATGTGAACGCTATCGGGAACCGCAGCGTTGGACATGGCCTAAATTTCTATTCGCTGGAACACGAAATTGCGCTGGGAAAACAACTGTCGCAAGAGGTTGAGAAGCAGGCGAAATTTATCAACGATCCGGTGGTAAACGAGTATGTAAACCGCGTGGGACAGAACCTGGTGCGCAATTCGGACGCGCAAGTGCCGTTCACGATCAAGGTGATCGATTCGGACGTGGTGAATGCGTTTGCGCTGCCGGGCGGATTTTTCTACGTCAACAGCGGCCTGATTTTGCACGCGGATGAGGAGTCCGAGCTGGCCGGCGTGATGGCCCACGAAATCGCGCATGTGTGCGCGCGGCACGGCACCAAGCAGGCGACCAAGAGCGACATCATACAGATGGGCGCGATGGTGGCGACAATCTTCATTCCCTACACCTGGGCCGGATATGCGATCTACCAGGGAATGAACTTTGCGATTCCGATGACGTTCCTGAAGTTCACGCGCGTGGATGAAGCGGAAGCGGACTATCTCGGGCTGCAGTACATGTATAAGGCCGGCTACGATCCGAACGCGTTCGTGTCGTTCTTTGAAAAAGTGCAGTCGGACGAAAAGAAACAGCCCGGGACGATTCCGAAGATTTTCTCGACGCATCCGCCGACGCCCGATCGCATCGTGAAAGCGCAGAACGAGATTGCGACGATTTTGCCCGCGCGCGAAGAGTACATTGTGACAACTTCAGAGTTTGACACGGTGAAGCGGCGGCTGCAGATGATCGAGATGAATATGAAGGTGGACGACAAAAAGAATCCGAACAGACCTTCACTGCGGAAAAAGACCGACCAAAATCCGAACAAAGGCTCGCAGGGCGGAAGCGATCCGCAATCGACGAGCAGCGATCCGACCGCGGCCGATCCGGATCGTCCAACTCTGCAACGACGGCCCGATCCAAACGCTCAGCCATAACGGCGTGGCCGTTTAGTTCGAAAATCTGCCGCGTCAGGTCTTATAATCTTCGTGTGCCACTTCTAAATTTCGTTTTGCTCGTCGTGTCAGCTCTCGTCGGAATGGCCATCGGTGCGATTACCGGGTGGCTGAGCTCTTTGGTATTGAAAAGCGGAACTGGTGGCGTTATTAAAGATGCATTTCTAGGGGCGTTCGGTTATTTAGCAGGATTCTACGGATGCATATTCTCGCCCTGGCCCCGGAGCACTGCCTCCGAAGGCCTTGCAGGGGCGTTGAGATTGACGATGAATCTGCACTCCGAGCGGGTGTCCGTGGTCGTAGCTATTGTATTGCCGGTGCTGCACGAGTTGTATCGTTCGAGGCGAAAGCGGATGGTTACTGGGTGATGAGTTAGCGGGCGTGGACTTCGGCGACGCCCAGGCGTTTGAGGCCTTCCGAGTAATACTTGCGATAGAGGATGTCCCACTCTTCGCTGCCTTCCAGGATTTCTTTTTTCTGCGAGGAGATTTTCGCGCGGACTTCGGTGTCAACCTGCTCTTCGAGCTTCAAAAGCGATGACAAAATCGTAACGATTTCCTGGCGGATGGTGTCGCGGTCTTCCACGAAATCGACTTCCGGACTGGACACCAGAAGATCGATGATTCGATGAGAGATGCGAACGGTTTTTTCGCGAGTCAGGCGCATATCAACGGAGGATTAATTTCCTTTCACGGGCGAGTTGGCCTTTCACTTTCTTGAACATTTCCTGGTAGGAGACGCCCGTGCGCTTCATTTCGTCGGAATATTTCGCCAGAATTTCGCGGACTTCTTCATTTACGCGGTCTTCCACGGTAACTTCGTCGGCCATTACCTGGCGCACCTGCTGCGTCAGGCTTTCTACGTTCTTTATTTCGATCATTTTCTGAGCCGCGAGGCGTTTTACCACCTCTTTGGCCATGTAGCCGACGTAATCCCGCGACAGAAGCATTCTGTTTCGCTCCGCAACTTAGGACGAGCATTTCAGTCTACTGGCTGGCTAATCAAAGTGTCAAGGCGGGGCGTTTCGAGCGGCGAACTAAATCGGGGCGAAAATTCCGAGTTTTGGGAATGCGATAGCGTTTGGCCGAGAGCACCATAGCAAAGCCTCCCACGATCACGCCTGCGATGATGGAGAGCGTAGCGACTACGTCAAAATCGTCACCGGTAACCGGCCGCGAGCGGGCCACGATGTGGGTCCAAGACATAGATAGAGCGAAATACATTCCGATGCAACCGGCCAACAGCCCGCCAATCGCTGAAATTGCCGGTACAACCACTCGACTCGCTCTCGCCACAGTTTCCCCCTGAACTCGTTTGCAAATAATGCCACGAGATCTTTTCCTGTAACTGCGGGGATCGTGCGCTGCGTGCCCATTCATACAATGGCTTGCAAGCGCCGGTGAGAGCTTACGGCGATAGGAGGGCGCGCTCGTATCGTTTCATTTGTTCTGATAATCTGACGGTGGAATTTACTTCGCCCATCGGTTGTTTGAGCGCGCCGTAAATCACCAGAAAGAGAAAGTTCAGAGTGACTACTCCTATCGTTTCTCCGCGCGGGGTAAAGCGCGTATTCAACTTCAATGGCGGGCCCGCAACTTTGCCGCTGCCGGTGCTCGAGAAAATCCGCGAAGAATTGCTGGACTACCGCGGCACGGGAATGTCGGTGATGGAAATGACGCACCGTTCGCCGGAATTCGAAGAAATACTTTTCCGCGCGGAGCGGAATCTGCGCGAGTTGATGGCCATACCGGAAGATTATGCGGTGATATTTCTGCAGGGCGGCGGAAGCCTGCAATTCACGATGGTGCCGATGAATTTGTGCCTGCCCGGCAAACCGGTGGACGTGTTACACACGGGAATGTGGACGGCCAAGGCCATCGTGGAGCTTAAAAAAGGCGTTCCCTATCGGCTGGCGGCTTCGACCGAGGAGGAGAAATTCACGCGGGTACCGCGCATGGATGAGATCACGCTCGCTCCGGACGCTTCCTATGTGTACATGGCGTCGAACAACACGATTGAAGGAACGCAGTGGAGCGATTTTCCGCGGACGGGCGAGGTGCCGCTGGTTGCGGATATGTCGTCGGATATTGCTTCGCGAGGCATCGATGTGCGCCGCTTCGGATTAATTTTTGCGGGAGCGCAGAAAAATCTGGGGCCTTCGGGAGTTACCGTGGTGATCGTTCGACGCGATCTGGCCGAGCGCGCGGATAAGAATCTGCCGACGCTGATGCAATACCGGAGCGAGATCAAGGAGCGCTCGCTGTTTCATACGCCGCCGACGTTTGCGGTGTACATCGTAGGTCTGGTGTTGGAATGGCTTGCGTCGGAAGGCGGAGTGGCTGCGGCCGAAAAGCGCAACGAAGGAAAAGCAAGAATGCTTTATGACGCGATCGATACCAGCGGCTTTTACTCTTGTCCGGTTTCGAAGGAGTCGCGCTCGCGAATGAATGTAGTGTTTCGCCTCGCCGGCGGGGACGAAAATGTGGAGAAGAAGTTTGCGGAAGCGTCGGCCGCGGCCGGCATTACGGGTGTAACCGGGCACCGGTCCGTTGGTGGAATGCGAGTGTCACTCTATAACGCGGTGACGCTTGGCGCCGTCGAAACACTGGTTAGTTTCATGCGGGAGTTTCAGCGCAAGAACGGCTAAGTTGGATTTTGGGTCCGGGATGGCGAGTTCTCGTCAGCGTTACAGGGGCATTTGGAAAAAGAGCCACAATAGTGTGGTAGATACGCAACAGTTCCTTGACAGGGCCTAGTTTGGCCTCTAAGCTGGTGTTTCGATGTCAAATCTGACCAATCGGGCTGGTATTTCACCCTTTCCGAATCCGGAGCCGACGCAGAAATGGGTCCGAAACGACCGATTGGTTACCGTAACTCCGACTCCTGCAAAAATCGATGCGCAACCTCCCTTGGATGAATACTTTAACTCGCTATTTACCGCGTTGGGGCCTCAGCATTGGTGGCCAGGCAAGACACCTTTTGAAGTGATTATAGGCGCGATTCTCACGCAGAACACCTCCTGGAAGAATGTCGAGTTGGCGTTGGCCAATCTCCGCGCTGCCGACGTTTTTACGCCAGCCAAAATGGAGATGGTAAACCTGCGGCGATTGCAATCGTTGATTCGGCCGGCGGGATATTTTCGGCAGAAGGCGCGAGCGTTGAAGGCCTTCGTCAGTTTTTTGCGCAGCGAGTACCGCGGCTCGTTGAAACGGATGTTTGCGACGCCGACCATTTCGCTTCGACAGAAGCTGCTAAACGTGTGGGGCATCGGGCCGGAGACGGCTGATGCAATTCTATTGTATGCGGGACAGCATCCGGTATTCGTGGTGGATGCCTACACGAAACGCATCATGGCGCGGCATGGTTGGGTGGGCGAGAAAGCGAAATACGAGGACGTGCGCTGGATGTTTGAAAGGCAATCGCTGGGAAATGTGGAACGCTTCAAGGAATTTCACGGATTGATCGTACTGGTAGGAAAGCAATGGTGCCGGAAGAGCGTTGCGTTGTGTGAAGTGTGCCCGCTGGGACGGTACAAGGAGGAAGGCCGGTGAACGCCGCACGGTCAAA
>Ga0210385_10002090_pt1 | contig 12082 bp, 11 predicted proteins | sample IncBWH26OmetaG_FD_160107 | JGI IMG/M metagenome (GOLD analysis project Ga0210385, IMG submission 160107) | Forest soil microbial communities from Barre Woods Harvard Forest LTER site, Petersham, Massachusetts, United States - Inc-BW-H-26-O ... | reverse complement strand
GGTGACCGGCACCCGCTGCACCCGGTGCACCCCGCCCTCGTACTTCAGCTGCGACCAGGCCCCGTCGCCATTGGCGCGGGACTTGATCGCAACCGTGGCGTCCTTGTAGCCGCCAAGGCCGGTCATGGTCGAGTCGATGACCTCGGTCTTCAGGTGGTGCCGCTCGGCGTAGCGCAGGTACATGCGCAGCAGGTCCCCGGCGAACAGCGCCGACTCCTCGCCGCCCTCGCCGGCCTTCACCTCCAGGATGACGTCCCGCGAGTCGTTCGGGTCGCCGGGCACCAGCAGCTCCCGCAGCCGGTCCTCGAGCTCGGCCCGGCGCTTGCCGAGCTGTTCGGCCTCGGCAGCGAACGACGCGTCCTCGCCGGCCAGTTCGTGCGCGGCTCCCTCGTCGGCGCTGACGTGCTGCCACTCCCGGTAGGCGTGCACGATCGGGCCAAGCTGCCCGTAACGACGGCCGAGCGTCCTGGCCCGGTCCTGGTCGGCGTGCACGGCGGGGTCGGAGAGGTCCCGTTCCAGCGCCGCGTACTCGGCCGCCAGCTCCTCGAGCCGGTCAAACACGGTTCTCCAACTCCCTTAGCAAAGTTCCTTCAGGCATACAGAACCCGGTGAATGCACCTCGAGTGCATTCACCGGGTCGGTTGAGCTACTTGCTGTCGGGCTGCCTCTTGCCGAAGCGCCGCTCGAAGCGGGCGACCCGGCCACCGGTGTCCAGAATCTTCTGCTTGCCGGTGTAGAACGGGTGGCAGTTCGAGCAGATGTCGGCGTGAATCACGCCGTTGGCGGCAGTGCTCCGAGTGGTGAAGGTGTGCCCGCAGGTGCAGGTCACCGTCGTCTCCACGTAGTCGGGGTGAATGTCAGGCTTCATGTCGTGACTCCTGGTTCTTGGCGGTCGCCGGGTCGCCTCGCCGCCTGCCTGTGGCCGCGGGCGTGAACCGGTACCGCATATAAGTGGGTGTCCAGTGCCAGCCACTGTAACGCTCGCAGGGGCCCGTGGATTCCCGCGGAATCCCCACGAAAAGCCGGGCTGGACGGGCAGAAGACTACTGGCCGATCGTGGTCTTCTGCACCTGGAGCAGGAACTCGGCGTTGCTCTTGGTCTCCTTCATCCGCTCCATCAGCACCTCGAGCGCCTGCTGCGGCTCGAGCGCGTGCAGCACCCGGCGCAGCTGCCAGACGATCCTGAGCTCGTCCGGCGACAGCAGCAGGTCTTCCTTGCGGGTGCTCGAGGCGTCCACGTCGATGGCGGGGAAGATCCGCTTCTCGGCGAGCTCGCGGCGCAGCCGGATCTCCATGTTGCCGGTGCCCTTGAACTCCTCGAAGATCACCTCATCGGCGCGGGAGCCGGTCTCGATCAGAGCCGTGGCCAGGATCGTGATCGATCCGCCGTGCTCGATGTTGCGCGCCGCGCCGAAGAACCGCTTCGGCGGGTACAGCGCTGTCGAGTCCACACCGCCGGACATGATCCGCCCGCTGGCCGGCGCGGACAGGTTGTAGGCCCGGCCGAGCCTGGTGATCGAGTCGAGCAGCACGACCACGTCGTGACCCATCTCGGCCAGCCGCTTGGCCCGCTCGATGGCCAGCTCGGCGACCGTGGTGTGGTCGTCCGCCGGACGGTCAAAGGTCGAGTAGATGACCTCGCCCTTCACCGTGCGCTGCATGTCGGTGACTTCCTCGGGCCGCTCGTCGACCAGCACGACCATGAGGTGGCACTCGGGGTTGTTCTTGGTGATCGCGTTCGCGATCGCCTGCATGATCAGGGTCTTGCCCGCCTTTGACGGCGACACGATCAGGCCGCGCTGGCCCTTGCCGATCGGGGCGATCAGGTCGATGATCCGCGTGGTCATGTTCGTCTGGTCGGTCTCCAGCCGCAACCGCTCCTGCGGGTACAGCGGAGTCAGCTTGCCGAACTCGGGCCGCTGCCGCGCCTGCTCCGGGTCCAGTCCGTTGATCTTGTCGAGCCGGACGAGCGCGTTGAACTTCTCCCTGCGCTCACCATCCCTCGGCTGCCGGACTGCGCCCTCGATGACGTCGCCCTTGCGCAGGCCGTGCCTGCGCACCTGAGACAGCGAGACGTAGACGTCGTCGGGCCCCGGCAGGTAGCCGGTGGTGCGGACGAATCCGTAGTTGTCCAGCACGTCAAGGATCCCGGCGATCGGGATCAGCACGTCGTCCTCGGTGATCACCGGCTCGGCGTCGCCGCCGCGCTCCCGGCGGCCCCGGCCCGAGTTCCTGTTGCGGAACCTGTCCCTGTTCCGCCGGCCGCCCTGGCCGTCGCGGTCGTCGTCGCGGCCGCCCTGGCTGTCACGCTGATCACGCTGGCTGTCGCGCTGATTGTCACGCTGGTCGCGCTGCCCGCCGGAGTCGCGGGAATCCCGCGAGTCCCGGTGATCGGAGCCGTCGCTCGCAGCGCGGGGCTGGTCGTCACGGCGGCCATTGTCGTCGCGGCGGCCGCCCTGATCGTCGCGGCGGCCGTTCTGGTCATCGCGGCGGCCGTTCTGGTCGTCGCGACGGCCGTTGCGGCGGCGCCTGTTGTCCCGCTGGCCGTCGCCACCGGAGTGCTGGACATCGTCCCGCTGCGCGCCCCCCTGGCTCACGGCGTCGCTCGTGGTGGCGGGTGCCGAGGTCACGGCCGTCGCGGCCTGCGCCGCCGGGGCGCCACCGTCGGCACCGGCACCGCCGATGCCCGCAGCTGCCACGCCGCCCTGAGTCGAACTTTCGCCGATCCCGCCCGCGTTTGCACCGCCGCCCACACCGGGCTGCGTCGATGTCTCAAATTCCATGGCGTCCTGCTCAAAGGGGCGGGTAGCGCCGGCTCCCGCGGGCGCTTCCCGCTTGGCTGAGTTGTTGTTCCGCGCGCCTCGGCTGCCCCCGCCCTCGCCTCGGCTGCGACTCGCGGCGCGTTCTGGTGTCTGGCTGCTGACCGCCGCACCGCCCTGCGCGGTCCCGCCGCCCTGCCGCTCCTCAATTGCGGCAATGACCTGGCCCTTACGCATCCGGCCGGTGCCCATGATGCCCATCGACTGCGCGAGGCGCTGCAGGTCCGGCAGGAGCATCGCGGACAGCCCCGTACCACCGCGGCGACTGGCTCCCGACGTCACCGTCCCGCCGCTGCCTGACGGCGGTGCCGCACCGGATGCAGCAGAAGGTGCCGTCTCACCAGCACGGGAGTCCGCGTCCGGCCAGGAGCGTACCGCGCTCCGGGGCTCGGGGGAAGTGCTGGCAGCTCCCGCCGAGTCCGGTGCATCACCGGACCAAGGGGACGCGGCGGGAGATTCCTCAGGCATGCCAGAGGAGCCGGTCATCAGATCGGTGGTGTCGCTCACGAGGGGTCCTTCCCAGGGCGCGGGTTGTCGTGCAGATTCGGTCGCTGCCACCCGCTGTCATGCTCCGGCCAATTAGCCGGGCCACTTGAAGTTGTGCAATTCGCCGTCCCGCGCCATGTCCCGCGCCGTCCGGCGATAAACCGCGCGGCCTTCCATTCGCGGTACGCACCGCGACCGGCTAGACCTAGCGCTGGCACCAGCACCGACACTGGAAAATCAGGGTTTCCTCCGCCGTGCACCGACCGCGCCTGGCAGGTGTGGTGGTGCGGGGGTTGGATGTCTCTGGCAGCCACAGCCCTCCGCTGGTTGCGGACGGGGACTGGCGGCAGACAGGCGAGCACCTCTCCCCATGGCGGGGCATCTGGTGCGGCACCAAGCTTAACACCATGCACGGCCACGGCATTCCTTCGGAGCTGTCCCACAGTTGCACAAGAAGCCAGCAGCCTTGCCAGACCGGTTTCCGGGTACGCTCCTGGCCGCCGTGCGGGGGTAAGGGCTCGGCAAGCAGGACGGAAAGCCAGGCTTGGCTGTCGACATCCAGGGGGCTTACAACGCATGCGGTACCCGTTTCATCGACGATTGAACCGCACGGTCGCCAACTCCCCGGACCCGAACACGTTGCTGGTTCAGATGCCCGGAACCTACTTCAACCAGGCGATTCTCACAAGTCCCTAATAACAGAACGGCTAGATGCGCGTCGGCGCTGCCACGCCGATGAGCCGCAGCCCGGCCGCGATTGCGGCCTGCGCGGCGGCCGCCAGCCACAGCCTGGCCGACGCCTCGGCCGCGTCCCGCGGGGCTTGCCGGCCGCCGAACGGCAGGGCCGGATGCCCCTCGGCGCAGTCCAGCCACCGGGACGCCAGGCGCTCCACGTGCCGGGCGAGCACGTCGGGCCTGCGCCGCCGGGCGGCCGCCGCGACGCGTTCGGGCAACCACGACATCGCCGCCAGCAGCTCGAGCTCTCGCGCGTGCGAAAGCAACTCTGCGTCGAACTCCCCGTGCCCGATGCCCAGCTCACCAGCCCACCGCAGCACCGATGCAGCTTGCGCATGGCCATATCGCACCAGAAAAAAAGGACTCTCGAGACCATCCGGAACGAGGTCCACGGGGTCAATCGGCTCCGCACCGCCCGACGCCGACCGCGCCAACGCGTACCGGACCGCGTCTTGTCCCGCGAACGCCACGGCGGCCGCCGGAGCCTGAGTGGAGGGAGTACCGCGTTCCGGGCGAATTTCAAGGGTGGCCCCGCTGCACTGGGCTGCCCGGCCGGTCACCGCATCGATGACGAGCCGGCGGGCCGCCGCCCAGGTCGGGGCGCTGGCCGGGTCGTCTGAGGCTGGTGCGGAAACCGACGTGCCGCGCAAGGCGTCGCTGGCGGCGCAGGCGTCGCCGGCCTCGGCGACTCGGACGGCAAGGCCAGCCAGCGCGCGGTCGGTGACGGTCACGGTCAGGTAGCCGCCGCCGGTGACGCGTGCCGCCTCGATCCACGACTCGCCACGCAGCCTGCCAGCCAGATCGGCGGCGATATCGGCGGGCTCCGGGCCGGCCTCGCCTGCCATCAGGAACGGCAGCGAGGTGGCGTAGCTGCCGGGGCCGCCGCCGGGCGCGGGGCGCCAGGTGCCTGACGCGCGCACTCCGAGCGCGGCGGCGATGTCGCCGGGGATCACGCGCCCAGGCTAGATCCGGCCGTCGTTCGTCGCCTCACGCAGTGGCCGGCGCTTCAGTCGAACACGCTGGTCGGCGCGCCGGCCAGCTCGCGGACGACGCGGATCATCTCGGCCGGGTCGAACGGCTTGGTCAGGTACGCATCCACGCCGATCTGGCGCCCCCGCGACCGGTCGTCTTCCTGTGCCCGCGCCGTGATCAAGACGACCTTGATCCCCGCCGTCTGCGGATTCCTGCGCAGCTGAGTCGCTGTCACCCAGCCGTCGAGCCGCGGCATCATCACGTCCAGAGTGATCACGTCCGGCTGGACCTCGGTGACCTTGTCCAGGCAGTCCTGGCCGTCGACGGCCGTAACCACGTCGAACCCCTCGAGCGTCAGGTTAACGGCAATGAGCTGCCTGATGACCTCGTCATCATCGACAACCAGCACCCGGCCCAGTCCGTGTGTCACCCGGGCGACAGTATCTTCTCTCACGCTTGCATGCGCGCTGATCGGCCCCGTATTCACATACCCACGGTACTGGTACCCTGGCTCCGGCTCGCGGTCAATGGCCGACGGGCCGCGTCTGAGCCCCCATAGCTCAGGGGATAGAGCAACGGCCTCCGGAGCCGTGTGCGCAGGTTCGAATCCTGCTGGGGGCGCCAGCCAAAACTGGCCCTGACCTGTGTATTCGCTAGCGAACACGCGAGCAGGCCCGCGGGCGGGTTACCGGGCGGGCCGGCAGGCGCGTTACCAGTAGCGCCTGTTCGGGCGCCTGCTGACGTACTCGCGGCCGACGAGGAACCCGACCGCGAACACGGCGACTAGCCCGGCGATCACCACCATGATCCCCAGACCCACCGGGAAGGCGCTCTGCATCGCGATCGGCGCGGCGATAAGCCCCACAACCGAACAATACTCGAGCAACGGAAACCGGTGCCGGCTGAGCGCCTCGTTGGGGAAAGCCAACGGAGTTCCGCGCCGGCGCCGCGATGCCGGGCCGCAATGTGGGCTGCGTGGGGCAGCCACGTCCGCCGTCCCTGACCGTGTGCTCTCGGCCCTGGCTTAGGCCGTAGCCGCGACGTCACCGGACGGGCACGCGGTCAGCTCGCGGTGCAGGGCGGCAGTGTCTTGGTGCGGCTGGCCGTCCAGCGCGATGTCCGCGAGGACGGCCTGGCAGGCGTCCCACGCATCCTGGACTGCCGCCGGCCTGCCCGCTTCGTGCTCGGCGCGCATCAGGGCACGCCACAGCCGCTCGTCGGCGGGGTCGACGCCCAGGCCGACCCGGGCGGCGTGTGCAGCCGCGCGCCCGCCGCCGGCAGCCAGTTCCAGCTCGGCGAGGGTGACGGCGGTTTCGGTGATCTGGGCCCCGACGGTCTGAAGGAATGCCTGGTCAAGCCACCACCAGTCGCAGTCGCGGAACGGCTCGCCGCGGACCAGGGCAAGCGCGCGGGACAGCACTGCCTGGTCGCTCTCGCGAATTCCGCGCTCGCTGTCCACCTCGAACTCGGCCCAGTCGAATCTGGCGTCAGGATGCAGCGCGTACCAGCCGCCGCCGAGGTGCTCGATCCATTCCCTGCCTTCGCTGGGCCGGCCGAGCTGCCTGCGGGTGCGGGTGATCAGCTGCCGGACGGAGTCCCCCGGCTTGGGGTGATCGGGATCGGCGCCGAGCAGGTAGCACATGCGGGCGCTGGACATACCCTCGTCGCCGTTGAGCGCCAGGCTCAGCAGCAGCTGGCTCTGGGCGGGCTTGAGCGCGGCCGGGGCACCGTTGATCGTGAACGTACCGAGGACCCCGATGAGCAGCGCCGGCGACGGCGCCGCGACCAGCGGGGGTGGCGGGTTTTGTGTGGCGGTCTGCACCAGCGCGGCCAGCGGGAGTGGCGGGTCCTGGGCGGCGGTCTGCATCGGCGCGGCGAGCGGGGACAGCGGGGCCTCGGCGGCGGTCTGTACCGGCGCGGCCAGCCAGTCCGGTGCTGCGCCCGCGGCCGTTACCGACGCCTCAGGGGAGCGTTGCCGACGGCGACGCAGCAGTGCCAGGGACTGAGCCCCGGCGAGCACGCCACTGAAAAACAGGACCAGGCCCGCGACAACCTGAGCGGACGGCGAGATCGGGGCCGCGGCACCATGCTGCGCCCGGGCGGGCAGGCGGGGGATCGTTGGCCGAGCGCTGGCCAGCGCCACGGGCGTGCCGCTGAAGGACTGGGGCGGCTCGGCCGAGTGCACGCGCGCGACCACATCCGCCCTGGCCGCAGCGATGGCGGCGGCCTGGGCAGCCGCCAGCGCCTCGGCCCGGGCCGCTGCCAGCGCCTCGGCACGCCTCTTGGCGGCCGCGGCGGCCGGGCTAACGCGATGCTGGCCAGGGCGTGCGGCCGCTGAAGATGCCGCGGCGGGCAGCGAACCGACCGTAACCGGCACGGCGGCCAGGCCGACGATCACGGCCGCGGTCCGCCAGCGGCGCCAGAGCGCACTCACGACCCGAGCCCGTGGGCACATGTCCGCTGGCGCGACGTACGCCATTGATAAACCAGAACGACTGGCCCCTGGTCCATATCCATGAAGACCTCACCCCGGTAGTCGTCACCATTTGCGGCGCCCTCGACGGCGGGGACACTGGGTGAGCCCCCTGCGAGACTGCATCAAAATCGTGCGCTACCAACCGGGACGTTCTTGTTGCAGTCGCCTTGACGGCTGCCTTGCGCCTCAGGTCAGGGCGTGACGGGATGCCGGGTTGCAGCCACTGGCGCGAGCCGGGTGCACACCCTGGCTTAGTGAGCAAGCGCTTGGTACGGTTTGCCTCGTACATTCAGCCGAGGCGGGTGAGGAGGACGAGGCACTGGACAGCGACGGCCGGCTGACGCGCCGTGAACCGCCCGGCCAAGGCGAGTTCGCGGCCCGGACCGGCGCCGCGCTGGTCCTCGGCGCGAGCGGCGGGCTCGGCGCGGCGATCGCGGCGATGCTGCTCACCAGGGGCAGCCGGGTGGCGATGACCTACCGCCGCCCGTCCCCCGCCGTGGCCGAACTCGCCGCGCGCAGCCCCGGCAGCGCCCGCGCCTACCAGCTCGACCTGACCGACGCCGCCGCGTGCGCGCGCGTCGCCACGGCCGTCGCGGACGACTTCGGCGCCGTGCACACCGTCGTGTACGCGGCCGGCCCGCACGTGCCGATGACGCACCTGAGCAACGTCACGGCCGAGGTCTTCCGTGGGCAGCTCGAGCAGGACGCGATCGCGTTCCTGACTGTGGTCGTGCCGCTGATCCCGCTGCTGCGGCAGAGCCATGGCAGCCTGGTGGCCGTGACCACGGCCGCCACCACGCGGTACGCGGTGCGCGACGGGCTGTCATCGATTCCGAAGGCGGCGATCGAGGCCGCCGTCCGCGGGATCGCCACGGAAGAGGGCCGGTTCGGGGTGCGCGCCAATTGCGTGGGCCCGGGCATGCTGACCGACGGGATGGCTGCGCGCCTCATCGGCTCCGGTGATCTGGACACCCGCGCCCTGGACGTGACCAGGGGCAACATACCGCTGCGCCGGTTCGGCACCGCAACGGATATCGCGGAGGCGGTCTGCTTCCTCGCCTCCGACCGGGCCCGCTTCATCAGCGGCCAGAAACTCGACGTGGACGGTGGCTATGGCACCTGAGGAGGTGGCTGCGGCACCCGGCGAGGTAGCTGCGGCACCCGGCGAGGTAGCTGCGGCACCCGGCGAGGTCCGGCTCGGCTTCGCCCGCGGGGACGTGGTCATCGTCACCGGCGCGGCGAGCGGCATCGGCAAGGCGACCGCGATCAGCGCCGCCGCCGTCGGGCTGCGCGTCGCGGCCTGGGACCTCAACCGCGACGGTGCTGAGGCGACGGCGGCCGAGATCCGGGACCGCGGCGGCGACGCGCTTGCGGTCGGCGCCGACGTCACCGATGACGGCCAGGTGCAGGCAGCCCTCGACGCGAGCGGAGCCAGCCTGGGCGCGGCACGCTACCTGGTCAACAACGCCGGGCCATCCAGCGCCGTTGACGTGCCGTTCGAGGCCGGCCTGCTGGCGGGCATCGGCAGTGTGCGCCGGGTGACCGAGGCCTGGCTGGCACGCACGCCGCCAGCCAGCCCGGCTCTGGTGAACGTGGCCTCGGTGGCCGGCAACCTGATCGGCACCGCACCGGACTGGTACCCGGCGACCAAGGCCGCGATCATGGGCTACACCCGGCACCTGGCCGCCTACTCTCACGACCGGGTGCGGGCGAACGCTGTCGCCCCCGGCATGACCGACACGCCGCGCCTGGCGGGCTTCACGGTCGGCGAGATAGGGCAGCGGGTGCTGCAGCGGATCCCGGCCGGGCGGATGGCCCGGCCGGACGAGATCGGGTGGGCCATCCTGTTCCTGCTCAGCCCGCTCGCGTCGTACATCTGCGGCGCGCTGCTGGTGGTCGACGGCGGCTGGACCGTGACTCAATAACCCGGCATCGCGGTGACCTCGGTCAACATAGCCCGGCATCGCGGTGACCTCGGTCAACCCAGCAAGCCGCCGTTAACCCGGCAGGCCGCGGGTAACCACGCGGTGACAGCCTGGCCGCACGGAAACACGATCCAAGCAAGCGTTTGGTAGGTTGCCGGGTAGGATAACGGCGACACAGGACCGGCATCGTGCTGCGGTCGCGGCTTACTATAACGCCGGAGGTCTGCAGATGGCAGAAGTCCAGGACCGACGCGAGCTGATCCTCACCACCGCGGCGGAGATGTTCGCTCGCAAGGGACTGCGGGCGACGACGGTGCGCGGCATCGCGGACGCCGTCGGCGTGCTGTCGGGGAGCCTCTACCACCACTTCCCGTCCAAGGACGCGATCGTCGACGAGGTGCTGAGCCGGTACCTCGACGAGATAAGGGCGCGGTATGCGGTCGTGCTGGCGAGCGACAAGGGACCGGCCGAGCGGCTGCACGACCTCATCGTCGCCTCGCTCGAGATAGCCGAGGAGCAGCCGCACGCGACGGCCATCTACCAGAACGAGGCTCAGTACCTGCGCGAGATGGCCGGCTTCGGCAACATCCAGTCGGCCGCCGCGGAGATCCAGCAGACCTGGCTGCAGGTGATAGCGGCAGGCGTGGCCGACGGCGTGTTCCGCGATGACATCCCGTCGTGGGTGTTTTACCGGCTGATCCGCGACGCGGTCTGGCTGTCCATCCGGTGGCACCGGCCCGACGGCCCGTACTCCACCCACCAGCTCGCCGAGGACGTGACAACTCTGTTCCTGCACGGCTTCGCCGCCAAGGCACCCTAGCCTTCCTGCACGGCTTCGCGGCCAAGACGCCCTGGTCATCCAAACAAGCGCTTGGTAGGCTTGAGGCATGCCCGAGGCCTTTATCGTCGACGCCGTCCGCACCCCCGTTGGCAAGCGTGGCGGCGGGCTCGCCGCGGTCCATCCGGCCGACCTGGGCGGGTCCGTGCTGACCGCGCTGGTCGAGCGCACCGGCATCGACCCGGGAGCGGTTGAGGACGTGGTCTTTGGCTGCGTCGACACGGTGGGGCCGCAGGCGGGTGACATCGCCAGGACCGCCTGGCTCGTCGCCGGGCTGCCTGAGCACGTTCCCGGCACCACCATCGACCGGCAGTGCGGCTCCTCGCAGCAGGCCGTGCACTTCGCCGCGCAGGCGGTTATGTCCGGGACCGCCGACGTCGTCGTGGCCGGCGGCGTGCAGAACATGAGCGCGGTCCCGATCTCCTACGCCATGATCGCCGGCCAGGCCCTCGGCTTCCCTGACCCGTTCAGCGGCTCGCCAGGCTGGCAGCGCCGCTACGGCGACCAGGAGATCTCGCAGTTCCGGTCCGCTGAGATGATCGCCGAGAAGTGGGACATCAGCCGCGAGGACATGGAGCGGTTCGCCGTCACGTCACACGAGCGGGCGCTGCGCGCCGCCGCTGAGGGCCGTTTCGTCCGGGAGATCGCGCCGGTGTTCGGCCTGGCAGCGGACGAGCCGCCGCGCCAGCCGGACTGGGCGAAGATCCGGTCGCTGCCGACGCTCATCGAGGGCGGGCGGCTCACCGCCGCGGTGTCCAGCTCCATCGCCGACGCTGCGGCCGCGCTGCTCGTGGTCAGCGAGGCCGGGCTGCGGGCACACGGGCTGACGCCCCGGGCCCGGATCCACCACATGTCCGTGCGCGCCGCCGATCCGGTGTGGATGCTGACCGCGCCGATACCCGCCACGGAGAACGCGCTGGCCAAGGCCGGGATGACGCTCGCCGACATCGACCTGGTCGAGATCAACGAGGCGTTCGCGTCGGTCGTGCTCGCCTGGGCCGCCGAGACCGGTGCCGACCTGGAGCGGGTGAACGTGAACGGCGGGGCGATCGCGCTCGGCCATCCGCTCGGCGCGACCGGGGCCCGGCTGATGACGACGCTCCTGCACGAGCTCGAGCGCACCGGCGGCCGGTACGGCCTGCAGACCATGTGCGAGGGCGGCGGGCAGGCCAACGTCACGATCATCGAGCGCCTCGGCTGACATGGACGACGCCGCCGGGCACACGGCGCAGCCAGCGAACACGGTGCCGGTCGACTTCACCGGCCGGGCGGTCATCGTCACCGGCGGCACCCGGGGCATCGGGCGCGGCATCGCCGAGGCCTTCCTCGCCGCCGGGGCCGACGTCCTGGTCTGCGGGCGCAACGAGCCCGAGCAGCTGCCCGAGGCCGGCGGGCGCCGCGCGGCGTTCGCCGCTGCCGATGTCCGCGACGCGGCGCAGGCCGCGACCGTGACCCAAGCGGCCGTCGACGCGTTCGGGCGACTGGACGTGCTGGTCAACAACGCCGGCGGATCGCCAAACGCGGACGCCGCCACGGTCTCGCCGCGGTTCGTGGAGCGGATCGTGGCGCTCAACCTGCTCGCGCCGTTCTACGTGTCGCAGCCGGCCAACGCGGTCATGCAGCAGCAGGACGGCGGCGGCTCGATCATCAACATCGGCAGCGTGTCGGCGCACCAGGCGGCGCCGCTCAGCGCGGCCTACTCCGCGGCCAAGGCCGGCCTGGTGCAGCTCACCCGGTCGCTGGCGCTGGAGTGGGCGCCGAAGGTCCGGGTCAACCACATCACGGCCGGGCTGGTCATGACCGAGAACGCGGCCGAGCATTACGGCCGGGA
>Ga0210385_10002089_pt1 | contig 12083 bp, 14 predicted proteins | sample IncBWH26OmetaG_FD_160107 | JGI IMG/M metagenome (GOLD analysis project Ga0210385, IMG submission 160107) | Forest soil microbial communities from Barre Woods Harvard Forest LTER site, Petersham, Massachusetts, United States - Inc-BW-H-26-O ... | reverse complement strand
AGGCGACGATCCATTCCTTCAAGCGCTGCCGGCGCTCATCGGCCGCATCAAAACGAATGCCAAAACTCTTGTCCGTTTTGCGCCAAGTCACTTGCCCGCGTACCCACACCCGCGGCAACGTCAGCAGCGAAAACGACACTTCCACCTGGCTGCCCGGTTCCGGTACGTGCGTCCCCTTCAGTGACATTCCGCCCGAACTGATCTCCTGGCTCGTGGCCGTGATGCGTGCATTGTCGCCCATCACGATCCCCACCTCGGTCATCACCGGAATCCGCACATAACGCCGGAATTCGTGCAGCACCAGCATTTGCGTCGATCGCACCAGCTTCATCGCCGCCGACCGCTCCAGCGGTTCGTGAAAAATCGCGTTGATGCACAACTTCGAATAGCGCATCGCATCCTGCGCCGTCCCGCCCAGCCCGAAAATCACCATGCGGCTGTTCGAGGCCGACCCTCGCGCCATCTCGATGATGCTGCCCACGGTTTCTCCCAGACACAAAACGCAGGCTTCGAACTTTTCCTTCTGCAGTCGCGCCGCGTCTTTCCGCGGAATCGACACCGTCTCAATGCCAAACTGGCGGAAACATTCCGTGATCAGCTGCGCCGATTTCTCCGGCAAATCAAACAACGCCACGCGCGCAGCTGTCTTTCGTTGGGTCGCCAGGGGAATCGAAACGGCACCGGTAGCAGTAGACATGAGTCCCAGGGGATGAACTCCTCCGAAACCCCATTCTGACGCCGCATTTGAAGCCTGGCTAGATTTCCAAAGGTCGTATCCAAATACGCGAAGGGCCATTGCCAAGGTGATCCTTAGGCCAGTTACCCCTATTCAAACTGTTTCCGAAATCTCTCCAACTGGTCCTTCACTCCCCCAACTTCTCTCCGCAATTCCGCCACTTCTGCTTCCAACCGCGCAATGCGCTCCCCCTCCGCCGGACCGCGTTCCGCCGCCGCCCCAATCTGCGCCGGCCCCATCGTCTCCCCCACATCCCCAGCCATTAAATGCGCATACCGCGATTCCTTCGTCCCCGGCTGCCGCGCCAGTACCTTCGCCAGCGGAGGCTCGCGCTGCATCAGTTTCTGCAACGCCGATTGCACGTCCTCCAGCGCCTCAAAGCGGTGCATGCGCTCCCCCCGTCCCCGCAGTTCTCCCGGCGTCTGCGGACCCCGCAGCAGCAACACGCACAACACCGCAATTTCCGGACGCGTGAAGTTATACACCTCCTGCAAGCGGTGCTCGTACTTCGTCACCCGGCTGTCCCCGCCTCCCGCCGGCCCTGCCAGCCGATCCTGCTGTAGACCTTCCACCGCGTCCCGCACGGCATCTTCATCCAGCTGCATCACCGGATCCCGGTTCGATTTCTGGTTGCACGCATTCACCAGCGCATTCAGCGACAACGGATAATATTCCGGCGTAGTAATATCTTTTTCGATCAACGCCCCCAGCACCCGAACCTCATTCTCCGTCAGCTTGATATCCATAGGATTTTCAATTGTACCGAGTCGTCCCACCGCAGAGCGACGAGCGTTTCGCCCGTCCAGCAAGAACCTGCCCCGCCACACCCGTGTATGATTCGCGTTACCGCGCGTCGTGTATCTGTTCCCGAGCGCCAAGTTACCGAGTAGATAACTAGGTCAATAAGTGTAACCGCCTGACTTCGCCTATCAATTCAGTGACAGATACCCTGTTTCTCGCGTAAAATGGCGGCGTTTTGCAGGAGCATGATATGCATAGACGACGATGTTATGACAAAGAGATCAAGCTGCTGACACTTATTGGAATGTTGCTAGTGGCGCAGATTGTTCTCGGCCAGGACTCGACAGCTCTGCTTCGCATGCAACAATCAAGGGCTGCCTTGGATATCGAATCGAATGTGAAGCACGGGCAGGGCCTGTCTGGGGTCACCAGCGGCAACCCAGGAGACGTGTGGTCTTATCCGAACTCCTCTTCCTGCCTGGTCGTCTACGACGATGGAAAGTACGTTCTCGAAAAGAGGGATGAGCAAATCGTCGGCCGGCCGAAGGTAAAAGCTGCGGAGGGCGCGCTTGCAGCAGACGAACTACAGCAACTAAAGGCAATGCTGGATGCTGAAGACGTCAAGAAACTGGTAACGCCCAAAATGCCCGACCTCCCTTCAGACGCAGGGACTATCCGGGAGATTCAAACCCTGGATCTGCAAATCGACCGCGCCGGGACAGAGCAGCGATTCTACACCGTCCAAGAGCGTGTAATGATCGGAGGGGGCAACTCAACAACTGCACAAGTCTCAACCGGGCTGGACGCCTTCCTGGATAATGGAGGGCCCTACAAGAAAACATTGAACCCGCTCATTAAATGGTTTGAGGGATTGCAGAAAAAAAGCAAGTCAGCGCTCAAAGAATCGAAACCCCACTACTGCGCACCGGTCAACGTGAATTAGTAGGTCGCGCTCTGAGAAACAGTCCGTGATGCGTAAAGCGATGCGCTCCATAACGACTACTCTTCGCGTGGCTCTCTACGCCCTGTTGGCAATGAGCCTCGCCGCCGGGGCAGGTGCAAATGAAGAGAAGTCTGTACCTGCCCTCCGGCTACTCCTTTTTGAAGATCAGCCAGGAGCAATGTCCAATCAGCAATACTGCATGTTGGTATTTGCCGATCGCCATTTCCACGCCGAGAAAGCAGTACGTAAATTAGGAAAAGATCAAGAGCGCCAGATCAACGAAGGAGTCTTGCCCGAAATTGATTGGAACGCTCTTGACGGCATTCTTGACAACGAAGATTTCCGGAAAATCCATGTGCATCCCAATACCTCGCCACTCGTCGTCGAGGACGCCCATGCTTACATTGTTAGCGTCGCTCGCGACAAGACATTCCAGAACATGGAGTTCTTGGACAACAAAAGTCGCAAGCCTTACGAATCGCAAGTGAAACCCCTGCTGCAGTGGTGGAAATCCGTGCGCAGCAGGCGCATGGTCGCAACGGGCGCTCAGGACAGCAGGTGTGCCGCCGATAACCGTGCCGTCTTCAGTTATTAGACCAGCACGTTCGTACCGCTTCTATTATGAGAGGCCATTACACTCACGACCGCGCAGCCCCAGCGAAATTTCCGCGCTAATCCTCGCCGCCGCCCGACCTACGTACAACTGCCGCACAAACTACATGCCATAAAAATCAACAACTTCCCTGTTTTCAATATCCTGTCTTGTATACTCAATAGTTTGTCGGATCCGTCCGAGACTCCAGCACTACCGCGGATAAAATTTTGACTGAACTGACCTCAACAACCCGTGTTCCCATCGCCGACTTGGTGGCAAAGCTTCGCACCCTCCCCGCATCCGCCTTCGATGGCGTCGAGCAGATTCGTTCCCTGCTCGAAAAGATGCCCGTCGACGAAGCCAGCCTCGCCCCCTATTTAACCTGGGACCGGCAACACTACACCCGCAATCTCATCGACAAAACCGACCTCTACGAATTGATGGCCGTTTGCTGGGAGGTTGGCCAAAACAGTTCCGTGCACAATCATCGTGACCAGAATTGCTGGATGGCCGCAGCCATGGGAACGCTGCTGGTAGAAAATTTCCACCTCGAATTTCAGGATATCAAGGCGGGCACCTGCCGCTTGCTCGCATCTAACACGGTGGAATTAACGGCGGCCCATCCCTGTGCGGTCGATCCGCAGGAACCGGTGCATCGCGTCGTCAATCCGCGGGAGTCAAATCAACGCGCCGTGACGCTGCACGTCTATTCGCGCCCCTTTGATACCTGCGTCGTCTATTCGCCCGAACAGGGAACATGCGGAGATATCCGGCTTCACTACAACACCGCGTTCGGAAACGCAGTTGACACTCGCCGTTAATAGACGCCGCTGCTTAAACGGCACCGGCAACTCGGTACTGCAACTGGCAACTGTACTTCAAGGAGGAATCGTGAGGAAATACCTGAGAGTCTTGGCCGGCGTAGCGGCGCTATGCACCATGTCGTGGGCACAGGCCCCGGCGCCAGCTCCCGCCCAAACTCCAGCTCAAGGCCAAAGCCCGGACCAATCTCCACCGCCAGCACCAACTCCTGAAGCGACTCCGATTCCAACCGCTCCCATCCCCAACGTCGCTGCTCCGCTCGATTATCCCCGTGTCGAATTCTTTGGCGGCGGCACCTACGCCGAAACCGGCTTCTTCAACGCCGGACACTGGGCGGGCCTCGGAGGTTGGGATGCTTCTCTTGCCGCCAATGCAACACCTTGGCTGGGTTTCGTCGTCGAGGGCGGTCAATACTTCGGGACCTCGCAAATCCCTACCGCTTCGCCCGCGCCATTCCCCACCTGCGGAGCGGTAAACGGTTTCTGCCCTTCCACCTACCCCACATTCAGCGTCGCCACCCGCGAGTATAACTTCCTCTTTGGAGCGCAATTCATGCGCCGCAAGTATCAACGCTTCACGCCCTTTGGCGAGATCCTCTACGGCCACCAGGGCGCCCGCGGCCAAGCCACCGCCCAGGGCGAAACCATTACAGAAGTTGGCACCGGCCGGGCCTTCATCGTCGGGGGCGGCTTTGACCACAAGCTCAATCGCCGCTATTCACTGCGCATCAAACTCGATTATCTGGAAACCGGCACCGCGTTTCCGCAAGAACCTAAACTGGCGCAAGACAATTTCCGCGTCTCCGTCGGCATCGTCATTCACAACGTGCACAAGAAGAAGCGCACTCTCGAAGACGAAAGTGATCTCCAATAGCCTCTACCTGGGGACTCTCTGATGTTCGCTTGCGCCGGCAGCTACGACCGCCGCAGCAGGTCGCTCAGCGGCTCGGCCTTGGCCCGAAGTTCTTGGGCAAAGTCCGCGCCTTTTTCAACCGCTTCCTCGAAGCGGTCCTTGGCCTCGTCCGTCCAATCTGACACCGTCTCCAGCGCGTCATCATATGACCGCCGCAGATCTTTCCGCAGTTGCCGCCCCGGCTTCGGAGCCAGCAACAAACCAAGCGCTGCTCCCACGCCCAGCCCGATCAGCAAAAAAGTGACCGCCGTGCCCGTCGTTCCATCCGAACTCTCATATTTTCCAATGCGCATAATCAGCCTCCAGCCTCATTTTTGATTCTAGTCCCGAACCATGAGTTGCAATTTTGATTTTTTGTTCGTTAAAAATCACTGTAGCCCGGTTCGCAGAATTGACTCCGCCTGTGTAAAATCAAATGTTGATTCCAACGTGCGGCGGCCGCGCCGGTGAGCTGCCGATCTGCCCCGCCGCTGCCTAGAATTCCTAGCAGAATGAAGGAGATGTAACCCAGCAATGTCGATCCCAGCGACCCAACTTCGTCCCGGCATGATCATTAAGCACAACAATGACTTGCACTCCGTCTTCAGCGTCGAACACCGCACCCCCGGCAACCTGCGCGCCTTCATCCAGGCCAAACTCCGCAACCTTCGCACTGGCGCCATGTTCGAACACCGTTTCCGCTCCCCCGACCCCATCGAGAAGGTGAACGTCGACGAAGAAAACATGGAGTTCCTCTACAGCGACGGCGACGACTATTACTTCATGAACACCGAAAATTACGAGCAGACCCATCTCACCCGCGACACTCTCGGTGACGCTGTCGAATACCTGACGCCCAATCTGCAGATCAAAGTGGAGTTCTTCGACGGAAAGCCGTCGGCATCGAACTGCCTCAGACCGTCATCCTCACCGTCATGGAAGTTGAGCCCGGCCTCAAAAGCGCAACCGCATCTAGCGTGACCAAGCCGGCAAAAACCGAAACCGGCCTCGTCGTCCAGGTGCCCCCGTTCATCAACGAAGGTGAAAAAATTAAAGTCGACACAGCCGAGGGAACCTATCTGTCGCGAGCTTAGGGCAGGTCAGAGGTTAGAGATCAGATCGTGGCTGGGCTTACCTCTGCAATCTGACCTCTGACCTCTGCAATCCAACCATGGCTTCCGCTAACGATCCATCCCGCGACCAAGCTCAACCTTGCGCCCGCCGCTTCCTCATCCGCGGCCGCGTCCAGGGCGTCGGCTTCCGTTGGTTTGTCGAGCGCGAGGCCCATATCCTGAAAATCGCCGGATGGGTTCGCAATAATCACGACGGTAGCGTCGAGGTCTTCGCCATGGGAACCCCCGCTCAGTTGGCTGGATTGCGCTCGCGTTTGCAGGAAGGTCCTCGTGCCGCGCGCGTGGATAACGTAGAGGAATCCGAGGCCCAGCCCGTCGCTGGGCTCGCTTCATTTCAAGTTCGAGGAGCTTAACCCAAGCATGTCCGATCAACGCCTGTCCGATCAAAGCCTGTCCAATCAAAGCCTGCCAGACCAGAGCATGTCCAACCAGAACAACCATGCATCAACCAAGCCCGTAGATGCCGACGGACTGAAAAAACTCATCCGCGAAGTGCCCGACTTCCCCAAGAAAGGCATTCTCTTTTACGACATCACCACCCTGCTCAAAGACAAGCTTGGCTTCGCGCGCCTCATCGACGCCCTCTCGGAACACTACATCGGCGCCGGTAAAGAAATCGATCTCGTGCTCGGCATGGAGGCTCGCGGATTTATCTTCGGCCCCGCTCTCGCCTATCGTCTGAATGCCGGATTCGTTCCCGTCCGCAAGCCGGGAAAGCTGCCCGCCGAAACCGCGAAGATCAGCTACGAACTCGAATACGGCAGCAACGCGCTTGAAGTCCACCGCGACGCCATAAAAAAAGGTCAGCGCATTTTGATCGTGGACGATCTGCTGGCCACCGGCGGAACCGCCGTAGCCACCGCGGATTTAGCCAGCGGCCTCGGGGCAGAGATTGCGGGATTGGCCTTCGTTGTCGAACTCGATTTCTTGAGGGGTCGCGAAAAACTCGCGAAGTATGAAGTCTTCTCTTTGCTGCACTACGATCGCTAGGCCGCGCGACCACTGGCAGTCACGATCAGTTGACCGGAAATCAGTAGGCCCGAAATCATAGGCCCGAAATCAATAGACCATAGACCAAACCATAGACCAGATCCGGATGCATCATTTCACCAGGTGTCCCACCGCCCAGAAAACGCCTCTCCAAGCGGCCAGACTGAATGCCAGTGATCCCGCAAATGACACGATCGCAGTCCAGTTCCAGTGAACGCTTTTTCGCTCGCCATCAGGATTCCACATTGGGGCTCCTCAATGTGCCTTATTGCGCTTCTAGCCTTATTGCGCTTCTAAAAGATTAGATGCGAGCCATTGTCCACGCGCTACCTCCATATTGCAAGTGGCTGCACATATTCGATTTCCTGCCACATCGTATCTGGGGATCGCGCCTCGCCCCAATCCTCACTCTGATCCTCACCCCAGTCCTCACAATGTTCGCCGGTAGTACAATTTCGCCATGGATGCTCTGCTCCAGCCCACCCCAAATCCCACCGCCGAGCAACCCGCTTCCATCCTTCGCCCTATTCTCATCGGCATCGTCATAGTCGGAATCGTGGTCGGTGTTCTCGCCTTGATTTTACGTTCTGAGCAACCCAAGCCCGTTCCCCCTCCCGCCTACGCCGCGAATTTGAAATTCTCCGACCTCAAAACCAGCGCCGCCCAGAATTTCGCCGGCGCAACCGTCAGCTATCTCGACGGAGCTATCACCAACTCCGGCAACCAGACCGTGACCCACGCCCTCGTTCAGGTCACCTTCAAAGACGAGCTCGGGCAAACCGCGCAACGCGAAGATCGCCCCCTCCGAATTCTCCACACCGACGGCCCCTACGACGATGCCGTGGACCTCAACCTCTCACCCCTCGCGCCCGGCCAGACCAAACCCTTCCGCCTCACCTTCGAGAGCATCTCCGCCCAATGGAACCACGTCTATCCCGACTTACAGATCACTCAAGTCAGCACGAGATAAGTCAGAGGTCAGAGGTCAGAGGTTAGATTGCAGAGGTAAGAACCTTCTGTTCGGCTTTCACCCCTGCAATGTCCGGTTTGGCTCTTCACCTCTGCAATCCGACCTCTGACCTCTGCAATGGTCCGGTTTGGCTCTTCACCTCTGCAATCCGACCGCAATGGCGCGCCCCTCCGCTACAATGGCCTCGTGCCCGACGCAAAACCATTCCGTCTCACCGAGTCCGTCAAAGCCGCTGGTTGAGCGTCCAAGCTGAGTCCGGCGGCGCTGGACACAGTGCTTGGGAAATTAGCCCGGCAACACGACCCGAATGTTCTAGTTGGCTTCGACCACGCCGACGACGCCGGAGTGTATCTGCTCACGCCTGAGACTGCTCTCGTCCAGACCGTCGACTTCTTCACCCCGGTCGTGGACGATCCCTACATCTTCGGCCAGATCGCCGCCACCAACGCGCTCAGCGACGTCTACGCTATGGGTGGAAAGCCGCTGACCGCGCTCGCCCTCGTCTGTTTCCCCGAAAAAGCCGATCTGGAAATCCTCGAACGCATTCTCGCCGGTGGCCTGTCAAAAATGATCGAAGCCCGATGTACCGTAGTCGGCGGCCACAGTATCCGTGACGACGAAACAAAATTCGGATATTCCGTCACCGGCGTCGTTCACCCCAGGCGCATCCTCGCTAATCAAGGAGCCCAACCCGGCGACCGCCTCCTGTTCACCAAAGCCCTCGGCACCGGAGTGATTTCAACCGCCATAAAAAAAGGCGAAGCCAAAGAAGATTGGATCGCCGCCGCCGTAAAGTCCATGACCACGCTGAACAAGTCTGCCGCCGAAGTCATCTCAGAAGCCATCTCGAAGGACTTCGAAGTCCACGCATTGACCGACGTCACCGGCTTCGGCTTGATCGGCCACGCTCGCGAAATGGCTCTCGCCTCGAACGTCAGCTTCGTCTTTCATTCCGCCAGCATTCCCGTTCTGCCCGGCGCGCTCAATTGCATCCATGCCGGCTACATTCCCGGAGGCCTCAAAGCCAATCGCGATTTTGCCGAATGTCTGGTTGGATACGATCCGTCCGTGCCCGAAGATCTCCGCACCCTGCTCTTCGACCCGCAAACCGCCGGAGGCCTTCTCATCTCGGTTTCCGCCAAAAACGCCGCGCCTCTCACCCGCGACCTGCAGAACGCCGGTGTTCCAGCCGTCGAAATCGGCGAAGTGCGCCCCCCCGCCAAACCACTCATCACCGTTGCCTGAATTACGCCGTATTTTCCCCTGGGGCCATCAACCTTCCGACTTCTCGCTCATGCGCGTCACAAAACTCGGCACGTGCACCACCGCGCGTCCGATCGTGCCGCGCCCAATCTCCCGCATGCCGTCATGCGCGCTGACGCGCAGCCGGTAAAACCGCCCATCAAATTCTTGCAGTTCCGCCTCCGCTCGAATCTGCATTCCGATCCCTGTCGCCGCCAGATGTAGCACGTGGATCGAAGTCCCCACCGTAATTTCCCCATCATCGCAAAATGGCTGCAACGCCAGAAACCCTGCCGTCTCCATTAACCGGATCATATCCGGCGTCGAATACACCGGCGGCAGCTGTGGATTATGCGCCGCCAGCGTGTGTTTCAACTCGACCGTCTCAACCGCCTCGCCGCGAACGCCAATGGGAATGTCTCGTGCCATGATTGTGTGACAGAGTAATCCAGATTTGTAGTCCAACTTTGTAATTCAACGATGATACATGCCTCGCCGGCGCCCGAGCCCGCCCCTTGCCCTTTCTGGAACGTTGTTACAATCAGTAAGGCGTTTTCATGCAAAGTTCGATATGAAATTCGACGAACATTTCGACGTGGTCGTAGTCGGCGCCGGCCATGCCGGATGCGAAGCCGCAATGGCCTCCGCTCGCATGGGCCTCAAGACCGCTCTCTTCACCCTGAACGTCGATCTCATCGCCCAAATGTCCTGCAACCCCGCCATCGGCGGCATCGCCAAAGGCCACCTCGTCCGCGAAGTCGACGCCCTCGGCGGCATCATGGGAGAAATCACCGACGCCGTCGGCATCCAGTTCCGTCTCCTCAATACTTCCCGCGGACCCGCCGTCTGGTCGCCTCGCGCCCAGTGTGACAAACAAGCCTACCGCCTCAAAATGCGCGAAATCCTCGAATCGCAGCCCAACCTCAAGATCAAGCAAGCCGAAGTATCGGACGTAATTGTGGAACGGTCGAGGATCGCTGACGGTTCGTCATTCGTGGATTCCCGCGAATCTGCAACTCCGACCGACCAACGACAAACGACCAACGACCGCGTCACCGGCATCCTTCTTCGCGATGGCCGCCGCGTTTCCGCCCAAGCCGTCATCATCACCACCGGCACGTTTCTCAACGGACTCATCCACTGCGGCGAACAGCAATATCCTGCCGGACGTTCCGGAGAGCCCGCCGCAGTTCTGCTCGGCGAGTCGCTCAAAAACCTCGGCCTCCGCGGATGCCGCCTCAAAACCGGAACGCCTCCCCGTCTCGACGGCCGCACCATCGACTGGACCCGCTTCGAGCGCCAGCCCGGCGACGATGATCCCACTCCCTTCAGTTTCCGCACTCGCCGCGTCGCCCATCATGACTCGCAAGTGCCGTGCTACATCGCCTTCACCACTGAAGAAACCCATCGCATCATTCGCGAGAACGTGCATCGCTCGCCCATGTACAGCGGACAGATTCAATCGACCGGCCCGCGCTATTGTCCTTCGATTGAAGACAAAATCGTCAAGTTCCCCGACAAACTGACACACCAGCTCTTCCTCGAACCCGAAGGCCTCAACACCCACGAAATCTACGTCAATGGCATGAGCACCTCGCTGCCTATCGACGTGCAACTGGCCATCCTCAAGTCGATCCCCGGCCTTGAAACCGCTGAGATGATGCGCCCCGGTTACGCCATCGAATACGATTCCATCGATCCCACTGAACTCAACCGCACGCTCGAGACAAAAAAGTTTCCTGGCCTCTTTCTCGCCGGTCAGATCAACGGCACCTCCGGCTACGAAGAAGCTGCCTGCCAGGGAATCATGGCCGGAATCAATGCCGCCCTGAAAGTGAAAAACGAACTGCCGCTCGTCCTCGACCGCACCGAGGCGTACACCGCGATCCTCATCGACGACCTCATCTCGAAGGGCACCAACGAGCCTTACCGCATGTTCACTTCCCGCGCCGAATTCCGCCTCCACCTCCGCATTGACAACGCCGACCACCGCCTCACTCCTCATGGACGCCGCGTTGGCCTCATCTCCGATGAAGCGTGGGCCGATCACGAAGCCAAGCAACAGCGCCTGCAGGAAATGAAGCTGTTGCTCGAAAAGACAAGGTTGACCGGAGAACTATCCGCGCAAATCGCCGCCTTCGTACCGCTCTCTCAAGATTTGCCGTCACATTTGTCTTCGGCCCTCGGCCAACCCCTGGCACAATTGCTCAAGCGTCCCGAGATCACCATCGAGCAACTCGCCCCCGCCTTGCGCGAGCTGGCGCCAGAATTCTTCCGTCGCTCCACTGACCACCAACCCCTAGCCCCTGACCCTGTAACGACGGATCATTTAACGACTCATCATTTGTCTTCCGAAGTTCGCAACGAACTCAAGTCCGTCGAAACCGAAATCAAGTATGCCGGCTACCTCGACCAGCAGCAGCGCGCCATCGACCGCCTGAAAAAGGCCGAACAGCGCCGTATCCCGGATTGGTTCGACTATCAGGCCGTCAGCGGCCTCTCCCGCGAAATGCAGGAGAAGCTCGAAAAAGTCGGCCCCGAAACGCTGGGTCAAGCCTCCAGCATTCCCGGCGTCACCCCTGCCGCAGTTTCCCTTATCAACGTCTATATCGAAATTCAAGCCCGCCGTCGCCACCAAATCGCTGCCCTGTAGCGTCGAATTGTGGCGTCCGTAGAACCAGACGAAGCCCCCGGTTCCGGCATGTAGCCGCCGAACGACCCGCCACCACCGCTCCCCGAACCCGACCCTAATACACTTTCTGCTCTGTGGAAAACTTTGTGGATGCGAAGTCCCGCCCTTCCAGGCAAGCTCGCTCAACCCCACGCCAGCGATGTTTTCGGCGCCGCCTCTGCCTTGCTAAAGCTATGTTTTTAAGTTGGTTAACTCCAGCTACTGGCAAACCTCGCGGAACCGCTTGCGAATCAGCACTTTCGTCACAAAATGTGAGATTTGCACATCTATCCAATAGTAGTGGACCCGCATCTACGGCGATTGCCGCCGTCACAGAGGCCTCGCCAGC
>Ga0210385_10002088_pt1 | contig 12083 bp, 13 predicted proteins | sample IncBWH26OmetaG_FD_160107 | JGI IMG/M metagenome (GOLD analysis project Ga0210385, IMG submission 160107) | Forest soil microbial communities from Barre Woods Harvard Forest LTER site, Petersham, Massachusetts, United States - Inc-BW-H-26-O ... | reverse complement strand
GCATTGAGAAAATCAATCCAAGTGCCAGGCCTGCACCAGCGCCCCAAAGGACGGGAGCTGGGTCATTGACCACAGCTCGATACAATGAGTCAGGGTAACCGACGGGCATACCTAGGAAAGCTCCCACCCTTGCCATTCCGAAGGTCCAGGCCATGACTCTTCGAAGTCGTTTGTTCATGTTCCCCAAGACTATAGGACAATGACCGAGAGTAGGTCCTGATTAACGCCGTAACCGGAGAAGTGGGTTATAGAACCTACTCCACCTTCCACCCCATCTCTTCCTTCAAGTCTCCAAAGCATTGTGGACAAATCCAGCGGTAATTATCGTCAGTGACGTATCCCTCCGTGAGAATTTCGGGTGAACCAGATTCCATGAATTTTGCCCAACACGCCTCGCAATGATCGTGTTCCCAACCCTCTCTGTAGGGTGTGTACTGTCTGAAATGCAGCACGGCCCCGCGTGTCCATTTCGCGTTATCGATTCGCCAATCAGTCATAAGTCGAAACTATCACGTTTTCGGGAAAGACTTTGTTGTCACAAACTAACGGCAAGGTCCCGATTAACGCCCTTACCGGAGAAGTGGCTACTAGTACCGAGGTGTCTACTCGTCCCACATCTCGACTTGTCGAAGGCAATTTGGGAGCTTGTCGAGGAGGAAGTCGGACCACCGGGCAACATCTTCCTTGCTGGCGTACCGAAACCAGATGTCGTCTCGTTCGCCGTAGGGTTGGTCGACCAAGTCAAATTCTTTCAGATACAAAGTGCTGACCTCCGCAGACGTTGAAGAATTACCAAGGCTAAGTTACGTACGGGTGGCTTCGCTTGGAAGATGGTGCTTCTCACCTGCTCCCGCTCACAATTTCAGTACGGGCTGACTTCAAAAGAAGATTTATTGGTGTCGTGGTCAGTTCAGGAACTATCAAATTTTCACGACACAAACCACTCTTCTCCCCCTTAATGCTATAAATCAATGCGGCCATGGCCGACGATGAACAGCGTCTTGAAATGCACAAAGATGCCATAAGTGTGCCCCAGGCGCACCCGAGCGAGGGTGGAACCGAATGGAGTACATGGCGGACGCTGCACTTGCCTATGTTTCGGAATCTGCTAGTTGCCGACCTGATCTCAGACATGGGCACGTTTATGCAAGGTGTTGGTGCCGCATGGCTGATGGTTTCGCAAGGGGCCGGGCCGCTGCTTGTGGCGCTGACACAAACTGCCTCGGCATTTCCGTTTTTTCTTCTCGCGCTGCCAGCAGGAGCTTTGGGCGACATCCTTGATCGGCGGAAACTGATACTGACGACGGAAGTATGGATGTTTTCTGTCGCGATAGTGCTCGCTGTTCTGACGGTGCTGCATTTACTTACGCCTTTGGTGCTGCTCCTTTTAACGCTTGCTTTGTCGATCGGAGATGCGCTCGAAGCGCCAACCTGGCGAGCGGTCCTTCCAGAAGTGGTGCCGCAAGAAGGATTGATGTCGGCCATTGCTCTAAACGGTATTGAATTTAATCTGGCCCGCGCGATCGGTCCAGCACTGGGTGGATTTCTGATTGCGGCGTTAGGAATCACCACAGTGTTTTCGCTGAATGCCGCATCGTATCTTGGCGTGCTTTGGGTGATTGCACGTTGGAAGCGACCGCCACACCAGACAGGCCCGCTGCGAGAGACCGTGTCGGGTGCGATCCGCGCGGCGGTTCGGTACACGAGAAACGCGCCTGAGATTCTGACCGTTCTCGGACGAATCGGATGCATCATGTTTTTTGCAAGCGCATTTTGGGCGCTCCTGCCCACCGTCGCTCACGAATTGCGACGGAGCGTCACCCTTTATGGACTGCTCCTAACTGTCTTTGGCGCTGGCGCAGTGCTGGGAGCCGTGGTGCTACAGCGGACGCGTTCGTTGTTCTCGTCTGATGCGATGCTTGGACTGGGAACGACCGTCTTTGCTGGGGCGCTCTGGGGCGTCGCCGCATTCAAATCTGTAGCACTTCTGTCCGTTGCCATTTTGTTTGGAGGGGCTGCATGGACCGCGATCATGTCTTTGATGACCACGGTTATGCAGAACCTGGCGCCAGACTGGGTGCGCGCGCGTGCAATGGCTGTGTTCATGCTCGTCTACATGGGAACGTGGACAGCCGGCAGCGCTTTCTGGGGATATGTCGCGGGCCGGCAGGGCACACACTTTTCTCTGATTACCGCGGCTATTGGCACCGCCGTTTGTCCAATATTGGTTTTGATTTCGCGCTTGCCGGATACGCCTGTGGATCTTGGGGCTTGGGATCACTGGGGCAAGCCGATGCTGGTCGGAGACGCAGACCCAAATCAAGGACCCGTACTGGTTACGGTGGAATATGAGGTTGACCCGATGAAGGCGGACGAGTTCCTGGAGGCTCTCCACAAATTTGCACGAGTGCGGCGGCGGGACGGAGCATCAAGGTGGGGCGTCTATCGCGATACTGAGCATCCGGCGCACTACGTCGAAACGTTCATCGTCGAATCTTGGGCGGAGCACTTGCGGCAGCACGAGCGATTGACGATAGGAGACCGCGACCTTGAGGAAAACGTGGGTCGTTTCGAATCGAAGCCTATCAAGGTGAGGCATTTCATTTATGCGCGTAGCAAGCGCGGACGGCATTAATCGCAATGCGACTTGAGCAATCCCTCCGGTCACCATAAGCGCGTTTATCGGTACTGATCCGACGAAGTGCCCGCAGCTTCCGAGTGGCCCGTAATCCACTAATTTAGGCCATAGCGCTCAATCACGTCCCACAAGCCGATGTACCGGACTCTAATGCCGCGGAATCTATTTGAAAAGGGAGGACACCATGACCCAATTGAGTGCTACACAACGAGCCAGCGAGCTGAACAATCTCGACCACATGTTACAACGTAACAAAGAATTTGCTGCGCGGCAATCTGCTGAGGGCACACTCATGCCTTCGCTTCCGAGGGCGCTGCCAAAAGTAAAGGCGATCATCATCGGTTGCGCTGATATGCGTGTAGATCCTGCTGACATACTTGGAATCAGACCGGGCGAGGCCGTCGTGATGCGTAACATCGGCGGTCGAATCACGCCGGCGTTGTTGGAAGAGTTGGGACTACTCGGGCGAATCGGTGAAGTTGCCGGAGAGATTCCTGGAGGCGGCGGTGAGTTTCACATCATCGTACTTCAGCACACCGATTGCGGCATCACTCGCCTTGTCGGGGACCCGGCAAAGCTGGCGCACTATTTTCAAATACAGGAAGGCGAACTCAAGACAAAAGCGGTCACCGATCCTCGGGCGGCAGTCGCCTTCGACGTTGCTGCGCTCCGGGCGATTCCCGCATTGCCGGGCTCTTGGCTTATATCAGGCCTCGTCTACGACGTGGCGACCGGGCTTGTTGAGACCGTAGTACCGCCAGCGCCGATTCATACTGCGCAAAACTCCTGATTCAAGCCCTCATATTAACTGGTCTGGCCAAGTTTTGAGTGGTCGGCAAGCAGGAAGCAATCCGGTTACTTCCGCCCGTCATCCGGGAAGAACACAGAAATTTCTCCCTGCGGGTTGATGGCGGCACCGTTTCCAGATAATTCGCAGCGCAGGATAGAAGTCTCGACTTACGCGCCTTCACCAACTAACGGGCGTGCTCTTTCGCAATTCCAATAGAAGAAGGGAGGTTGGTCATGAAAGTAGGATTTATAGGTGCCGGCAACGTAACGAGGACGTTTGGCCGTCACTTGATCACCGCTGGTCATACCGTAGTTGTATCCAATTCCAGAGGTCCGGAAACACTGGCTGATTTTGTCGCTGATCTTGGTCCAGGCGCCATCGCCGGAATGAAACAACAGGCTGCCGAGTGCGACGTCGTCATCCTTGCCACACATTGGGTCAGTGTAGCTGACGCTCTCAAGGGTATTGATTGGCGAGGCCGCATCCTGATCGATGCGACGAACGCACATCTGGAGCCGCCAGACATTAGTCTGGCTGGCGTGACCAGATCGCGCGCCGCATTGAAGGGACGCACCTCTAGCGAGATCGTTGCAGAGACGGCAGTTGGCGCACGGCTTGTAAAATCGATCTGCAACATGCCGATGGCCTGGATACAGGACTTCTCGCCCAACAAACCCCGCACCGTCATCTTTACATCCGGCGATGACATCGAAGCCAAGCAGCTAGTGATCGAGTTGGTCAACAGCACTGGATTGATCGCGATTGATCTCGGATCACTGGCAATAGGCGGTGCTATGCATGAGGTCGGCGCTCCTTTATCCGGGCTCGATCTCCACTTCGTCCGCCGACTGCGGTGAGAGCGGCTTCAACACCACGGCCAAGGCTCTGGTCGCATCAAACGCTCATGCTCACGGGAGGAATTTTGATTCACCGTTCAGCCTAAATGAGTTGCTCTAGAAAGCAAGAAGGTATGACAGAGAAGGTCGCGGGTGGAGCCGGCAAATCGGAAGTAATCCAGATCGGGACATGCGGATAGGTAACGAGAAGTCGGCTTGTCGGACGTGATCTCTGCCCTCGGCATCGACTACGAGCTAATCACTTGTCTGGCAGTAATCATCGGCCCGTCGATGGGCATGTTCAGGGGTGCGGGGTTGTCCACCACGCGCTCCACTGATACACGGGGACCCTTATTTGAATACTTCTCGCAAGAACTCGACCGTCGTTTGCCAAGCCCTCGCTTCCGTTTGCGGATGCAATCGAGCCTCGGGTGCTTTGTCGCCGACAGCTCCTTCGCCCGTAAAGCTGTGCTTCGCGTTACCGTAAAAGTTGATCTGCCAGTTCACCTGCGCGCGTCTCATTTCTTCTCGAAATGCAATCACACTTTCCAGTGGCACCACAGGGTCGGCATCACCGTGCAGGACAAGGATCTTGGACACCACAGTTTTAGGTTGCGCAGCCATCGTCGTATTCAGAATACCGTGCAAGGAGACGACACCGCGCAATGGAGCGGCGGCACGCGCAAGTTCGAGAACACCGCAGCCTCCGATGCAGTATCCAATGGCCGCGATGCGATCCGCATTGCACTCCGGCCGCTGTTGAAATGTTCTTAAACCGGCCGAAAGCCTACGGCGAAATCGTAACCGATCCTCGAGGAATGGCCCGACAACTGTCACCGGCGACTGTGGTGGGCCTGGCCGTACACCGGCTCCGAACAGATCCGCCACGAAGGCCGCATACCCCAGCTCCGCTAATCGATCCGCGCGCCTGCATATAGACTCGTTGACGTTCAGCCAACTAGGCACAATCAGAACGCCCGGCAAGTCGCGGGCCGACTCAGGCGCGGCGAGGTAGCCCTCGAGAGACTGCTGCTCGTCAAGGTAAGAAACTCGCGTTCCCATCATGAGATAAATTCCCCGCTCCTTCTTTGAGGGAAAGCACTTTCGAGGAACTTGTGAACGGACGTCACGGCCGCGGCGCCATCGCCGATCGCAAAAGCAACACGCTTCGGACTGCCACTGCGGCAGTCGCCGGCAGCGAACACGCCGGGCAGGCTGGTCTCTACAGCGCAGGGCGGCCTGGATTCTTTCCAAGCTGCGAGCGAGGCAACTTCCTGACCTGTCAGCAGGTAGCCCTGCTGGTTTCTAACGATGGATGCAGGGAGGAAGTCGGTTCTCGGCTTTGCCCCGATGAAAACGAACAGTCCGGAGGTAAATTCCTCCCTTATTTCCCCGTTCGGTTCGCGGACGCGGACACCGCAGACATGGTCGACGCCCTCGATTCCGACGACTTCAGTGTTGCAGCGGATTCTGACTTTCCGGTTCGCCAAAACTCTTTCCGACAGGTAGGAAGACATCTTTCGCAGGTCCGGGCCGCGCACCAACAGAGAGACCTCGTCGGCGGTTTGGGAAAGAAACATTGCGGCTTGCCCGGCGGAGTTGCCGCCACCAACCACATGGGCTGCGGAACTTCGGCAGAGTCGAGCCTCGATGTTGGTCGCGCTGTAATACACGCCAGGGCCCTGCAGAGTATTAAGGCCCTCGACGTCCAGGAGTCCGTAGGACACCCCCGCAGCGACGATCACCGATTTGCCCAGAACATAATCACCTTCGACTGTTCTCACACGGTAGAACCCGTTGCTGCGTCGCTCCAAGTTGGACACCGTGCTGGGGACGTGGAAGTCTGCTCCGAACTTCAGAGCCTGAAGATAGATCAGATGGGCGAGGTCGTGGCCGGTGACACCATCCGGAAAACCGGCATAATTCTCAATCCGGGATGTCGAACTCGCCTGTCCCCCAGGACCCAAACCGTCCAGCACGAGCGAAGACAGCCCTTCCGAGGCCGCGTAGACAGCCGCTCCGAGGCCAGCCGGGCCAGCGCCCAAAATCAGAACGTCATAAACCGAATTCGGCAGTTGGCAGCGAAGCCGAAGGTGGTCCGCCAACTGGGCGCGGGTGGGCGCTTCATAAAGGACCCGGCTGCCGTGGGCCACCACTGGATAGGACTGAACATCTTCGCGGATCTGTTCGAGTTTGATCTTGTTGTCATCGCAAGACGTATCCAACCATTCGTGCGGCACGCTGTTGCGGAACAGCAGCTCCACGGCTTCGAGTGTTGCCTTGTCGTCTTTCCGACCGTAAATGCTCAAGCCGCGAAATTTAGACTTGAGGAGTAATTCCCGTCGACGCTGGAACGATTTCCAGAACTTCTCACCCAATTGAGGTCTTCTCGTGAACAAATTCCGAAGCTGTTTCGGCGTAAGTCGGACCGCCTCAACAGAGATTTCGGCTTCGACCGAGACAATTGCGGGTCGACGGGTCAAGAGATCGATATCGCCGGTGAAATAGCCTGCACCGTAGCGGACGAACACCACGCGTTCGCCCGTCGAGACATCGACAGCTCGCACCCTTCCCGAAAGAATCACGTAGCTATTGAAGGGATAGTCTCCGGCTGAGAAGAGTGGATCGTTTTCGAAGAAGTCGCATCGTTCCCCGAAAGGTGCAACCTCCGCAATCTCAGCCTCATTGAGGTGGGGATAAGCAACTTGGTCCGAGAGCGGGTCGAAACCGATCTCGAAAAACCCCTGTGCCTGATCGCCCTCGGGAAATTGTGAGTCAGAATTCAAAGTCATATCGCGCTTGCGACTGGACCCGGAAGAATATCTGCTGAGCTGTTAGGTCAGGACCACAATCTTTCCACCGGCTTTGTTCTCCTCCATGCACCGATGCGCCTCGGCGATCTCGTCAAGGTGGAAGACCTTACCGATCTGAACATGGAGCGCCCCGGCAGCGATCTGCTCAACCAGGTCTTCCAGAGGCATCCGCATGAAGTCTTCCGATTCGCCTGCATACGTTGTCAGGCTGACCGCAGTCGGTATCGCCTCCATGGGAGCGAAATTCTCGAAGGACCACTTGTTGCCGACGATTCCGGTCATGCACACGATGCCGCGTTGTTTGGCGCACCGAAGCGAATCTTTCAGTGTCGTCGTACCGACCAGTTCGAGCACCTTGTCGACACCGTTGGCACAAACCTCCATGACCTGCTCGGCGATTGAACCGGTATCGATGAAGACTTGATCGACACCACTGGCGCGCAGCAGGTTTTCGCGGTCCGGGTTTCGTGTGGTCGCCGCGACAAAGGCACCGTGCTTCTTGCCAATGGCCGCAGCCGCCAAGCCAACGGAAGTTGTGCCACCGCGGATCAACAGACGTTCGCCTTTTTCGAGGCGCAGCGATTTAAACAGCGAACCCCACGCCGTTTGCAGCATCTCGGGGATCGCTCCGAGCGTTTCCCAGGGAAGTTCGGTCTTGATGACCTGCACCTGTTTCGCGGGCACGCTAGTATATTCGGCATAGCCCCCGTCGATTTCCCGCCCCAGTCCCCCCATCGCCGTCGCGACGATATCGCCCTTGCGAAACTCGCCTCCAGGCGCTGCCTCGACGACACCGACTGCCTCGATACCTAGAACGCGAGGAAACTTGACGTCCGGCGAATGGCCCTGGCGCGTGAAGAGCTCCGAGCGATTGAGGCCGAACGCTTTGACCCGTATTAAAACTTCGCCCTTCTGCGGTGTCGGGACCGGAAGGCTCTCAATTTTGAGAACCTCGGGCCCACCCGGTTCGTGAATCACCGCTTCTTTCATCGTCGCCATCGGAAGCCTCTTTTACTTCTCATGTATGCGGCGGGTTTGTCGTCGAAAAGCAGTAGCGCGCGATCTTCCAGCCTCCGCCGAATTTTTGGAAGAGGAATAGTTCCTGATTTGCCTCAGGGCCACCCGCGCCCGTGGCGTGAACCTTGACCGTCCCGGCCGAATTGGTTCGCGCAAAAACCCAGTTCGGAGCCATTTCCACAATCTCGGCGATATTGAATTTGACGGTCAGCTTGATGGCTTTGAACACGGCATCATAGGCCCTGCGAACCTCATCGGCACCGACACTGGAAGGGCTGTTCTGCGGCATAAATACTCCGTCGAGCGCATAGAGCTTCATCACTGCTTCGGTATCGGATTGATTCAACGCGTTTTGATATTGCGTAAGTACTGCAGCAACGGCCTGCTCGTTTGCATTCATGATGCGAGTCCTTTGCTTTTGGCCTCGTTTTTCATTCGGAATGTAGTCGGGCCAGGTCTGCTCGACTAGCGGGTGAAACAGCAAATGTATTTTCCAAATTTGGGATAATCTTTATCGGACCACGTGTCCGAGAGGACGTAGTATGTGCGGGAAATCCTTCGGGAGTTCAACGTAAAGTGACTATCGGAGGTCTGCCGGAGATGGAGGATCGTGATGACGGACCTGAATTCCCTCATGATCTTCGCCAAGGTAGTTGAAGCGAAGAGCTTTTCAGAGGCGGCGCGCCTTCTGAAAATGCCGACCTCAACCGTCAGCCGTCGCGTTGCCGAGCTTGAGGACGAACTGGGGGTGCGCTTGCTCGAACGTTCGACGCGCAGCCTGCGGCTGACGGATGTAGGGGCCGAAGTTCTCGAGCATGCTCGTCACACCGTCGAGCTCAACGAAGCGGTAGACAACGTCGCTTCCAACCACTTGTCGAATGTCTCCGGTGAACTGCGGCTTTCCGCGCCACCTAGCATCTCCGACTCGTTGCTTGCGCCGCTCATCGGCGCATTCCAGGCATCGTATCCAAAGGTCCGGGTACAGGTCTTCATCACGGACCGGATTGTCGATCAAATCGCCGAGGGCGTGGACCTGGCGTTCAAGGTGGGGGAACAACTGAAAGATTCGTCACTCGTCGCGCGCAGAATCCTGACCTACCGTCACCAGCTCGTAGCGAGCCCGAGCTATTTGTCAAAGTGCAAGCGTCCTCAAAAACCTCAGGACTTACTTGAACACCGGCTGCTTGCTTTCTCGTTTTGGACGCCGACAAAGGCATGGAACTTCGTTCACACGAACGGGAAGAAAAAGGAAACGCTGACGTTCCAGCCTTTCCTGGCGATGAACGACTATGCTGGCCTTGCGACTGCCCTGCTTGCGGGCACCGGAATTGGCGACCTTCCGCCGTTGGTGCAGCCCGAGTTGTTGCGCGAGGGGCGGCTCGTTGAGGTGATGCAGAAATGGCACTTCACCGTCTTCAATCTCTGGGTAGTCCATGTGGGCAATCGATACCTCACGAGGCCCGTCCGCGTGTTCAAAGAATTCGCAGCCCAAATGGCGCCGACGCTCTTTCCCTCACTTCCGGCCTGAGGACCGGTCAGCCGGCTTCCTGCCGATCCCTTATTCCTTATCGTCCCACCGGACGTAGATGAGAGCAGCACGCACATGGCTTGGCAGCCAAACGTCGACGCCAGCCAGGCGATTGATCCAGCGAGGCTCAAGTTCAGCAACAGAGTCTCTCGTCACCTTATCCAGCAAAGCCTTGAATATCAGGAACTCGTTGTCGGGACCGATCGTCTTGGCAATCTCAGCATCGAAGGCCCTTTCATTCAAGCCGTTGTGAATCCGCTTCACGGTCTGGTACACGTCGTTCGTGTTTTCCTTGGTGATCTCAACATCCTTCCGAGTCCCGGTATCGGTGAGGTGGCCCCCGATAAAGTGGTCGAATTTGTAGGCGAGGATTTCGTCGACCATCTTCAAATATTGGTGGGAGTTGGTCGACAGATCGAAGTCCTGAAACGGTATGTATCCCGACGTCACCGAGTCTACAGCCATCAAGAATTTCGCCTCTGGTACATAGATGAAAAGATCGCCTTCGTTGGAGTGGTACTTATGCCGTGTGAGTTCCACAGTCTTGCCGCCGAGCTTGATCGTCTTCGAGGTTTTGAACGTCTCGGTTGGAATCAGGCGATTCGGATCGTTCACTTCCTTCAGAAAGTCGCTGACGGTATCGAGAGCGACAATCTGCAAGCCAGGGATGCCCTTAAACGCTGCTGACCCACCAATATGATCCTTATGAATGTGGGAATAGACCAGCATCTTGATCGGCTTGTTCGTGACTTTAGCGACGGCTTCCGGAATGTGTTTGCCATAGCTGGCCGGCGCATCGAAAACGACGACGCCCGCGTCGGTCACGAGAAAGGCGGATTGCCAACCGTTGTCAGAAAGTGCGTAGACGCCGTTTCCGAAATCCTTCATCCCGTATCCGACTGCAGGATCGATGTTCCAGTATTTTGCCCTCACCGCGGGTAGCACTGGAAAGTGTTCCCGTAACGCCTCGGGTGAATCGGTTCCAGCCAAAGCGGAAGGCTGTTTCGGGTTAGGCTGCGACTCTTGTGCGAATGCGACTTGACTACTCAGCGCGACAGCGAGCATGAATAGAAGCACCAACTTTCTCATTTCTGGTTCTCCTTCTGACTGAAATTGATTAAGTAAACTGCCGCGCAGAGTAGGGGAACACCATCCCTCCCACTAGACGGCAAAGCCGGGAATTAGATTTCCATAATTGGGATAATTCGGATTACAGAGGCGAGGGTCCGCGAATGCAGAACTATAAATTCCTGAACCACATTGTGCTTTGGAACGTCTTCTTCGCCATCATTTGCATTCCCACGGCCGGCAAGCTGATTGACGTCATGGGAATTCCACTCTCGATTTCCATCTATTACTTTCCTTTTGTCTACATTTTTGCCGACATCTTGACCGAAGTTTATGGTTATGCAGTCGCGCGGCGGGTCTTGTGGTACTGCATCTTCGCGCAGCTCTTGGTGATCGCAATTTTCGAATTTGTGATTTTCTACCCGCCCTCTGCGGTTATGACAAACAATCAATCGTACGTTGATGTGTTATCCGCGGCCCCTCGCTTGGTTTTATTTGGCACTCTTGCGATGTTCGCCGGTGATATCGCCAACAATTATGTCCTGGCAAAAATGAAGGTGTGGACCAACGGACGTCATATATCGGCGCGCTTCGTGACCTCGACTCTATGCGGGCAAATGGTGAACACCGCCGTCTTCTACATCTTCGGTCTGTGGAGGATGATACCGCCACGCGTCTTAACAAAAAGCATTGTCGTTGCAAGCCTTACGAAAGTCAGTGTGGAGCTTCTCTTGCTCCCGGTAACACTCAAAGTATCCTTGTGGCTCAAGAGAATCGAAAATGTAGATTACTTCGATAACGGAACGAACTTTAACCCACTGAAATTCTAGGCTCCTCGTGCTCCCCGATCCGCGGGCAGTTAGGGCAAGGACAACGGACTACAAGACCGTCGCAGCACCAATACTGATTCCGACGGCACCGCAACGGTTTCCTGGACCGTTGCCGACAGACACCGTCAAATACGGCGGTTTTTTAAACTGTTGCGGTACGTCGTGCCGCATTTCTTCCGCGCGTGCCAGAACCATTGGGAATTGCTCCGTTTCCATTCCAAACTTGAAAAATCTTCCGATGAGGTTGAGGATGTTGAGGATGATCGCCCCATCGACCCCGCATCCAAGCGATTCGACCTTTTGGCCTCGCGTCTAACCCTTTAGGAGAAGATTCGCCATGTCGCATCATTTCGATACGCCTACCGCAAAAGAAGACCCCCGCATCAACGTCTGCGACTTCTACTTGTTTCGCGGCCGCCCGGGCACAACGGTGATGGCTTTGACCGTGAATCCGAACGCTGGTGTTGGCGCGCCCGAGACCTTCCGCGACGAAGGTCTCTACGCCTTTCGCTTCGACACGAATCGCGATCTTCGCGAAGACGTCGCCTGCAAGGTCCAGTTCG
>Ga0210385_10002087_pt1 | contig 12085 bp, 8 predicted proteins | sample IncBWH26OmetaG_FD_160107 | JGI IMG/M metagenome (GOLD analysis project Ga0210385, IMG submission 160107) | Forest soil microbial communities from Barre Woods Harvard Forest LTER site, Petersham, Massachusetts, United States - Inc-BW-H-26-O ... | reverse complement strand
GGAATTCCGCCGCCCAGCAGCACCGGAATGACGGAGACTTCGACGCGGTCGACCAGGCCGGCGTCGAGCAGGCTGCGAAAGGTTTTGCCGCCGCCGAAGAGCCAGATATCCTTGCCGGATACCCGCTTCAATTCCGCCACCCTGGCGGCCAGGTTCGCACCGAGGATCGTCACCTCGCGATGCTGCTCCGGGTCAAGCGTTGTTGAGGCAACGTAGGCCTTCATGCCGAATTCTTTCGGCGAACGGCCCTCGCGCAGTATGAATTCGTAGCACTGACGCCCCATCACCAGGGTGTCGAAGTGGCCGAAGATTTCGCCGAAGTCCATGGTCGGGTCCTGGATGATCCAGTCGAATTCACCCTTCGGACCGGCGATGAAGCCGTCAAGGCTGGTGGCAACGCTATAGACAAGCTGGCGCATGGACGTTCTCCGAGACGATCAGCCTAGCTGCTGCATCAGGCCTAACGTGTCCATGAGGATGCGGCTGTGGGCCATTTTGCCGGCTTCCAGGCGATCGATTACTATGCCTTTGACTACGACGGGCTTGCCTGTGGCGGGAATCCCAAGGAATTGGTCGCGGTGGGTTCCGCTCCAAGTGAAGCGTGTGACAACCTTGTCATCTTCCGAGATCATCTCCAGGACGACCCAATGGATGTCAGGGAAGGCAGACCTCATCTGCATGAGGACGGCTTTCAGTCCTTCTCTACCCTGCTGCTGGCCGGGGAGCGGGTCGATCTCGATGAAGTCCTCCTTGACGAGATCAGTCATGCGCTCGAAGCGGCCTTCATTGATGACCTCTTCGATAAATGCGCGGATGACTTCCTTATTCGTAGCTGACATGCGTCGTCCTTTCGCTCGCGTAGCGTGCAGAACTCAGCCTTCTTCGGCTTCGCGGAGTTTGGCAATCACGGTAAAGTCTTCCAGCGTAGTCGTGTCGCCCTTGATCTCCCCATGGGTGGCCAGTTCGCGCAGCAGTCGCCGCATGATTTTGCCGCTCCGCGTTTTGGGCAGCGCTTCGGTGAACCGGATATCATCCGGCCGTGCCAGGGACCCGATCTCCTTCGAGACCCACTTGCGCAACTCGTCTTTCAACGCTTCGCTCGGCTCATTGCCGCTTTCAAGCGAGACGAAGGCTGAGATGGCCTGCCCCTTCAGATCGTCAGGGCGTCCGACAACGGCGGCTTCGGCAACCTTGGGGTGCGCGACCAGGGCCGACTCGACCTCCATGGTGCCAAGCCGGTGCCCACTCACGTTGATAACGTCGTCAACGCGGCCCATCAGCCAGAAGTAGCCATCGGCATCCTGGCGCGCGCCGTCGCCGGTGAAGTAGCAGCCGGGCACGTCGGACCAGTACGTCTTCTGGTAGCGCTCAGGATCGCCGTAGACAGTGCGCGCCATCGAAGGCCAGGGCTTGCGAATGATCAGTAATCCGCCCGAGCCGGCCGGTACGGTGTGAAACTTCCCTTCTGCATCGGGCTTGGTAATGACTTCAGGCTGGATGCCAAAGAAAGGCCGCGTGGCTGAACCGGGCTTGGTGGGAACTGCGCCGGGAATCGGCGCGATCATGATGGCGCCCGTCTCTGTCTGCCACCAGGTGTCGACGATGGGGCAGCGATTGTGGCCGACTTTCTCGCGATACCACATCCATGCTTCAGGGTTGATCGGTTCGCCCACAGTTCCAATGAGCCGAAGCGATCGGAGATCGTGCTTCTCGACGTGCTGGTCGCCCCACTTCATGAACGCCCGGATGGCCGTAGGCGCCGTGTAGAAGATGGTGACGCGGTGGTCGTCAATGATCTTCCAGAAGCGCGAGAAATCCGGCCAGTTCGGCGCGCCCTCGTACATCAGTACGGTGGCGCCGTTCTGCAGTGGACCGTAGACGACATATGAATGTCCAGTCACCCAGCCGATATCCGCCGAGCACCAGTAGATATCATCGTCGTGCAAATCGAAGACGTATTTCGTCGTGATGTAGGTCTGCACCGCGTACCCGCCGGTGGTGTGGACAAGGCCTTTCGGCTTCCCTGTCGTTCCGGAGGTGTAGAGAATGTACAACGGATCCTCTGAATCCAGCGGCTCGGCAGGGCACTCGGTCGGCGCGTTCGCGACGATGTCGTGCCACCAGCGGTCGCGGCCTTCGATCATGTTCACCGGTGAGCCGGTCCGCTTGTAGACGATAACGTGGTCAACCGTGTGGCAGGCGGGCATCGCCTCGTCGACGGTGCGTTTGAGATGAATCTCCGTGCCGCGGCGATAGCTCGTGTCCTGCGTGATGATGGCGATGCAGCCGGCGTCGTTCACGCGGTCGGCGATGGCGTTGGCAGCGAATCCGCCGAAGATAACGGAATGGATGACGCCGATACGAGCGCAGGCCAGCAGCGCGATAGCCAGTTCGGGCGTCATGCCCATGTAGACGGCCACGCGATCGCCCTTCTTGATGCCGAGCGCCTTGAGGCCGTTGGCGAAGCGCTGAACTTCGGCGTGAAGCTCGGCGTAGGTGAGGCGGCGGACTTCGCCCGGCTCGCCTTCCCAGATGATGGCGGTCTTGTCACGACGCGGGCCGTTGAGATGGCGGTCGAGGCAGTTGTAGCTCAGGTTCATTTTGCCGCCGACAAACCATTTGGCCGAGGGGATATTCCAGTCGAGCACTTTGTCCCACGTCTTGAACCAGTGAAGCTCTTTCGCGATGCCGGCCCAAAACGCCTCAGGGTCTTCGATGGACTGCTTATACATGGCCTCGTATTGCTCGAGGCTCTTGATGTAGGCGTGCTTTGAGAACTCTTCGGGCGGCGGAAAGACACGATTTTCGCGAAGAGTCGATTCAAGATCCTGATTGGAGAGGGATGAGACCGATGCTGGATCAGCGGGAACGTGCGTCGAAGACATGAATAAGTCCCTTCAGGAAGAAACACAATGCTGCAATCCGGCCGGGGAGCCTGAAATGCTACCCGTACCAGTAAACATTGCATGTGGGTGTCACTTTATCGAGGCAGGGGCATAGACGGCAAGCCACCCCGCCAACGTACCTACCGAGCGCGTGTCCGGTTCAGTCGCCTGTAGCCGCTTCCGATGGGAGCTTCGTGAGGCTCACTTCATCCCATATCAGGGTGCCGTGACTTTCCTTCAGAAAGAAGCACCCAACCACGAAGCTGAGTGAAGCAACCGCGACAGGATAAATCAGCCCGGCGTAAATATTACCCGTGGAAGCGCACATACTCACCCCAATCACTGGCAGCAGCCCGCCAAAGACTCCGTTGCCGATGTGATACGGCAGCGAGACCGAGGTGTAGCGGATCCGCGCCGGAAATGCCTCGACGAGATACGCGGCGATGGGACCGTAGACCATGCAGGAAAAGACGGTCTGGAGCCAGACGAAGAAGATAAGCGCCGGTTGATTGGGATGTGGAGCTTCTGGTGCGGGAACCAGCTTGCCGCTGGCTTCATCGCGCGTGAGCGGCGTGAGATGGATGTCGCCTGTGATTCTGTCCTTTGCCGAACTCACTGAAACGACGTTGTTGCCGGCAGCCTGCTGCATCCCCTTGTACACAGGAATCGAGAAAACCGCGGCCAGCAGCAGTCCGGCCATCATGATCTTTTTGCGTCCGATGCGGTCTGAGAGCGCGCCGAAGACGGTGAAGAATGGAACCGCGGCCAGCAGCGAAACAGCGACAATAACGTTTGACGTGTGGGCGTTCACGCGCACAATGTTCTGCAAATAAAAGAGCGCGAAAAACATTCCCGTGTAAGAAACGACGGCCTGCCCCGCCGCAGCGCCGAACAGCGAGATCAACACCTGCTTCAGATTCTCCCACTTTCCGAAAGCCTCTCGGATGGGCGTCACGGATTGTGTTCCGGAAGCCTTCATGTGGGAGAAGATTGGCGACTCTTTCATCCGGATGCGAATGTAAAGCGAGATGCTGACAAACACAATGGAGAGCAGGAACGGCAGCCGCCATCCCCATTCCTGAAAGCTTGCGCCGGTCATGAAGTGTTGAGTGGCAAGTATGACGCCGAGCGAAACAACCAGCCCCAGTCCCGCCGTGATTTGCAGGAAGCTCGTATAGAAGCCACGCCTCCGATCGGGTACATGTTCGGCAAGGTAAACGGCTGCGCCGCCGTACTCTCCACCGAGGGCCAGACCCTGGAACAGCCGGATAACAATGAGGGCGATTGGCGCAAACCATCCAGCGGTTCGGTACGTGGGCAGCAGGCCGATCGATGCTGTAGAAGCACCCATAATGGTGAGCGTCGCGATAAAGGCAATTCTGCGTCCAACCAGGTCCCCGACGCAGCCGAAGAAGAGAGCGCCGAATGGACGCACCAGAAATCCAACCGCAAATGTGGCGAGATAGGCAATCAGTGCGAAGGTGTCATTGCCGGGAGGGTAAAACTTGACCGCCAAAACGGAAGTTAGCGACCCGAAGATGTAGAAGTCATACCACTCGATCAAGGTTCCGGTTGCCGAACCGAGCACGACGCGCACCATCGAGTTCATGCTCCCGGCATTCCGGGAAAGAGCCAGCGATGACATTCGCCGTCGACCTCGCGAAGAGTCCCCCACGGGTCAACCGGAGCAGCACCGGGGACTTCTAGGCTCACTCTGCTGGCAGGAAAGCGTGTGAGTCAAGGAAATTCGAGCGCAAGCCGGCGCGTGAACGAAGTGGCGCCTTAGGCAGACGACCAGGTGGTGACGCAGATATGGATTGGTGTCATCGCCGACGCGCTCGCGGAGTTTGCGCCTGACGTCAAGCGGATGCTCCACAGAAGAGAAAAGGTGGAAAATGCCAAATCGAAGGCCAATTGAGCAGGTTTTGGGCGGATTCCGGGTGTGACCCCCAAACGGCAGTTACGCTCGAATACCTGTACCTGCCATCCATTGCCCGGTCGCCTGCGACCTTCTCAGGATTGATACCGCTTTTGGTGCCATATCCACGCCGTGCGAATTATTTCGTCGAGCTGTGTGTAGCGCGGCTTCCAGCCAAGCTCGCGGATCGCCTTCTCAGAGCTGGCGACCAGCACCGCCGGATCGCCGGCCCGTCGCGGGTGCAACTCAGCCGGAATCGCGTGGCCGGTAACGCGCCGGGCAGATTCGATGACTTCGCGAACGCTGAATCCCTGCCCATTGCCGAGATTGAAGATCAGGCGGTTCTTTGCGGCTGCATCGGTTTCAAGAGCCTTCACCGCCAGCAAGTGCGCATCTGCCAGATCGGAAACATGGATGTAATCCCGGATGCAGGTGCCGTCGGGGGTGGGGTAATCGTCGCCATAGAGCCGGATCGACGGGCGTCGTCCCAGCGCAACGTCAAGTATCAGCGGGATGAGGTGCGATTCCGGTTCATGGGCTTCGCCGCGGGTGATGCCGTCCGGTCCTTCTGGCGCTCCCGCGACGTTGAAATAACGCAGCGAAACGGAGCGCAGCCCGTGGATCGCGTGAAACCAGTTCAGCATCGTCTCCACAAGCAGCTTTGACTCGCCGTACACGTTGGTCGGCTTCAGCCGCGCATCCTCTTTGATGGGAACGGATTCGGGTTCGCCGTAAACCGCCGCCGTGGAGGAAAACACAACCCGGCGGGGGCCTTCGGCGATAACTGCCTCAAGCAAAGCAAGCGTGGAAGCGGTGTTGTTGCGGAAGTAGATTTCGGGCCGCTGCATCGACTCCCCGGCTTCGATGAGCGCGGCAAAGTGGAGGATGTTATCGAAGGGCTTGCCATCGCTTTTCGCTCGCTCGAAAATGTTTTCAATCAGGCCTCGGTCTGCCAGGTCGCCCTGGATGAAATCAACCCCTTCCGGAACCATCTCAAAACGGGAGTGGGAGAGGTTGTCAAATACAGTTGGCTGATGGCCTTGCGCGGCGAGCAGAGTAGCAACGGTGCCGCCGACATATCCTGCACCGCCGGTAACCAAAGTTCTCACAAAAACACTGTCCTTCCAGAGCGGATTGGGTTACCGTGAGTCTATTACAGTAGGCAAGCGGGAGCGGTTTAGGCCGTTCAACTTGAAGACCGCCGAAAAGGCGGCTTGCCCGAACTACGCGAAATGTGAACGCAACAATAATTCATATTTCGGGTCTACGGATGGATAGAGTCTGCTGGCAGAAGTTCCTTTTTTTCCCTTCCCTCCAAAGCGAGGATCTGCAACTGAGGTTTCGATGCTTTTGGAATTGATGGGGAGTGAATCGGAATGCATTCGGGTCAAACTCAGAAAATCGGGTTTAGGGCAGGGTTTCGCACTTTGGGAACGGGAAGCGCAGGGACTAGCTTTTGCGCATCCCCATCCGATAGCATGGTGGAAGACTTTCACGACCAGCCCTTCCCGAATGGCGAGGGGCAGCGTCAAACAGAGCGAGCGGGCCTGACAGGCACAACCATCCCCTGTCTTCAGGCACCGTATAACACGAAACATTTTCCTTTTTGGAATCAGCTGGTTGCCGCGGAGATTGAGGATCAATTGCGGCAGTTGGAATTCATTTCAGCACGCCCGGAAAAGGCTAGGGCCGAAATGGCAACTTCGAGTCATTTTTGCGCATCCATCCTCTACCGTCTCCGTGGCTAACCCCGAGGTATGAAGATGCAGATGAGTGGCTACCCTGGTCGTAGTACATTTGGCTTGCTTCCCGAGCCCGAGGGGCGGTCCGCGCCATTCTTAACAAGCGCGACCGTTAACGTAATTATTCTGGGCCTGGCTATCTATATCGGAATGACGGCTAAGCACGTCATACAAGAGCACAAGTTCGAGCAAACCGAACTGATCTTCCCCACCACCCCGCCGCCACCTCCGAAGTTCAAGACTCCGCCGCCGCCGAAGCTCCCCGAGCCGCCCAAGCCGAAGCTTGAAATGCCCATGGAGCAGCCCAAGATTAATATGCCCAAACCAGAGACTAAGCCGGTATTGAAGCCTCTGGAGATGGAATCCAAGTTGAACACGCCGCAGATCAAGGCGGCAAAGCCGTCAATCATTCTGGCTCCTCAGCCCAAGGCTGCGCTGACCGCGGCGATGCCTGCGCAGACGAACACCGTAAAGGCTTCGACGGCGCCTGTACACCTTGGCGAGACCTTTGGCGTGACGCCGAATCCGAACGCGACCCGGCCCGCAACGGTGGCGGCGATCGGCAATCCCTATGGCGGCATGCAGGGCCCCGCCGTCGCTCCTCATGGCGTGGTGGGTTCGGCCGGAATCGGCAATGGACTGAAATCCGGTTCGAACGCCGGAACCGTAGGAAAGGTTGCGCAAGCGGGAATCCCCGGCGGGACGGGAACCGCAACGACCGGGTATGCGACCGGCGGCAAGGTAGCATCGGCAGGAATTCAGACGCAGATGGCCGCAGTGCCCGCCATGGCGCAGTCGCAGCGGGAGGTAGCGCCCACCAATCTCGAGGTTCTATCGAAGCCATCGGTGCAGTACACGCCGGAAGCACGCCAGCTGCGGGTTCAGGGAGATGTGATCCTGCGCGTGACATTTACCGCGGCAGGACAGGTCATCATCAAAGGCGTGGTTCACGGGTTGGGCCACGGACTGGATGAAGAAGCCCGTCGCGTTGCTTCGCAAATTCGTTTTCGTCCGGCCACCCGCAATGGCCAGGCAGTGGATCTGACAACCAATATCACCATCACGTTTCAATTGGCATAACGTCCAATTCGCACCTATGATCACGACAGTGGGCAAAGAGCAGCCGGGATTCAAACACTGTCTTACAGCAAGACCGGAATCATCCTAGGAGATGACATGATGTCTAGAAAGATCGCCCTAACCCTCTTGACCCTGCTTCTTGGGACGTCGTGGGCGTATGGGAAAAAAGCCCCAAAATATGAGCAGACTCACCAGTTGACCGCGGATCAGGCCGCGCTTGTACAGAAGGCTATAGGGCAGGAGAAGATCCTGATCAAGGCGATCCAGCAGCGCACTCCGCTCGTTGAGACGTACATCCAGGACACGCGCCCCGATGTGAAGCTCTACCAAATTCCCGTGGGCGATCAGTACACGCTGAGCCGCGTCGATTTTGGCAAGGGCTTCTTTGACAAGACCTACGAGCCGAGAGACGCCAGCGACAAAAAGGGGTGGTTCAAAGGATCGTTCGGGGCCATCTCAGGGATCACGAGGGCGCTTGGTCTCGACAAGCACTTCACCTACAATCCGACCGGCTTCATGCAGATGATGTTTCTGGATCCGTCGGGATTCGATCAGCAGCACTATGAGTTCAACTATGTGCGCCGCGAATTTCTGGGATCGGTGCGGACCTGGGTGTTTGACGTACATCCGAAGGTCACCGACATGGGCCGCTTCTACGGACGCATCTGGATTGAAGACCAGGATGGCAACGTTGTCCGCTTCAACGGAACCTACACTGGGCCGCGGTCAGAGGATGATTCGCGCTACTACTTCCACTTCGACAGCTGGCGCATGAACGTCCAGCCGGGGATATGGCTTCCGGTGGCGATCTACGTTGAAGAAACGACCCGCAACGGCGATAAGCAGGAAGGGCTGAAGGCCCAGACACACTTCTGGGGCTACAGCCTCAAACTGCCCACGCGCGATAGCGAGAGCGTGAGCATGAAGGTGGAAGACGCCGAAGACAAGAGCGACGACTCCGGGGATGTGAGCCCGCTGCAAGCCTCGCGCGAGTGGGTGCTGCAAGCAGAGAACAACGTGATCGACCGCCTCGAGCAGGCCGGCCTTGTGGCTCCCCTGACTCCCAACGGCTTTGAGACCACGGTGCTCGATCAGATCGTGACCAACCTCGTGGTCCCGAACAATATCGCACTCAGCATGCCGGTCCACTGCCGGATTATGCTGACCGACACAATCGAGACCACCACGGTCGGCAACACCATCCTCCTCAGCAAGGGCCTGATCGATACCATGCCGCGCAACGAAGCGACGATTGCCTCCGTGATTTCGATGGAACTGGCGCACATCGCGCTCGGCCACCACATCGATACGCGGTATGCGTTCAACGATCGCCTGATGTTCCCGGATGAATCGTCATTCCGCCGCATCAATATGAATCACACCGACCACGACAACCAGGAAGCTGCCGCCAAGGCCCAGCAATATCTGGATGCCTCGATGTACAAGGATCAGCTGACCACCGCCGGCCTGTACTGGACACAGCTTTCCGATCGTGGCGCGGTCCTGAAGGCCCTGAACACGCCGAAGCTGGGCGATTCCCTGCTCAAGACCGACGGCACGCCGTGGATGACATCGCTGGCCCACAGCGCACCGAAGCTCAACTGGGACGACCTCGCACAGATTCCGGCGCTTCCCCTGGGAAGCTGGCTGAAGACCGACCCGTGGGATGACCACGTGCATCAGTTGAATGCCAAGCTCTATGCTCCCCTGAATCCACGCGACAAGATGCCGCTGGAAGTGACCCCGGTTTACTACCGGCTGCAGCGCTACGACGAAGCGCAGTCGCAGGCTGCAAATGCAGCAGCGGCTAAGCCCAACGCAGCAGGTGCAGCTCAGCCGGCGGCAGCAGGCGATCCGCCTCCTGCACCTCCGGCAGGACAGACCACGGGTGGAACGCAACCCCCGGCGGGACCGGACCAACCGGTACCTTCCCAGGCCGAGGGTCCTCAACCGCAGCAGACGGGTGGATCACCAAACCCGCAGCAGTAAATTAGTCTTACCGGGCTCAGGAACGGATAGCGGCAAATTCGCTATCCGTGCTTGAGCCTTTATACTGAGTGCCAATTCTGAGTTGCACGGTTAAATATTCAACGCCTGGAGTGGACAATCCCCTTTCTCATGAGACAGATTGCAGTTTTTGTTTTCACCTGCTTGATTTGCGCTGCTGCTTCTTTGCATGCGCAGGTGGCCCCTTCGGCATATCGCGGCCAGCTGTCGTTGACCGCAGGCGGAATGGGCTCGTTGTTTCAACCGGACTACGCCGGTAACGGCTTTCCGCAGGCCAGCCCTCAGCGTCTGTTCGGCGCCGGTATTTACGTAGACTTGAAAATGACACGCTGGATACAGATAGAGGGGGAGGCCCGCTGGCTTCGCGAAAACTCCTATCTCGATATCACCGAAGATAACTACTTGATAGGGCCGCGTGTGCCGATTCATGAATTCAAGCGGCAGGGTCTAACGCCGTACGGCAAGGTTCTCTTCGGGCTCGGCAAGATGAATTTCGAATACAACGACGCCTACGGCCGGTTCGCCGATATCGCGCTAGGCGGCGGCGTGGACTGGAAGGTAAGCAAGCACCTGGTGGTGCGCCCCTTCGACTTCGAATACCAGCTCTGGCCCAACTGGATCAACAACGACACGCTGAAACCCTACGGAGCAAGCGCCGGGATCGCCTACAAGATCTTCTGACCTCAGTAGTTCTAAGTTCAGAGTTCCTGCAATCAGGTCTTCAAATGCTCCGGGTTCACCGGACTGGCATCGAAGCGCAAGCCACTCGTACTGCGTCCGATTTGCGCTGTCTGGTTGCATTTATATCTATGTCGAAAGAAAAGTACCTTCGGTTCAATTTACCCGGACGATTTTGTTCTGCACATACAGAAAGGGGCGGGGCCCCCGTGCCTCGCTTCTAAGAAGCGGGTTCCACTTCATCGACGTGGGCGCCGTGGATCTCCAGCATCTCTCTCGTTCCGTGAAGGTGTCGCACTCTCCGCGGGCAAAGGAAGATATGTTACTCAGTTCCCTAGCTGCCAAGAATGTTGACCGCGCGTGATGCGACAATCACAGTCGTCACAAGCGAGACGGAACTTTCTATCATCATCAGGATCTTGGCCCTGCTCGAGTTGGGCGAGATATCCGCAGGACTGAACGCGGTCGCAGTGCAAAATGAGAGGAACAAGTAGTCCACTGACTTAGGTTTCCATTCAAGGGGTTCACCCCCGGAAGTTTCTGCCTGCGGGAAAAGCCATTCGGGCTTCTGATCCTGGCGATTTGCCCGTGCTTCGGGGCCTCCACGATCGATGCGCCAATACATTATCGAGAAGGCCACCACGTTCGTAACCCAGGCCGCAATGCTTGAAGCAAGGAGTTGGCGCCCTGTCAGCTTCTCCGGGTGCGACAACATTGCAACCATCACCTTTGCTAGAATTGCCAGGGTCGCAGCCTCCGCAGCGATCGTGAAGACGATCGTTGTAACCTTCTCCAAGCGGAGCCACTTCGGATGTGGGCTGAGAAGTTGGACGCCAAGTATCGGCAGAATAAGCGCGATCCCGATTAAGTAACCGAGCCAGGATGGCCCCAATCTGATGCGAGCAGGCATCTGGAGCAGAAGAAACAAAAAGAGCACCTGAGCCAGGATTTGCCAGCGAGACTCGAGACGTTCCATCAGAGCCAGTTCTTTTGAAGGAGTCATCTCGTCTTTGCCCATTCCCTGTCTTCAATTTGCATGAGCAGATGCGCCGCTCTTTCCCAACGAAGAGCTGATGCTGCTCGCGACGAGATTAGTCGGTCTGATCTGAACCCGTAACTGTCAAGATAAACAGGTCGAAATTGCGAAAGGAAAAGGGCCATCCGTTGTTGCGGATGGCCCTCTCGGTTCGATGTTTTTTGGCGGCTTACGCCGGGGACGGTGAGCCCTCGGGGAAACCGGAGCCGCCGCGGGTGTCGGGCTTCAGCACTTGCTGTCCGCCGCCTCCGCTGCCGTCGCTGGGCGAAGCCAGGATGGAGCGCATCGGGGGCAGTTCCTTGCCGTCAATCAGCATCTTCACTTCTTCGGCGTCGATAGTCTCGCGTTCCAGCAGGGCTGCAGCGATGCGGTGCATTGCATCCTGGTGGGCTTCGAGAATCCCGTGCGCAGACTGGTAGGCCTCGTCGATCAGGCGGCGAACTTCCAAATCAATCTGCCGCGCCGTCTCTTCTGAGAAGTCCCTGTGTTGCGCGATCTCGCGGCCGAGGAAGATCTGCTCTTCCTTCTTGCCGAAGGTCAGCGGACCGAGGCGGCTCATGCCGTATTCGCACACCATGCGGCGGGCGAGGTCGGTGGCGTTCTCGATATCACTGCCTGCGCCGGTGGACATCTGGTTGAGGAAAATCTCCTCTGCCGTACGTCCGCCGTAAGCGATTGCAAGATTCGCTTCGAGGTATTCGCGTGTGTAGTTGTGGCGATCCCCGGGAAGGAAAATTGT
>Ga0210385_10002085_pt1 | contig 12093 bp, 10 predicted proteins | sample IncBWH26OmetaG_FD_160107 | JGI IMG/M metagenome (GOLD analysis project Ga0210385, IMG submission 160107) | Forest soil microbial communities from Barre Woods Harvard Forest LTER site, Petersham, Massachusetts, United States - Inc-BW-H-26-O ... | reverse complement strand
CTATCTACACAGTTAGCATACACATTCTTAATGTATAAGGCCTTCTTCAATCTAACGCGCAATCCTTTCGAGCTTACGCCCGATCCTGCCTTCCTCTTTTCAACTAAGCGACACAATGAGGCGTTGGCGGCGCTTTACTATGGGGTTCGACGGCACAAAGGATTTGTTGTAGTAACTGGAGAAGTAGGCACGGGGAAGACGCTGGTACTTCGATGCCTGCTTCGGTTGCTGAAACAGAGCGCAGACGTCGCTTACGCATATATCTTCAATAGCTTGCTATCCCCAACCGAGTTTTTGCAGTACATTCTCGCCGACTTTGGACTTCCTACTTCTGGCAAGAACAAAAGTGAACTCCTGTTTGATCTGAGTCATTTCCTGATCTCACGAGGAGCGAAGAAACTGACTACAGTCCTTATCGTGGACGAAGCGCACCACTTGTCTGCAGAGATACTCGAAGAGGTTCGCCTTCTTACGAACCTGGAGACGGCTGAAGATAAGCTGCTGCAGATCGTCCTGGCCGGACAGCCCGAACTTGACGAAAAGTTGGATTCGGTTGGACTAAGACAGCTCAAGCAAAGGATTGCTCTTCGCGCTCGACTTGATCCGCTGGATGAAGATGAGACCAGGGGATATATCGAACGGCGCATGCAGATCGCCGGTAAGAACTGTCAGGTAGACACGTTATTTCCTGCGCAGACGATTGAGACGGTATATCGCAATTCACGAGGCTTTCCTCGTCTCATCAACACAATTTGCGAGAACGGTCTCATTGCGACTTATGCGAGGCAGATGCGAAGCGTGACCCCAGAGATTATTGACGATGTGTCTAAGGAACTACGGCTTGATGTAGTTCACCTGCCTGCTGTTGAAAAAAATGACGGTCACAACGAGATGGATATCCAACGAGCCACAAACGCACTGCTCGACCTGTATTCCGTAAATGAATCAGATTTAGGCGCTCGCGAAGCGGTTTCTGGTGAGCGAAAATGAGCCTTATATTTGACGCGTTACAAAGATCGGAAGGCGAACGCTCCGGAGTTGATCTATCCTCGCTGACAGTGGCGACTGACCTGCTTCAGCGCGTGGAGAATCAGGCGGTCACCGAATGGAAAACAGCTGGACAACCTGAGTCGCTCAATACGACGGAAAATGCGGCGCACGAAGAGTCATTCCTACCGCAAGAAATACCGCTGATTGCGCCTGCGGTCGAATCTCGCAAGGCGGCGGAGGTCCCGGTAAATAGCGAACTGCTGAATCAACTAGCTCGATTCCCATCCATTCAGGTCTCGATTCCGCCTGACAGTCAGCTGGTTGGCTTCACGGAAAGCGAGAGCATGGCCGCAGAAAAGTTTCGTTTTCTGGGCGTACGCTTGAGGCATCTGCGGCGTGAACGGCCCTTGCAAAAGGTGCTGATTACGAGCACGATTCCTCATGAAGGAAAGAGTATGGTGTCTGCCAACCTGGCATGCACTCTCGCTCGAAAGAGGCTACAGCGAACTTTGCTTGTGGAAGGCGATCTACGGCGGCCATCGATACTGCCGATGTTCGGACTGGAGAAGTTACCTGGCATCTGTGAATGGCTGCAAGGTGGACATACAAAGATAGAAAATATCTTCCATCTAGCGGGTCCGGACCTATGGGTTTTGCCCGCCGGCAATGCTTTGAGCAATCCTCTCGAACTCCTGCAGTCGGGAAAATTGCCGGCACTGATGGATCAGTTGACCTCATTATTTGACTGGGTCATTATCGATTCTCCTCCAGTGTTGCCTCTGGCTGATACCAGTGTGTGGTCGCGGCTGGCGGATGGGATTCTTCTGGTTACCCGCCAAGGAACCACCGAAAAGCGGCATTTGCAGAAGGGAATCGAGGCCCTCGATCACAAAAAAGTAATTGGCGCTTTACTGAACTGCTCTCAAAGCTCGTCCGATGGCGATGATTACTATTACTCCCGCCCATCCGCTGTTTCAGGGTCAGATAATCAAACTGTAAAGTAGAACGCGTTTAAAACATCCTTTCCTGGAAAGTCTGCATGGACAGGCGCGGCAAGCGGGCTTTCTAGATCCCCGACCAGAAGTAGTACTTGTGAGTCAGCTGGCAAATTAGTTGTCAAAGCGCGAGTTGTGATCACAGGCAATTGGATAATGAATGATCAACGACTTGCAGTTTTTCCCCCTACTTCTTTTACAGTCTCAAGGCCTTTGGAGTCCTGTTTTGGGTCCTATCGGTTGCAAAATTACCGAGGCGAATAAGGAGAAGGTTCAATGACGTTATTAGACTCTGTTGATGAATCGACAGTCCGCTCATTACTTTCCGGTTCGACCAACGAACGCGATGCTCTGAGTGAAGAGGCCTTTCGACGGATGCTCGTCATAGAGCGCAAGAGAACGGAGCGTTCCGGCAAACCATTCCTGCTGATGTTAGTCGAGGCTGGAAATCATCAGCGATCGGAAAAGAGCGCGAAAGCCCTCAACAGCATTTCGCGCGCTCTGCTTTCATCCACGAGAGAAACAGACGTAATCGGCTGGTATAAAGACGGAATCACCGTTGGTGCGATGTTTACAGGGCTCGTGTTCGATGACAAGAACGCAATCCTTAGCACTATACTGACCAGGGTCAGCAACACGCTACGCGATATGTTGACGTCCGAACAATTCAATCAAGTCAGTATTTCATTTCACTTCTTTCCTGACGATTGGGACAATGATAATTCCGGGCGTCCAAGCAATGCGGTCCTGTATCCAGACGTATCAAGGCGCGACGGTGGAAGAAAGCCACAGCTAGGCGTAAAACGAGCCATGGATATCGCAGGCAGCCTGCTGGCAATCATTCTGTGCGCGCCGGTATTCATTTTGATTGCAGTGGTCGTGAAAGCTTCGTCCAAAGGCCCGATTTTTTTTAAGCAACAGCGAGTCGGGCACTACGGTGAGTGCTTCACCTTTTTGAAATTCAGGTCGATGTACATAGACAATGATCCCAGCGCTCACAGGGAATATGTAAAGAAGTTGATTGCCGGCCAGGCGATGCGCGAGCCCTCAAACGGGAACGGCGATAGCGTATACAAGCTTACGAATGATAAAAGGATCACGCGGGCCGGGAAGTTCTTGCGGCGGACGAGCCTAGATGAGTTGCCGCAGTTTTTTAACGTGCTCTGGGGAGATATGTCGCTCGTCGGCCCCCGACCTGCGATTCCTTATGAGGTAGCCTCCTACGAAACCTGGCATCGTAGCCGGGTCTTGGAAGTTAAGCCTGGGATTACGGGCCTATGGCAGGTAAACGGGCGAAACCGCATTAAGTTTGACGAAATGGTCAGGCTGGATCTGCAATACGCCAAGGTGTGGTCTCCTTGGCTCGATCTTAAGATTCTGATGCGCACTCCTCGTGCTGTACTCAGAGGCGCCTGCTAGCTCTTGTCTTTCTACCCCCACGGATCTACTCAATTCTCTTTGCCTCCCTCCGATCTAAAACTTTCCAAATTCAATTCATTAGTTAAAGGGCGTGAACGTCGTGAATTTCGGTGTGATTGGTTACGGATATTGGGGGCCCAATGTCGTGAGGAACCTGGTGAGTCTTGAGCAATCTCAAGTACTCGCGATTGCAGAGATGAGCCCCAATGCACGCAAACGTGCACAAAAGGCCCATCCGGAGATTCATATAACCGCCGATGCTGCGGAGGTGATCTCCTCACCTAAGATTGATGCCATTGCTGTCATTACGCCGGTTTGGACACATTACGAGCTGGCCAAGGCGGCACTGGAAAACGGCAAGCATGTCTTTGTCGAGAAGCCGTTTACCAGCAACTCCGCGCAAGGGGAGGAGCTGATCAACATCGCCCGGCGCAAGAATCTCAAGATCATGGTGGACCACACGTTCCTGTTTACTGGCGCCGTGAAAAAGATCGGGCAGCTTCTCGATGAAGGGACGCTGGGCAAGCTTTACTACTACGATTCGACCCGCGTCAATCTCGGCCTTTTTCAGCATGATATTAACGTTCTTTGGGACCTTGCACCTCACGATCTTTCGATCATGGATTACCTCATCAAAGGGAGCCCCGAGGCCGTGGTCGCCACCGGACAAAACCACCTCAACGGTCACGAGGACGTTGCGTACATGACGCTCTATTTTCCCGAGAAGGTCATAGCACACATCAACGTGAATTGGCTTTCGCCAGTGAAGGTAAGGACCACCCTTCTAGGCGGAGAGAAGCGGATGGTGGTGTGGAACGATCTCGAAGCAGACGAAAAGCTGAAGGTATATGACAAGGGCGTGAATATTACCAATCGCGAAGGGGTCTACGAACTGCTGGTGAACTACCGTTCCGGCGATATGTGGGCACCGCAGCTGGAACAAGTCGAGGCCCTGCGTCAGGAACTCTCCTACTTTGTGGAATGCATTTCAACTGGACAAAACCCATTTAACGACGGATGTGCCGGGCTGAGAGTGGTAAAGATGTTGGAAGCAGCCAGCGAATCGATGAGCAAAAGAGGATCGCTGATTTATCTATGAATACCTACAACTGCATCGCAGACGATGTGAAGCTTGGCAAAAACGTCCGGCTGTCGAAATTCATCAATCTGTATGGATGTGAAGTCGGGGATGAGACAAAGATCGGCGCATTCGTGGAAATTCAAAAGAATGCCAGCGTAGGCAAATGCTGCAAGATCTCTAGTCATACGTTTATCTGCGAAGGTGTCGTGATTGAGGACAATGTCTTCATCGGGCACGGAGTGACTTTTATCAACGACAGCTATCCGCGCGCTACAACTCTCGGCGGAAACATGCAAACCGAGGCTGACTGGAAAGTTGAACGTACGGTGATAAAGCAGGGGGCATCGATCGGCTCCGGCGTCACGATCCTAGCCAATACCAACATTGGCGAGAACGCGATTGTTGGAGCGGGTAGTGTCGTCACCAAAGATGTGCCCCCTAACTCGATTGTTGCCGGCAATCCGGCGAAGGTCTTGCGGTATATCGAACAAACTGTGGAAGGTCAGAATGTCCATATTTAATAGCATTTCGAATAATATTCCTTTTCTGGATCTGGTTACTCCGCACGTAGAGCTCGAGCGGGAACTGACCGGCGTATTTCATCAGGCACTCCACACTGCTGGCTTTATTGGCGGCCCTATGGTGGAAGAATTTGAGGCGGAGTTTGCCGCTTTCTGTGACACGAAGCACTCCATTGCCGTCAGCAGTGGTACAGATGCCTTGCGCTTTGCCATCATGGCTTGTGGTGTCCAAGCTGGGGATGTTGTGCTGACCGTGCCGCATACATTCATTGCTACTACGGAAGCTATCTCGCAAACGGGAGCAATACCGGAATTTATTGATATTGACGAGCTCACCTACAACATGTCGGTCGAGATGCTTCAGCAGTATCTGGAGGAGCAATGCATCCGAAGTGAATCGGGACAGCTTCTCAGCCGCCGCAGTGGACGGCCTGTAACCGCAATCGTGCCTGTGCATCTTTATGGGCAGATGGCTGACATGGATTCCATCCTGGCACTCGCCGACGAGTACGGCTTAGTGGTGATTGAAGATGCCTGCCAGGCGCACGGCGCCGAATACTTTTCGAAGAAGCACAATCGCTGGATGAAGGCTGGGTCGATGGGACGTGCAGGGGCATTCAGCTTCTATCCGGGGAAGAACCTCGGTGCGTGTGGAGAGGCCGGATCTGCGACCACCAACGACATCGTTATCGCAGCGAAGATCCGGATGCTGCGCGATCACGGCCAGGCAAAGAAGTATTATCACGACATCGAGGGCTACAATGGCCGGCTGGATGCCATTCAAGCTGGCCTGCTCAGCGTCAAACTGCGTCACTTGGTAGAGTGGAATGCCGCCCGGCGCGAACGCGCAGCGGAGTACAACCGGTTGCTAGCTTCGTGCGACGCCGTTGTTCTCCCCCATGAGCCATCTTGGTCATGTGCGGTGTATCACCTATATGTGATCCGGACTGCCGACCGTGACGGTTTGATGGACCATTTAAGAGTGGCAGGTATCGGCACCGGAATACACTACCCCGTTCCTCTCCACCTTCAAAAGGCGTACGGCTCTCTCGGCTATCATGCGGGAGCCTTCCCAACCGCGGAACGCGTTGCGACTGAGATCGTCTCTTTACCGATGTTCCCGCAGCTGACAGCAAAGCAACAGGCGTCAGTGGTGAACGAGATTCACGCGTTTTCCAAAACGGCGGAAATCGAGCCAGTCTCTTTCTCTTAAGAGACCAGTATATATATACGGAGAGGTCGCCGCTGGTTAAGGCAGTGGTCAGCTTGCTGACTGCGGTGGTTAAGCCACCCGGAGGTTCAAATCCTTCTCTCTCCGCCAATTTTCTTCGCAAGGTTGTACACACGGAGAGATCGCCGTTGGTAAGGCAGTGGTCAGCTTGCTGACCGCGGTGGCTAAACCCACCCGGAGGTTCGAATCCTACCTCTCTCCGCCAATTTTTTCGTGACACAAGGGTGTGCGGGGCTGTCAAGGAGGTCATCATGACAGGTAGCGACGATAGAGTACCCGCACGGTCAGTGATTATGACCGGAACGCAACTTCTTCGCCGGGTTAGAGGCAAAATCCGCGCACCGTGGCCACTTTATAAGACGTTGCACCGCCGTGAAGAGTGGTTTGAGTGTCCGATGTGCTCCTACATCGGTCCTTTCGCGACTGCGAATTCTTTCGCTGGATCCCGCAAGTATGCCATTTGCCCTCGATGCAACGGACTCGAAAGGCACCGTCTGCAATACTTAGTAGTGTCGCAGGCCCTCAGTGGCCTCACTGGCAATGTCAAGATGCTCCACTTTGCACCTGAAAAGTCCTTCCGTTTGATATTTTCCGGGCGATTTGCTGAATATGAGACAGCAGATTTGTTTATGGATGGAGTGGATCACAAAGTAGATATTCGAGCGTTGCCTTTTGCTGATGCCACATATGACGTTGTGTTTGCCTCTCATGTTCTTGAGCACATTCGCGAAGATAGGACTGCGATCGGGGAAATTCGTCGGGTGCTCCGACCCCATGGCGTTGCAATTTTGCCGGTACCTATTGTTTGTGAGAAGACCATAGAGTATTCTTGCGCGAATCCTTACGAGGCGGGTCATGTGCGAGCCCCGGGCACAGACTATTTCGAAAAATACAAGGAATACTTCGAACGGGTCGAAGTCTGGTCCTCAGACTCGGTTCCGCAAAAATATCAACCTTTTATTTATGAAGATCGAGCCCGGTGGCCAACTGCGGAGTGTCCTTTGCGCCCGCCGATGCAGGGAAGCAAACATCCGGACTTCGTTCCGGTCTGCTACGTCTGATTTTTGATGGTTGACCTGCTGCCGAAGCCATTCAGCCAGGCTTCCTAATTGTTCCCCAAAACTAAAGCTACAAACTCGCGCTCAACACATATCCAATCAGCAACACGGCGTGCGCGTTGTCCTTTGGAGACAATGCATCGCCCTTCAAACACCCCGGCGCTTTATTCCAACAGAAGTCCTGATGTCGAAAAGCACGAAAGGGAGCTGCGCCAGGGAGGAGCAAACATGATCGTTTGTGGCAAAGATATTCGAGTCAGCGGCCAATTAGTCCGCATTGGCCAACTCGAGGCCGACGGGTACGAGTATTTAGATGACCCTGCTGAAGTGTTAGCTGGTCTGCGCGAGGCCCGCCCGAAGGTTGATATCTTTACGTTTCTTCAGCAAGCGCCCGAAACCTCGCCGAAGTACAGCTACCCCGTGGAATGGGATAATCAAGCGATACTTCCCATTTCAACCTTCGAAAACTGGTGGACCAAACAGATCGGCTTCAAGGCGCGAAACAAAGCAAAACAAGCCTCGAAGAAAGGCATAATCGTCCGAGAAGCGCATTTTGATGATTCGCTTGCTTCAGGTATTTGGGAGATATACAACGAAAGTCCGGTACGTCAGCAAAGACGCTTTCCACACTTCGGGAAAAGTTTAGATCAGGTGCGCAGAATGAGCGCGACATTTCTGGACTCAAGTGTCTTCATTGGCGCTTATTACGAGGACAAGTTGATCGGTTTCATCAAACTCACTTGCGACGATCACAGAAGGCAAGCAGGGATCATGCACATTGTCTCCATGATCAAGCATCGGGACAAGGCGCCTACAAATGCCCTCGTTGCACAAGCTGTTCAATCCTGTGCTGACCGTGGAATTTCACACCTGGTGTATGCAAATTTCGCTTACGGCAAAAAGGTGCGCAGCAGCCTCAGTGATTTCAAGGAGCGCAACGGATTCGCGCGAGTGGATTTACCCCGCTATTATGTTCCTCTAACCAGTATCGGCTGGTCTGCCTTCCGTTTAGGCATGCATCGCAGGCTCGTGGATCGGCTCCCGGGGCCGTTGGTCGCCAAGTATAGAGATCTACGGTGGTCATGGTACAGATACCGTTTCCCAACCTTGGCACAAGATATGTAAGTGAGGGGATATAAGCTGCCCAATAAGTAGCCACTTTGGCGAATAGCAGCAGATATTTTCTTAGCCGTCTTCGAACACCACAGCCTTCAAAAGCCCATGAACTCTGACTCCTCTGGTATGAGTAAGCGAATCTCCCCATCGATGGTCGCCCTGCTTACAGGTGGGATCGATAAGCACTATGCCTGTGCTCTTGCCAAGGCGCTCGCATTTTCTGGAATCACTCCGGACATGGTGGGCAACGTCGAGACAAACTCCTATGAGATGGATGGCGCCCCCGATGTAAAACTACTGGAGCTATACGCAACGTTGCGTCCGGGCCAGGGTTTTTTGCGGAAGCTCATCTCTTATATCAATGTCTATTTTCGACTCATGGCCTATGCGGCCGGCAGATCGCCAAAAACGTTTCACATTCTGTGGGAATATAAGTTTCCGTACTTCGACCGGACTCTGCTGCTTCTCTATTACAAACTTCTGGGCAAGAAGATCGTGTTCACTGCGCACAACGTAAACAGGGCGGAAAGAGACGGAGTTGATTCCCGGTGGAACCGATTCACCCTGCACGTTCAATATCGCCTCGTTGATCATATTTTTGTCCATACGAAAGGCATGAAGGATCAGCTTGGGAGCAGCTTTGGAATAAGTCAGAGCAAGGTGACCGTTATCCCATTCGGGTCTGGTGGCATGGTGCCAACCTCGCGTTTGACTCCTGCTGAGGCCAAACAGCAGTTGGGTCTCGGCGAAGGTAAGCGGACTGTTCTTTTCTTTGGGCGGATCGCCCGGTATAAGGGACTCGATCTGCTGGTCGATGCATTTGAACGTGTCGGGGCTCATGATCAGAGCTATCGACTGATTATCGCCGGTGAGCCAATGCCGGAGTGGGCACAACACTGGGATGAAGTACATGACACAGTTAAGTCAAGTCCAGTGCGAGAACAAGTTATTGAAGAGATCCGTCGTATCGCAGACGATGAGATGGAGATCTACTTTAAGGCTGCAGATGTACTCGTCCTGCCATACAGGCAGATCTTTCAAAGCGGCGTGCTTTTCATGTCCCACAGTTTTGGGTTGCCGGTTATCGCTACGGATCTTGATGCGTTTCGCGACGATATAGTTGAAGGAACAAACGGACATCTATTCCGTCCTGATGACCCTCAGGATCTCGCCGAGACTATTGAAAGATATTTCTCAAGCGAGTTGTTTAGAAGCCTCGATGAGCGTCGAGCCGGTATTCAAGATTCGCTTCGGGCGAGCCACTCGTGGGAAAGCATAGCGAGAACAACTGGCGACGTTTATGCTCGAATTTCTCAAAGCATGCAGTTGAAGCAGCGAGCTTCATCAGCGCGGATTACTCGCGCTCATCTTGGCGACGAGCCGGATGCTGCGAAGTCCCTTGACTCGTAAAGCCCCTATCGCTTGGTCAGTTTGTCTCGATGTGTAGAGATATGTCGTTAGCTTCTTCGGAAAAATTAGATATGTGCGATGGACAAGTTTGGATGATGATCCTATCGCTTTATGGGAGCCAGAATTGCCTGGAATAGTTGGTATTATCACGAAGCAGCCGAGAGCCGTGGCGGAAAACGAGTTGCGCCAGATGCTCGGGACCATGCTGCATGAGTCTTTTTATACCTCTGGCGTCTGGAGCGACCCATCTATAGGAGTCTACGTCGGCTGGGTAGCTCGTTCCGGTTCGTTTGCGGCAGAAATGCCGGTAAAGAACGAACAAGAAGATATAACCCTTTTCTTTTCTGGCGAAGAGTTTCCCCAGTCAGGCACAATTGACACGCTTCGGGCCAAGGGGCATGTCATAGCTAAGGGTGGACCTTCCTATTTAGTCCATCGTTACGAAGACGAGCCCGATTTTCCGAAGGGATGGAACGGACGATTTCATGGTCTCGTAGCCGATCGTAAACAAGGCATCGCCACCTTGTTTAACGACCGCTACGGATTGCAGCGCCTGTACTACCACGAGTCCAAAGACGGGCTCTATTTTGCTGCGGAAGCCAAGGCCATTCTGAAGGTTTGCCCGGAATTGCGCTCCATCGATCCACGTGGACTTGGAGAATTTGTTGCCTGCGGTGCTGTACTCGAAAACCGGACGCTGTTTCGCGATATCTATCTTCTGCCACCGGGCTCTGCCTGGAGCTTTCGCAATGGCGCGCTCGAAGCGAAGACTACCTACTTCGAGCCGAAGGAGTGGGAACAGCAGGAACCGCTCGATGCGGAAGAGTATTATCGCCAGATCCAAAGCGCCTTTGTCAGCAATCTCCCGCGTTATTTCAATGGACGCGAGCGGGTTGGAATGTCAGTAACCGGCGGCCTAGACACGCGCATCATCATGGCGTGGCACAAGGCTGATCCCAACACGCTGCCGTGCTACACGTGGGGCAGCATGTATCGCGATCATGAAGACGTAAAACTCGCACGCCGAGTCGCGAAAGTCTGTCAGCAGCCTCATAAGGTAATTACCGCGGGATCAGAGTTTCTTTCTCAGTTTGGCCATTACGCGGAGCGTTCGGTTTACCTAAGCGATGCGTGCGTTGATTTGAGTCGCTCACCTGACCTGTACGTACAGGAAAAAGTTCGGGAGATCGCGCCTGTGCGTATGGTGGGGACGTACGGCAGCGAAATCCTCCTCCAGGCAATAATGTTCAAGGCCGTGGCGCCGACCGCGGGGTTGTTTGAACCTCTTCGCGAAACGGTCGCGGCGGGGATTGACACTTACAATGCGGCACGCCAGGTTCATCCCATCTCGTTTGTGGCCTTCCGCCAATCGCCATGGCATCACTATGGCGTACTGGGACTTGAACAGACTCAGGTAGGGATTCGTTCGCCGTTTCTCGATAACGAGGTCGTCAAGACCGCATATCGAGCTCCCGCTTCGGACACTCTCGGAGCGAACGAGATGGTAAGGGCTCGGCTCATACGCGAGGGCAACCCGGAACTGGCGAAGATTCGCACAGATCGGGGCTCCGGCGGGCTCAATAGCAAGTTAACGCATATGTACCTCGAGTTCTTATTTAAAGCGGAATACGCCTATGACATGGGTATGCCCCAGTGGATGGCGCGTATCGATCACATGTTGGCTCCACTCCGGTTGGAGCGTATTTGGCTCGGCCATCACAAACCGTTTCATTTCCGCGTCTGGTATCGAGACCAACTGAACGAATATGTGCGCCAGATGCTTCTCGACGATCGCGCGCTGGCGCGACCTTATGTCAACCGGGCTGCCGTCGAGCGCGTGGTGAATGGGCATTTGCGCGGTGACGAAAACCATACCGATGAGATTCACAGACTTCTGACACTCGAACTGGCAAACCGGCTCTTCGTCGAGTCTGCCTAGGCCCAAGACACTCATACATGAACAACGAAACCAATCTTTCTTACGTCTTGATCACTCCCTGCCGCAACGAAGCGCGCTTTATTGAGGAGACACTCAAGTCGGTTGTGGCCCAGACTGTGCTACCGCTGAAGTGGGTTATCGTAAATGACGGCTCAACGGATACGACAGCCGAGATAGTGGCGAAGTATGCGGCACAGCACAGTTGGGTCGAGCTGGTTAATTGTCCGCCCCGCAAGGAACGCCATTTTGCGGGTAAGGTCGGAGCATTCAATGCCGGCCTGGAGCGCGTCAAGCAACTCCCGTACGAGATCGTCGGCAACCTGGACGGTGACG
>Ga0210385_10002084_pt1 | contig 12095 bp, 13 predicted proteins | sample IncBWH26OmetaG_FD_160107 | JGI IMG/M metagenome (GOLD analysis project Ga0210385, IMG submission 160107) | Forest soil microbial communities from Barre Woods Harvard Forest LTER site, Petersham, Massachusetts, United States - Inc-BW-H-26-O ... | reverse complement strand
ATGGGCCAGCGGCGCGGGCGGTTGAACCCATTCCAGGCCATGCTCCTTCAACGGCAGCTTTGCAAAGAAAGGGGAGGAAATCCCCAACGGGTAGACCGCCGACCCAAGATCGTGAACGAACCCCGGCAGCGTCAGCGCCCCCGACCGCGCCGCCCCGCCAACCTCCGCCGCCGCCTCGTGAACTTCGACATCCAGCCCCGCCTGCGCCAGCACAATCGCCGCCGCCAGGCCATTCGGTCCCGCCCCGATCACCGTGGCCGTGCGTTTCATCTCTCTTGATTATCAGTGTTGCGCGATTCCCCCGACCCAGCGCCGTAGCCGCTCAGCTCCCCGCCGTCTCCAGATACTCCTTCAACGCCTCACCAACAAGCGCGTTCATTTCTTCTCATGTTCCGCAGCATAAACAGCGGCCCGTTTGTGCAACTCAGGGCCAACCCGCACATTGAACGTGCCCTTAAACGGAACCTGCGGCCTTCCTAATCAAGGCGCCTTAATGCACACCTCGCAATCGCACCCGCCTCTCTTTAATCTTGCAGAATCTGTCCTCGGAGCGGACAGGGCGTGGGGTATCCAGGTGTCAGCCCGGGGCGCCCGTTGTGCGCGATCGAAAAAGGTCCGACTCACCGCCGCCCCCAAAGCGCGCGCCCTTGGCTCCCGCGAGCCGGTCTCCCTCACCCTCGCCTGAGCCGTCTCCTCGCGCTCCACGCTCGCTTTCTCTAACGCTTCCACCGCGTATTTGTCCATCTTCTGCCGCAATTTGTCGAAATCCAGCTCCTCCTTCAGCTTGTCCTTCCGCAATCCCCGCAGCGCATAATACGCCCGGTAAAACGAGCGCTCCGCCGTCGTCTTGTACCGCAAATACAACTGCATCTGCGCATGCTGCTCGGCCGTCCGTTCCAGCGGATGCACCTCCGCCAGTTCCGCCTCCGCATCCATGCACACGCCCTCGGCGCGCCGCAGAAACCAATCCTCCCGAATCACCCGCTCCAGCAGCGACTCCGCCGCTTGCCCCTCAAAGTCGAACTCCGCGCGCCATCCCGCCGCCAGCCGGTCGAAATCCTCCTGCCGCTCGTCCCCGATGATCACTGTCCGCGACCGCATCCCGTGCTTCCTCGCATTCTGGCTCGCATTCGCCTTGCCCCGCGGCGTCTTCGGCCCTGTCTGCCCCGGCATCTTCGCCCGAGTATCCGCATGCCTCCGTTTCTGTCGCCGCCCTAAAACCTCCCTATATTGGTCATCCGGTGCCACTTACATTTTTTGCAATTTCTGCGAACGGCCCGCTGGCATGCTTCCACCCGTGGGGCAGACGATCGTTGTTCGTCGTCTGCCAACCCTCCCATTTCGTTTGGCAAAACACGCTCCCGGGCTCGCCACGTAACCTGTGCCGCTGAACAGTAGTACCGGTACCAAGCCCAGCGAAATCTTCTCGTCGTATCCGCATCCACTACCAGAAATCTATTAGCAGTTCCCATTAGGAGGAGATTCATCTTCATGAAGATCGGCAGCATCCTGTTGCTCGGCCTGCTCGCGGCATCCGCAGCTATGGCCGACAATTTCTCGTTCCAGGGCACCTTTACCTCGGACGACAACGTTCAGCTCTTTACCTTCGCGGTCGGCACCACGTCCACCGTCACCCTTCAGACTTGGTCCTACGCCGGTGGTGTAGATGCCGAGGGTGTTACCATCCCGCGTGGCGGCTTCGATCCCATCCTGGCGCTATTCAACGGCGCTGGTTTGGAAATCAACCAGAACGATGATGGCGGCAGCAACGTCCCCGCCGACTCGGTTACCGGTGAGCACTACGATACTTATTTGCAATCAACGCTCACTCCCGGCACCTACACCGTCTCCGTGATGGAGTATGACAACTTCGCCATCGGCCCGAATCTTTCCAACGGCTTTACGCGAACCGGCCAAGGCGACTTCACTTCCGCCTTCGGCTGTTCGGAAGGCAAGTTCTGCGACGTCTCGGGAGATCCCGCAGGGAACTCACGCAACGGCAACTGGGAATTCGACATCCTCGGCGTGAATTCCGCCAGCACTGGCGGTGGCAGCACGGTCCCGGAGCCTGCATCCGTCGGTCTCTTGCTGTTGGGGGTCGGGGGATTGGCGTTGGCTCGCAGGAAATTCCGCGCAAATTCCTAATTGCTTTCCGCTTCCGTTCCACGCCCGCCTCTTCTCGGGGCGGGCTTTTTTATTTGCAGAAGTGAAACCCTAGCCCAACTACCCGCGATCTGAAGCGCGTGGGTTCAGCTTCCAACTCCGCTACCGCTTCCGTTTTTGAGAAACTAAGCCAAGCTCCGAAATGTCCGCCGCTGCCCATTACGAATACCCGAGCGCTGAAGCCGAATTCGGCCTCTACAACTTCCATTCCCAGGAGCAGGTTGAGAACGTAATAGATTGTCTGGAATCGAGCGGCGAAAGCGATCGACGGCTCATCCACCTCTTCGGAGAGATGGGAAGCGGTCGCCACTACCTGTTACGCGCGGCTGCGCATTCTGTTTCCCTGGGGCGTAAAGTCGTTGTCGTCGCCTCGATCGACTTGGATGGTTACGAACCCGATCGGCCTTTAAGTTCTCTGCTGAACCATCTCTCGCAAAAAGAGAACGAACTATTCTCTGACAAATGGTCCGAACTCGCCCGGCGAGTAAGACTCGATTTCAAGGCCGGTCCGCCGAACCTGCTGTTCGCTTCCATCGGGGTCAAAGCGGATCTTCCTCTCGAAGACATCCTTGAGTTTTTCAATGCAAAAACCCGTACGCAGGCTGGTGGAATCTCGGACCGCGAGCTGCTGGGACGTTTCCTTGCCCGCGTCACTGAAACCCGCAAATTAGTTCTGCATTTTCGTAAATCAAGCAGCCTCGACCGCGCTCTCGTAGCGCGTGTTGTGGATGAGCTCGACTTAAACGGCGATCTGACTGTTGCCTTCAGCTATCTGCGCGGCGAGACCGCAATCGGTGTCAGAAATAACGCCGGTACCAGAATCGAAGTTACTCCCTGGACATGGGACGAAATGGCGCGCGCTTTCGCCGAGAGATTCCAGCCCAACAGCGTTCCCGGCAATTTCCTGGATTTCGCCTGGAACTTCGATCCTCAGCTTCGTCATCGTCAGGGGTTTGCCACCATTCTTCTGCGTTCTATTCAGGGTGGCTGGCTGTATTCCGATCAGCGCGGGAATTGGGTGCTGAAACGCAACTGGCAAAAAGACGCAGGATTCGTCCAGGAATTTACGCGTGACCTGTATGAGGCTATCTTCGATTTCGAAGCGCGCATCTCTGATTTAGACGCCCCGGAAGAACTAAGGAGTCAACTCGCTCAATTCATCGACTTTGCCGCAATGTGTGATCCCACCATCCCTGTTGTCGCACTCGTCCAGTGCATCGGCTTGGAGCAGAATCAAGTCGACGAATTCATAGATTTGATTGACGAGGCAACTCAGGTTGACGACGATAACGGCCTCTTGACGAACGTCGGCTTCTCTCATCCCGGCTTTCCCCCTCGCACGCTGATCTACCGGTTCAGAAATCCCGTTCGCGCGGCTTCCGTCCTAGACAGAGCTCATCAACTCGCCCAAACTTCCGACAAACTTCTATCTTTCTTGCAGCACTCCTTCCGGCCGGATACACGTGCCGTTTGCGAGATGTTTCTCAATCTGGCCAAGCTCGCAGGACGGAAGCGCGAAGCGGAACAGCTTGAGACGCAACTGCGCTGGTGGACCAGTATTGACGAGACCGAGACTCTAATCGGGCTGATTGTCGGTGATTTGAGCCACGGCGAGATTTCGCCCGCTCTGGTGTGGCAAATCATCGAAGGCACCGAGCACACTTGGCCGCACGCTTTGAGATGGGCGCTGGTCGAAGGCTATGGACGGCAACCCGACGGAATCGCCGATCACCTGAGATTTCGTTTCCACATCGTCCGGGGACGCATTCTCCTGGCCCTTGGAAGCTTCGAGGAGGCTTTGGCCGAGGCGGAGGAAGCCAGGGGCCGTTTTATCGAACCTCTTTGGTGGTCGGAGTTACAACAGCGAAATCTAGCTGGTGTAGCCGAATTTCACCTCCACGAGTATGCAGACTCACACGGCGACCTTCAGCGCGCGTTGGGATTGGCAAACAGCCATCTGCCGCCTGAGCATCCGGAAACGCTCACCGCGATGAACAATCTCGCCGCGACGCTGCAAAAGCAGGGCGATCTGGCGCGCGCGCGAGCGCTTCAGGAGCAGGCGCTCGCGGCACGCTCGCGGTTGCTCGGAGAAGAGCATCCGGACACGCTCACAGGGATGAATAACCTCGCGCCGACGCTACTACAGCAGGGCGATTTGGCGGGCGCACGAACGCTTCAGGAGCAGGTGGTGGGGGTAAGTCGGCGAATGCTTGGAGACGACCATCCTGATACGCTCACCGCGATGAACAACCTCGCAGTGACCTTGTACGCACAGGGTGATCCATCGGCCGCTCAGGCGCTTGAAGAGCAAGTCCTAGCGGCACGCCGGCGGGTGCTCGGCGAGGAGCATCCGCACACGCTTAAAGCGATGTACAATCTCGCGGAGACGCTGAAGGCGCAGGGCGATCTAGCGGGCGCGCAGGCGCTCGAGGAGCAAGTGTTAGCGGCGCGTCAGCGGCAACGCAGCAATACTTCCTGAAGCTCCCGTTCACACTGGCAGCAAATTCAACGCCGCTTCAATCTCCCCGCGTGCATGCACATCGCCTTTGCGCGTGGTTACCTCGATGCCTTTCTCGTAAACCGCCCGCGCCTGCTCCACCTCGCCCAGCTTTTCGAGCGCTTGCCCGAAATGGTAATACGCTGGCGCGTAATTCTCGTCGTGCTCAACGAGTGTCCGAAACTCCGCCACCCCTCGCTCCAGCTCGCCGTTGTTGGCAAGCTCCATCGCCAGCCCGTAACGCGCGAAGCTGTTGTTCGGGTCTTGGCTGACCATCTGTTTCAGTATGTCCAGGCGGTTGGTTGCCATGCTGGGCTCTAGTCCTACTAAGATGCCTACGCCGTATACTCTTTCACGTGCCGAGCCGCCGTCTCCACCGCGCTCGCCGCCTTGGACGTCGTCTCCCGCGCCGTTTTCGCCGCGTCACCGAATCGCTGCTGCGCCTTACCTGCCACTTCGCCCAATGCCGTGGCCGCGTTCTCTACGTGCTTCCGGCCCTTCTTGATGGCCTTCTCGGCGCTAGACAGCCACCAATCGGTCACCACCGGAATCAGCAGCGCCACTCCGGCCGCCGCCAGCCCGCAACCTACCCCGATCAATACCGCGCCCAGCACGCCCGATCTCGAATCTCTTCCCATAATTCCTCACCTCACCTATATGACCCAGAATTACAGGTGTGTGGTTTCCGCATAAGTTCCGAATACGCCGCGTAAAGCGTTGCAGATCTCGCCCAGCGTCGCGTAACGGCGCACGGCGTCGATGATGTACGGCATGGTGTTCTCCGTGCCCTCGGCAGCGCGGCTCAGAGCATCGAGCGCCCGCTGCACGGCCGTGTGATTTCTCCGCTTGCGCAACGCCGCCACTTTCTCCTCCTGATGTCTCTGCGCCGCCTGATCGATCTGCAGTAGCTCGATCGGCTGATCTTCCGATTGAAAACGGTTCGCACCCACAATGGTCCGCTCGCCCTGCTCCACTTCGCGTTGATAACGGTAGCTCGCCGCCGCAATTTCCGACTGCGGGAATCCCGCCTCGATCGCCGGAATCATGCCGCCCAGCTTGTCGATCCGGTCGATGTACTCGTTCGCCGCCGATTCTATCTCGAGCGTCATCTTTTCGAGGAAATAGGATCCTCCCAGCGGATCCGGCGTGTTCGCCACGCCCGTCTCATACGCGAGGATTTGCTGCGTGCGCAGCGCAATCGTCACTGCCTGCTCGCTCGGCAGTGCATAAGCTTCGTCCAGCGAATTCGTATGCAGCGATTGCGCTCCGCCCAATACTGCCGCCATCGCCTGCAGCGCCGTCCGGACCACGTTGTTGTATGGCTGCTGCCACGTCAGCGAACAGCCCGCCGTCTGCGCATGAAAGCGCAGCTTCAGGCTGCGTTCGTTCTGCGCGCCATACCGGTCGCGCATGACATAAGCCCAGATCTTGCGTGCCGCCCGGTACTTGGCGATCTCTTCGAAAAAGTCGCTATGCGCATTGAAGAAGAAGCTCAGCCGTGGCGCAAACTGATCGATCTCCAATCCCCGATCGAGCGCCCAATCCACATACTCGATGCCGTCGCGCAAGGTAAATGCCAGCTCCTGCGCGGCGGTCGACCCAGCCTCGCGGATGTGATACCCGCTGATCGAGATCGGGTTGAAGCGCGGCGCCTGTTGCGCCCCGAACTCGATCGTATCGGTCACCAGACGCATCGAGGGCCGCGGCGGAAAAATGTACTCCTTCTGCGCGATGTACTCCTTCAGAATGTCGTTCTGCAGCGTCCCCGAGAGTTTCAGCCAATCCGCGCCCTGCTGCTCCGCGACCGCCAGGTACATCGCCCACAGCACCGCTGCCGGCGAATTGATAGTCATGGAGACAGTGATGTCGGCCAGCGGAATGCCGCGGAACAAGATCTCCATGTCCTCGAGCGAGCAGATCGAAACGCCGCATTTGCCGACCTCGCCCTCGCTCATCCTGTCACCGGCGTCGTAGCCCATCAGGGTCGGCAAATCGAACGCCACCGAAAGCCCCGCCTGCCCCTGTTCGAGCAAGTAATGATAGCGCCGGTTCGTCTCCTCCGGCGTCGCAAAGCCGGAGAACTGCCGCATGGTCCACAGCTTGCCGCGGTACATATCGCGATGGATGCCGCGCGTGTACGGGAACTCACCTGGCTCGCCCAATTCGCGCGCCGGATCGAAATTCGCAAGCTGCTCGGGCCCATACACGGGCTCGACCGGAACTCCACTGATCGTGGTGAAGAGTCGTTCGAGGGTTTTCATATGTGCGGTGGTTGCCGCCGCTTTGATCGTAGCCTAGAACGGAGGCATAAAGACACCTCACCGCAGGCGTTTGACGATTCGCCACGCCGGGCCTATCCTGAAAGCGGAACTTGGTGCTTCTCCGCACAAACCGATGAAGACCTACAATTTCAAAGTCGTCTTAGAGCCCGACGAGGATTTCGACGGCAATCCTGCCGGTTGGCACGCCTACTGTCCAGCGCTTGAGCGCCTGGGCGGATCAACCTGGGGCGAGACCCGCGAGGTAGCCCTGAAGAACATCAATGAAGTTGTGCGCATGATCGTTCAGGAACTCATTGAAGATGGGCAACCCCTACCGGAAGGTCCGCAGGATTCGGTGGAGGTTGAAGAAATATCAGGGCAGGAGCAGCCTCGGATAGCAGTTACTGTGTAGCATGGCCATTGATTATCGTGGCCTGCGATCGATCACCGCTCGACAACTCATCGCTGCCCTGGTACAAGACGGCTTCTACTTCGTCCGCCAAACGGGATCGCATCAGCGGTATCGGCACCCTGACGGGCGACGGGTAACGATTGCCCCGCATGGGAGCGGCGGAACGTTCAAGATCAAGACGCTCAAGAGCATCATTGAATATCAGGCTTCCTGGGCTGAAGACGATCTAAAACGGCTCCAGTTGATCAAATAAGACGCAGGCAAGACGACGGTAGTACTTCCCAGTCATAGTGCCCGCTCCGCAATCTCAGTTAGCTCTTCCCTCGTCAACGGCAGCGCGTTCGCTTTCATGCTGCTGGCCTGCGCCGCTTTCTCTACCAGCTCCGGTATCTGCCCCTGATCGAGCCCATAATGCCGCAGGTTCGGAACCGCGAGCTTCTCGCATAGCTCCGCAATCCACACCGCGCCATCTTCCGGCCCGGCCTCACTGCGTCCCGTCAGAATCCGCGCAATCTCTCCATACCGCCGCAACGGCGCGCCTTCCGGCTCGCGCTCCCCCAGCGCTCGAATATTCACCGCCGTCGCGTGCGGCAGCACTGCCGCGCACAACGCCCCGTGCGGCGCTTCCAGCATTCCGCCCAGCGGCGAGGCAAACCCGTGCACTGCTCCCAATCCCGCATTCGCCAGCGCCAGCCCGCTGAGCAAAGCCGCAAATGCCATCGCTTCCCGCGCGTCCATATCGCGCCCGTCTCTACATACTCTTTCGAGCGAATTCGCCGCCCGCTTTAGACCTTCGATGCAAAATAGATCCGTCATCGCATTCGCGCGCACCGAGACATACGGCTCGATCAACTGCGTCAACGTATCGATTCCGGTGCTCGCCGTCACATGCGGCGGCACATCCAGCGTCAGTTCGGGATCGATCAGCGCCACCTTCGCCAGCATCCACGGGCTCCGCAGGCTGGCCTTCACGCCGTGCTCAGGCGACCCGATCACCGCATTGCGCGTTACCTCCGCACCCGTTCCTGCCGTCGTCGGAATCGCTACCAAGGGCAGGGGAGTCTGCTCGATCGTCCGCCCATGCCCGACCACTTCCAGATAATCCAGCACATCGCCCGAATTCGCCGCCAGCGCCGCAATCGCCTTCGCCGCATCCACCGCGCTCCCGCCGCCGAAGCCGATCGCCAGGTCGCATCCGCAGTTGTGCGCCGCTTGGACTCCGCGCCGAACGATCTCCACTGTCGGCTCGCCATACACCGAAAACACTTCGCAATCGAGCGCGCTCCGCACCGCTGCGGCTCGTTCCGTATTGCGCCCCGTTACCAGCAGCGCCCGGCCGCCCAACTCTCGCGCGAGCTTCGGCAGGTCCGCAATGGCGCCGCGCCCAAACACGATCCGCGCCGCCGTCGCGAACTCAAACTTCACAGCCAGCCTTCGTCGCCGGGATACACGCCGTGGAACTCAACGCTCGTGCGCGGCTCGGCCATCATGTCCTCGACCGTATCGCGCCACTTCGCATAATGCGCCGTCTTTCGATGTTCAGCCCGATCCTCCGCCTTCCGGTACATCTCCACCAGTACGAAGTGCATCGGATCTTTGGCATCCTGGATAAGCTCGAAACGCGCGATGCCGGGCTCCTGGACGCTCGCGCGCGCATTCTGGATCGTCGCCAGGACGAATTCGTGAACCGACTCCGGCTTGACGTGAATATCGACGTGAACAATCATCATCATGGCTATTGCCTGGTATCCAAAGGGTGCCCCGATTTCTCGAAGAACTCGTTCTGTAGCTCCAAACTTCTCCGATCTGCTTTGACCGCTTTGATGGCGGCTGCCACGCGATCCGTCCAGGCATTCATGTCGAACTGCCCCAGCGCCGTGTTCGCCGCCGTCGCATCTCCCGCATAGTGATTCGGGAACCGTGCGTACCACCAGATTCCCGTATACACATCCGACGGCAGGTCGAGCCGCTGCTGGTCCGCTCCCGATTCGCTCGCCGCCCGATCCAGGTGCACCAGGTCCGGCCGCGAAATCATCGTATGCGAGGTCTCCGATTCGCCCGCGTGCATATCGGTCTTGGTCTTCAATGCCGGCCGCCCCGGCGGATACTCGCCGCGGTCCACCACATAGACGACGTAATCATGCGGCGACGCAAGCTGCGATTGCGCGAAGTAGGGCAGGAAGCTCGAATTCCCGCCGTGCCCATTCACAATCACAATCTTCTTGCAGCCATTCCGCGCCATCTCGTCTGTTGTTGCTTGCAGCAGCTCCATCTGCAGATGCGCCGGGTAAGCCATCGTGCCCGGCTCGTGCCGCGCTTCGAAGATCTGGCCGAAGTAGTACTCGGGAAACACGACCGCGAACTCCCGCTCGGCCGCATGCACCGACACATAGCGGACATTGATTAGATCGGTCCCGAGCGGCAACTGCGGCCCGTGCTTCTCGATGATGCCGAATGGCAAAACGCACGTGCCCCCGCTCTTCTCGATCGCCGCCGTAAAATCCGCGGCCGTCAGCTCTTCCCACTTCACCGCAGGCGTCTGCGCATTCAAGCCAAGGGCGCCCAGCAGAAGCAAGCAATAAAATCGCATCGACACCACTCTATACTGATCACTGATGCCGTGCCCGTTCTTCGAGCCACGCGCGCTCGCGACCGCTCCCGAGCACCGCAGCGCGCGCTTGCCGTTGTTCGATGAATACGACGGCGACTGCCGCTCCGCCTCAGAGGCCTTTCCGGTCCCGCCGCCGCAGCGCTTCCGCTACTGCAATCACGGCTACTCACGCCATTCGTGCGAACATTTCCCGGCTGCCGAAACGCGCTCGTCGTTCCGCTACGCTGTCATCCGCCACTCCTTCGCCGCGCTCGAGATCATCTGCATCGAAGAGCAGGATTACGCGCCGCTCCGCTGGCATCCGGCACAGTACTCGCCGGCTACTGGACAATTTGAACCCGAACTGGCCGACCTCTGTATGCGCGCGCAAGCGCTGGCGTTCTGCCGCAGTTATCTGGAACGTTTTCCGTCAGCCCCTTAGCCGAACGGTATGCCCGACGCGGACGCGAATCTTACGGTTGTGCCACCCTCGCCCGAGGGGCGAACGGTGCGCCAATCGCAATCCGAATACTTTGAAGTCTGCCTGCCGAATGATGCCAACCTGCTCGGCAACATGCTGGGCGGCCACGTCATGCACCTGGTCGATCTCTGCGGCGCGATCGCCGGCATCCGCCACGCGCGCTGCATGGTCGTGACTGCTTCCGTCGATCAGATGACTTTCCTCCATCCCGTGCGCGTGGGCGATCTGCTCCGGTTGAAATCGCAAGTGAATCGTGTCTTCCGCACGTCTATGGAAGTGGGCGTGAAAGTCTGGGTGGAAAATCTGCAGAGCGGCGCCATGCGCCATACCTCGTCGGCGTATCTCACCTTCGTCGGCCTGGACAAAGCGGGCAACAAAGTGATTCTTCCGCAGATCGTGCCGGAAACTGAAGAAGAGAAGCGCCGCTACGAAGAGGCCGCCGAGCGCCGCGCGTATCGGCTAGCCTTCAAAGACAAGACCAGGCGCACGTCCGAAGGGTAAATCGCCGCCCGGAGCGCACAGGGCGTGGGGCAGCCAGGCGTCAGCCTGGGTCGCCCGTTGGGCGCGGTTAAATGAATCGGAGCGCACAGGGCGTGGGGCACCCAGGTGTCAGCCTGGGTCGCCCGTTGTGCGCGGTTGAATGAATCGGAGCGCACAGGGCGTGGGGCACCCAGGTGTTAGCCTGGGTCGCCCGTTGTGCGCGGTTAAATAAAAGTGTTAGGAGTTGTTTTGGCACAGTTCATGTTTGCCACCGGCATAGAGAATAGCTATCCGACCATCGCGCTGCCGGGCGGATCCATCAAGCGCGTCGATGAAATGGAGAAGTGCTGCCACTATAAATACTGGCGAGAGGATTTCGAGCTGGTGCGCGAACTCGGCATCGAGTTTCTGCGCTACGGGCCGCCCTATTACAAGACACACCTGGGGCCCGGCAAATACGACTGGGAATTCACAGACGAGACCTTCCGCAAGCTACTGCAGCTCAGGATTACGCCCATCGTGGATCTCTGTCACTTTGGTGTGCCCGATTGGATCGGCGACTTCCAAAACACCGACTGGCCGGAGCTGTTTGCGCAGTATGCTCATGCTGTCGCTGAGCGCTATCCCTGGATCCGTTTCTTCACGCCCGTAAATGAAATCCACATCGCCGCTACATTCTCTGCGCAATTCGGCTGGTGGAACGAGCGGCTCCGCGGCGACAAGCCCTTCGTCACGGCCCTCCACAATCTCTGCAAAGCCAACGTCCTCGCCATGCACGCCATTCTGGATGTGAGCCCGAAGGCCATCTTCATTCAAAGCGAAACCTCCGAGTTTCATCACCCCATGAACCCTGCGAGCGCGGCCATCGCCCACATCTACAACCAGAAGCGCTTCTTGTCGCTCGATCTTTCCTACGGCAATCCCGTTACCTTCGAGATGTACGAATACCTGATGGACAACGGCATGACGCGCCAACAGTATCACTGGTTCTGTGACAACCATCGCAAAGAGCACTGCGTAATGGGTACGGATTACTACGACACCAATGAGCACCTGGTGGCGAGCGACGGCACCATCAGCCCGTCGGGCGAGATATTCGGTTACTATGTCATCACGCACCAGTACTTCAGCCGCTATCACCTGCCCGTAATGCACACCGAGACCAACCTGCCCGATGTGGCGCGCGCTCCTGCCTGGATTCGGAAAGAGTG
>Ga0210385_10002083_pt1 | contig 12098 bp, 11 predicted proteins | sample IncBWH26OmetaG_FD_160107 | JGI IMG/M metagenome (GOLD analysis project Ga0210385, IMG submission 160107) | Forest soil microbial communities from Barre Woods Harvard Forest LTER site, Petersham, Massachusetts, United States - Inc-BW-H-26-O ... | reverse complement strand
CCCGCTCGGCCACGATGAACGCCGAGTAGAAGCCGACGCCGAACTGACCGATCAGCTGCGAATCCTTCTGCTGGTCGCCCGAGAGGGATTTGAAGAACTCCGCGGTTCCGGAGCGCGCGATGGTGCCGAGGTTGGCGATCGCCTCCTCGCGGCTCATGCCGATGCCGTTGTCGCGGATCTTCAGGGTGCCGGTGGCCGGATCGCCCTCGACCCAGACTTTCAGTTCCGGATCATCGGCCAACAGCTCAGGTTTCGCGATGGCCTCGAACCGCAGTCGATCGTTGGCATCGGAGGCGTTGGAAATCAGCTCCCGCAGGAAGATTTCCTTGTGGCTGTACAGGGAATGGATCATCAGCTGCAGCAGCTGACTGACCTCGGCCTGGAAGCCAAGGGTGGTTTTCTGGTTTTCGCTCATGCAGGGTCCCGCCGGTCAATGAAGTGGGCAGGCGTGCATCTTGGGTGCCCCGGCGAAATTTTCAAGCCGGGAACAGGATTTTATTGCCGTTGCTACCAGTACTGGAACAACAGGCGGCGCCCCACGTCCACCAGATCGTCGATTTCATCCCAAAGCAACAGCAGTCGTTCCATGCCCGCAGCCTACAAATTCGCTGCGGCGTTTTGCGTGCGACAGCTCTCAATCTTTGGATCATCGTGTCGCTGTCGCGGGCTCGCGACGTTCAAGCTGACCGGTAGCTTGCGGCGATGCGTCAGCACCAGTACTCTGTGGCTCCATGCAGCGCATCGTCGTCCTGAATCCCAAGGGCGGATCTGGCAAGACCACCATCGCAGTGAATCTGGCCAGTTACTTCGCTACTCGACAACAGCGGCCGGTGCTCATAGACCATGATCCGCAGGGGTCAGCGGGACGTTGGGTGTCGAAGCGCAGTCTGTCGCGCCCCAGGGTCGACCTCATTGCCGCGCATGAACGCGACCCGCGCGTGACCCGCTCCTTTCAACTGCGGCCGCCACCGGATGCCACGCATATCGTGGTGGATACGCCGGCCGCGATGTCCACCCAGACCATGATCGAGCTCACCCGCGAGGCGCATAAGATCCTGGTGCCGGTGCTGCCCTCGGACATCGACATCCACGCCTGTTCGCGCTGCATCCGGGATCTGCTCCTGGTCGCCAAGATCAAGCGTTACGACAACCGCCTGGCCGTGATTGCCAACCGCGTGCGCACCAACACTCTGGCCTACCAGACGCTGCGGCGTTTTCTGGAGACCCTGGCATCCCGATCGTCGCCACCCTGCGCGACTCGCAGAACTACGTGCGCGCCGCGGAGAGCGGTTCGGGCATCCACGAAATGAAGAGCTACCTCGCCCAGGAGGACACCAAGTCCTGGGTGCCGCTCAACGCGTGGCTCGAAAGCGGCGCGCTCCCCGAACCGGCGAAGAGCCCGGACAGCGAACCCGAACGGCTCGCCGAAATCAGCTGAGCGCTACTTGCGCTTCGGCTCCGCTTCCTGCTCCCACGATCCCTTCACCTGATCGGCCCAATTCTTGTAATTGCTCCAGGTGTAGAGATTGCGGGTGATCGCCGCGTGACGGGTACGCGCCCGCTGCATGCGATCCAGCCACGAGCCGTACTCTTCCGTGCCCGCCAGCGGCGGGGTCACCGCGGGGGCTTCTGCGGGAGGTCCTAGGGGGTCACCTCGCGTCCGGTCCGATGAGTTCATGCGACAACTCCTAAATGGTTGCCGGCAGCGTACGGAGTCGGGCCGGGATACCTACAGGAACTGGGTCACACGGATCGTGGACGCTGCAGGATGTTGCCGCTGATCTCGTGGAAGTGCAGACGCGGTGCCACCATAACGAAACCGTTATGTTACGCGACCAGCCGATAGCAGGGTTTGTAGACGGAGCCGGGCAGTTTCATGCGCCCTTGCGCGACGAACGCCGTGAGCAGCTCATCCAGCAATCGCATGACGCCGGGGTCGCCGGTGAGCTCATACGGACCGAGCTGCTCGATGGCCTGCACCCCGTAGTCCTTCACGTTGCCGGTGACGATGCCGGAGAAGGCCCGCCGCAGATTCGCCGCCAGCATGTGCGCCGGCTGGGCACGTGACAGGACCAGCGAGCGCATCGCCTCGTGGGAGACCTGGAACGGACGCTGCAGCTCGATGCCCACCGAGAGCTGCCAGTTGAAATTGTAGGAGTCGCTGCGCTCGCGGCGGAAGGCCCGCACCGCTTCCATGCCGGCGACCATGCGCCGGGCGACCGCCGGCGGATCATCGATGATGACCTCCAGGCGCCGCACCGCCTCGCGCCCGAGCGTCGCCTCGACGAAGCGCAGGATGTGCTGGAAGTAGCCGGCACTTGCCGCCGGTCCGGTGAGCACGACCGGAAAGGGTTGGCTGGCATTGGCCGGGTCGAGCAGCAGCCCGGTCAGATAGAGGATCTCCTCGGCCGTACCGGCGCCGCCCGGAAACACCACGATGCCGTGCCCCATGCGCACGAAGGCCTCAAGGCGCTTCTCGATGTCCGGCAGGATCACGAGCTGACTGACGATGGGATTCGGCGGCTCCGCGGCGATGATGCCGGGCTCCGTGAGGCCGATGTAGCGGCTCTGCATGGCCCGCTGCTTGGCGTGGCCGATGGTCGCACCCTTCATCGGGCCCTTCATGGCGCCCGGTCCGCAGCCGGTGCACACATCCAGGCCCCGCAGGCCCATCTCATAACCGACGCGCTTGGTATAGCGGTACTCGTCATCGCCGATCGAGTGCCCGCCCCAGCACACGACCAGGTTCGGATAGCCCTTGAACTCCAGCGCCCGGGCGTTGCGCAGGATGCGGAACACCGTATTGGTGACCGCCCCGCAGTCCGTGAGGGACACCACCCGGCTGTCGATGATCTCACCGGCGATATAGATGACATCGCGCAGCACCGCGAACAGGTGCTCCTTGATGCCGCGGATCATCTCGCCATCCACGAACGCCGTGGCCGGCGCGTTGCGGATTTCCAGCTTGATGCCCCGGGCGTGGCGCACCACCTCGATGTGGAAGTCGGCGTAACGCTCGAGAATTTCCTTGGCGTTGTCGGTGTCGTTACCGGTGTTGAGCACCGCCAGCGCGCATTTGCGGAACAGGCCATAGAGGCCGCTGTGGCTGGTATCCAGCAGCTTCGTGATCTCCTCCTGGGAGAGGTTCTCGAGACTGCCGCGCGGCGCGACCAGCGCGTCGACCGAATCCGGAATGATGCTGCTACTGCTGTTGGTGTTCACTACGGCAGGATGTCGATCGGGACGTCTTGCGGCGTCATCAGCCAGATCTCGAGCATGTCCGAGTCCGACACCGCGATGCAGCCGTCGGTCCAGTCGCGCTTCTCGTAGTAGGCGGGCTCGCGCCGCAGTTCATTGGGCAGGCCATGGATCATGATGGACCCCCCGGGTGTCAGTCGGTTGCGGCGCGCACGCTGCAGATCCCGATCGTTCGGGTAGGAGACCTGGATCGACAGGAAGTATTCGCTGCGCGGATTGCGGCGGGTCAGCTGGTAGTGGCCCTCCGGCGTGCGCGAGTCGCCTTCCTGCTCCTTCGGACCGACCGGATTCAGTCCGAGCGCCACGCGGTAGGAGCGCAGCACCGTGCTTCCATGCATCAGGTACATACGCCGCTCGGACTTGCGCACCACGACCCGATCGGCGAGCAGCGCCGCCGGCATGGCGCTGGCATCGGCGCTCGCATCCGCCTGGTTGCGGGCCGAGGCTTGGCTTTGCGGGGTGCCGTTGGCGAAGGCCGCGTGGGCCATCGTACCCGCGGCGAGCCCCAGGGCCAGCGCCCATACGGTCAGTATCGGACGATCAGACATGTCGGCAATTATAGGGTCTCAAGGCGATTCGGCGAAGTGCAGCCGTCACAACCGCGCGGCCACCGGCGCCATTTGCCGACAAAGGTCTCAATTTTCATCGCCGGCACTGCCGAGATCCTCCACGCGCGGTATGACGATCTGCGTACGCGCCTTCAGATCCTCGAAGTCGACATCGGGGTTGTACTGCTGCAGTAGCCACGGCGGCACATCGCCGTAGCGACGGGTCAGCTTCCACAGCGTGTCTCCGGCACGGACGCCGTGCGTCTCGGTGCCCGAAATCCGATGCGAGGCGAAGTAGGCGGCCTGCAGCTGGCGATGATAGTCGCGACGCTGCGCTTCGAATTTCTCATGTGAGCTGTTCGCGAAGTCGAGCTTCACTTTGTGCCCGATCTTGACTTGCGCCTTGCCCCGCAGGTGATTGAGCGCGCGCAGCCGGCCCAAGCTCACATCGAGCCAGCCGGCATAGGCCCCGAGGGTCTCGGTCGGCGCCACCACGATGGTGTCATCGCCGGCCACCGAGTAGTCGGTCGCATCGGCATTGTCCGCGGCCACCAGCGTGGTCGGCCCGAGTCCCGGCGTGATCTCCTCGGCCTGCTTCGCCGACACCGGCTGGGTTGCCGCGAGCGGTTTGTCCTGCGCCACGGCGCGCGCATCCTGCTCACTCTCCTGCTGCGCGACCTGGGTGGATACGCCGCCCTTGTTGGTCTCCGGCTCGATATCCGGTGCGACCGGACCGGTCGCCGATGGGGTCGCGGCGACAGTCTCGGCCGGAGCGGCCGCGGCCGGTGCCGCGGCCGGTGCCGCCGCGGGCGCCGGTGCGGTCACGGGTACGGTCGCTGCATCGAGCGTCGCGGGAGCCTCCGGAGGATTCGGCGCGTTCGCGGCCACGAGGGCCGGCGCGCTGGAGGTGCCCGCGGCCTCGGGTTCCGCGGCGAGCGGCGCGGGTGCGGAATTGTTGGCGAGCACCGCGGCCGGACTGCTGGCGGTGCTGGCGACTTCGGCGGCGGGAGCGCTGGCGGTGGCCGCGGCCGGCGCACTGGAGGCGGCAGCCAGTTCCTCGGCGGGTGCGGTCTGCTCAGCGCTGCGATCGACACGAACCGCAGCGACCCGCACCGGATTGGCTTCGGGAACGCGCAGGAAGCGCCCCGGACGCAGGCGCGTGCGGGCGCTGATGCCATTGAGTCGCGCGAGCTCTCCCGGCCTCATGCCGTAATCGCCGGCGATACTGGCGAGGGTCTCACCCTTCATGACCTTGCGACGTTCAGGCACGGTCTGCCGGGCCTGCAGATCCGTGGGGCTGAGCTGTCGTGCGAGCAGCTCCGACGTCCAGTTCGGTCCATTGAGCGGCAGCCGCAGCACATAGCCCTGGGGTACGCGGCGTCGACCTTCCCAGCAGGCCGGCAGCAGTGCCGGATTCAGGCGGCGCAGTTCATCGGCGCTCATGTGCAGCGCATGCGTCAGCGCGCTCACGGTCACGAATCCCGGCATGGTCACTTCCTGAAACTTCGCCTCGGGCTCCTTCTTCACCGGCCCGAAGTATTTGTCGGGGTTGCGATCCACGGTCAGCGCGGCGAGGAAAGACACATAGTAGTTGCGTGACGCAAATCCAAAGCTCGGGCTGTGGTAATCACGAACGATCTTCACGATGTCATCGGTGCCGAGCTGCTCCTTCGCGCGGCGCATGCCTTCGGCGCCGTGGTTGTAGGCGGTGAGGGCCAGCGGCCAGGTCCCGAGCAGCCGGTAATTGAAACTCAGCAGCTGCGCCGCCGCCTCGGTGGCGCGGAACGGATCCATGCGGTCATCGACCGCCGAGTCGATGCGCATGTAGCGCCGGCCCGTCGAGCGCATGAACTGCCACAGGCCGGCAGCGCCCGCCTTCGAGTAGGCAGCGGCATTGAAGGACGATTCCACGTGCGGCAGCACGCCCAGCTCGGCGGGCATGCCGAGATCCTTCAAGGTCTGCACGATATGCGCCTGCCACAGTCCGGAACGCAGCAGCCCGTCGCGGAATCGATCGGCCTGACCCAGCTGGAAGCGGATATCTTCGACCGCGCTCAAAATTCGCGCCGGGGTATAGCCCGGGCCCCACATGTCGCGGATGTGCTGGTCTTCCGGTGACAGCGGCCCGGTGCCGGTGCCGATGCGCTTGAGCGCGGCGATGATCCGGTCGCGCGCCGCGGCGACCAGGCGCTCACGCTGGCGGGCGGAGAGCTCCGGCTCGAACTGGATCGTCTCGTAGACCACGCCCAGGTTGTACTGGTCGTGGAGAAACCCCGCATTGGTACCGATTTCCGTATAGACCCGGATCCAGAAATTCACATCCCGGTCGAGCGCCGGAGGCTGGGGAAAGAGCTTGTCGAGTACCCGCGGCGGCGCCTCTTCGGCGGCGCGGGCCACGGCGGGCGGCCCGCCGGTTAGTGCGAGCGGTGGCGGCGAGGGCGGGATCACGTCGGGATTCGGGGTCAGGGGGACCGGCGCCGGCGCGGCAGCCGGGGCCGAGCTCGGGGCGACCGCCGGTGGGGTGGGCACGGCTGCCACCGGCGCCGGCGTGGCGCTGGGTCTGGCGGGCGCTCGCCGAGTCGTCGAGCAGGCCGTGATTCCCAAGGCCAGGACTGCCAGGCAGGCTGCGGCCCAGTGGCCAGGATGCCGTGTCGACCGCATTTACACCTCAACCAATCCCAAATAATCCATTTATATCAACGCTTTAATCGCATTCCAAGTCACGGCCGAGGCAGCATCGGGGGCCTGGAGTGTCGATGATCTTGACACTGCCTCACGCGGCGCACCAAGCGATCCCAGGTTCTGTCACGTCTCGTGGGGGCAAAGGGTCGCACATGGCACCTCGCGAGGCGGTTGACCCCCGTCGCAGATACAAGATGTCACATGAAAGGCTGATTCCAGGCCTTTGGCATGGCCGTTGCTTATCTCTCTAGTAGTCGAGGCTGTTGAGGCCGGGGGAAGGACCAAGCGCAGGTGGATTGACGAACAAGACTGGGCACCGCAGCAGTGCGGATGCTCACGGACCGGACAACAATCAGAACATTGCTCCTCCACAGCAAGCAAGCAAGCAACCGAAGTGACCCCGCCCTCGCGGGGTTTTTTTTCGCCCCGAGAAACCCGCAAAATGCACCTATGCCCTTCGTACACAAACTATTTGGCCCCTCCCATCCGAGCGCGCGGCGCGGCGCGAAGTCGGCGCCCGAACACAACCCGGCGCTGCAGGACATCTGGCATGTGATCGCGGCCCTGCCCCGCGGGCAGGTATCGACTTACGGCGAGGTCGCACGTGCCGCCGGCCTGCCGGGTCGGGCGCGACTGACGGCGTACGCCTTGCGCATGGCGCCGGAGGAACTGGCGCTGCCGTGGCATCGGGTCCTGGGCGCCGGCGGCAGGATCGTTTTCCCGCCCGGATCGAAGAGCTTCCGCGAACAGGCCCGCCGGTTGCGCGGCGAAGGGGTTCAGGTGACGCGGGGCAAGGTGCGGCCTGAGGCGATTGCAGACCTTTAATAACTTGTAACCCGCGTCAGCAGGTCCGGGTCGGCGCCGTTATTACCCTCAAGAGGCGGGAATTCCGCCGGCCGTTGGAGAATCTCCTATGTCGCACTCATTTCGCAGGAAGCTGACCTTCGCCACCGCGCTGGTGATGCTCGCGGGCATGGTCGGCACCGCCTCGGCCGAGACCACCTGGCAGAAGAATCATCCGCGCCGCACGCAGGTCAATCATCGCCTCGCGAATCAGAACCGTCGGATTCGCAGCGACGTGAAGCACGGCACGCTGAGCCGCGGTCAGGCGGCCGCCTTGCACCGGGATGATCACCAGGTGCGGCAGGAGGAACGTGACATGGCCCACCAGAACGGCAGCCATATCACCAAGCCCGAGCAGCGCGTGCTGAACCGCCAGGAAAACTCGATCAGCGGCCAGATTCCGCCGAAGTAATCAGTTTGCGAAGCCGCCGCTCGCCCCGATAGTCGTGTACTGACGGGCGAGTGGCGCATAGTAGACTGGGGAGCATGATCAAAGGTGTCGTAGCCCGGATCGTGCTCGGCCTGGTTCTGGCTCTGCCGCTCGCCACGCGCACCGCCCTGGGTGCGATTGCCGATGCCGGGGCGATCACGCACGAGCAGCTCGGGTCAGTGTCATTCCCCGTCTCCTGTTCAACGGCGGTACAGGCGGACTTCAATCGCGGCGTCGCGCTGCTGCACGACTTCTGGTACGACGAAGCCCGGCCGCAGTTTGAACGAATTCTCAAAGCCGACCCTTCCTGCTCGATGGCGCACTGGGGACTCGCCATGAGCGGCTTCCATCAGATTTGGGATATCCCGGATGCCGCGGGCATGGCGGCGGGATGGCGCGAGATGCAGGCGGCGCAGGCGCTTGCCGCCAAAACCGACCGCGAACGCGATTACATTGCGGCGCTCAGCGATTTCTTCAGACCCGGCAACGCCGATTTCCAGGCGCGGATTGACGCCTATGCCGCGACCCTGGGACAGCTCTACGCGCGTCATCCGCAGGACGTGGATGCGGGCGCCTTCTACGCCCTGTCGCTGCTCGCCGCGCAATCCCCGAACGATGTGAGTCTGTCACCGGAGCACAAGGCGCTGGCCGTGCTGATGCCGCTGTGGCACGAAAATCCTGATCATCCCGGTCTCGTGCACTACATCATCCACGCCTGCGATACCCCCTCCATGGCGATGCAGGGTTTGTCCGCGGCGCGGCGCTACAGTTCGCTGGCCGCCTCGGGTCCCCATGCGGTGCACATGCCCGGCCACATCTTTGCGCGGCTTGGAATGTGGTCCGATGACATCAAGGTCAACCGCGCCTCGGTTGCCGCCTCACATGCCGCGGAGGCGCGCAATGAAAACGGCTGGATGGACCAGTTCCATTCGGACGACTTTCTCTCCTATGCCTATCTGCAAAGCGGCGCGGAAGCGAGCGCGCGAGCGGTGATCAGGGAGTCGGCGGCCGCGATTGCGCACTATCAGTCGATGCCGGACATGGCCAACGATGGATTCATGACGGCGTTGTTCTTCGGTTATCGGACCAAGCTGCCCATCTTCTACAGCCTCGAGACCCGCGACTGGCTGGGCGTGACAAAAATCGAACCGGTCGGCGGACCCCCCTATGTCCGCACCCAGATCTACTGGGGACGGGCCATCGGCGACGGCCATCTGCACCGGGCCCGGCAGGCCCAGGCGGACCTCGCTGCGTACGATGCCCTGGAGGAGGAGATCAGCAAGGGCGATCACGCCTACGCTGCGCACTCGACCGGTGCGAAAATCAGCCGCGGTGAAATCCTGGCGTGGGTCGACTTTGCGGCGGGCGATGTGCCGGGGGCCATTGCCGCGATGCGCACCAGTGCCGACCTTCAGGACAAGGTCGGTCAGGGCGAAGTGGACATCCCCGCACGGGAGATGCTGGCCGACATCCTGTTTGAATCAGGCCAGCCCGCAGCCGCTCTGATTGAATACAAGCGGGCATTGGAGCTCAGTCCGAATCGCTTCAACGGATTGTTTGGTGCGGGACGCTCCGCAGCGGCCGCGGGCGATACGCAGGCGGCGCGGCAGTACTACGCCGAATTGCTGAAATCGACCCACAATGGTGCGCAAAGTGTGCGGCCGGAGATCCGGCTCGCGAAACAATTTCTTGCCGGTCATCCGGTTACGGCCCAATAGGACATCGCCTACTCAAAATCGCCTCGTCCCCCTGACGGACTCCCAAGCCGAAGCTCGCACAATGAGACCCGGCACTTGAGAAGAAAACCGTGGCGAACAATAGACTCGGCTGGGGAGAGAGTGATGCGGTGGTGAAATGACACCTGAGGAGGCCCCCATGACCAACGTGGCCGTACTGGACGATTGGCAGTTTGTGGCAGCGGACAGCGCGGATTGGTCGGCGCTGCGTGCCCGGGCCCAAGTCAAATTCTTCCCCGAAGCGTTCATTACCGAAGAGGTGGCGGCGGCAAAGCTGGCGGATTACGAGATCATCCTGTCGATGCGCGAACGCACCGCGTTGCCGGCCTCACTGATCGAGCGACTGCCGCGGCTGAAGATGCTCGGAATCACCGGTGCGAAGAATGCCTCGCTGGATGTGGAGGCCTGTACCGCGCATGGCGTGGTGGTCTGCAACACCACCGGCTTGGCGAGCAGCCACTCGGCTCCCGCGGAGTTGGCGCTGGGACTGCTGCTGGCCGTGGCGCGCTCCATCCCCGCTGCCGATATCGGCATCCGCGCGGGGCGATTTCAGGACGCGGTGCCGGTGGGTGTAACGCTCGCTGGCAAGACCCTCGGCGTGGTGGGACTGGGCCGGCTCGGCTCCCTGATGGCCGCGTATGGTCGCGCCCTGGGAATGAAAGTGCTGGCATGGAGTGCGAACCTCACCCCCGATGCAGCGACCGCCGCCGGTGCCGAGCTCGTCACCAAGGAGGCCCTCTTCAGTCGCTGCGATGCGATCAGCATCCACCTGGTGCTCTCGGCGCGCAGCCGGCATATCGTCGGCGCGGCGGAGATTGCGCGCATGAAGCATGGCGCAATTCTCATCAATACCTCGCGCGGACCTCTGGTGGATGAGGACGCGCTGGTCGCGGCCTTGCACCGGGGGCGCATTTTCGCCGGGCTGGATGTCTTTGATCGCGAGCCGCTGCCGCCGGATGATCGGGTGCGGCGGCTGCCGAACACGGTGCTGACGCCGCATCTGGGTTACAGCGTGGCGGAGACACTGCGGCACTTTTACGTGCAGAGCGTGGAAAATGCGCTCGCCTTCCTGGATGGCGCGCCGATCAGAGTGCTGAACCCGGAAGTTCGGGCCGCGAGCCTAGAAATTGGCCGCTACGGGGTCCGGTCCGACGCGTCCGTCAGCTGAATCGAGCCCGGCGATCGCGCTCATGTCGGCCGCTTCGAGCGCGAAGCCGAAGACATCGAAGTTCTCGGCGATGCGGCGGGCGTTCGCCGACTTGGGAATCACGATGAGGCCGCTTTGCAGGTGCCAGCGGATGATCACCTGCGCGGGCGTGCGCCCGACTCGCGCCGCGATGCGGCCTATGAGCGGATCTGCGATCTCCCGGCCCTGCCCCAGCGGGCTCCAGGCCTGGGTGGCGATCCCCAGCGCCCGATGCGTTTCAATCAGCGCCTGCTGCTGGAAGTACGGGTGCAACTCAACCTGATTCAAAACCGGCGTGACGCCGGTTTCACCGATGAGGCGCTGCAACTGGTCGGCGTTGAAGTTCGAGACGCCGATGGCGCGGGCCCGGCCGTCTTCCTGCAACCGCACCAGGGCACGCCAGGTATTGACGTACGCGTCCCGGCGGGGCGATGGCCAGTGAATGAGATACAAATCGACGTAGTCGACGTTCAGGCGCGTGACGCTGTGATCGAAGGCCCTGAGCGTCGCATCGAAGCCCTGGTCGGCATTCCACAGCTTGGTGGTGATGAACACTTGCTCGCGCGGCAGTTCCGAAGCGCGCACACCCTGGCCTACACCGACTTCGTTGACATAGACGGAAGCGGTATCGATGTGGCGATAACCGACGGCCAGCGCGGTCTTCACCACCGCGGCGGTGAGATCCGGCGGCGTCTGGAATACACCGAGGCCGAGTTGCGGAATGGAGCTGCCGTCGCGCAGCGAAATCATGGGCTGATTACTCATGCCTCAATTCTGCTCATCCGCCGACAGCGACACCTTGCTGGAAATCACACCTTAATTTTTTAAAGTGTGACGGCTGCCCGCAAGAGTACGGACCTGGTCACCAGTAATGAGGATAGGGAGCCTTGCGTACGGCGTTGTTAAATAGCAGCGCGATCAGCACCAGGATCACCGCACCGCTGAGCACCGGGAAGAGCAGGAAGCTCCATGCGGAGTGACCCAGAAATACGATCACCGGATTGGAGCCGGCGGGCGGATGGACGGTTCTGGTCGCCATCATCACGGCGATCGAGACACCGACGGCCAGCGCCAGTGACCACGGTTGTGAGCCGAATACATGCAGGGCGGTCAGGCCAATCAGTGCGCTGATCGCGTGACCCCCGACGACGTTCGCGGGCTGAGCGAAGGGCGCCTCGGGATAGCCGAAGAGCAGCACGCAGGAGGCGCCGAAGGATCCGAGCAGCAGCACGACGCCGAGACTGCCGCCCAGGAGTGCCAGGGCGCCGATGGCCAGGAAGCCGCCCAGGCCCCCCAGCGCAATGGCTCGCAAGCCCAGATGCGGCGGGCGCGAACCGCCGGCACCCGGCAGTCGGGGTGGCCTCAAATCAACGTCCGCCCTGGAATTTGGCGGCCTCTTCCGAACCACCCGTGGC
>Ga0210385_10002082_pt1 | contig 12101 bp, 13 predicted proteins | sample IncBWH26OmetaG_FD_160107 | JGI IMG/M metagenome (GOLD analysis project Ga0210385, IMG submission 160107) | Forest soil microbial communities from Barre Woods Harvard Forest LTER site, Petersham, Massachusetts, United States - Inc-BW-H-26-O ... | reverse complement strand
ACGCTGCACGTCAACCTGCCGAACCTCACGAGCGAGAGCGGCAGCTGGATCATGGATTTCGCCGAGCTCGATGAACAGTACAGCCCGAGAGCGCACGACGACAAGCTTGTCGCGTGCCCCGAACCGGTCGCCAAGGCCGATCCGAAATACCCGCCCGAGCTGATCCGGGCCCATGTGCGCGGCCAAATCGTCCTCTACGCAATCATTCGCAAGGATGGCTCGGTCGACAGCATCCAGGTGGTCCGCGGACTCGACCCGCAACTGGACCGGAACGCCATGGACGCCCTCGCGCAGTGGAAGTTCCGTCCGGGCACGCGCGCCGGCGTGCCGACGGATTTCGAAGGCGTGGTCTACGTGCCCTTCAGCTACATCAATCCGCGCGAATAGCGCGCCACGATGTCGGCGCCGGACTCAAATCAAGCCGACAAAACATGGATCAAGCGATCGATCTGTTCCGCTGAGTTATAGAGATACGGCGAAATCCGCAAGGCGTTCTCGCGCAGGCTCACATGGATATTCGCCGCGCGAACTTTTTCATATAGCGCCATCGTCTTGTCCGGCTCGCTCGCCGAAACGCAAACGTACGGCCCGCGTCTCTCGCGCTCCTCGGGCGAGGCGAACGCGCATCGGGCGCGCGGCAAGCAGGCGGCGATTTTTCCGGTGAGCGAATCCACGTATTTCGCGACCTCATCCAGTCCGATCCGCAAAATCAGGTCGAGTGAAGCATCGTATGCGGCCAGATTCATGAAATTCGCGGTTTCCGGCGAGTCCCATCGGCGCGCGCCGGGAACGGCGCGATAGGCCCGCGCGTGCATGGAGTGAAAATCGTGCGCGCCTTCGAGCGCCATGAAATAGACGGCGCCCAGCGGCAACCGTTCGATCCATTCCTCTGCGATCCAGAAGAAGCCGGAGCCGTAAGGACCGAGCATCCATTTGTATCCGCTCGACACCGCCATCGTCGCGCCCGTTGCGCGGATGTCGAGCGGCCCGGAGCCGGCGACCTGCGTGATATCGAGTACGAGCGCTGTACCGAACTTGCGGCAGGCTTCGCCGAGCGGGGCGTAATCCATGCGCGCGCCGTTGTCGAAACGCACCAGGCTCGCCGAAATCGCGCGCGTCTGCGGGCCGAGATGCGCGATGTAATCTTCCGCGCAGAAGAATCGCCCGCGCGGCTCGACCACGCGCACCCGCAGTTTCCCCGCCTGCTGGTAGCGCAGCCAGGTCGAAAAATGCGCCGGAAATTCGCCCATGCCGACGAGCACCTCGTCGCCCGCCTTCCAGTCGATTCCCGCCGCGACCGCCGCGAGGCCGGCGCTCGCACCACTGGTCACGGCGATCTCCTCGGGCTTTGCGCGGATGACACTCGCCGCTTTTTCGCGGATGCGATTGGGCAGATCGAAATACGCATTGTCGCCCAAACGGTCGGGCCGCTTCTTCCACTCAAGCGCTTCCTGTGCCGCGCGAATCGACGCGAGCGGCAGGGGCGCCTGTAGCGCCGCATTCAGATACGCCACGCCTTCAAAATCCGTGAACTCATGCTGGTAATTCGTAGACAATTCCCTGCCTCCCTTTGCCCATCCATCTTAGCTGTGCGAGGAGCAGCTAGGAAGGCGCTCACGACTCACCGCCGGGGACAAATTGGACTGCGGCCGGGCATTCGGCGGGAAGCTTCCAGATAAGCGCAAAGGACAAACCCAGCATGGATGGCACGCCCCATGGCGCGGTTCTACGTCGCCGGATGAATCGACTCTCGAGCGGTGAGTCCTGTTCGAGCCACGCATCGCTCGAGAAATTCGAGCTGCCCTTTAAATATCCGCTTCCGTGCGGCCTGGAGCGAAAACCAGTCGCCGCGGTCAACTTCGGGAAATTGCTGCATGTTGCCCGATTTCGGCGGCCACTCCATTGAAAACGTGTTGCTGCGGATCTCGCGCGGAGAGCAATCTCCTTCGAACGCCCAGGCCGTCACTGACTTTCCACTCGGTTGTTTGATTTCGTCGAGCGCGATGAAATTCCCGCTCGGAACGATGCCGGTCTCTTCCTCGAATTCGCGCTTGGCGGCTTCGAGCGGTTCCTCCTCTTCCGTATATTCGCCCTTCAGTATCGACCAAGCGCCAAGATCCTTCTTTCTCCAGAAAGGACCGCCGGGATGCACGAGGAAGAATTCCACGCCAGCCTTGCGCCGTCGGAACATCAGCAGTCCCGCGCTCGTTTTCCTCATAGGTCTGCCTGAGCTTCATTCGATGCGGAGTTTCTAGAAGTGGCCCCGCAGCTCGCGGAACGTGGAAAGGATCAGCAGGCGGCCCGAGCCGCTTTCGAGCTCGCATTTTTCAAGCTCCCACGTGCCCGAGTGGGGAATGAACACGGCGTTCAGACCCGATTGCAGAGCCGGATTGATATCGCTACGCGGGCTGTTCCCGACCATCCAGCCATGCGATTTCACGATCTTGAATTGCTCGATCATCCGGCCATAGGTCGATGAGTCCTTTTCCAGCACGATTTCGATGTGGTCGAAATGCGGCTGCAAGCCGGAGCGCTCGACCTTCGCGGCCTGTTCGGCCGGTTCGCCTTTGGTCAGCATGATCAGCCGGTGATGCTTTGCCAGATACGCGAGCGTTTCCGGCACACCGTCCATGATGTGCGGCGGCGTAACTTCCAGCTCGCGCGCCATCTGTTCGATATCCTTCACGATCTCGCGGCGCGCTGAGTTCCCCGCGAGCTTCAGGTAGGTATCCTCGAGCGAGCGGCGAAAACTGCGGACCCCATAGCCATGCTGGCGGATATTGCGGCGCTCGGTTTCGTTCAGAATGTGCCGGATATACTCGCGCGTGTAGCCAAGATGCTCAAGACGCGTGATGAAATCATCGATCGTCTTTTCAAAGAAGATATTGTTTTCCCAAAGCGTGTCGTCAGCGTCGATGAGCAGAGTGTGGCGTGCCATGGCGGGATGCCTGAACCTGAATTTTGCGCCCGCGGAAAAGATAAGAGAAGTGATTTCTCGACGACGCGCGACGCGATTTAAGCGAGGGCGGGAAGGAACTCGTATCGCTCGATCTGCGCAGCCACGCCGTTGCGTCCATTCTGCGTATCGACGCGCAGCACCCGGGCGTAGCAGCGGATATGCACGTCACCCGCGAGGGTAATTTGCTGCGGAAGGGTCAGAACAAACTCGATCGAGCTGCCGGATTCCAGATTCGCCTCGATCAGAAAATACAGGCCGCGGAAACTTACATCGCGCGTCTCGCCGGACTTTTCGGTAATGCCGTTCCCGGCAGAAAAACGGACCTTTAGCGGAAGCATCATCGAAAATCGCCGGGCGGCGCGACGCTCCACGCCATTTTCCATAGGCCCTCCGCCGCTTGGAACTGAGCCAAAACTACCACCGGCCGAGGGACGGTGCAACGGCTTTCGCGTCTTGCTCGGCTCCCCAAGCGCGTAAGACCGGCTCGTGCGGCCCAGGGGCTCGCGAGGAGGTATGTTTGACCTCCGCGACCCGTGCCGCTAGGATGGGTCGATGGCCGATCCCAGCACCTACCTGTATCCGCGCAAGCACCCCCGGGCGCAGCTCAAGTTGCCGGCGCGCATCCGTTGGCATGGTCCGATCGGTATGCGCCTGGAGGCCACCGAGACCATCGATGTTTCTCGCGATGGAATGCTCTTTCATCGGAGCGAGCCCTGCGATTGCATGGCACGCGTCTGGGTTCTGTTTCCATTTGATCCCGGTGCCAGCACGGGTACGCAGCCGGAAACTCCGGCGCGCGTGGTGCGCGTGGAGCCGGATCCGGACGGCGGATATTGGGTCGCGGTTCGATTTGAAAACAGCGCGCGGGCCGCAAAGCTGGCGGCGGGCGCCGAGCGGCGCGGCTCGGAACGGATTCCATTTGCATTGCCGATTTTCGTTCGCCTGGCCGGCACGCCCTGGCCCGAAGAGTTCATGACCCAGGATATTTCCAAGCACGGCACGCGTTTTGAGACTTCGCACATTTACGCTCCGGGCGACAAAGTCCTGGCGAAAATCCCATGGGGCGACTGGTCGAAGACGGGAGAGGTCGCCGGACGGGTGGTGCGTGTCGAGCCGATGGAAGACTCGCCCGGCCTCGCGCCTGTTGCGAATCCCGAAGAAGGCAAGAGCGCCATGATCACCTCGGTTGCCGTCGAATGGATGCGAGTCGAGAAGTCCTGAGCCGCAAATTCTCCTACGCCGGCATGTTCCCCTGCTGCAGAATGGCTTCCCGATCATCCTAATGGCTGACGTTTTTCATCGAACTCTTTTCCTGGACGGCCTCGCGGGCCGCCTCGAAGCCCTGCTCTGGACTTCCCCGAGCGCCGGGCCGCCGTTCGTCGCACTCGTCTGCCATCCGCATCCCCTCTACGGTGGCACGATGCACAATAAAGTCGTGTACCAGGCGGCCAAAGCGCTGCATTCGCGAGGCGCGACCGTGCTGCGATTCAATTTTCGGGGTGTCGGCCGGAGTGAAGGCGCGCACGACAACGGGCGTGGCGAGCAGGACGACGTTCGCGTGGCGATCGACTATCTGGCGAAGGAATTTCCGGGGCGGCCGGTTTTTCTGGCGGGTTTCAGTTTCGGATCCTGGGTTGGCCTCCGCGTGGGGTGCGCAGAGGAGCGCGTAAAGCAGCTGATTGGACTGGGTTTGCCGGTCGATAACGTCGATATGAGTTTCTTAAAGAGCTGCTTGAAACCGAAATGGATCATCCAGGGCGGAAACGATCCGTTCGGCTCGCGCCCGAAGCTGGAAGCGCTGTTTGCCGCACTGCCCGAACCGAAGAAGCTTGTGATTGTCGAAGGTGCCGACCACTTCTTCACGGGGCAGCTCGACAAAGTCGCCGCGGCGATTGATGCGTCTCTGGACCAAGGGGGATAGAAACGGCCGATCTTCGCCATTATTTCCGTGACTCGAACAGTTTGAGGAACTGATCGCGCGGGGCGGGCTCAAGACCGATCACCTCGAGATTCGCGCGGACATGTTCGACGCGGCTCATTCCGGCCAGCGCCGTGGTGACGCTCGGAACGGAGCGCGCAAACTGAAGCGCACTCACGGAATCCTTGTTCAGCCCCAGCGATTCGCCAATGTATTTCGGCAAATTCCGCGTAAGCTGCCCCTGCAAGAGCGCCGCGCTTGTGATCAGGGTGATTTTCAGGGCGCGCGCCGCTTGCACCATCGCCATCGTCTTGCCTTCGACCACCTGATTGGCGCGCACGAGCGCTTCGGGCATGGCGAGATTCAGCGGCAGCTGCACGAAACGGAAATGGTGATCGTCCCCGCCGGCTTCGCGCGCGATTTCCTCGACCGAGCTAAGCGAAAGATACCCCGGCGATTTGGAGTCTTCCCGGAAGGCGTTCCATGTGGCGAATCCGTACGCGCCGATTTTCCCCCCGCCGACCGCGGATTCCAGAAACTTGAATGCTTCCAGCACGCGCGCGCGAAATTCCTGGGGCGGCACTTCTCCGAGCTGCGTTTCCGGGTTGTGCAGGTAGAACACGTCCACGCACTCGACGCCCAGATTGCGCCGGCTGCGGTCGAGCTGGTCGGCCAGATAACGCGGTGTCATGCAATGGCAGCCCGCGGCGATGTCCGCGGGCTGAAAAATTCCAGGCTCGATGTATTCGCGGGAAAAATATTCATTTGCGTCCTCCGGCATCTTGCCATCGGGGGTCAGAAATCCAGCCTTGGTGCACAGGACAATTTCATCGCGCGCAAAACCCTTCGCGGCAAGTGCGCGCACCGCCGCTCCCACGGAACGCTCGCTGCGCTGAAGCCGATAGTTGATCGCCGAATCGATCACGTTGAGACCGCCTTCGACGGCCGCGATCACGGAGGCGGTGTAGCCGTTGTCCGTGGCTTCGTCAGGTTCCCCCAGATAGGTACCGATCCCGACGGAGGAGAAAACGACTTCCGACGCCACGTTCCGGAAATGGCCCGGGGCGGCGCGGCCCTGAAAGCGTGCAGCATAGCGTAGCGTCCCCTGCGGGGTAGCGCGGCCACGCAAGAGCTTGTCGTCGGATCCTGGGGAGGGGGACATGAACCTCGCTTCGCGGCGGACATTTACAGAGCCGGCGCAGTATAGCAATTCTGGAAGCTCCGGCGACGCCCATCGCGGAGAAACTCCGGCAAGTTCCGGCGCTACGGGATGACGCGCGCGGCGAGTTCTTCGACAGCTTCCGAGGCCTGCGCGGCTTCCACGCTGGCGGCGTCGAGCAGCTGGCGGGCCTCGATACGGATTTTCGGCAGGTGGCGGGCGAAGGCAATGGCGCCCAGGATGGCGATGACTCCGCCGAGTGCGAGGGTGTGCGGTGCGCCAATACGGTCTGCGGACCAGCCCGAGAGCAAGGCTCCGAACGGAGCCACGCCCAGGAACATCATCGAGTAGACGGCCATGGTGCGGCCGCGCAGGCGGTCCGGCACCATCGACTGGATCAGCGTGTTGGTAGAACCCATTTGCGTCATCACCGAGAAGCCGACGGGAATCAGCAGCAGCGCCGACAGGATCCACCAATGCGAGAACGAAAACAGGATCAGCGTTAGACCGAACGCCGCGCAGGCGATCGAAACGATCCGGGACAGTCCTTTGACGCCGCGGCGCGACGCGAGCATCAGCGCGCCGATCAGTGCGCCCAGGCCGGCCGAAGTCATCAGGATTCCCAGCGTGCGCGCGTTACCGTGCAGAATTTTCGCGGCGAAGACGGGCATGAGCACGGCGTACGGCATGGCCACCAAGCTCACCAGACCCACCAGCAGGAGCAGCGCCCGAATCGGCCCGGCGTGGCGCACGAAGCGGAATCCCTCCGCGATGTGCTCAAAGGGCGAAACGGATTCCGCCGCACGCGGCCTCGGCGGAACCTTCATCAGCAAAAGGCCGGCGATCACGGCGATGTAGCTCACCGAATTCGCAAAAAAGCACCAGCCCTCCCCGAAGCTCGCCACCAGAATCCCCGCGATCGAAGGGCCGATGATGCGCGCGGCGTTGAACATCGAGGAATTGAGCGCGATCGCGTTCATCAAATCCTCGCGCCCGACCATTTCAACCAGGAACGACTGGCGTGCGGGGATATCGAACGCGTTGACAACGCCCATGAGCGCCGCCAGGATGATGACCTGTTCGACGGTCACGTGTTTGGAGAGCGTCAGCCCAGCCAGAATCCCCGCGATGATCATGGAAGCGAACTGCGTGGCGATCACGATTTTGCGGCGATTCAGCCGGTCGGCCACCAGGCCGGCAAACGGCGAAATCAGAAGTACGGGAAGCTGGCCTGCGAAGGTGACCGTGCCGAGCAGAAGTGACGAGCCGGTGAGGCGGTAGACCAGCCAGGCCTCGGCAACCATGTCCATCCATGTGCCGACGAGCGAAATGATCTGGCCGCTGAAGAAAAGCTGAAAATTGCGGTGCTTGAGCGAGCGGATCGTGTCCTGGAACTTTGATTGCCGCGGAGCAGCGGCGACGGTCGTGCTCTTCTCGGACATCGTTCATTCAATTGTACGATGCAACGCAATGCCGCGCGCGGGAGGATTGCGGAGAAGTTTTCGTCACCCGCCGGATTTCCGCGGCTCGGTCGAAGGGGGAGGCGGGACCGGCGGAGCAAGCAATCGGCTACAGGCGCGTAGAATGCGGCGATACGGCCATTCGCCGGCGCGAAAAAGAATTTCGCCCTCACGCGGCTTCGAATAAAACCAGCGGGTGACGAGCGCCAGATGCTCGCCAAGTTCGACCGGCGCAGCCCGCAGGCCGTACCGCGGGCGGAAATCACTTTCCCCGGCCACGGCAGCCGACGATGCTGAATCAGCGGCGGTCTGGGGCGTGGTGATCGCCGCACCCTCGCTTTTCGGCTCCAGGCGCTCGCGTAAGATGGCCTCGACAGAGCGCGGTTGGCTCGAAAGCTCGATGAAATTCAGCACGCAGGGCTCGTCGAGAAAACCAGAGCGCAGGGGAAAGACCATGACCGTTTTTTGCTCAGCCGAGCGCTGCAGGATCACCCCGTCGAGGTCTTCAATACGTCGAACGATCTCCGCAACGCCGCCGAGCGCCCCGGAAACTTTTTCCAGGCGCTTGTGCAGCGCGGCGGCGCGCTCGAAATCGAGCGCTTCACTGGCGGCTTCGCGCTCACGTTCGAATTTCGCCTTCAGGGCGGCGCCCGCGGTGTCGAGTGTTTCCAGAACGGTCGCGACCTCCAGGTCGTACGCCTGCTTCGTGCAGCCTGCGAAGCACGGTGCCAGGCACATTTTCATCTCCGAATAAATACAGCCCGGGAATTCCGGATCGCGCCGGATTTTGATCTGGCAGCGGCGGATTTTGAAAAGATCGAGGAAGGCTTCGGCAAAGGTGTCGGCCGAGCGGCGGGAGGCGAAGGGACCAAAATAAAAGCCGCCGTCGCCCGCAAGCCGGCGGGTGACGTAGCACCGCGGGTATTCATTCCGCAGATTCACTTTCAGCAGCGCAGGCGTGCGCAGGCGCAGCGCGTCGCGGTAGCGGTCCGGGAAATTGGCGCGCGCGTGCTGATAGAGCGTGAGTGTTTGCTCGAATTTCGATCCAGTGACGCGATAGCGGACGCGCGCGGCAACTTCCCGAAGGTTGAGGCGCTTTGCAGCGGCGCCGGGCGGAGCCAGCAAGCGTTCCACGGCACGGCGGAGGTCAGCGGTGCGGACGAGGTGCGGACTCGCGCCCGCGGCCCGCATCTCGATCAGAACAACGCCGGGACGCGCAGGAAGGGCAGAAAAAAAAGCCGCGTCCTTCGAGAGATCGAATTCGACAAGGCCGTCGAGCGGAAGCATGTGGGAAGAATACATTCAATCTCACGTTTCCAATTGGCGAGGGCACCGCTGCGATGCCCCAGGATCTAGGCGGCGCCCATGCGCAGGAGGATGTCGCTGCTCTTGTTGCGCTGGCGCCAGGCGCAAAGAATCGAGATCGGCCAGACGGCACGCCAGGCGCCGAGGATCGCACCTTTCCAGGTCAGGCGGTAGTTTTCGCCGCTCGGGTCGAGAACCAGATAACCGCGCTCCTGTTGCCAGGGGCCGTAGCGGTCGAGGCGGCGCTTGAGCTCCGCGATTTCCTGGCCGGCGGCCGGCAGGACGGGCAGCGCGCCATGCGTGATTTCGGTAACCAGCATGCGGTGAATGCGATACAGCGTGAAAACGTCGGTGACCTGCGGCAGGTGGAAGACATGATATTGCGGCAGTCGAAAAAGGAGGGACGGCGCGAGATTCGTGTTCGTGTCGATCTGCAGTTGCTCGGAGCACCGCGTGACGAATTCGATGTAGCCGGACTCTTTCTTGGGCGACATGATAAAGGTGACATCCGCCCATTCGTGCGTGTGGAGATTGCTGAGCAGCGCCATGTAGGCTTCGGTCGAGCCCGCGATTTTCCAGAGACTGACGTAGGCGACGAGCTCGAAATTCCAAGCGGCGAATTCGGAGAGGCGCGGTTCCATGAATGCACGGGCCGGCCCCGGGAGCTCCTCCGACGCGATCGGGCGCGGATCGACTTTCGCGTTGTAGCGGAAGCGAGCGCGCAGGATGAGGGGGCTGAGAACGAAGAGCATGACATAGAACCAAAAAATGAAAAGGATCGCGAAGTGGAAGGCGTGAATCACGAAGCGCTAGGCTCCGAAAGACTTCATCACCCATGACGCGATGACGAGCCGCTGAATTTCGCTCGTACCTTCGTAAATTTCGGTGATGCGGGCGTCGCGATAGGCGCGCTCGACGGGATATTCGGAGCTGTAGCCATTGCCGCCATGAATCTGGATCGCTTTGTGAGCCACGCGCGTGGCCATTTCGCTGGCGAAAAGCTTCGCCGTGGCGGCTTCCATCGAGAACCGCGCGCCGGAATCCTGTTTCCAGGCAGCCCGGCGGACCAGCAGTCGCGCGGCATCGATTTCGGTTGCCATATCGGCCAGCATGAATTGAATGGCTTGAAATTCGGCGATGGGATGGCCGAAGGCTTGGCGCTCACGCGCATAGGTGAGTGCCGCTTCGAATGCGCCTTGCGCGATGCCCGTGGCCTGCGAGCCGATGCCGACGCGGCCGCCGTCAAGAAGCGACAGCGCGATTTTATAGCCCTGCCCCTCTTCGCCAATCCGATTTGCGACGGGAACTTCGCAGTCGACGAACGCCAGGCCGCAGCAAGCGGTGGCGTGGATACCGAGCTTTCTTTCTTCCTTGCCGACTACGAACCCCGGCGTGCCTTTCTCGACCAGCAGCGCGGTGATTCCCTTCTCACCTTTTTCGGGCTGCGCGTTGACGTAGATGATTCCGGCGTCGGCCACCCCGCCGTTCGTAATCCAGGCTTTCGAGCCGTTGACCACGTAGCGATCGCCTTTGCGAATCGCCTGGGTGGCGAGCGCGGCGGCGTTCGATCCAGCCTGCGGCTCGGTGAGTGCATAGCAACCGATTTTTTCGCCGCGCGCGTAGGGGGCGAGGAATTTCCGCTTCTGGTCCTCGGTGCCGTACGCTTCGATGCTGGCGCAGTAGAGCGAATTCTGCACTGACAGAATGACAGCCGTGGAGGCGCACACGCGCGCAATTTCCTCGATCACGATCGAGTAGGCAACGTGGTCCATCGCCGACCCGCCGTACGTTTCAGCGACACAGACGCCGGTAAGGCCTATTTCACCGGCCTTGCGGATGATTTCGCGAGGGAAATGACCCGTTTCGTCCAGTTCGCGCGCCACGGGCCTTACCTCTGTCTCGGCGAACTCGCGAACAGTCCGCCGGAGAAGTTCTTGGTCTTCGGTCAGCTCGATATTCATGCGCGGGCCATCATTTACCGGCTAAATTCGATTGTACAGCGGATTGTGCAGGGTGTTCACACGCTTGCGCGGCTCGCACGATCGCGGACACCGGGTTATAATTTTCAAAGCCCTGCAATCAGGAGGACCGAAATGGAAAATCGGATCAATGGGCTCAAGGCCTCACCCAAGGCGTATCAGGCGATGGCCGCGCTCGGACACTTCGTGGATTCCTGCGGGTTGGAACGGCCTCTGCTGGAGCTGGTAAAAATGCGCGCCTCGCAGATCAACGGCTGCGCCTACTGCCTGGACATGCACAGCAAGGACGCCCGTGCCCTGGGCGAGACCGAGCAGCGCCTCTACGCTCTGAATGCCTGGCGCGAGACTCCGTTTTATACCGCACGAGAACGGGCGGCGCTGGAATGGACCGAGGCGATCACGTTGATTTCCGAGACCCACGCGCCGGATGACGTCTATGAGCGTGCCGTAAAAGAGTTCAGCCCGGAGGAATTCGCGAACCTGACGCTGGCGATCGCCACCATCAACAGCTGGAACCGGCTCTCCATGGCCTTCCGCATCGCACCCGGCTCCTACAAGTCCAATTTGCAGCCTCTGGAAGCCCGAGCCTGAGTCCCCCAAGCGGCCGGCAGGTATCAAATGGGGCCGCCTTCAGCCCGATTGCGGGGGGCCGCGTGAATCCTCTATACTGAACGAGTAGTTGAATTCACGCGCCGGGCCTCGGGCAGAGCCTTCGCGGATGCCTCAATCGACCGATGGACGACTTAGCCGAGAAAATCAAAAAGAAGCTCAAGGACGAAATAGCCGCCCTGGAGCACGAGCTGCACGACGAGCTGCCAAAGGAAATCAAGGTGGCGCGCGCGCACGGCGACCTGTCGGAAAACGCCGAGTACAAATACGCCAAGGAACGCCAAGGGTACGTCGCCGCACGGCTGGGCCAGCTGCACAAGCGCATGGCCGACATCTCCATGCTGAACTTGAACAACCTGCCGAAGGACCGCGCTGCGTACGGTTCAACGCTGGTCGTGCTCGACGTTGCCAAGTCCACCAAAGTCGAGTACAAACTGGTGACGGTGGAAGAAGCCGACGCGACCAAGGGACTGATTTCGACCACTTCTCCGATCGGGCGCGCGCTGCTGGGGAAAAAAGTGGGCGATGAGGTCCAGGTGACCACACCGGCGGGAGTAAAAGAGTACGAAGTCGTCCGCTTGACGACGATTTACGATGAACAATAGCGGAGCAAACTGGAATTCATGTTAACCCGCACCATCGGCCGGTATCTCTCCTGGCCCGTTGACGGACTAGCGGCCCTTCTGGCTCCAACGGGAATCACTACGGAAGT